>Ga0256405_10001004_pt1 | contig 84270 bp, 58 predicted proteins | sample RumenRJG_02DNA_FD_189096 | JGI IMG/M metagenome (GOLD analysis project Ga0256405, IMG submission 189096) | Bovine rumen microbial communities from Lethbridge, Alberta, Canada - RJG_02 | ecosystem: Host-associated > Mammals > Digestive system > Stomach > Rumen | place: Canada: Alberta... | reverse complement strand
ATGAGCAGGATGGCAATGGCGGCCAGCGTAACGGTAATAGCTTTGTTGGCACTGGGGATATTGGCCCTCACGTCCCTTTCAAAGTGGGCCTCGTGGATTTGGGAAATCCTGAACCCGTTGCGATATTCAGCCCGGCTCCCTTCATCGGAAGAAATGTATTCCCCGAGAGCCGTATATATCGCATCCTCCGTCTCCTTGGCCAAGGAAGGGTCTTTCAGTTTGAGATAGGCAGCGTAGGACCACTCACTCAAGTTCTCACGATCGGTATCTCCCATAGTCAGGAGCATACCGATATGTGTACTGAAATTCCGGGGCGTGTTCCTGAAGACACCGATGATGCGTCGTGACTCACCGCTTCCGTTTTCCAGGATCTTCCCGACAGCACTTTCCTCGCCGAAGATCATCTTTGCGAAGACTTCGTTGATGACGCACGTCCTGGCCGCGTCAAACTCCCGGGCAGATCCTTCCACCCATTCCACCGGGAAGACGGAGAAGAAAGAGGAATCCACGCGGGCCATTGGGATGGTGATGGGGCTTTCCCTGTCTCCTTCCTTGTACAGAACGTCTTCTCCCAATGGCTTCCAGGTGCAGATGGCTTCTATATTCGGGCTTGCATCACGGGCTCTTTCGATGAACGGCCGGCCGATATGTGTGCTGAAAAGTCCCTGATCCATCCAGTTGTTCTCTACCCGGAACACCTGCTCGTGCCCTTCGAAGTTCTTGTCGTAGGTGGCATCCCACTTCACCTGAACCATCAGGATCATCGCCGCCGCGAAAGCAACGCTCATTCCAAGTATATTGATCAGCGTCGAAACGCCTGTTTTTCTGAAAATCATCATATTCTACTATTCATTCTTCAGCGATTCCACTGGGTTGGCGCTGGCGATGCGGAGGCAGTTAAGGATGACTACGCCCAATACGATCAGCAAGACCAGCACGGCACCGCCGATGAAATACATCGGATTCAGGGATACTTTCTCGGCAAACTGTTCCAGCCACCTTCGGGCCACGAAGAAGGCTCCGACGCAGGACAGGACAGCCATTACGGCGGAAAGTTTCATAATGTCCATAGCGAATATGCCCAGAATGTCTTGAGTCGTGGCGCCATTGATCTTGCGGACAGCCATCTCCTTACTGCGGCGAAGCGATTCGTCCTTGATGAAACCAATTAGACCCAGCAGCGCTATCAGCAGCGAGAACACTGACCCGAGTGCCATCGTATTGCGCATCTTCTTGCTGTCGTCATAAGCCGCACGCATCTGCTCTTCGTATGAGAAAATATTGATTTCACGGCCTTCCAGGGCTGATTCAAGGGCTTCCTTTGCCATTCCGAGCGAAGTCGAGGAATCCCTTAATTTGAACAGCACATGCGGCATCCAGGAAGACATGCTCCCTATATCACCGTAGAACAAGGCACTTGGCCGCTCGTCCACGCCGGTCAGATTGCCGATAATATAACTCTTATATACGCCTGAAATGGTGAAATAACTCCGCTCAGAATTGCGGGAACGGTCATGGCCGGTAATGAACACCTGCTTGCCGATTGCACCGTCGCTCCAGTCTGTGAACTCGGCTATCTTCTTCACAAACTTCTCATCCACAACAATTTCCGAGGAATCCCGCGGCGCACGGCCTTCAAGGAACTCGATGCCCATCAAGTCGTAGAAACCGTCGGAACATTCATACTGGTCGGTAATGTTGAACAACTCACGGTCATCGTCCGGAAGATAGACGTTGTCGCCATTGGAGCCCTGGAAAGGAAGGTTATAGGCAGTCGCGACACCGCTCACTTCCGGCAGGCTCTCCAGAGCGCGGACGGCACGGGTAAGGGCTTGCCTATCGCCATCGAAAATGCTGATATAGTATAAGTTATCGTAATCGTATCCAGTGTCGGCATGAGACACCTTCTGGTACTGCCGGCCGATGATGAGCATCATCACCACCAGGAATACGTTGATGAGAACCTGTATCCCCAGTAGGCCGAGTTTCCAATTGCGGGAGTTCTCGGTATAGTTCTTCAGTGCCGCATAGACCGGAATACGCTGATAGAGTTCAGCCGGGACCACTATGGAGATGATGAGTACAAAAGCCAGCACCGCTCCGATAGCCACTATACTTTGTGGCACCAGCAGCGTTGTAAACGGCACGCCCAGCAGGTTTTCCACGATGCTGCGGCCGGCGAAGATGATGACGGCGGCAAGGGCCATCGAGAGGACAATATGCAAGAGCGCTTCCTTTGTCAACATTCCGTAAATATGCTTGCCCTCAGCGCCATAGCACTTGCGTACACCCACTTCCTTGGAGCGCTTGACCATGGAAGAAATCACAATCAGAATATAGTTGAGTAGTGAAATCAATATCAGCAATGCGGCCACAATCGAAAGCAGAATCACCTGCGACTTCACCTCTGGGTCGGAAGTGTGCATCTTGCTGAAGGGTTTCAGGAAATATCTTAAACTGGTACCCTGGGCTTCTATCTGTTCCAGAGGCTGGTGCGCTTCCTGCATTTTGCGGATGGCATCGGTCAATGTGGCTGGATCAACACCCGGCATCAACTTCACATAACCCTTGTACCGGTCGTTGCCCAACCAGTTATCCGTGCTCTGCTTGCCATAGGTGTCCATTGAGAGGAGGATGTCGTAGTCCAACGTGCCGTTCTTCGGGAAGTCCTCAAAAACACCTTCAATGGTCAGTTTCAGGTCGGACATGTCCTCGTTATAAATCTGCTTGCCGATAACGGTGGAAATGTCATCCTGAGCAGAGCGAAGGATCTTTTCCGCGAAGCTCCTGCTCACCATCACCGAGCCCCATTTGCCCAGCGCCTTCACCGGGTCACCGGCGAGGATCGGCCTGTCGAAGACCTGGAAGAAACAGGTATCGGCACAGACGAGCGTGCCGTTCAACTTGTTTCCATCTTCGTCAAGGTAGGTGTCACCGTTGAACACAAAGGTGGTACGCGTACCCGCCTCGACGCCCGGGACTTCCTCCATGAAACCCACCGCAACGGCGCCGCTCACCTGACCATAATCCTTCTCCTCGCCTTGCATGGAGTACCAGGTGTTGATGTTGTAAACCCTATCGATATCCTTGTAGAAGCTGTCGTAGCTCAGTTCAAAGAACACCTTGGCAATAAGCACGATACCCACCGCCAGCCCAACACCAAGGGACAGGACCTTGATCAATATGTCGCTTTGTCTTCTCATTTTCCTTTACACAATCATATTTCCCCTCATCTGTAACATCCGCCGTGCCAAAACATCTAAAAACTTAATTCACAACGACTTCCACCAAACCCAAAAGTGTAAAGAAACTGTAAAGCTTTACACTTTTTGTAAAGATCTTTACATTATTCCTTTTTCAGTTCCGAGGCGGGGTTGGTCCGGGCGGCGCGGAGGGTCTGCCAGATAATCGACAGCAAGGCTACCGCAAAGGTTATGAGCACGGCCAGGGCGAAGACCCAACCGTAATTGTCAATTTTCCAGGTGAACCTTTCCAAGTAGCTCCTCGCAGCCCATATCGCAAGTGGAATGCCGATGACGCAGGCCACGCCGACCAGGATGAGATATCCCTTGATGGTTTTAAGCGTTTCTGTTTCGACAGTGCCTCCGAAGACCTTCCGGATCGCGATGTCCTTGGAGCGGATGTCGGAGAAGTATGTGCTCATTGCGACTAGTCCGAGTAAGGAGATCAGAACCGCAAGGAGGGTGAACAGTTCCATAAGGCGCATGTTGTTCCTGGTTGGTGCCAGCCCCTCCTTGAGATTGTCTTCCAGATAGGAGTTCACGTAGATGCGCAGCGTCTCGCCGGTATCCCATTCCTTTACCGTCTTTATGATGGCTTCTGCCGCTTCCTTATGGTTCCCGGTCGTCTTCAGGAGTATTGGGGCCCATTTGAGCGGGAAAGTTGTAGGATTGAGGATGCTTATGATGATGTTCCCGTCACTACCAATCTCCGAGCTCCTGAGGTTGGTGTTGTCCCACGGTATGTCCTTGACTATGCCCGCCATGTCCACGGCTCCGCTTGTCCTTCTTGACAGGTCGCCGATATCATGGTTGTCTTCACTGTAGCCGGCAGCAGCAAAAGCTTTCTCCCCGAAATAGACGCAGTCCAGGACTGGAGTTCCGAAGTCTTTCACGACTTCGATGCCAAGGAATCGGAAGACAGTGGTGTCCATCCTGAAGAACCGGTATAGAATCATGTTTCCGTCCATGTCATTAGCGTACTGTCCTCCGGGATTGACTCCTGGTCCGTTCCCGAAACCTGCCTCAAGCACGCAGGGCAGATTCTTCAGTTTCTCGAGGAGAACCGCCTTGTCTTGAGAACTGTAAAGGTTGAGCTGATAGCAGTCGGAGATGTCGCAGTTGATAGGCCTGTCCAGGGTCCTGCGGTACTGGACCTCCATCACCAGGGCAAGGGAAATCATCAGGACGGCAAGGACATTCTGGACAACTATGAATATCTTGCTGAGCCTCATCTTGCTGTTGCGGCGAAGGGTGCCCCTCACGATGTCGATAGGTTTATACTTGCCGGCAACAGCGGCAGGCAGCAGGCCGGCCATCAGGCCGATGGCGAGGTCCAGAATCAGGAACAGGCAGATGTAGGCAGGGGTGAGGGATATCTTGACCGGGATGTCCGGATCATTGATGAAGGTGTTGAACACCGGAGTCATTGCCACGGCGATAAGCAAGGCGAAAAGGAAGCAGATTGTGGTAAAGAAGAGGGATTCGCCAAGGTATTTGAGCCGGATCTGTCCGTTCGTGGCTCCATGGAGTTCCCTTGTCGCCATCTCCTTTGCCCTTTTGCCTCCAAGCGCTAGTGTCAGGTTGATGTAGTTCAAAACCGCCGAAGCCAGGAGCAGCAGGACGACAATCACCAGCAGTCGCAGCGTCCCGGCATCTCCACGGCTGAAACGTCCGTCTAAGGCCATTTCTTTATTGAAGAACATTTCGTCTAGCCTTGTCATGGAGACTTTTTCGAAAAATCCTTTACCATAACCAGGATAGATGTCCTTGCAGATCGCTTCGACTTTGTCATAGAGAGCCTGCCTGTCAGTGCCTGTGCGGACTTTCGCGAAGGTGACATTGGCTCCGTACTGGTCGAAAAGGCTGTACTGGTCAAACTTCTGACTCCGTACGCTCAGGAGGATGTCACAGTTCTTGATAAAGGTTCTTTTGAAGTCCCTGACTATTCCTCCCACGGTGACGTCACCTTCTATGCCGTTGATTTTCAGGATGCTGCCTTGTGAAAGGGAATGTGCTGCGGCAAAAGACTCGGTCACGAGGCACATCGATGTCGATGACAGGGCCTCGAGGCTCCCTGAGACCATTGAATAGTTCGGGAATACCTTGAAGAAGTCCGTGTCAGTTCCGAACAGGCTTGTCTGGAGAGAAGTGCCGTCTTCGAAAGTGACGGCGACTGCCTCTTCCTTGATGAAGGAAGTGGCGGTCTCGACTTCAGGCACCCTCTCACGAAGCACATCCGTGAACCCTTTCGTGAGGCCGTAGTAGTCCTGAAGACCGAAACTGTAAATCTCCTTGCGGAGCGGATTCTCCCTAACTACGGATGTCTGCTGCAGTATGTACGAGCCTATGATGATCACGAACGCGAGGCTCATAGCCAGCCCGACAAACTCAATGGCCGTGTAGAGTTTGTTCCGGGAAAGGAATTTCAGGTAGCTTTTCATATTGCTGGGAATAATCGTTATCTTAATGGAGTATTGTATCTAAATGTTTAAACTATGTCAAACGAAATGATTCTTATTCAAGACCTGATCCATGAATTCCGTGGAAAGAAGGTGATGCTGGACTTCGATCTGGCAAGGTTGTACCAAGTGGAGACTCGAGTGAATTCTTCAAGATCACAATTTGTGACCTTGGATAATCCCGGAAGGGGATCTAATGTGAAATACAAACCATTTGTATTCACAGAACAAGGGGTAGCCATGCTGTCTTCTGTTTTACGCAGCGAAACAGCCATACAGGCCAACATCGCCATCATGCGAGCCTTCGTCCAAGTACGGGAATATCTTCTGACCGCATCATCGGTTTCTTCTGAATTAAAGGAATTGCGAGCTAAAGTGGACCTGTTGGCGAGTCGGGAAGACGAAGACAGAGGGAATATCGACACATTGTACAAGGCAATAGGTGAGCTAGCTGCCCGCCTGGAAGAGCGGAAGAAAGAGCCTAGGCCCCGTATTGGTTTCAAATAAAACATATTACTCCTTTTTTAGTTCCGTGGCGGGGTTGGTACGGGCGGCGCGGAGGGTCTGCCAGAGGACGGAGAGCAGGGAGATAAGCAACGTGATAAGAACAGCGACCACAAAGATCCACCAGTAGCCCTCCAGCCTGTAAATGAAATCCTTAAGATATTCCTGGACGGCATAGACAGCGATCGGTATGCCGAAAAGACAAGCTATGCCGACAAGGATCATATATTCCCGAATACTTCGCAAAGCTTCCGTGTCCACAGTGCCACCGAAGACCTTCCGTACCGCTATGTCCCTCGACTTCACACCAGCGTAATAAGTGCTCATGGCCAGCAGGCCCAAAAGGGATATGATGATGGAAAGCAACATGAAGATTTCCATCAGGCGCATGTTGTTGTAGGCTGGTTTCCAGGCTTCGGATATGGTCTCGTCAATCCAGGAAGGGTAATTCAAATACACCTCACGGTCCTTGGCGTACTCCTCATAGGTTTCCATGATTTTTGAATATGCCTCCTTCCTGTCACCCGTAGTCTCTATCAGATAGCTTCCAATCCAAATGTCTTCAGGCCGGACAACACAGACAATGGCATGTTCCTCTTCTCCCATATTGGCATTGTTCGTCGGGAAAGCCTTGAATACGCCAGCGAGATTCTCGCACCCGCTCGCGCGCTGACTCAGCACGCTGATGTCATGATATTCCTCGTCAAAGCCGGTCGCGGCAAAGCTCTCGTCAGAGAACCACACACTGTTGAATATAGGGGCGTTATAATCCTTAAGTATTTTGAAATCAAACATCTGGAACGCCGTACTGTCCATCTTGTACAGACGGTACATAATATCCCGTCCGTCCCTTGTCGTGCTGTACTGCCCACTGGCGGGGTTACCAGGGGTGCCGGAGCACTTGCCGATCCGTTTCACGAACGGAAGACTCTCCAGAGCATCTTTAAGCGGCGTCTGGTCTTCCGCTGTGATGAAAGACAGGTTATACATATCCTTTATGTTGCAATGCATAGGCCGGTTCTGCGTCTTTCGCATCTGTGCCTCCATAGTTATGGCAAGGGCAATCAGGATTACGGCAAGGGCATTTTGCAACACTATGAATATCTTACTGAACACCATCTTGGTCTTTCGCCTGTAATTGCCCTTCATTACCTCCAGTGCGTTGTATCGGCCCGCCATAAGCGCCGGAATAACGCCGCAGATGATCCCGACTGCTGAAATGATTCCAACATAAGCGAGAATGTAACCCGGAGACCAGGCAACCCGTATCGGGACATCCGGGTTGTTAAGGAGACGGTTCAGCATAGGACAGAAAGCCTCTGCAAGCAAGAGACCCGCCCCGAAGCAAACCGCCGTGAACAGGATGGATTCACAGATGTACTTACCTACGATGCTCCTCTTTGAGGCGCCGTTGAGTTGTCGTACTGCCATCTCCTTCGCACGTTTTCCTGTGAGAGCAACCGACAGGTTTATATAATTGAAAATAGAGGATAGCAGCAGTAGAAGCCCGATCAGCAGGAGAATGCGAAGGGTCTTCAGGTCGCCGTGCCGAAACTGCCGGTCCGTTTCCCGGAAGAACAGTTCATCAAAGCGGAACAGGTCCAGCCGCTCGAAAAAGGCATGCCCGTACATGTCCGGATAGACCTTTTTGCATATGTCCTCTATCTTACCATAGAGTTCCTGGCGGTCTGTTTGAGGACGGACCTTAAGGAAACAGAGGGTACTCCCGAAATTGTCAAACGGTTCCCAACGATCCTGGAAATGCTCTGTGGGCACTAATACTTCATAAGGGTTGAATACCGTCCCTTTAAGATCCTCAAAAATTGCGGCAACTGTATAATCCTTCCCATCCAGCGTCAGATTGTCTCCGAGTGAAAGATCTTCCTTCCTGGCGAAGGATTCCGACAGGAGGGCATTCATCCCCGAAAAGAGCGCATCTGCATCTCCTTGCCGGAAACGGAATATCGGGAACATCTCGAGAAAGGCACGATCCACGGCTGCAGCATAAAGGATCTCGTGCATGTTATAGGTAGGTGCGAGAAAGCTCAACTTGGCCACCTCCTCAATTTCGGGGATTTCGGCAAGCAATTCGGGGAAGCCATAGGTCATGCCCGGATAATCCGGCATGCCAGGCACGTAAATCCTTTCCCGGTCCGGATTCTCCCGCGTCACCGCGAACTGCTGCCACACATAACTCCCGATCAGAATGACAAACGCGAGGCTCACAGCCAATCCGACAAACTCAATGGCCGTGTACAACTTGTTCCGGGAAAGGAATTTCAGGTAGCTTTTCATATTGCCGGGAATAATCGTTATCTTAATGGAGTATTGTATCTAAATGTTTAAACTATGTCAAACGAAATGATTCTTATTCAAGACCTGATCCACGAAATTCGTGGAAAGAAGGTGATGCTGGACTTCGATCTGGCAAGGTTGTACCAAGTGGAGACAAAGGCCTTAAAGCAGGCTGTTCGAAGAAATCTGGACCGATTCTCTGATGACTTCATGTTTACATTGTCCCAAGAGGAGTATAACACATTGAAACTCAATATAAGGTCACAATTTGTGACCTTAAACGAATCCACAATAGGTAAGTATCCAAAATATCCTCCTTTTGCCTTTACAGAACAAGGGGTCGCCATGCTGTCTTCTGTTTTACGCAGCGAAACAGCCATACAAGCCAACATCGCTATCATGCGAGCATTCGTCCAGGTCCGGGAATATCTTCTAGCCGCTTCATCGGTTTCTTCTGAATTAAAGGAATTGCGAGCCAAAGTGGACTTGTTGGCGTGTCGGGAAGACGAGGACAGGGGGAATATTGACACGTTATACAAGGCAATAGGTGAGCTGGCTGCCCGTCTGGAAGAGCGGAAGAATGAACCAAGGCCCCGTATAGGTTTCAAATAATGTGTCATCCTTCTTTGGTTTAACACCTGTTATATAACTATTTGATAATTAGCTAATTAATCATTATAACGGTCTGGAAAAGCGAACCGTTAAAATGTCTAATTCGCTCGTATTCAACAGATTCCATACCAGCCTATTCCTTTTTGAGTTCCGTGGCGGGGTTGGTCCGGGCGGCCCTGAGGGTCTGCCAGAGGACGGAGAGAAGGGCTACGGCAGCGGCAAGGATAACGGCAACAGCGAAGACCCAGCCATAGCCGGAGATCCTGTAGGAATATTGCTCAAGAAGCTTGCCCGAGAGCCATACCGCAAGGGGCACCGCCACGACGGCCGCGATGGCCATCAAGGTAAGATATTCAAGGACAGTCTTTTTGACCTCTCCCTCGACCGTACTTCCGAAGACCTTGCGGACCGCTATGTCACGAGAGTTCTCGCCGGCATAGTAACCGCTCATGGCGACGAGACCAAGGGCAGAAAGCAATAAGCTCAGAAGCATGAACAGTCTGACAAGCGACAGCCTGTCCTTCACCTCCGACAGCGTCTCCGAAATTATCTCGGGAATATACCCGAACATGTAGGGATTGTCCTCAATCCCGATACGCTCGACGCAAAGATCCCTGTATAAACCATACAGACTCTTCCTGGCCTCCTTCTTATCCCCCACAGTTTCGATCAACAGGCCATATTGCTCCTCGGAACGACCTATACTCACATAACTACCGGTTCCGGAGTCGTACCTCAGCACATCGTTCGGGGCGAAATCCCCGATGATTCCTCCGAAAGAGCGGCCCATGATGTGATGCTGCCCGAGATTCTCCGTGTTCCTGTCCACCCCGAAACGGGTCATCTCCTTCTCAGAGATCCACACCGTCCCGACCGCGGGCTCCTCAAACTTCTCCTTGATGTCAAACCCGAATATGTCAAATGCCGTGGCGTCGCAATTGAGAACCGCCAAGGTCAGGAGCTTGCCTTCACTGTCCTCGGTGAGCATTTCCTCGACCAACCCGGGGAAATAGGTGCTGTGTCCGATCCTGCTGACGCAGGGCAGTGACACCGCTTTTTCCTTGAAAGCCGCCGCAAGTCCGGGGTCAGTCAACTGGACATAGAAATCATTCTCCACATCGGCGCCAAGCGGACGGTTAACCATGTGTGAGACTTGAAGACTCATTATGATTGCCAGCGCCAGGAGTATTACCGAGAACACATGCTGCAGGACAATGAAAACCTTGCTGAACACATGCTTATTCTTTGCCCGGAACTCTCCTTTAACAACGGAAATCGCTGGAAATCTGGCGCTTATCCAAGCTGGAAGGCTTCCCTGAATGAACGAGACGATAATTATGAATATGGCATATACCGCCAACCATCCCGGCGAGTACCTGATCCGGACCGGCACGCTGCCCCCGATAATCCTGTTGAACCACGGCGAAAGCGCCTCGGCGAGAAGAACAGCGAGCATGAAGCAGATGGTCGTGAACAGGACCGATTCAAGGATCCTGTTGCCGAACAGGCTCTCTTTTGATGCTCCCAGCACCCTTCTGGTCGCCATCTCCCTGGCCCGTTTACCGGTCATGGACACGCAAAGATTGATGTAATTGAATATCGCGGAGACAAGCAGGATGATTGTAATCAGCAGGATAATCCTCGTGTAGAAACGGCTTCCGCTTTTAAGGCTCTGGTTGTTTGCTGGTGAGTACCAGATCTCATCGTACCTGACTAATCCGCTGTCTTCCAAGAAGTTCCTGGCTCCAAAAGCGTCGAAGGCCTTTGCTGCCAGGGAATCCGCCTTAACCTCGAGCTCCGCCCTGTCGGTCCCTTTCCTGACTTTCACAAACGGAATCACATCCAGCATGTGCGGCCTGTTTTTCCTGTTGGTAAGGTTCTCGATACTGACGATCACGTCCGGCTCTCCGAATATCGGATTGGGAGTGTCTTTGATGATAGCGCCAATGGTGTATTTCCCGTCGATAACCTTGCCGATGGCGACCGACTCGCCTCCGAGCAGGTTGGCGAAAGACCTGGAAATGATGGCGTTAGAGGCATCGTTCAGGGTTGCCGCGTTCCCCGCCTCGAAGTTGGCCGGGAATATGTCGAAAAAGTCTCCGCCGACCATGCACTCCTCAACATGGTATTTAGCTCCATCAATGTCGATGGTGCTCTCTTCTTGTGACATCGCTTTCCAGAACATGGCCGCCTTCTCCACTTCAGGAATATCCTCCTTCGCCTGTAGGGCGGTTCCCCAGGAGAACCCGACGCCGGAATTGCCCCGCATCGACCGGTAGAAGGTATACACATCTTTGTAGTCGGGGACGTTCCGGGTCATCTGCCTTTGCTGCCACACGAAGTGCCCTGTCAGCAACACAAACGCCAGGCTAACCACAAGACCCACCGCCTCAATGGCCGTGTACAACTTGTTTCGAGAAAGGAATTTCAGGTAACTTTTCATATTCTATTCTTTTTTCAGTTCCGTGGCGGGGTTGGTGCGGGAGACTACCAGGGCCATGGATGAGATGACGGCAACGGTGGTCCCGATGACGATAAGCCAGGCGAGAATGAATATCCAGACCGGGACGGGCGCCTTCTCGGAGAACTGCTCCATCCAGCGGCTGATTATCCATATTCCCAGAGGAACGGAGACAGCGAACACAACAGTCCCGAAAACAATATACTTCCGAGCCATCATCCAGATCAGGTCTTTTGTGGATGCTCCCATGACTTTCCGGATCGCAACTTCCTTGCGGATGGTCTGAGCCTCAAGATAGACGAGTCCGAATATTCCCAGAAGCGCAAGCAGCAGCGAGAAGATGGAGGATGTCTTTACCAAGGCGCTCTCCGCGGCGTTCCCGCTATAGAGTTTCCTTGCGGACGAAATGAGAAGGGACACCCTGGCATCCTTTGTCCCTCCTATTTTGTGCAGGATCCCAGCCAACCTTCCGGCCATTTCTCCTGATTTCCCTTCAACGGTTTTCACTTCAGCCCGGAAATATCTTGGTGTCAGGTCTCCTTCTCGACTCGGCTCGCCGGAACAGTAGAATGCAAGAGGTTCTATCGGGTGTGTCAGGTCTTGGTAATTGAAGTCTTTTACGACTCCGACAATCTCCGCATCCGTATCAGGACAATTGACCCTGATTCCTTTCATGTGAGATCCTACCTTGATCTCCGGATAAGTTCTCATGAAAGCCTCATTTACCACATACACTCCTGTTGAGGCCTCTCCATCTTCTTCAGTGAAGCCTCTCCCTTCTACAATATCGAAACTAAAGAAATCCAGATAGTTAGGACTGACATCAATCCCTGCGAAACGGGCGGTGACCCCATTGGATTCCCTGGTGTTCAATATAGGGGATTTCATCAGAATAGACTGGTTGGCAAAAGTGATGTCGACAATGTCCTTGTCTTTCAGCAGCTCTTCCCTGACCGTCTCTTTCTTGGCTGCGGTCTCGAAACCAAGCCAGCAGTGTACTATGTCCTTTACCTGGAATCCCAGATCGAAATTCGAGACATAATTATTCTGTATTCCTATCATCAGTCCGACTTCGATGAACAGGAATGAGAGCAGGAATTGAAGGGCCAAGGTTCCTATCCTGAATTCCTTACCCTTCCCTGATAGGCTGATCCTTCCTTTCAGGACAGAGGAAGGGGAGAAGGAGTTGCCATAGCGCGATGGTATGTACGTGACGAGAAGTGATCCGGCCAATGCCACCAGGAGGCAACAAATGAGTACCGGACGAAGCGGTCCGATCCTAAGGGGGACAGTGAGGAATGATGCCAGAGATGAGCCAGACACGAATATGGTGATGATCAGCGCTACTCCAAAAGACAGCAGGCAGAGGATGGAGGCTTTCATCAGGTCTTTTCCCAGAATCTGGGAGTTGTCAGCTCCAAAGATCTTCCGGACGCTGTTGCCCTGTATGCGGAACGGGAGTTCGGCATTAGTAAGATTGAAGACGTTAAGCAGTCCGACGAGAAGGAATATAAGTGCGATAGCTGTCAGTATGAAGTCCCGGCTACGGCTTCCAGTACCGTTTAAGAATGGATCGTAATGCGCTGAATGCAAGGTGACAAGCCTTGAATCATCCAGGACTCGTTCCCTTATGTCCGAAGGAGTGTCCTGGTCTTCCCACAGAACCCAGTTCCTTTCGAATGCCTTTGCCAGGACGGGGGCAATCTTCTTAGGATCAGCTCCTTTACGGAGCTTGACAAAAGCGTCGAAAGACTCATAGTTCGGGTCATTGTTCCCAGCGTACAGGTCGCCCAGTTGCCCGAAGGCTCCTATTCCCGCAATGAGCGAGTTGACCGGGAAATCCTTGAACACACCTATGACGGTAACTTCCTGGATTCCGTTCCTTTCCAATTTCAGATGTTTTCCTACAGCCTGGCCACTTCCTCCGAATAAGGTCTTGGCCGAGGTTTCTGAAAGCAAAAGGGATTCAGGGTTGTCAAAGCCGTTGAGCGTTCCCGCCACCATGCGGAAAGAGAAAATATTCACGAAATCATTATCAACCAGTGCCGCCGCAAGGAACTCCATCGGGGTGTCATTGCTGGGATCAACCAGCATAGACTCACTCATTGTGCCTACAGCCTCCACTTCCGGCGAAGCATCCCTGATCGCCTGGATCTGGGGCCTGTTCATGAGACTCTGGTAGGGCGCCTGATTCCTTGTACGGCTCTGAGGCCTTTCGAACAAATAAATCCTCCCGCTTCCCGGGTATGATCTGTCGAATGTGACATCGTACCATACCTGGCTCATCAGCACGATGAATACAGTGAAAGAAATGACCAGGCCTACCGCCTCGATTAATGTGTTCAGTTTGTTCCGTGATAATAATTTCATAATTCGTTAGTTTAATATTACTCTTTCTTCAATTCCGTGGCCGGGTTGGTCCGGGCGGCGCGGAGGGTCTGCCAGAGGACGGCGAGGAAGGAGATCAGGATGGCAATCAGTGCGGCCACGACGAAGACCCAGCCGTAGCCTTCTATCTTATACCAGAACTGCTGCAGGTAGCGCTCGGCGAGGAAGATGGCGATCGGGACCCCGATCAGGATAGCCACCCCGACCAGGATAAGATATTCAGTAACAGCCTTCCGGTCTCGGAAGCGACAGTTCCGCCGAAGACCTTGCGGACTGCGATGTCCTTGGTCTGAATCCCGGCGTAGTAGGCGCTCATGGCGACAAGTCCGAGGAGTGAGATGATGGCCGCAAGAAGCATGAACAGCTCGATCAGCTTGATGAAATTACGCTCCTTTGACATTCCACGCTCTATCAATTCATTGATGGGCCCGTAATTGTCCGCGCGAGATTCATCCCCGGTTAGCCGTATGCTCTCCTGACGGCCGATTTCCTTCAATTCGGCCCGAACCTTTGAATCCAATCGGTTGAGTTTCAGTACCCTGCAACTCTGTCCTTGGGTGTCGTCAATGGACAGGATGCCGATCTGTGCTCCCGTAACTTTGCTGGGACCTTCCACTGCGAAATCTTTGACGATTCCTCCAATCTCATGATCTTCAATCAGGTAATGGGATTTGAGCATGTCCGGAACTACAGGTTCGTCCTCGTCGATGGAATATGCCCTTACTGCTGATTCACTGAACCAGACCGTACCCATTCTTGGCCGATGGTAATCTCGGACTATTTCAAAACCGAACATGTCGAAAGCTTCCGGATCGCAGTTGATGATACCGATGTCTATCGTATTTTTTTCTCCCAGAGTGGTACTCATCATGATGTTCCGTTCACCAGGGTAACCGTTTGTCTTTCCGATGCGGTCAATATAAGGTTTTGACGCGAGTTCATCGTCTCCGATGGTGCCTGAGCTCATGTAATACAATCCTGACACGTCCGCACCGAGCGGCATGTTGACCATATGTTTGAACTGGAGTTCCATGACCAGAGCAAGGGCTATCAGTCCGACTGTCAGGACATTCTGGATAATGATGAATATCTTTGAGAACACAGTCTTCGTCTGGTACCGCTGCTCTCCCTTAATGACTGCTACAGGATCAATCCTAAGGGACATCCATGCCGGGATAAGCCCGGAAATCAGCCCGACCAGCGCAGCAAGTAAGGCATAAGAGGCCAGATAAGGAACCGAATATGAAAGGTCCAGATTGATGTCCCCAGCCACTATCCTGTTGAAAACCGGCTCTAGAAATTTCGCCAACACAAGGGCCAGGGCCATGCAGGTCGCAACAAAGATGAGGGCTTCAGAGACAAATCTCCATGCGACCTTTCTACGTGTTTCTCCCAGGGTGGAACGGATGGCCATTTCCTTCGCCCGCTTGCCGGCAAGTGCCACACTCAGGTTGATGTAATTGAAAAGCGCGGAGAACAGAAGCAAAATCCCCGTGGCGATCAACGTGTAGACCAGATTCTTGTTTCCTTTCTTTAATACGCTTTCTTTGTTTCTTGGTGAAAAATAGAGCTCGTCGATCGGCATTGTCACCCGATACTCCGGCTTCCGGATTCTGTACCAGTTGGAAAACTCCTGCCTTATCACAGTGTCGATAAGTACCCTGGTGGCCTCCTGGTCTGCTCCTTCATGAAGGCGTATGAGAGCCATGGAGAGGGGGATGACAAAGCCACCGGTCGTGATTTCATCTTTGTTGGGGAAAGCCCTGTAGACATCGATCTCCTTTATCTGTGAATTCTCCGGAATTCGGACAATGCCACCGATGATGACTGTGTCTTTACTGAGGATCATCGTTCTTCCGACGATGTCTTCATCTGGGGCGAGCTTTCTGGCGAAGGACTCTCCAAGGATGACCTGATCCCTATTCCTGAGTATTTCAGGCGATCCATCAATGAAGTCGAACTTGAATATGTCGAAGAATTCAGGATCAATGTGGCAAACGTCCACACCGCCTTGGATAACATTGTCGTTGAACCTGCCGCCTGTACCATAATTCCACAGCCTTGCTCCAGTTTCTATGTCAGGTACACGGTCCATCAGTACGCTTATCTCGCCTGGAATGGCCTGCAGTTCCTCACGCCCTAGGTTTACAATGAAAGTTCTCTTGTAGTCAGAGGCTTCCCTGGTGACTGCGAATTGTTGCCATACATAGCATGAAATAATAACCACGAAGGCCAGGCTCACTATGAGCCCGGCTGCTTCGATGGCCGTGTACAGTTTGTTTCTACTTAAAAACTTTAGGTAACTTCTCATATTCTATTCCTTTTTCAGTTCGGTTGCAGGGTTTGTGCGGGCGGCCTTGAGAGTCTGCCAGAGGACTGTGCCGAAGGCGATTGCCACTGCGATCAGGATTGCGGCCACGAACACCCATCCATATCCGGAGATCCGATAGGCGAACCGTTCCAGGTAAAGCCTTGAGGCCCAGATTGCCAGCGGGATCCCGATTAGGCAGGCGACGCCGACCAAGTACATGTAACTCAGGACATTCCGAGAAGTCTCGCTGCCCACGTCAGCTCCGAACACCTTCCGCACGGCAATCTGCTTGGTGTTTTCGTCGGCGAAATAAGTGCTCATTGCAAGGAGTCCCAGAAGGGAGATCAGAACCGCAAGTACGGCAAAGAGTTCCACTAGGTGCAAGGTTCTCCGTACCGGAGCCAGTTGCTTGCGGTTTATGTCTTTGATGAAGCCGTACCGCCAGGCGGGATCCTCCACTTCTGAAGTCTCCAGACGGAATTCCCGGTAAGCCTGCAGGATCTGGTCTTCATAGGATTCGTCTTCTCCGGTGGTTCCGATGAGCAGGCAGTTCGCATAATGAAGTTCCTCTACCCGTGTCACGATAATGCCTCCGTTTGGATTTATCTCACCCTCTGAAGCCGGACGGGCGGGGAAGTCCGTCACGATTCCGCCGATGAATTCCGGTCTCGCGCCGTTCATGCTGATCCTTCTCGGGAATACGGTCGAGGTGTCGGAGACTCCTGCCCCGTTGAAAGCTGAACGGCTCATCCATAGCGAGTGGACCAGCGGATGACCGAAGTCCTCCTCGATCTCCATGCCCAGCAATTTGAAATAGGTTGAATCGCAGATGATTACGGGCATGTCTATGTGATGCTCTTCGTCCACCTTTATTCCCATGGTCATGTTGAGCATTCCGGGGATACCTCGTCCAACTCCGACTTTCGTGACGAAGGGAAGTTGTTCCACTTTGTCTTTGAATAGCTTCATGGCATCGTAGTCCTGGGCGGAATACTCTATGTAATAAAGGTTGTCCGTAGCTGCATGCATCGGACGCGTCATCATGTGGCGCATCTGCACCTCCATCACCAGGGCCAGTGCTATCAGGAATACCGAAAGGATGTTCTGGACGACGATGAACACTTTGCTCAGCACCATCTTGTTACGGCGGCGGAGCGTGCCCTTGATCACGTCGATGGGCTGGTAGCGCGAGGCCGCGAAAGCCGGGAGCAGCCCGTTGATGACGCCCAGGACCAGGATGCCTGCGATGTAAGCCAGGATGTAGCCGGGCGACAGCATGAAGGAGAGCCTTACGCTGTTGTCGCCGATGCCCAGCATCATCTCATCAGGGTCACTTACCGAGACCAAGCTGTTAACCATGGGGGCCAGCAGGTCTGCCAGCAGGAGAGCTGCTGCGAAGCAGACGGCGGTGAAGGCCACTGATTCGCCGATGTACTTCCACAGGATGCCGGTCTTGTCGGCTCCGAGAAGACGGCGTGTAGCCATCTCCTTGGCCCTTTTGCCGGTAAGCGCAAGACTCAGGTTGACGTAGTTGAATATTGCCGAGAGCAGGAGAAGAAGGACTACGATGGTAAGGAGCCTCAGCATCTGGCCGTTTCCCTGACGGGTCAGTCCGTTGCTGTTGCCTGTGGTGAAGAAGGCCTCGTCCATGCGGTAACCCCGCCAAGCATCCACTCTCTCCGCACTCCAGGTGGGATCGTAGTTCTTGTGAAGCAGGGCTTTTACCTTGGACTGGACGTCGGCCAAGTCCGCATCCTCCCGCACACGGTACCAAGTGGTGTAATTGCCGATGCTGTTGAAGGCTTTTGCCTCCTCGGCTGCCCAGCTTCCGGAAATGTGCGTAAAGATGTCGAAAGGCATGAAGAAGGTACCCTCAAAATCGGAATATATGCCTTTGATGGTATATTCCGAGTCATTCACCTTGATTATCCTTCCGATGAGGCTCTCGTCACCTAATGAGAGTTTCCTGGCCAGAGATTCGCTGATGAGGATGTCATCCTTGCCCACAAAGTTCTCGATGCTTCCTTCCTCCAGACGGTATTCAGGGAACACCTTGAAGAAATCGGCGTCGGCCTCCAGGCCGGAGCACTGGATCGTCTGGTCACCGTCGTGGACGATCGGTTGCCACATCATGCTCATGTGAGAGACAGCCTCGACCTCAGGGATGTTCATCTCCAGCTCTTCCTTGTCCCAGTAGGTAAGGCCGAAGAAATCGTCATTCCCCAGCACGAAGGTGCGCTTCCACTGCGGCGACTCGTGCGCCACCTGGTACTGCTGCACCACGTAGCTTCCGATCAGGATGACGAATGCAAGGCTTACGGCCAGTCCCACCGCCTCGATGGCGGTGTAAAGCTTGTTGCGGGACAGGAATTTCAGGAAACTTCTCATAATGGTAAAAGTGGTTCTGGTACGTAAATGGTTTATTATTAAGTGGTTGCTTGGTTTGACGGTCGTGAATTTGACACCGTTGAATGTTATAATTTATTATCAATTAAATATTTACGTACCAGAAAGAAAACTATAATTCGTTCTTGACATCGGAGACGATCTGGCCGTCGAAGAGGTCAATAGTCCTCTGCGCACGGGCGGCGTCTTTCTGGGAGTGGGTCACCATTACGATTGTGGTGCCTTCCTGGTTGAGCTCAGAGAGAAGGTCCATCACCTCCTTGCCGTTTTTGGAGTCGAGGTTTCCGGTAGGCTCATCGGCGAGGATCAGTTTGGGACCGGCCACGACGGCGCGGGCAATGGCGACTCTCTGCTGCTGACCTCCGGAGAGCTGCTGCGGGAAGTGCTGGGCGCGGTGGCTGATGTTCATCCTTTTCATGATCTCGGTGACTTTTAGCTTGCGCTCTGAAGAGGATGTGTTCAGGTAACGTAGCGGGAGTTCGATATTCTCATAGACATTGAGTTCGTCGATCAGGTTGAAACTCTGGAACACGAATCCGATGTTGCCCTTGCGGAACTTTGTGCGTTCCTTTTCCTTGAGGCTGCCTACCTCTGTGCCAAGGAGTTCATAGCTTCCGGAAGTGGGGTTGTCCAGAAGTCCGAGGATGTTCAAAAGGGTGGATTTACCGCATCCAGAGGGTCCCATGATAGCGACGAACTCGCCGTCCTTGATTTCAAATGAGACGCCGTTAAGGGCTGTGGTCTCGATCTCCTCAGTTCGGAAGATCTTGGAAAGGTTGGTAACTTTAATCATAATGTTTTGTATTTTAATTGTTTATTATAGTTGTCATTCTGAGTGAAACGAAGAATCTATTCATTCTTCAAACTATCAACTGGGTTGGCATTCGCGGCTCTCCAGCTCTGGAGGGTGATGACGGCCAGGGTAATGGCGGCAACGGCCAGCAGGGCGGCGATGAATATCCACACCGGCACGGGAGCCTGATAGGCAAAGCCTTTCCGCCAATGGGTGATGATCATGTATGCTACAGGTGAGGCGATAAGGAAGCTTATTCCCGCCATAATCAAGTACTTCCGGTTGATCATCCCAAGGATGCTCTCTACAGTCGCTCCGTTGACCCTGCGCACGGCGATCTCCTTGCGTAGGAACTGAGTCTCAAAGAACACCAGACCAATGATTCCGATGATAGCGATGAGCAAGGCCACGAACGAAGCGATGGTGATGAGTTTCCCCAGCGACTCTTCCTCTTTGTACATATTCTCGATCCATTCGTCCAGATGGCGTACATTCACCTGGTCCGGCTCCCGGGTCTTGTCAAACTCACAGACCGATTTCTTTATGAATTCGGATACTTCCTTGAAGTCAGCTCCAGGAGCCATCCTGACATACATCGTGCTGAAGTTGCGCCACTGAGTTTTACCCCAGACCAAGAGCATCAGCGGCTCCATCGAATGCTGGAGACTCTTGGAATTGAAGTCCTTGACGATTCCGACAATCTCGGTATTGTCCACATGACCGCCAATCTGGCTGCCCACATGGTACTGCGGGAATTTCTGGATAAAGTTCTCGTTGGCAATGAAAACACCGGTCTCACTCTGGTTGTCAGAAGCCTGGAAATCACGACCTTCCAAGATCTGGAGGTCAAAGAACCTCAGGAAGTCATCAGTGACTGGAAGCACCTCGAAGAAGACCTGTTTCCCGTCGTCGCCCGTACGGCCCCAGCCCATCTTCTGGTCGGAGACAATCATGTTGTCGGAGAAAGTCGCCGCCTCTATCGAGGGGTTCTGCAACAGTTTGGATTCCAACGCTTCATGCTGGCCTCCGGCGTAATAGCCGCACCATACTTGCAGCACTCTCGCCTGATCGAATCCCATGTCCTTGCGGATCATATACTTGGTCTGGACCGAGACGTAAAGCGCCATGATTATGAATATGAAAGACAGCACGAACTGGATCGCGACCAGGGCGTTTCTCAATGCGCGTCCCTTGACGCTTGTCCCGTAGGATCCTTTCAGCACTAGGGCGGCGGGTTGCGACGTGGAATACATCGCAGGGGCGATTCCAGCCACAACCGCAGAGACCAATGCGACGCAAAAAGTCAGGGCGAGTATTCCAGGAATATCTTTAAGTTTCAGTGAATCAGACACGTAGGATGCCCAGGAAGTCCCGGAGACAATGTGAACGGCCAGACAAGCAACTCCGAATGCCGCCATGGCGATCAGCCCTGCGTGGGCGAGTTGACGGCCGATGAGGGACCCTCTGCCCTCACCAAGAACCTTCCTGGTGTTGATGTTCTTGATCCTGAAAGGGATCTCGGCAAAGGCGAAGTTGATGAAGTTGATTATGGCAATGAGAATCAGCAGGATGGCGATGGCCGCCAAAGTGATGGTAATGGCTTTGTTGGCGCTGGAAACATCAGCCTTCACATCCCTTTTAAAGTGAGCCTCGTGGATTTGGGAAATCCTGAATCCGTTGCGCCATTCTGCCTGGGTCTCTTCATCGGACGATATGTATTCCTTGAGAGCGGTATATATCGCATCCTCTGTCTCTTTAGCCAGAGAAGGATCTTTCAACTTGAAGAAAGAACCGTACGACCATTCGCTAAATACCTCCAGATTATTGTCCCCGATGTTTGCGATAATCCCGCAATGCATACTGTAATTACGAGGCGTATTCTTGAACACACCGATGATACGGGAGGAGATGTCGCCGGTATGAAGCGTCTTTCCAATGGCGCTTTCTTCCCCGAAAATCATTTTGGCGAAGGTCTCATTCAGAACAGCGTTCCCCGGGACGTTGAAGTCCTTGGCCGAACCTTCCACCCACTCCAAAGGGAATACCGAGAACATTGCGCTGTCCACCAGAACGGCCGGGATTGTTATGGCTGATTCCTTGTCGCCCTCCCTGTAGAATATCTGATTCCCCTGGTCTGATATCGTCCCCACGGCTTCGATATTCGGGCTGGCATCACGGGCCGTTTCGATGAACGGCCGGCTGATATGTGTGCTGAAAAGCCCTTGATCTATCCAGTTGTTCTCCATCCGGAACACCCGCTCGTGTCCCTCGAAGTTCTTATTGTAAGTAGTGTCCCAGCGCACCTGCACCATCAGGATCATCGCCGCCGCCAGAGCGACCCCCATCCCGATGACATTGATCACCGTCGAAACACCTGTTTTTCTAAATATCTTCATTTCGCTCTTTTAAAACACCAGCACATCGCTGTCGCCGTAGGTGTCGTAGCCGGAGGTGATGACCTTCTCGCCGGGCTCAAGCCCCTCGAGGACCTCATAGTACTGAGGGTTCTGGCGTCCGATACGGATCTCCCTCTTGACGGCCTTGTTGCCCTCCTTGTTCACGACATATATCCATTTGCCGCCGGTCTTCTGGTAGAAGGTGCCGCGGGGGATTATGACCGCCTCCTCGGGCTGTCCGAGCTGGAGGTTCAGGTAATAGGTCTGTCCCGCCCTGATGTTGTCCGGCTGCTCGCCGTCGAACTTGAAATCAGCCTTGAATTTCCCCTCACGCACCTCGGGATAGACCTTGCGGATAACGGTGGAGAATGTCTCACCCTGGCGCTCGAAGGTAGCCTCCAGGCCGGCCACGACGCGGTCGATGTAGTGCTCGTCGATCTGTGCTTCAACCTTGTAGGTGCCTACGGAATTGATCTGGCCGATCTTCGCTCCGCTGGCGATTGTCTGACCGAGGACCACGTCCAGGAGTCCCAATTCACCGTCGATAGGAGCCTTAACGATAAGGTTGTCCTTACGTTTGCGGATCATGTGCATGTTCAGGAGCATGTTCTCGAGACTTTCTTCCATCCTGTCGACCTGGGTGCCGCGATACAGGCTGTCCTGGCGCGAACGTTCACGGATGAGATCATATTTCTTGATCGAAAGTTCGTAGTCTTCCTTGGCCTTGAGATAATCCTCCTTGGCTATCAGCTTATCCTCGTAGAGGGCCTTCTGCTGCTCGTAGGCACGCTGAAGCCTCTCAACGTTGGTACCATATTCAAGTTCGTTCTGGCGGACGTCAAGTTTCTGCTGCTCCATCTGGATCTGGGTGTTCCTGAGGATGTTCTCCTTCTCGGCCAGCTCTGCTTCTGCGTTCAGGATCTGAAGGTCAAGGCCGTCGTTCGAGAGTACGAGGATGGGATCCCCCGCCTTGACGGTCGAACCTTCCTCAATGAGGATGGCCTGCACCATTCCGCCTTCCTGAGGACTTAGCTGGATGGTGGTCATGGGCTGTACTCGGCCACTCACACGGATGTAGTCGTTGAACTCTCCTTTCGAGGCCGTGCTTACGGTCAGGGTGTCCTTGTCCACTCTCAGCGTCTTGTTGTTGGGACGGGCAATGAGGTAGATTATGAATATTCCCAAGAGGGCTCCCAGCCAGTACGGCAGGGCTTTCTTTGTGAATGCCAATCTCCAACCTGTTTTCTTCTCGATTATCTTATCCATAATGGTTTATATTATCTTATTGGTTAACGTATTCAGTTCCATTGAAATAGCGTACGACTGCCTGCTTGATGAGGTACTTGAAGAGCGAGTTCATCTCGTCGGCTTTTGACTTGAGGTAGTTGTTGGTCGCGGTCTGAAGCTCCAGAGGAGAGATAAGCCCCTGTTCCATCTTCTTCAAGTTGAGGTTGTAGGCTTCTGCCTGGACCTCTGACTTATGCTGGGCCTGCAGGTAGGCCGCTCCCGTGCCCTCGCAGTCCTGGATGGCTCTGCGTACCTCGGATTCAATGTCACGGCGTTTCTGGTCGTATTCAGCGGTTGCCTTCGTCAGGGCGTTGCGCTGCTTTGCGATCCTGGAATGCTTCTGCATCTTTCCCCAGATAGGAAGCGACATCGACATCTCGACGTACTTACCGGCGTTGTCCTTGAACTGGTTCTGGAAGGGCTTAGTTTGGGCGTTCTGGATGCTGTAGTAGGAGGTGTTCCATCCTGCGTAGACTCCGAGCGAGGGGAGTAGCTGCCATTTGGTGGTTGAGAGCTCCCTTTTCGCATTCTGCATGGTCCATTCAGCCACATGGATCTGGGGATTGTTTTCCAGGGCGAAGTCGACCACTTCCTCAGTTTTTACATTCTCAGCAGTCCACTGTGGGAGTGAAGTCTCGATCACCAGCTCTTCTTCTGCGGGCCAGAACATCAAGTCGCCGAGGGTCATAAGCTGATCCTTGTACATGTTCCTGACATTGGTCAGGTCGTATTTCCTGTCGGCCAGGTCGGCCTCCATCTGGACCACGTCGGCGTGGCCCTTCTGGCCGATTTCTTCCTGCTTTACGGCCTTTGTGAGAGCAAGTTCAGCTGCGCCGACCTGCTCTTCGTAGACATCCGCGAGCCTCTTGTAGTAGACCACGTTGTAGTAGGCTTCCATCACGGCCAGGCAGATGTCGGCTTCGGCCTGCTTCTCTTGTGATTCGCTGATTGCAAGTCCGGTTTTTGAGATTTTAAGGTTGTTCACTGCCTGGAAGCCGTTGAAAAGGTCGAAGCCGGCACTGACACTGTAGCTGTTGTGGAATGATGTCTGGGTGAAATAGGTGTTGGTCTCAGGGTCGATGGAACGTCCGAAATTGTAGTAGGCGTAGGTACTTGAGCTGATGTTGGGAGTGAAAGCCTGGAGGAGTGCGTCCCTGCGGGCTATCCTGGCATCACCGGCTGCAGCCTGCTGGATGCGGAGTTTGGTCGAGTTGGAGATTGCATATTCCATGCAATCTTTTAGCGTCATGATTCTTGAAGGCTCCTGGGCCTGCAGGGGTCCTGCAAGCCCCAGTGCCATCACACAATACACACAAACACAAGTTATGAAGTTTTTTTTCATGATCTTTTTCCCCTTTACACCGGAAATTGCAAGCATTGAACGTGCCAAACAATCTAAATGATTGATTAGCAATAAATTAAGATTTTACCTCTTGGTGTAAAGGTGTAAAGAACTTTACACTTTTTTGTAAAGACTTTACACTATCTGAAGATTAGTTCGAAGACTGTCGAAGTCTCGTCGCTGCGGATAAGTTCGATTGTACCGTTGTGGTTCCTCATGATCTGGCGGGAAATCGAGAGTCCGATTCCACTGCCTTCTTTTTTGGTAGTGTAGAATGGGATGAATATCTGTTCCTGGCTGGAGGGCGGAATAGGCTCTCCATCGTTGATTACCCGGATGATGACCTCGTCTTCTATGCCCATCTCCCCGGTGATCTCTATGTTTTTCGCCCCTGCCTGAACTGCGTTCTTTACGAGATTGATGAGGATCTGTGAGATCTGGCCTTCATCGGCATAGATCATAAGGTCCCTGTCCTTAGGGATATACCGGCATGCAGATCCCGAGGACGCAACCAATTCCCGATTCAGGGATATTACCTTGTTCATCAGTTCCTGGATCTCGATCGCCTTACGGACGGGCTTGGCCACGCCGCTCAGCTGCCTGTAGGTCTGTACGAACTTGATCAGGTTCTTGGAGGAATCCGAGATGGTCTCTAGTCCGGCTTTCACGTCCAGCTCGCTGTGACCTTGTTCATCGACAGAATCTGCCAGGGCGTCTGAAAGCGCTGCTATAGGGGAGACCGTGTTCATGATTTCATGTGTGAGGACCCTGATAAGCTTTGTCCATGAATCCTGCTCGTGCGCCTGCCTCTGGCGCTCGAATATGGAGCGGATGCGGTTGAGGGTACGGTTCAGCCGGTTGCTGTCCTTGAATCTGAAATTAAGTTCTCCATCTTCAAGGGCATCCATCATGTAAGCTACTTTGCGGATAGCTTTCCTCCTCGTTATGACAGTAGCCACGATGGCCGAAACAAGTACGGCAAGGACACAGGCTCCAATCACATACCATGCGGAGATTGTCATAGGCCGTATTTCTTCAGTTTGGAGTAGAGGGTAGGACGGCTAACGCCAAGCAATTTGGCCGCGGCAGAGATGTTTCCGGCGCAGCGTTGCATGGCCTGCTTGACAAGGGTTTCTTCGTCGGGAGAAGATTCTTCACTTCGTTCCGAATGAAATGTGGAATTCAACAAAGACTGAGTAGGCGAGGATGGAATCGCAAGGTCTTTCGCTCCAAGAGTCTCCTTTTCAGAGAGAATGACAGCTTTCTCGATGCAGTTCTGGAGTTCGCGGATATTTCCATTCCAACGATGGGCTTCCAGGGCGGCTTTAGCGCTGTCGTCCATCCCGGTCAGGGGGCGGTGGTATTTTTCTGCGAATTCAGCAAGGAAATGCTCTGCCAGTGGGATGATGTCCCTCTTTCGTTCACGTAGTGGAGGAATGGCGATGTGGACGGTGTTGATCCGGTAGTACAGGTCTTCCCTGAACCTTCCTTCGCTGACAAGTCCTTCGAGATCCATGTTTGTTGCGCAGATCAGCCTTATGTCGACGGGCCTGGCTTGTGTGCCCCCAACCGGGACTATGCTCCTGTTCTGGATAGCCCGCAGAAGTTTTGCCTGAAGGTGTGGAGGAATATTCCCTATCTCATCAAGGAACAGTGTGCCGCCGTCAGCCTGCTCGAATTTGCCGACATGGTCGGTGTGGGCATCGGTAAAGGCTCCCTTGACATGGCCGAACAGTTCGCTTTCGAACAAGGTCTCGGTTATTGCACCAGCATCGACAGCCACCATGGGCTTCCCTCTTCTGGCACTGTGGGCATGTATTTCCCTGGCCAGCACGTCCTTCCCGGTACCGTTTTCTCCGGTAATCAGGACGGTGGCATCGGTAGGTGCGATCTTGCCTACGGTTTTCCTGATTGCTGACATGGCGGGAGAGGAACCCCAGAACATTGTGGTTCCAGATTCTTCGCTTTGCTCAGGATGACACGGACGTGCCTTCTGCGCCTTGTCCCGGGCGGCTTTCAGGGTTTCGATCAGCTTGTCATTCTCCCATGGCTTTACGATGAAGTCAAAGGCGCCCCTCTTCATCCCTTCCACGGCTAGCTGGATGTCGGCATAGGCTGTGAAGAGTACGACCTCGATCTCTGGAACCATCTTCTTGATTTCACCGGCCCAGTAGAGTCCTTCGTTGCCGGTGTTGATGGAGGTGTTGAAATTCATGTCGAGGAGGACCACGTCAGGCCGGAAGCTTTCGATGGTAGCAACCAGGGTGGAAGGTGAAGGAATAGTCTCCACTTCCGCAAAATGAACCGGGAGCAGGATCTTCAGGGCTTTACGGATGCCGACGTTATCGTCGACGACGAGTATCTTTCCAGTTTTGTTTGCCATGGCAGAGGCAAATATAAGAATTATTGTATTTATATTTACATCAAAAAGAGTATGGAAGGAAGCTTGCAACATATCCGTAAGGTCATATTGAGCTTGTCAGTCATGTTCCTGGCCGTGAGCCTTCCGGCCCAAGGAATATTCATAGAGGCCGAGAGTTTCGCTTCTAAGGGCGGTTGGTCGGTAGACCAGCAGTTCATGGACCAGATGGGTTCACCTTACTTGATAGCCCATGGCATGGGAAGGCCTGTCGCCGATGCTTCGACGACGCTTATCATCCATGAACCTGGCCTTTATCATGTCTGGGTCCGTTCCTACAACTGGACTTCTCCATGGACTGATGCCGCCGGCCCTGGATCGTTCAGGGTCAAGATAGGCGGCAAACCACTTAAAGGCATCCTCGGCAACACAGGGAGCGAGTGGGGTTGGCAGTATGCCGGAAACAGGAGCCTGAAGGAAGGGCAATACACCATTTCCCTTTCCGACATGACGGGTTTCGACGGAAGGTGCGATGCAATATGGCTGACAAAAGAGAAGGGCAGTGTCCCACCTTCAGGCGGAGGATCTCTAGAGGCTTTCCGCCGGCAGATCGGAGCCCTTCCTGCACAACCTTCTGATGGTGGGGAATATGATTTCGTGGTGATCGGTGGCGGTGTGGCAGGGATGTGCGCAGCGGTTTCTGCCGCGCGCTTCGGGTGTAAGGTGGCACTTGTCAACGACCGTCCGATCCCCGGAGGCAATAATTCTTCGGAAATACGTGTCCATTTGGGTGCTTACATTGAGCAACCTCCTTATCCAGCCCTTGGTCGGATGCTCAGGGAGTTCGGACATTCCAGGGGCGGTAATGCCCAGCCGGCCTCCAACTACGAGGACGACAAGAAGATAGCCTTTATCGAAAGCCAGGAAGGCTTGACGTATCTTCCTTGCTTCAGGGCAGTGAAGGTCAACATGGAAGGAAGCAAGATCGCCTCGGTTGTAATCAGGAATATTGAATCAGGGGAGGAACGGCTGCTCAAGGCTGGGCTTTTCGCAGACTGCACCGGCGACGGCAACCTAGGTTTCATGGCCGGAGCAGACTGGATGATGGGCCGGGAAGGCCGGGATGAGTTCGGAGAGTCCCTGGCTCCCGAGCATGGGGATAAGCTGACCATGGGATCTTCCGTCCAGTGGTACAGCATTGAAGACCAGAAGAAATCATCCTTCCCGGAATTTGAATATGGAGTCAAGTTCACGGAAGAGAACTGTGAGAAAGTCAAGATGGGCGAGTGGACTTGGGAAACGGGGATGAACCTCGACCAGATCAATGATTTTGAACGGATCAGGGATTATGGCCTACTGGTCGTATATTCCAACTGGAGCTATCTCAAGAACCATTATTCAAAGAAAGAGGACTATTACAACCGCTCTCTCGGTTGGGTGGCCTATGTGGCGGGCAAGCGTGAGTCGAGGCGCCTTGTGGGAGACTATATTCTCAAACAGGACGACGTCGAAAAGCAGGTCTTCCATGAAGATGCTTCTTTTACGATGACCTGGCACTTCGACCTTCATTTCCCGGATCCGGTGAATTCAGCCAACTTTCCCGGCAAAGAGTTCAAGGCTGCGACCAAGAGCAACCCGATCTATCCTTATGCAGCCCCGTACAGGTGCCTTTATTCAAGGAATATTGATAATCTATTCATGGCCGGCCGTGACATTTCAACCACCCATGTGACCCTCGGATCTACAAGGCTGATGCGTACCGGAGCCATGATGGGAGAAGTGGTCGGAATGGCAGCCAGCATCTGCAAGGACAAGGGTACTACTCCGCGCGGAGTTTATCAGAAATACCTTCCTGAGTTGAAGGCATTGATGGAAAGAGGAGCCGGCCGTACAGACATTGAGCTCCCGGACAACCAGCGTTTCAACCTGGGAGGCCACCTCGACAGGCCGAAAGATATCTTGTTCCAATAATTAGGCGGACGTTTTATCCTAAACACAACCTTTTTTTGCTATCTTTATAGGCATGAAAAGGTTGTTTTTTATCCTGGTGGCATCCTTGTTGGCGGCGAATGCCTTTGCCCAGGATTATGTCACCAAGCCCGGCCGTATGGACCGCAGCCGCCTGAACATCGGAGTCTATCATCTGCGTCCCTATGCCCGTACCGAAGCGCACATAAAGGATCTGGCAGACTGCGGAGTTGATTTCGTGATCTGCATGGATAATGACCGTCCAGCCCTGGATCTATTCAGCGAGTATGGGATCGGAGCGATTGTAAGCGGAGTGGCCCCAGGATGGTGGGGAGGTGACGGAGACAATGCCGGCAAGCTGGAAGAGACCTACCCCCTTGCGAAATACGAAGAGGCTGCGGCCACCTTCAAGGACCATCCTGCTATCTGGGGAATAGACATAGGTGACGAGCCCTCTGCCCTGGATTTCCCGTACTACGGCAAGGTGGTGGCCAAGGTGGAGGGATTGTTCCCCAACCAGTTCGCCTTCCTGAACCTCTATCCGAACTACGCATCAGTTTCCCAGAACACAGCTGCCCAGACTAAAAGCCAGCTCGGTACCGCCACTTATGCGGAGCACATTGCGAAGTACTGTGAATATGTTCCCGCGGACTACATTTCCTACGATTTCTACTATAAGAATATCGGCGTGGCCAGGGATTATGCCAACCTTCGCATCGTTTCCGACGCCTGCCTGAAGACCGGCCGCGGCATGTGGGTGACTGTCCAGGTGAACAGCCAGGATCCCAAGGTCTGGATCACTGAGAACGAGCTCAGGTTCCAGGCTTATTCAGCTCTGGCTTTCGGTGCAGAGAACCTTACATGGGCATGCTACACGGCGGGTTGGTGGAATAACCAGGTGGTAGATGAAAACGGAGAGAAGACTCAGCAGTACGAAAAGCTCAAGAGAGTCAACGCTGAACTTCATTCTCTCGGGAAGGATTACATGAAGTACACCAGGAGGTCCACTACGTTCGTGGGCTTCGAAGGAACCAAAATGCTAGAGGGCTCAGGTGAGAAGAGTGTCAAGGAGTATGGCGACGAGATATTCTCAAGCCTTTCTGCCGGCTGCCCCCTGATAGTCGGGGAGATGGAGCCAAGGGACGGAGGTTCCTCCAAGGCACTGTTTGTCTGCGTTGCGGATGATCCCTTCGACAAGGCTCCCAGAAAGCACACCCTTCGTTTCAAGGCTCCCGGCCGTGAAATCAGTGTAAAGGGAGGCGACGGTTACCTTCCTCTCAGGAGGGATGCCGAGGGATGGTGTGAGTGCACGGTGGCCTCTAACCAGGGTGTTCTGATCGAGGCTTCACCCTTGTTCCCTGACGAAGGGAGATGGAGACAGACCAAGAAACTCATAGCCTTCGATCTGGATGGTACACTTACTCAGCACAAGCAGCCTCTTTCCGCAGCCAACAGGGCGGTGCTGGACACGCTTGCCACGCGTTATGAAATCATCATGGCCGGTGCCGGCAACTGCAAGAGGATCTACAGCCAGATGGGAGAGTACCCTATCACCATCGTAGGTAATTACGGCATGGAGGAGAGCCGTATTGTGGACGGACAATTCAAGATCGTGCGTGAGGAAAAGGCCGATGTCGACCGGAAATTCTTCGATGAGAAATGCGCCGAGCTTCGCAAGAAATATGGTTTCACATCATTCAAGGGAGAAGGCAACGAGTACCACAATTCGGGGATGGTGACTTTCGCCCTTCTTGGGACAAATGCCGACCCGGCCGACAAACTTGTTTTTGACCCCGACAAGGCGAAAAGGCGCAAGATGTATCCCGAGGTCATGGAGATATTCAAGGACTACTCTGTCTTTATCGGTGGAACGACTTCATTTGACATCACTCCGAAGAAGTACAACAAGTACGATGCAGTGATGCGTTACGCTGCCGAGAGAGGATACACCGAGGACCAGGTTCTCTTCGTGGGAGATGATTTCGACGACGGAGGGAATGACAGCCAGGTCCGAATCTACGGGATGGACTACGTCCGTATCTATGACTACACCCGTCTCCCGGAGAAACTTCATTTCCTGTTCTGATAAGATATTCCAGAAATCATGAGCAGCCGGATCAGATTTGTATTGGCCGCTGCCCTGATGCTGGGGTGGTCGGTTGCTCCTGCCCAGGAGGCGGAGATACTGAGGTTCAACAACGACTTCGAGGACAATGTCTCCGTCGGCCTGTGGAACTGTCCGCTCTCGATGGATTACGATGGCGACGGAGTCCGCGACCTGGTGGTCTCCTGTCCTGACACTCCCTACAGAGGCCTGTATTTTTTCAGGAATATAGGCACTAATGCCAACCCTTTCTTCGACAGGGCGGTTAAGATCTCTTCCAGAGGGGAAAACTACATCCGCGTGTCAGAGGTAGAAGGTGAGGTCAGGGTGCTTTCACCCGGAGTCGAGTATTCTGATTTCCGCCACAAGCTATTTTCAGAGCCGGACACTATCCCTTACAAGGGCGATCCTATCGAACTTGAAAGGAAGAGAAGCCACACTTGGGAATATGTGGACTTTGACGGAGACGGTGATCAGGACATAATCGTAGGCATCGACACTTGGAAAGACTATGGGTGGGACAACGCCTACGACCAGGAAGGCAACTGGAAGAACGGCCCCCTCAAGGGCTATGTCCACCTGATCAAGAACAATGACGGAGTCTTCGAGAACGCTGGGCCGCTTCCGATCACCACTTACGGTGCCCCTACCCCCTGTGTTGCAGATTTTGACGGCGATGGTGACCTGGATGTCATCTGCGGGGAATTCGTTGACGGACTCACCTGGTACGAAAACATCCAGATGATGGACAATCCGAGTTTCGCCGAAGGAAGACGGCTGAGGAACAGGCATGGAGAGATTACCGTCCATGTTGAGATGATAGTCCCTGTGGCATGTGACTTTGACGGGGATGGTCATGTCGATCTCATAGTCGGGGACGAGGACGGAACGGTGTCATGGCTCAGGAACACAGGCAAGGTCAGGAAGCACATGCCTGTTTTCGAGGACTTGAAGTATTTCCGCCAGAAATCCGACCTTGTCAAGTTCGGCGCTCTGGCGACCCCGTGCGCCTATGACTGGGACGGCGACGGTGACCAGGACATAATATCCGGCAATTCAGCAGGAGACATCTGCCTGATAAGGAATCTCTCCGAAGGCAAGGAACCTCTCTGGGCAGCCCCCGAGTTCTTCAAGGTTGGAAGGAAGCCTTTCAGGGTCATGGCCGGGGAGAACGGTTCCATCCAGGGACCGGCTGAAAGGAAGTGGGGCTACACGGTTCTGTCCGTGTCCGACATGGATGGCGACGGCAGGCCCGACATAGTCTTCAACTCGATTTTGGGGAAGGTCCAATGGCTCAGGAATAAGGGCTCGCGCAGCGGGTTGAAGATGTCCGGACCCAGACCTGTGATGGTGGCCTGGGAAGGTGAGACTCCCAAACCGGAATGGAACTGGTGGACTCCGGAAAAGGGTACGCTGGTCACCCAGTGGCGTACTTCACCCGTGATGATAGACTGGAACAAGGATGGTCATGACGACCTCGTGACCCTGGACCAGGAAGGCTATCTATGCCTTTATGAGAGGATTCCCGGTGAAGTGTTTTTCAAACCAGGAAAGAGGATTTTCAACTGCGAGAATTGCTCGTCGTACAACAACATCAATGGTGTAGTCGATCCGGAACCGGGCCTGTTGAGACTCAATGCCGGAAAGGCAGGGAGTTCCGGTAGGCGTAAGTTCTGTTTCACGGACTGGGATGCTGACGGACGTCTTGACCTTGTCGTGGACAGCAGGAATGCTTCGTGGTTCAAGAATATCTCCGACGATGGTATCAATACGACATTCCGCTACATGGGAGACATCAGCAGTACAAGGCTGGCCGGACACAGCACCTGTCCGACTCCCTTCGACTGGGACGGAGACGGAGTCACCGACATTCTCCTCGGGGGAGAGGACGGCCATTTCTATCTTGTCAGAAACGACAGGAAAACCGGCCTGGAGGCCCGGGTTGAAAAGACTCTGAGCGGATTGTCTTTGGAAGAGAAGGTAGGCCAGATGGTCCAGCTGACCATTTCCGTCCTGGAAGATGACACTCATGAGGCCCTTGATCCGGCCAAAATGGACGAGATCTTCGGGGTGTACAAGGTGGGTTCAATCCTGAACGTAATGAACGGAAGGGCGCACAGCAGGGAGCAGACAGCTGCCATGATCCGCCAGATACAGGAGAAATCCATGGAGAAGATAGGAATCCCGTGTATCTATGGACTTGACATGGTCCATGGGGCGAATTATCTTACTGACGGAACCATATTCCCTCATGAAATCAATCTGGCAGCAACTTTCGACCCTTCTTTCGCGAGGAAAATGGGGGAGGTGACAGCCTATGAGACACGTGCTGCCATGGTGCCCTGGGTTTTCACCCCTACCGTCGACCTCGGAAGGGATCCGCGTTGGCCGAGAATTTGGGAGAACTGGGGAGAGGATGCTTACTTGTCCACGGTTATGTCGGTTGAGGAGACCTTAGGTCTTCAAGGAGAAGATCCAAACTATCTTGACCTGGAGCACACTTCCGCCACCCTCAAGTGTTTCATAGCTTACAGCGTCCCGTACACGGGCAAGGACCGTACTCCTGCCTATGTGCCCGATCATGACCTCAGGGAAAAGTATTTCGCTCCTTTCCTCGGAGGATTCAAGGCTGGAGCGCATAGCATAATGGTCAATTCCTCTTCGGTGAACGGGATGCCGGTCCATGCCAACAAGACCCTTCTTACAGGGTGGGCAAAGGAGCAGACTGGTTGGGATGGGATGATCGTGACCGACTGGTCCGACTTGAACAACCTTTATGAACGTGACCATGTTGCGGCCGACAAGCGTGAGGCGATCAAGATCGGAATAAATGCAGGCGTTGACATGATCATGGAACCCTATGACAAGGAGTGCTGCTCGATCCTGGCTGACTTGGTGAGGAGCGGTGAGATTCCTATGTCCAGGATTGATGATGCTGTCCGAAGGATCCTTCGGATGAAGTATAGGGCGGGCCTTTTCGACAACCCTGTCTGGGACACAGACGCCTTCAGCAGGTTTGGCTGCAAGGAATTCGCTGACGATTCCTATAGGGCGGCTCTGGAGTCCGAGATCCTTTTGAAGAATGAGGGAGTGCTTCCGATTGAAAAAGGAAAGAAGATTCTTGTGGCAGGCCCCAATGCCAACAGCCTCAGGACATTGAACGGAGGTTGGACGTACACTTGGCAAGGTGAAGGGGATTCCTATGTGCCTCAGTACAACACCATCCTCGAAGCTATGATTAACAAGTTCGGCGCCGGCAACGTAATCTATGAGCCGGGTGTAACCTATGATCTTTCGGTCAATGACTGGCCGAAGGAAAATGTCCCCGAGATCGACAAGGCAGTGACCGCCTCTCGTGAGGCGGACGTGATCGTAGTCTGTGTGGGCGAGAACTCCTACTGCGAGACTACGGGAAACATTAACGACTTGAATCTTTCATCGAACCAGAAGGATCTTGTCATAGCCCTGGCCGCGACAGGAAAGCCTGTTGTCCTGGTCCTTAACGAAGGTCGTCCCAGGATAATAGGGGACATCGAGCCGAAGGTGGATGCCGTGGTCGATGTGATGCTGCCTGGTAATTACGGAGGGGATGCCCTTGCGGCCCTCCTTTCGGGTGAGGAGAATTTCAGTGCAAAACTCCCGTTCACATATTCAAAGCACATCAACGCCCTCCACACCTATGACTATAAGGTTTCCGAGCATCGCGAGATGATGGACGGAACATATAACTACGATGCCGTCATGGACGTCCAGTGGCCTTTCGGCCATGGCTTGAGCTACACTGAATATTCCTACTCGGATTTCAAGTGCCAAGGCTCCAGAACCTTCGGCGCCGGGGATGTACTTGAATTTTCGGTCAAGGTCAAGAACACCGGAGGCCGCGACGGGCGCGAGGCTGTACTTCTGTTTTCCAGCGATCTCGTGGCCAGCCTCATTCCTGATGTCAAAAGGCTCCGGGCTTTTTCGAAGGTCGACCTAAAGAAAGGCGAGAGCAAGGTGGTGAGATTTGAAGTGCCGGCATCCTCCCTGGCTTTTGTCGGCGCTGACGGCAAATGGCGCCTTGAAGAAGGCGACTTCCGCTTTGCCTGCGGAGGGCAGTCAATTACACTGCATTGCGATGAGACCAAGATCTGGGAAACTCCGAATATCAATTAACCAATAATAACGAAGATGAGAAAGATTTGTTTTGCTGTTGTGATCCTGCTTTCGTTCGTCATTTCAGGATGCGGGAACGGGACGAAGATTGAAACTGTTGAAAAATGGACTCCGGAAAAGGCTGAAGCATGGTATGCCTCATTGCCCTGGCTTTCCGGATGCAACTACACTCCTGCTTCTGCCATCAACCAGATCGAGGCATGGAGTGCGGACACCTATGACGCAGCTTTGATAGACAAGGAACTCGGGTGGGCCGAGGAACTGGGATTCAACACTATGAGGGTTTTCCTCAGCAGCGTGGTCTACGAGAATGACCCTGAAGGTCTGAAAAGCCGCATGGACGACTTCCTGTCCATTTGCCAGAAACATGGGATCAAGCCTATGTTCGTGATTTTTGATGACTGCTGGAACGCAGAATCTGCCTACGGGAAGCAGCCTGAGCCGAAACCGGGAGTCCACAATTCCGGCTGGATCCAGGACCCGTCAGTCTCTTTGCGGGCCGACACCACAGCCCTTTATCCGAAACTTGAGAAGTACGTCAAGGACATTGTCGGGACATTCAAGGACGACAGCAGGGTGCTCCTCTGGGATCTCTACAACGAGCCCGGCAACAGTGACCATGGCAACGAATCCATTCCTCTCCTGAAAAATGCCTTCCGCTGGGCCCGCGAGGCAGGGGCGTCACAGCCCCTTTCTGCCGGAGTATGGAAACACGCCCTTTCGGACCTCAATAAGATCCAGCTCGAGGAATCCGACATCATCACTTATCACAACTATTCCGGTAGCGAGGAGAACCAGCAGCAGGCAATCGACACTCTCAAGACATACGGCCGTCCTGTGATCAACACTGAATATATGGCCAGGACACGCGGTTGTACTTTCCAGAAGATAATGCCTCTGCTGAAGTCCAATAACGTGGGCGCCATCAACTGGGGTTTCGTTTCCGGCAAGACCAATACCATCTTCGCATGGAGCGATCCGCGTCCGGATGGTGCTGAGCCTGAGGTCTGGTTCCATGACATATTCCGCCAGGACCACACTCCGTTCGATCCGGAGGAACTCGAGGTTATCAAGAAGTGCAATAATAAATGATTGAAGATATGATCAGAAGGATTTCCGCCCTTTTCCTCGGGGCATTGCTGGCTCTTTCATGCAGCCAGGTCGAAGATGTAGACCTTCCCATGGCAGTCGCTCACAGGGGCTGCTGGCTGAAGGACGGTGAAGAGTTCTACATCAACGAGAACTGTCCTGCCGGAGTGAAGATGGCTGCCCAGTACGGCTATCCAGCCATTGAGTGCGACGTCAAGTACACCCTTGACAGTGTTATGGTCATCATGCATGATGCCACGATCAACCGTACCATGCGCAACGCTTCAGATTATTCAGTTATCGAGGAGCCTGTCAAGGTTACTGAGCATACTTTCGAGGAACTTCGTACCAAATATGTCCTGGCTTCCACCGATCCCGCGTTGAGAGTTCCTATTCCAACCCTGAAGGAAGAGCTTGAAGCATGCCGTGAGTACGGAATTGTCCCCATGCTCCACAGTGCCGTGGTTGAGTCCTACAAGCTTGCCCACGAGATGCTGGGCGACAAGTTCGTTGCCTTCGACGTCTCCCAGGCAGCCCTTCAGCACGCAAGGGATTATTCCAGTTGCCTTATCCTCCTCGACCCGGGCAAAGACCCTGCACCGAGGACCATCGAGAGGCTCAAGGAACTTGGAGGAACCTGCGGAATGAGCACCATGAAACATGACATGCTTGACGCCGAGTACATCAAGACGGTCAAGGATGCAGGCTTCGAAGTGCAGGCTTCGATCTTCCCGGCACCCCATGAGCAAAGGGCTCTTACAGATGGTGTTACGATAGAATTATCGGATTTCTACTGGCATCAGACCGAGGGCCGCAAGCCCGTGGATGTCTTCCGCAAGTTCAAGATGAGACTGCCGGAAGGCCAGTCAGTCGAGTGGAATCCCGAAACCCCGGAATTCGCGTCGGCAATCCTTACCCTTGACTTCGTGGGCACAATAGAGGTTACATTGAACGGAAGGGTCTACACACTGACACATGAGGAAGCCGGCAACCCCGAGATCTTCGGTACCAGACTCTACAAGACCGCTCCAGGCCTCAAGGTCAGGGCCCTCGTCAATTCCGAAGTCAAGTCCCTCAAGGCCGAGCTTTACGACTGCAGCTAGGGGCTATTTGGCTCCGGCTTTCTCAATGTTGGCATCCATGTTCTCGAACTGGGTGCTGAGGTGAAGCCTCATGGCCATTCTGAACGCGTCCGGAGTGCCGTTTCGCAGAAGGTTGTACAGACCGATATGAGAAACGACATTCCGGTCGTGGTAATCTTTTTTCAGTCTTGGGGAATACAATGAGAACAAGTGCCTGACGATGAACTGGAAATCCATGAGATCCTGGTTGCCGGTGATCTCAAAGAGTTTCGCATGGAACTGGATGTCTACATCCCTCAATTTATCTGCTATAGCAAGTTTGGAAGCATCGTCTTTTGCCAGGTTCATCTGCTGGTCCAACTCTGCTTCTTGCCCGACAATCTCGTCAAGTTCGGCCATGAACTTGTCGTTCTTACCCATGAATATGAAATCGGCGGCGCCGATTTCCAGCATCAAGCGTAGCTGATACAGATCCGTAAGGGCTTTCTTGTCCAGGAGTCCGGTACCGATCAGGGGTTTGAAAACTCCGAATACATTTGGACTCACAACGCTTGTACCCTTCTTCCTCTTAGTTTCTATTATTCCAAGGGCCCGGAGTTCGCTCAGGGATTCTCGCAGTACCCCACGGCTGACGCCGAGGATTTCTGCGAATTCACTTTCCTTTGGCAGTTGCTTGATGTCAGGATTGTTGGAAATGTAGCTGAGGATTTTCTTCTGGGTCTGTTCGACGAGGGTAGAGTAGCCGTTCATCTGGAGTTGAGTTATTAATCTGTACAAATATATAAAAAAGAAAATAATGAGGAATATGTACGATATAAGCGCAGATTCAATAAGTAGGACATAATAGCTTTTATATACTATTATTTATTTTTATCTGCAAAATTATTTCAAAATAAATAGTATTTATTGTTTTTATTTGTATTTTTACCTCGGAGGACTGGAAAGGGGGGATTAAGCCACATTTAATAACGAGAAACCTATTATATACGATGAAAGCTGTTTTGAAATGTTTTTCAATTGCCGTCGTGACGATGGCTTTGCTATGTTCGTGCTCATCTGCAGAACCCGATAGAATGGTTAATGGTTTCCCAGAGCAATTAGTTTGTGTCTCAGCTGATAGTATTGTCCCCCCTTCCACGTCTTCTGCCCAGACAGGTCAGCCGGATACCCTGATAGCCTGGCAGTCTTCCGGGAGTGACATGTGCAAGTATGTTTTTACCCAGTCCTCCCGGATAGACGGAATACGTCGTTACAACCAGCGCCTGAATAGATGGGATGATGTGGAATTGCCTTCAAATGTCCCTGAGGGCCGTTTCCACAGCGCTTTTCCGAAAGGCTCAGCACATATAGTTTTGATTGGAGACGAAGGTCCCTCGATGCTCCTTTACCACACCATCACTGGGACTTTCACCACTTTCCCATATCCGGTACTCTCGGGCGGCCGTACACTCTTGCGGAGAGAGGTTTCTGACGGGAGAGTTGTCGAATACGTTGCCGAGGGCTCGGAAGTCAAAGCTTTGACTTTCGAATTCACCAAGGTCCGCAGAGGCTTCAAGCCTGTCGACATGCTGGTCATGGTGCTCTATTTCATTGCTTTGGTGTTGATCGGCCTGTATTTTTCGAAAAGGCAGAAGAGTTCCGATGACTATTTCAAGGGTGGGCAGAGGATACCATGGTGGGCCGCCGGCCTCAGTTTGTTCGCTACTGCCCTAAGCGCGATCACCTTCATGTCGATTCCTGCTAAAGCTTATGCGACCGATTGGAGCTACATGCTTTTCAACGCCGGCATTGTCTTGGTCTGCCCGCTGATCATCTACCTTTTCATCCCTTTTTTCAGGAAGCTGAACATTTCCACAGCTTACGAATATCTTGAGGTCCGGTTCAACAAGGCTACTCGCATCATCTGCTCTATAGCGTTCATCGTCTATCAGGTCGGCAGGATGGGTGTCGTCCTTTATCTTCCTTCAATAGCTATCCACGTAGTCACCGGCATGAACATTTTCCTTTGCATTGCATTGATGGGATTGTTCAGCATCATCTACACCAGGATGGGAGGAATAGAAGCAGTGGTCTGGACAGATGCCCTGCAGACCATTATCCTTCTCGGAGGTGCCTTGTTCTGCATATTCCACATCATTCACTCAAGCGGACTTGGCATGTCCGGGGCGATAGCTACGGCCGCGGACAGCGGCAAGTTCTTCCTCGGTAGTACCAAGCTGGACTTTACGAATGCATCGATGTGGACAGTCCTGATAGCGACATTCTTCACCAACCTCACCACCTACGGTACAGATCAGAGCATGGTACAGCGCTACTTGTCAACGAGTTCCGAAAATGCCGCCAAAAGGAGCGTACTGACAAATGCTGTCATCACTATTCCTGCTACGCTGATTTTCTTCACGATCGGGACTATGCTCTTCGTGTTCTACAAGAGCCATCCGGCAGCGTTGAGCGTAACTATGGACAACACGGATGCCATTTTCCCATGGTACATCTACAGCAGCCTTCCTACAGGAGTGACGGGCCTCCTGATTTCCGGAATATTCGCCGCGGCCATGTCCACCCTGAGTGGCAGCATGAACTCCGCCGCTACGGCCTATGTGGTGGATATCCGTCCCAATCTCACGGGGATAATCGAACCTGACAAGACCAAGGAACTCAAAGTCGCCAAGACGACCACCCTTGTGATCGGAGTCCTTTCTCTCCTTTTCGCCTGCTTGATGGCAACTTGGAACATAGACTCCCTCTGGGATGAATTCAGCAAGATCCTAGGCCTGGTACTGGGCAGCATGGGAGGGCTCTTCTTCCTAGGAATGGTCACCAAGAGGGCCAATGCGACAGGAGCCTTGATCGGAATGGCTGTCAGCGTGTTGGTTCAGTTCATCGTAGCCAAGTACACACCGGTCTATCTGCTGCTTTACACGACTGTAGGCTTTATTACCTGCTTTGTAGTGGGTTATCTGGCCAGTCTGGTGTTCCCTTCCGGTTCCTCGTCAAATGGTTGAATTCAACATTAACACATAACAACATGAGTAAAAACTATTATCTGAAAGGACTGATCGCTGCCCCCTTCACTCCCATGAACGAAGACGGGAGCATCAACCTTCCGAAAATTGCAGAGTACGCAGATAAGATTGCCGGTTTCGGCTGCTTGACAGGAGTGTACATCTGCGGTTCTACGGGTGAATATGCCTCCACTACTGTCCAGGAGAGGAAGGCTGTTACCGAGACATGGGTTGCCGAAGCCGCCGGTCGTTTCAAGGTGATTGTACACGTGGGAAGCAACTGTGCGCAGGACAGTGTGGAACTTGCAGCTCATGCAGCTGAAGCAGGTGCTGATGCCATAGCATCCATAGCCCCCAACTACTTCCGTCCTGCATCCGTGCACGATCTTGTGATGTTCCTTAAACCTGTTGCAGCAGCTGCTCCGGAATTGCCATTCTATTTCTACAATTTCCCGGGCATGTCTGGAGTGAAACTCCCGGTGGATGAGTTTCTCGTTGAAGGGAAGAAGGAGATGCCTAACTTGGCAGGAGTCAAGTTCACCCACAACGACTTCTTCGAGATGCAGAAAATCATCAATCTTTGCGATGGAGAGTTCAACATACTCAATGGCTATGATGAGATGCTGATCGCCGGTCTCATCTGCGGGGCCCAGGGAGCTGTTGGCAGTACTTACAACTATGTTCCCAGGATTTACCAGAATGTCATCGATGCTCTCCAGGCTGGCAATCTTGCCGAGGCCAGGAAGTGGCAGTATGAGGCTGTCAAAATCGTGGATGTGCTGATCGCCCATGGAGGCGGAGTCAGGGCAGGCAAGGCCTTCATGAAACTCGCAGGCGTGGATTGTGGACAGTGCCGTCGCCCAGTCACTCCGGTCTCGGACGAAGAGCTCGCCAGCATGGAAGCAGATCTAAGGAAAACCCTTTTCTTCGACTTCGTTTAGAAATAAAAGAATCAACAATCAAACCCCATAATTATGAAACTTATCAAACATCTGGCTGCGTTTGCCGTGATGATGCTGCTTCCGATCAGCATTATCGCCCAGACGCGAGGTATTACCGGCAAAGTGTCGGATGGTACCGGAGCGCCTCTACGGGGTGTCATCGTCTATGTTCAAGGCAGTACCGAGAACACCATGACCGGTGACGATGGATCTTATTCCATCAATGCCCGTCAGGGCCAGACCCTCGTCTTCTCCCTAATCGGCTACACGGATGCAACCGCAGTGGTCGGAGAGCGGAATGTAATCAATGTAACTCTCCAGACTGACAAGGATTTCTTTCTGGACGAGACGGTGGTCGTCGGTTACGGTTCCCAAAGCAAGCGCACAATCACCCAGGCCATTACAAAGGTCAAGGGCGAGGAGATGGAAAATATTCCTGTTGCGTCAGTCGGAGATGCCCTCAAGGGAAAGGTTGCAGGAGCCCGTATTTACACGACGGACTTTACTCCGGGATCGGATCCAACCATCCTTATTCGTGGAGGATCTTCGATCAACGGTACCCAGACCCCTCTTGTCCTGATTGATGGTATCGAACGTTCCCTTGCGGCGATAAATCCTGCCGACATCGAGTCAATAGAAATCCTCAAGGATGCTGCTTCCTCAGCTATCTATGGTTCCAGGGCATCCAACGGTGTCGTCCTCGTGACAACCAAGAGCGGTACCAAGGGCAGGGCTCCAAGGATCACTTTCGACGCCACCTTGGCCTATCAGGAGCCTGAGTCGATGCTGGAGTACCTTGGTGCAGAAGAGTTCCTGACATTGCAGCGTACCCGTTACAACCATGTCCTGAACAATTCCGGCCAGGCCCACCTTACCGCAGACAACTATGCTTTCTCCGTCGGCAACTCTCAGGCCAGCCAGTATTCTACGCGATACCTTCAAGCTGGTGAGACTGTCCCGGACGGCTACAAGTCCATGAAAGATCCTCTCGATCCGAGCAAGACCATAATCTTCCAGGACAACAACTGGATCAAGGAGAGTTTCGCTCCCGCTTGGTGGCAGAACTACTATGTCTCCGTGGACGGAGGAACTGATAATGTCAATTACATGGCCTCCATCGGCTACACCGACGATGAAGGTGTGGTTGCAGGAACCGATTATGACCGTGTCAGCGCCCGTACCAACCTCGATGTCAAGATCTCCAAGAACCTTAAATTCAAAGGAGGACTGGATTACCAGCAGACCAACACCAACCTGATCGACAACCAGTACAACGTCATCTCTCGCGGTCTGCTCACTCCTCCGACGCAGAAGTTCTACTACGATTACGGTGAAAATGAAGGATTACCTACAAAGAGCTACAACGCATCTTCCTACAGTCCTTTGTTCTACGAGTACTATGTGGACAACAACCAGAAGCGTCATCGCTTCGGAGTAAACGGCCAGATAGAGTGGGACATCCTTCCCGGCCTGAAGGCCGTGGCTCAGGCATCTTCATTCTTTGATGTAAGAACGACTGAATATTTCTACGGCAAGACTACATACAATGGAAACCGTCCTGCCAACACTACCACGGCTACCTGGCAGAGGGACAAGATCGAAGCCTATCTCAACTATTCCAACTCATTCGGAAGGCATTCGGTTTCAGCCATGGCGGGATACTCCTATCAGAAGTACAATTACTTCTATTCAAGGGCGGCTGTACAGGGTGCTGCTACCGACGTAATCCACACACTAAATGCAGGTTCCACTTACACGGATGCGACTTCTACAAAGGAAAAGGAAGTCGGCATCGGCTATTTCGGACGTCTGAACTATGACTTCGCCAAGAAGTATCTCCTTACCCTTACATTCCGCTATGACGGATCATCCCGTTTCCTCGAGGGATCCCAATGGGGTTTCTTCCCGGGAGCTTCCGCCGGTTGGGTGGTCACTGAGGAGCCCTGGTTCAAGGTCAGGAACCTGAACAACCTCAAACTCCGTGCTTCATATGGTAAGACCGGTAACAACTACGTTGGTTACTATGATGCAGTCGGACAGTTCGGTCTTACGACCAACTACAATGGCAATGCTGCAATTACCACCTCAGCGATGCCGAATTCCAACCTTACTTGGGAGAACACCACCCAGCTCGACCTGGGTTTTGATCTTGGTCTGTTCGAGAACCGCATCACAGCAGGCTTCGACTGGTATAATAAGCTTACAGACAACCTTATCTTCTCCAAGACTCTTCCCAACACTTCAGGCTACGGTTCTGTTAAGACGAACATCGGTCAGGTGCGTTACTACGGTATCGACTTCGAGCTCAACACCCGGAACATCGTACGCAGCAATTTCACCTGGACCACCAAGTTCGTATGGAGCTGGAATGACAATGTCGTCGTGAGTCTGCCCGACAACGGACTGCCCAACAATGCTATCGGAGCAAAGGTCGTCAAGATGGCAGATGGTACCACCCAGTACATCGGCGGTACCCAGGAAGGTATGAGGCTCGGCAACTTCTACGGCTACGAGGTTGACCACCTGATCAAGACCCAGGCCCAGGCCGATGCGGCCCCTTACCACTCCAATTCCAGGGGTTATGACTATGTCAACAGCTGGTGGGCTGTCAACACAGGCAATTTCAATGCTGATAAGAACGCTTCCGTCGGTAAGGTCACGATCGGAGACTGGTGCTATAAGGACTACAACTGTGACAACATTGTCAACAGTACTGATGCCTGCTACCTCAGAGGTAACATCCTTCCGAAGCACACCGGAGGAATGGGTAACACCTTCACTTTCAAGAATTGGGTGTTCGACATCTATTTTGACTGGGCTCTCGGTTACCAGTCCTACAACGGTCTTGAAGCGCAGATCCTGAAGAACATCTTCGCAGGAAACGCCAACCTGACTAAGTGGGTCTACAAGTGCTGGGATCCGGAGACCAATCCTGACAGCGAATTCATGATGTACAAGGGTTGTGATGCGGACGACCTCAACAAAAATGTCCAGAGCAACCAGTACTTTGTCCAGGATAACGACTATCTATGCATTCGTGACGTTTCTCTCTCTTACAACCTGAATACTCCTTGGCTCAAGAGGGCGAATATCCAGAACATCCTCCTCTCCGTTTCAGGCCACAACCTCAAGTACTTCTCTGATATCAAGGGCATCAACCCCGAACTTGGTTCCAGCAATACCTACGGAACAGGATTCGCGACATATCCTGCGATCAGGAAGATTTCTTTCGGTGCTAAGATTACCTTTTAAATGATTGGCGATATGAAAAAGATAGCATACATCCTTACCGTTTTCGCTGTCGGATTGTCCCTGACCGGTTGCCATGGTGACCTTAATGTCATCCAGCCGAGCCAGTACACCTCACTGAATGTCTGGCAGGAATCCACGATGATGAGTGAGATCTACGGTGCCTACACGAGGTTCCGCTCTGCCACGGCCAGCAACATGGCCATGTGGGCGGAGTACCGCTCCGGCCTCTATGACCAAGGCCTGATCGACGATACCAGCATCATGCACTACAAGGACAATATCATCATGAAGAGCAACTCGGGTACCAACTGGGCGGATCTCTATGCGGTGATAAACCTTGTCAACCTTGCGATAACCCACGCTGAGAAGATCACATTCACAAGTACTACTACGAAGAACACTGTTCTGGCCAATGCGTATTATCTCCGTGCCTGGTGTTACTTCATAATTGCCCGTTCCTGGGGAGACGCTCCTCTTCTGACCGAGGGCTTTGAGTCCGACGATCCGGAGAAGATGTTTCCTACCAGGACACCTGTAGCCCAGCTATATGCTCAGATCGAGTCTGACCTCAATGCCGCTGCGTCAGTTGTCGGAGGAGCCACGGTCAATCATTACACCACCAACAAAGAGGCCATAGCGATGCTTACCGCAGACTATGATCTCTGGATGGCCGGCCGTGAGGGAAAGAGCGAGTACTATGCGAAGGCCGAAAGCGCCCTGAACACTGTTCTCAACAGCTCAACTTACAAGCTTCAGGCAGACTTCGCCAAAGTCTTCGGAGTTGCCAATGAGAACAATTCCGAGATCATCTCTTCACTGAATTACAACCAGCTTGAGTTCACTGGAGGCGCACCCAGCTTGTACCTCTGTGTCTATCAGTATGTTACTGATCTGTCCAAGATCGAGAACCCTATCCAGGTCGGTTCGCACAACCAGTATGTAACCCCTACCAAGGAATATGAAGCATTTTTGAAGAGTGTCCCTGAAGGGGTTGAAAAAGACGCCCGTCTAGCTGTCACTTTCAAGGAATTCGATGATACGGATATATATTGGAGATGGTTTGCAAAATTTACGGGCACCTGGGCGAATGACACCCGTACGTTTGATTCCGACATGATCCTGTACCGTGTCGCAGAGGCTTATCTGATGATGGCGGAGGCAAAGAACGGACAGGGCCAGCAGGCCGCTGCCGTAGGCTACATCAACCAGCTCGTAAAGAGGGCTTATGGCAAGGACAACACCTATCCTACCACCCTTACAAAGGATCAGGTCACGGATGTGATCATCGACGAGTACCTCAAGGAGTTTGCCTGTGAGAACAAGAGTTTCTTCACGATTGTCCGTAACGGAAAGGCTTTCACCCGCATCTGGTCTCTTGTCGGAAGGAGCGGGGAGCAGAACATCCTCTACATTCCTGTGGCCGATGCCTGCATGAACACCAATCCCAACATCACCCAGACACCTGGTCTTGACAAATAATCATTGTTTTCTCATGAGAAAGTTATTGACATTCGCCCTGCTTCTCTCCCTTGGGGCAGGTTGCATGCGGGAGAGCAAGATGTTGACTTCGACAGTCAATGTGCCCAATGTCCCTGTCCTTGCACTGAAAGACATGAACAGGATAGCCTCGGTTGAAATCGCAGCTCCCGAAGGGTTTCAATATTTCCTGAAAGCCGTGGAAGTGGATCTCGCCGCTACCGTGGGGTTGGGAGATGTGCGTAAGGTGGCTGTCCTATCAGGAGACGAGTCCATTGCGGAGGCGGATCTGATGACCGACGCTCATGAGAAGACTGTCAAACTTGCTTTAGCGGTTCCGATAGAAGGGCCGGTGGCTGATCTTGCCATCGGCCTCGGGACTGCTGACAAGGTGGATTTGGACAACAAAATCACCCTGAAGGGGGTTAAGTTGCTCACATCTGACGGTAAGGTGGTTCCGGACTGCTCCGGAGCTCCAGTCCTGAGGACGGCGATCGCACTTCGCCAAAGGTACCAGGACGGTGTCGACAACTGCCGTATTCCTGGCCTTGCCATCACTCCCAAAGGCACTATCCTGGCAATCTATGATGCCCGACGCGACCGTGACCGCGACCTTCAAGGCGATATTGACATCTGCTATAACCGAAGCACGGATGGTGGTAAGACCTGGTCTGAAATGATGGTGGCGATGGACATGGGAGAGTGGGGAGGGCTTCCTCAGAAATACAACGGAGTAAGCGATCCCTGCATCCTGGTAGATGAGAACACAGGTGATATCTACATTTCCGCATGTTGGATGCATGGTGTCATCGATGAGAAGACAGGTAAATGGATCGAGGGCCTTAATGAGGACTCGACTGCCTGGAACCATCAGTGGCGCAAGAACGGTACCCATCCGGGTTACGATGTGAAGCAGAGTTCCCAGTGGATGGTCGTTAAGAGTACGGACGACGGCCTGACCTGGTGTGAACCCATGAATTATACCCGTCAGGTCAAGCCCGAGAAGTATTGCCTCACTATCAACGGGCCTGGGGCCGGAATCACCCTGGAGGACGGGACCTTGGTTTTCCCTGCGCAAGGAAGGCGCGAGGATGCGAGTGCATTCTCCACCCTTATTTTCAGCAAGGACGGCGGCAAGACCTGGCAGTCCGGAAAACCCGCCTTTGCCGATCCGGCCGTACATTCCAATGAAAGCATGTGTGTACAGCTGGCTGATGGCTCCATAATGCTGAACATGCGTTCAAGCAAGAACCGTGGGAACCACGAGGAAAACGGCCGTTTGGTCGCTGTTACAAGGGACCTCGGACAGACCTGGGAGGTCCATCCCACTTCGGGCCATGTCCTGACAGAACCCACCTGCCAGGCTTCGATCTTGAAACACATGTACAAAAAGGCTGATGGCAGCGAGAAAGAACTGCTGTTCTTCTTCAACCCTAACGATCCTGACAAGAGGGTCCATCATTCGATCCGCTGCAGTCTTGACGAGGGTATGACGTGGCCGGCAGTGCTTGAAGTCGACGAAGGACAGGGGGCTGGTTATTCCTGCATGATCTCAGTGGACAACGAGAACATCGGCGTGATCTACGAGGGCAGCGGAGCCAACCTTGTCTACCAGCAGATCAGGATCGGTGACGTAATTGACTTGAATAAGCTTTAAGACAATGAAAAGAAGTGAAGTAAACGCCTACATCCGCTACAACATGGCGCTGATGGAGAAGCACCGTTTCATGCTTCCAGACTGGGCTTTTTTCAAACCCGAAGACTGGAAGGCAGTGGCTGGAAGCTGCTTGGAAATTTTTGAAAACGGAATCGGATGGGACATAACCGATTTCGGCTGGGGAGACTTTGAGAAGATTGGCCTCAGCCTGATAACCCTGCGCAATGGAAACATCGCAAAGCCAGGCGGGAAAGTATATTGCGAGAAGATCATGGTTGTCCGTGACGGCCAGGTGACTCCCGAGCATTACCATGTCCTCAAGACCGAAGACATCATCAACCGTGGCGGTGGGCTTCTCTGCATGAAGCTCTGGAATGCAACTGAGGATAGCAAACTCGATTCAACCGATGTCCATATCCAGGTTGACGGTATGTCAAAAGTATTCAAGGCTGGTGAGACCATCAAGCTTAAGCCCGGCCAGAGCGTTTGTTACACACCTTACCTCTACCATACTTTCTGGGCCGAGGGTGGTGACGCTCTTGTCGGAGAGGTTTCGTCTGTCAACGACGACAAGACAGACAACTATTTCCTTATTCCAAAAGGCCGTTTCTCCAACATCGAGGAGGACGAACCTATCGAGCACTATCTCTGCAACGAATATCCTTTCTAATCTTTATGAGAAAGATATTCCTGAGTCTGGCGTCCGCCGTCCTGGCGACCGCCCCTGCTTTCTCACAACTGAAAAAAGCAGACATATTCGAACTTGAAGATCCTGCTTCTACTTCAATCATTATCCTTCCTGACCCGCAGAGCTATATCAAGTTCGACTACAATCAGGGGATATTCGATCTTATGGTCTCTTGGGTGAAAGAGAACAGGAAGAACCTCAATGTCATGACTGTCCTCTGCACCGGGGATCTGGTTGACCAGAATTCATGTATAGCCCCTCCTTTCCCCCGTTTCGGCAACTTGCCGAGCGAGGAACAGTGGGAAGGTGTTTCAAGGATATTCAGCCGCCTGGACAATGTTTTGCCTTACGTCATAAGCCCCGGCAATCACGATTACGGCTACACTCGTTCTGAAAGTCCTATCACTGAGTATCCTCGATTCTTTCCTATTTCCCGCAATGAGAAGAACAGGGAAAGGCTTGTGGCTACAACATTCAACCGGCTCGGAGTCATGACTCTCGAGAACTCGGCCTATGAGTATCATGATCCTGTCTTGGGGAATGTACTCATTGTTACTACTGAATATGCGCCAAGAAAGGAAGTGCTTGACTGGGTTCATGAGTTGTGCATGAGAGATGAGTACAAGGATTGGTTCGTAATCTTCATGACTCATTCATATCTCGGCGCAGGGATGCCTGCCGGGTATGTCATGAACGAGACTTACAAGATGCTCCTTGATGACCAGAAGGAGAACGGCGGGCAGTTTATCTGGGACAATCTGATCAAGGACACTCCTAACATAAGGATGGTTATCTGTGGTCATGTGGCAAAGGCCAGCAAAGACATGCAGACAGGCAATGGCTGGAGGATAGACCGGAATTCTGCCGGTAATGAAGTTTACCAGATGATGTTCAACATGCAAGGGATTGATGGGGCAATGAGTGGCAACGGTGGCGATGGCTGGTTGAGGATATTGGAGTTCAAGCCGGACGGCAAGACCGTCAAGGTCCATACATACTCACCTCTTTTCGGAATATCCGATGTTACCAAGGAACATGCCCGGGAAAAGTCTCCTTGCAATGATTTTGTATTTGAATTGAAAAGATAGTTTATCAAGGATGGATACAGACAGATTTATCGGTCATCCTTCCCAACTCTATGGAGCGACTCCCTTTACCTTTTCCGACGGAAAGGCGAAAGGAGTCCGCGCTTTTGAGATAAGGAACGGATCCGGCCTGGAAATGCAGGTCCTGGCGGACAGGGGATTGGACGTCTCCCGTCTCACTTACAAGGGGATCAACCTGTCATACCTTTCTAAATGCGGAATAGTCGCTCCTGAATATTTCCGCGGAATCGGTTTTGACTTTCTCGACAGTTTTTTCGTGGGTTTTCTTACAACCTGCGGTCTCCGGCATATTGGTGCGCCTTGCACTGTTGACGAAGAGGACTTCGGACTTCACGGAACCATTTCCAACACTCCGGCTGAGGAGGTTTGTGCATTCACGGACAGGACATCTGAGAATCCTGTAATCAGGGTGAAAGGCCTCGTAAGAGACGGACGCATATTCAAACAGAACCTTATCCTTGAGAGGGAATATTCAATCCCTGTAATGGGCAATGGTTTCACCATTCGCAACCGTGTCCGGAACGCAGGATTCCACAAGGAAGCCTTCATGCTCATGCTCCACATCAATTTCGGTTATCCGTTCCTCAGCCCCGGTTCCGTCCTGGACATTCCCTCGTCAGCGGTTGAGCCTCGTGACGAGGTTGCTGCGAAAGGATTCGGATCATATCTGAAGATTGAAGGACCCCAGGAACGCTATCCTGAGCAGGTCTTCTTCCACTCAATGTGCGGAGGTGATGATGGAAGGACCACGGTATCGCTGGCCAACCCGGAACTTGGATTCGGAATCGCACTCCATTTCAATTCGCAAGATTTTCCTTATCTTACGCAATGGAAGCAGTTTGAGAATTGTGACTATGTCCTCGGCCTTGAACCGGCCAGCTGCAAGATGACCGGCCGGGCTGCCCACGCCGCCGAAGGAACCCTGGACTACCTTGATCCAGGAGCTTTCATGGACTTCAACATAGATGTAGAATTGTTTGATATTTAGATACAATGAGATCGATACTCGTTTTTTGCCTTGCCCTGATCACTGCCATTTCATCTGCTGCTCAGGATTACCGCTCGAACCTGCCTTGGAGGGATTTCTCTGAGAAGACAGACCATCACGTGGTCATTGCAGCAGGTACCCCTGACTTGTACAACGGTCATCCTACGACGGTACTTATGGATGATTCCAAAACCATGATCTGTACGTGGTCAAAGAATCATGGAGGGCCTGCTGATTTCATCGGCTTCAGCTACGACGGAGGTCTTACTTGGGTGAACAAAGCCGCTCCTGCGGAGTGGAAGGGGATGGTCAACTGTCCAAGCATCTATAAGCTCACCGACAAAAACGGTCGGCAGCGCCTGTTTGTTTTCGCCCAGCTTGAATCCAATGCTACCTACAGGGAGATGGGGTATTCCTGCAGCGAGGACGGTGGCAAGACTTGGGGCAGCATCGTCAGGCTGGGGAAGCCTTGCATCATGGCTTTCACTTCAATAATCAGGCTGAAGAACGGGGATTACCTCGGCATGTACCATAGGGGCAATTCCGACCAGGACCGTGCTCCTCTGAAGCTATGGCAATCAGTATCCCATGACGGAGGTCTTACATGGGATGAGTCCAAACTCGTTGGAGAGGTATCTGATAAGTCGCCTTGTGAGCCCTGCGTGCTGCGCTCTCCTGACGGGAACACACTTCTGTGCCTTGCCCGTGAGAACCAGCGAAAGGGATGTTCCCTGATGATGACTTCCAAGGATGAAGGCAAAACTTGGACGCCTCTGAAAGAAACACCATGGGGCCTGACAGGAGACCGGCACATGGCAATATATCTTCCTGATGGAAGGATCATCTCGGTTTTCAGGGACATGGCACCGAACAGTCCTACAAAAGGTCATTTCGTAGCTTGGGTCGGGACGTGGAGCGACATAACCGACGGACGTTCGGGCCAGTACAAAGTGAAACTGCTACACAGTTTTGCTGGCTCTGACTGCGGTTATCCGGGACTTGAACTTCTACCAGACGGGACCATTGTCGTTACTACCTATGTCAAGTACAATCCTGGTACCGAAAAGCATTCAGTCGTGTCTGTCCGTTTCAAAATTGAAGAACTTGATGCCCTGTTCAGAAAGTGACGGGTAAATTGCTTATATTTGTGAAAATAGATTCCATGACGCAAATACAATGAAAAGAATACTCCTCATCATGATATCAATCGCTTCGTTAGCGGCAGCGGTCTCCTGCGGATCAAAGAAGGAAGATGCAGCCGCAATGGCCTCCAGGCTACTTGCTGACAAAGGAATAACGGTTCCGTTCCATCCTTCCACTGATTATGTTGAACTGATGCGCCAGTACAAGGCCAATCCGGAACTTTGGGATTCCGCTTTTGAATGCCTTTCCAAGACGGCACCTGTCCTTTCGGGTGTCACAGAATTCGGTACGACAGAACTTGTCGGGAAGAAATGCTATGCCGTTTTCTCCGAATATATTCCCAAACCTTTTGAAGAGACGAAACTCGAAGGCCATCACGACTACATTGACATCCAGCTCACAGAAGGTCCTGTCAAATGGGGAGTCTGTCCCTCTGACAGCCCGAAGTTGAAGGTGTTGAGCGAATATGATCCTTCCATCGAGGCCGGTTTCTATCTTTCCGACGACACCGTCTACTACACCCAGGAAGCGGATCAGCCTTTTATCTTCGTCTTCTTCCCGAAGAATCTGCACAATCCGTCATTTGCTGCTGACGGCGCCGTCTATGGCAGGCCACTTAAGAAACTCGTCATCAAGGTAGCGAACGCTGAGTAGTAATCTTGCGGCCATGAAAGAATCCGTAACCAGTTTCCTGAGCAACATCCTCTCGGTTATCCTCGGAATCTTCATCACCTTCACGATCCAAGGGATGATAGACCGTTCCAAGGAGAAGAAAGAGACCAGGTCTTCCTTGGAACTCGTCCGATCAGAATTGGTTACTAATATGGATTATATCTCAATCATGGCTGACTACCTGCACCAGGAGAAGGCTTCCGCAGAGTACATCCTGTCCAACAAGGATTCACTGGACAGCTGTCCTGAAGATTCCGTGAATTATCATTCCAGCATGATATTCGCCGATGTCTCCTTCTCTTTGAGCCAGGATGCCCTGGAACTTCTCAAGATGTCTTCCGTTTTCCAGTCTATCAAGAGCAATGGCTTGTCCATGAAGATAATCCGGGCTTATGATTCCTGCTCATCGATAGTCTACAATCTCAACCGCCACCTTTCCTCACGTGATGCCAGGTTCGAGAACTCCATCGACAAGGAGACAGCTGGACTCTATGCTCTGGACGGGAACATCTCCATAAAGGATTTCATCAAGACTGACTATGGACTCTATTCCATCAAGTGGCTTACGGCCCAGCCGGATCCGGAGAATTTCACTGATGTCTCCGACATCCAGGAAGCAGTCCATGCAATCGATTCCTATCTTGGCAAGAAGCGTCGCACAAACCGTAATTGATCATCTCTTAATACTTATCGTCATGAAAAAATCTTACAGCAGCGATAATCCCTCCCCGTCAAAGGTGGTTATCGTACCCAAACCTCCGAAATCGCAGTCTTCTGATTCGACTTCTATTCCTACTCCAGTCAAGAGTGTCCTTAATGAAGATGTCCTCAAGGATGTCAAAGGAGATAATAATACAGCCACTGAAGAAGCAAAATAACTGATTGTGAATAAGAGTTTTTCTGTTTTGTTACCGGCCGCGGTGCTAGCCCTCGCGTTGTCGGTAGGCGCTTGTTCGCGCAAACCTGCCGAGATGAGCGGGAATCCTCTTTTTGAAGGATGGTACGCTGATCCTGAAGGAGTCGTCTTCGGGAAAGAGTTCTGGATCTACCCGACATATTCAAAGCCCTATGATGAACAGCTTTTCATGGATGCCTTCTCTTCGAAGGACCTGGTCCATTGGACGAAGCATGAAAGAGTCCTTTCGCAGGAGAATATTTCCTGGCTTCGCAGGGCACTCTGGGCTCCGTCGGTCATAGAGAAAGATGGTACATATTACTTCTACTTCGGAGCTAATGACATGCACGAGAAAGGCGAGGGTGGCATAGGTGTCGCCACTGCCGACAATCCGGCAGGACCGTTCAAGGATGCCCTGGGCCATCCCCTGATCGATGAGGTCATCAACGGGGCTCAGCCCATTGACCAGTTCGTGTTCAAGGATGACGATGGCTCCTATTACATGTACTACGGCGGATGGCGTCATTGCAACATGGTCAGGCTCGGTGACGACCTGAAGAGCATCGTCCCTTTCGAGGACGGAGAGACTTTCAAGGAAATTACTCCCAAGGGATACGTAGAAGGCCCCTTCATGCTGAAGCGTGGAGGAAAATACTACTTCATGTGGAGCGAGGGCGGATGGACAGGCCCCAATTACCATGTGGCCTATGCCATTTCAGACAGCCCCTTCGGTCCGTTCGAGCGTATCGGCACCATCCTCGAGTCGGACATGGACGTGGCCACCGGCGCAGGACACCATTCGGTTGTCAAGGGACGCGGTAAGGATGAATATTACATAGTCTACCACCGCCATCCCCTGGGTTCAAAGGACGGCAACAACAGGGTAGTCTGCGTGGAAAAAATGAAATTTGACGAGGAGGGAAAGATCCTCCCCGTCAAAATCACTTTCGAAGGAGTTCCGGCTACGAAACTCTAGAGATCCCAGTCGTCGGTGCGGAAAGGCCCGGCGGGAATTCCATAGCTGTTGAAGAGCGTTCCGACAGTCCAGTTCCTGAATCCGTAGCGCACGGCCACGGGTTCCGTGACATTCGGGTTGCTTACGGTAACGGATTTTCCGTTGACCCTTCCGGTGGCAGGGTAGAACACCTTGTCTTTTCCAGCAATCTCAAAGCCTTTCAGGTCCTGGCCCATGGGAGCGAGTCCCATGCCGTCCACCTTCATGGTCACTATGGCCTTGCCATCTTCGAAACGGACGCTCTCGTAGGTCGGGGCTACCGGGTTTATCCCCTTCATGCCATAGTCGTTGACCAGGGCAAGGTAGGCAAGGCGATAGCCGACTTCCTGCTTCTTGCAGGGATGGATGGTGCCATATTCACCAATGTCCAGGGTTGTGGCCATGCCACTGTTGGGAATCACGTCGAGTGATTTCTGCTGTGCCTCGCAGAAATAGCCGGAGGCAAAACTGTCGGGAGCGCTATAGGGGTACGGAGCGATCTGGACGAAGTAGAAAGGCGCCTCAGGGTTCTGGAAAAGATCCCTCATCATTGCAACATATTCCTTCTGAAGACGGATGTACTGCTCGTTCCTTCCACGGTTGGATTCGCCCTGGTACCAAAGCATACCCTTGAAGGTGAATGGAATAAGAGGGGCTACCTGACCGTTGAACAGGGTGCAGGGCGTCTGGTGCTGGTTCTTTGGAAGCTCACTTCCGTCAAGGAAACCGAGGTTGAATTCTTTCCCGAATTTACTGGAGAGAGTCTCACGGTTGATCCAAGTCTCTATCGTGGAACCGCCCCAGTCGGTAATGAGCAGTCCGACAGGAATGCCCAGGGCTTTCTGGAGTTTTACGGCAAAGAAATAGGCTGTAGCGCTGGTGGAAGCGACTGCTTCCGCTGTGTTCTCCTGCCATGAGCCCACACTTTCATGCAGGGGGGTGAGGGATGCTTTGCGCTGGATGGTGCACATGCGGATTGGGGTCTTGGGATTGGCTTCGACGATGAAATCCAAGGAGCCTTCAACCGGTTGCGAGCCGAAACCCTTGACAGGCATCTCCATGTTGGACTGGCCGGAGCAGAACCAGACTTCTCCGATCAGGACGTTCTCCAAGGTAAGCTTTTCTCCGTCATTGATGAATATCTTATAAGGACCACCGGCTTCAGGGGTGGGGAGTTTAGTGCTCCATTTCCCGTCCTTGTCGGGCACGGCGGTAAACTTGACGCCGGTCCAAGTCGTGGTGATTGTTACCTTTTTCCCGGAGTCTGTCCATCCCCAGATGGCTGCTTCGGTGTTCTGCTGGAGAACCATGTTGTCGCTGAAGAAAGAAGGGAGGGTCACCTTTGCCCCTGCCCATGACGTCCCGAGCAGGGCCAGGACCAGCAAGGAAATGATTTTTTTCATGATTATAGAGTGTTATTCTTTTCTGTAAACACAAATATACGCAATATTTCAGTCAAAAAAATTTGGTCTTATCCAAAATTATCGTACCTTTGCAATCCCGAATCACCAAAACGGGAGTACAAAAACAAAAATACTGCGGAAATAGCTCAGTTGGTAGAGCACGACCTTGCCAAGGTCGGGGTCGCGAGTTCGAGTCTCGTTTTCCGCTCTCCAAGGCCTTTGTGATATGCAAAGGCCTTTTTGTTTTTGTACGAATCGGCCCTGCAGGTCGTTGCAGGGCTGTTGACCTGTGAAAGGACTTTATGGAATACAGACAATAAATGCAGGAAAATGTCATTATTTGTGACTGTTTTCCTGCAAGGTGATTATTGTCGCAAAAAGCGTTTTTCGCAACAAGTTGATTTAGAGCTTTATACAGAAAACGCATAGATAATTAGTCTATGCGCTTTCTGTAATATGGTGACATTCAATGATTTCTGCGAAACGCTCAAAAGCGATGACACTCTATTCTGTGAAGGTACCCATGAAGAGGATTGCTCCGGAGGTGGTCTCCCTGATCATGAACATGAAGGGATGGTTGCAGGTGAAGTTGATGACTGATTCGGGTCCTGGAGAAGTGGTTCCCTTTATCACATGGGTCGTTACGGCTGCGGCCTTGCTGCCGTCTTCATCCACCTCGATCACCGACTTCTGTATAGTCCTGTCCACCCAGAGCTGCCAGTCATCGTTTGAGCACATCTTCTTGAGTTCGGCCTTTTTCGGGTCATAGGCCCGTTCCATTCCCATCGCAGACAGGGCATCCTTCAAGTCATATTTAGCCTCCATCTTGAACTTCGGCAGGGCCAGCACGATTTTGTGGGTCCCGCGATAGGTGAACATGTTTTTCCATCCTTCACCGGTCATTTTGTCTATGAAACTCTTGAAATCGACATCCTGGTCCGGAAGGATGATGTCCATCACGAAAGCACCGTTGCCGTAGGGCAGTTCGCACATCCTGATCTTCTCGTCTTCTGTCTCGGCATAGCTGAATTTCTTTGAAATCCGCATGAATTCCTTCTTCACCGATTTAGAGTCCAGGGTAGAGAAAGAATCCTCAACAGTCTGTGCTTTATCGAATTTCTCCTTCCACTTCCCGTTGAAGTAGAGGGCGTTCATAAGGAGCATCACATCGTCCGGTTCCAGTTCCTTGAGTAAATCCGGAATCATCTTCTCGGTTTTGTCTGAGCACCACTTGTTGATGGTCTTGACGGCGTCCCGTGATCCAAAATCAAGATTCTTAACATAGGCATCATAGTTCTTTGCCATTCCGTCGGCAAAGGTCTTGCTGACAGGAAAAATCTTGTTGACCCATAATGCATTGGCAATCTCCAGCTTTGTAGATGTGTCGACCTTTCTCAGTCCGGAGACAAGGGTGCTGTAGGCTGAATTTACATCGTTAATACTGAAGCCTTCATAGCCCAGTGTCTTTACTATCTGGGAATATGTTTCCCCTTCGGCACCGTTGGCCAGCATGCAGGTGGCGATGTGGGCGCAGAGAGGTGAAATGAATATGTTGCCGTAGCCGTTCCTGGAGGCCACTTCCCGGAACAAGTCGAACGAGAAGTCCGTCCCGGCCTCCAGCACTTCGGCCTCTGACTTTGTCAGTACGATGTCCACCCTCTCAGGGATGGTAATTTCCGGGTCTTCCTTACTGCAGGAAACAAAGGCTGTTGCAATCATGCATGCCAGAATCAAAAACTTTTTCATATTGTTAAAATTATAAACTAATCCTTAAGCCTGTAGCCAATGAAAACATGAAGGGGTTCTCGCTTCGGTAGGTTTGAAGAACACGTCTCCCGGGCAGTGCATCCCAGCTGACCTCCGGTTCGAGATAGATGCTTATTCTTTCCGTGAGATTTACCTGTCCTCCTGCGGCCCCTAAAACGGAGAGCCCAAAGCCGTCACTTCTGATCTTTCTCCCAGCGAAGGTAGCTCCCAGGCAGTAATCTCCGGCAAGGCCGCCGCCGAGGTAGACATCAAACCACCGGCGTGATGCGAGAGTCCAGTCAAGCCGCACCGGAATCCCGAGATAGTGGGCAGATTGCTTTTTCTCCCCTGACAAGGAATAAGTGAAAGAAGAACGATAAAGGCTGTATTCCAGACCAGTCGTAATGCCCAGCCTTTCTGAAACAGGTATCCGGACGGACAGGCCTGTTTTGATAGGAGAATGATGCTTGATTGGTCCGGTGAGAAAGTCTTTAGGTGCAACGATATCCTTAGGATCAGCGGTAGCATAGTCATAAGGTTCCCTAGCCTTGTTGATGTCAGTTTCTGCACTGAGATCAGTGTTGCCTAAAGCAGATGATAAGACAGCTGCAAGAAGGCCGCCTCCGGTGATGGCCCCGCCAGCAGGTGAGATCTTGATTTTGGGCCGCTCTGCTGCAGGTTCAGATTGTTCCACCATTGGTCCCACCGTTCGTTCAGTCGGTTGTTCTTCCGGTTCTGCTGTTTGTTCTGCTGGCTCTGCCAGTTGCGCAACCTGTTCTTTTGCAGGTTCAGCATCATTAACGACTGCTTTCGGGGTAGCAGACGAAGAGACAAAAGCCTGAGGGGTAACAGCCTCATAGACAACAGCCTTTTTGGGAACGTCCACTGGCGGCTCAGCAGGAATATCGGCCTGTGCAACAGGGGGGGCAGGTTGCCGGACAATCCGGATGCCCTCATCAGGAGCGGAAGGATGATGGAGCAGCAGGATTGCTGCCAGTCCTGCAGCAACTGCAGGTACAACAGCCCAGATCATCCTGGAACGCTTCGGGGCATGAACAGTGCCGTCCCGGCGGGCGCGGAACTCCGCAAAGACGCTCTCCGGGAGAGTGTCATCGAACTCTTCCATCTTGTCTTTGATTATTTCTTCCCACTGTTTCATCTTTCCTGTCCTTTCAGATAGTCATTTATCATTCCTTTCAGTTGCTTCCTTGCCTTTGCCAACACACTGCTGGACCCGGTCTCACTTATTCCCAGCATCTCTCCGATTTCCTTATGAGAGTACCCGTCGATGCAGTAGAGGTTGAAGACCGTCCTTCTGAGATCCGGCAACTCTGCAATCCAGTCGCGAAGTTTTTCCTTAGGGATCGTGATCATCTCCTCTTCGGTCGGTTCCGGAATGTTGTCGTGCTCCCGGAAGTCCATGAGGACCATCTTCCACCGCTGCCGTTTTATCTGGTTGATGGCTTTGTTGATAGCGATCCGGCGGATCCAAGCGTACAAGGAGCCCTTCCCTGAATAGTTATAAGTCTCTATCTTGTCGAGTGCCTGGATAAGCGTTTCCAGCATCAGATCCTTGGCTTCTTCCTCATCTTTAACGTAGCGTCTGCAGAGCAAGTTCACCCTGACTGCATATCTCTTATACAGTTCATCCTCCGCCATTCTGTCTCTATGTGAGCAGTACCTGGCAAGTGACTGCTCATCCATCTCCTTATACATTCAAGTCTTGGTCTGGACTTATAAAGATACGCAGATCTTAACTTCTAACATAGAAACACACAATTATCCAAAATGCGTCCCGGAAATGATCAAATAATTGACGAATGGCTGATAATCATTATATTTGAGGAAGAATCCAATATTATTCAAGAGATGAAAAAGTGTTTCCTCGTCATTGCGCTCTCTTTATCGGCGCTCTTCATGCATGCCCAGGTGGACACCACCAGGGTACTGTGTGTCGGCAATTCCTTCACCTACTATTTTGATTCGCACCTGAAACTTGCTGAGATAGCGCTCAGCCAGGGCCATTATATTGACATGACTGCTGCTTACGTCGGTGGCTACACCTTCAACCGTCATCTTAATGATTTGAAGACTATCGGTGCCATAGAGCAGTTTACCAAACCTTATGACTGCGTCTTCCTGCAGAATCAGAGCCAGGTCCATGCACTTTACGCCCAGAATCCGAAGCAGCATAAGCTCCAGAAGAAAGATGCCGTGGAGCTTGTGGCTCGGGTGCGTCAGTACTCTCCCGATGCAAGGATATGGTTGGAAAGTACCTGGTCATATCCCGCCGGCAATTGCGGCGGATTCGGCACGGAAGCCGAGTTCAACCGCCTAATGGTGAAAGGCACATGGATGCTGGCTAAAGCCGCTCACACCGCCGTTTCTCCCATAGGAGAGGCTTTCCGTATCTCTCGTGAAGAGCGACCTGACATAGATCTTTTTTCCAAGGACAAGAAGCATCAGTCCGCATTCGGGACCTATCTCAAATCATGTGTCAATTATCTGATGATATTCGGTGGCAGGTTCAATGGAGAAGCCTCCGACTGCGGCCTCGATCCTGACAGCTGCGCCTACCTCCGCAGCGTTGCAGAGAGGGTAGTCGCTTCTACAAAACGCTGATTCCGATGAAAACACGCATTCCCCTGGCCGTTTAATCGCCCGCCGGCTTATCTCAGAGTACCGTAGAGAAGGCCTGGTTGAATGAATTGTTCTCTTTCAGGAGTTCGATGAACTTCTGGGCTGCCATCTTGTGGTAGGCACCTTTCAAGTAGTGATAGCAGCCATCCATGCGCCCGTCCGGATGGGCGATCGGGACTGCCTCGAAACCCTGCACCTGCTGGATGGATTCCTCTGATAGGATGGTCACCAGCGGAGTGTTCGCCACCAGGTCCAGCAGCGTTCGTACACTGTTGATTTCCAGGCGTATGTCCAGGTTGACATTCTGGGCGAAAAGGACGTCTTCGAGGGTGTCCCGCGCCTGAAGTCCCCTGGAGGGCAAAGCCAACGGGAACCTTGCAAGGTCCCTGACGGACACCTCCTTGCCCACCCCCTTCAATTCGTCGATGCGACCGATCAGGCAGAGACGGCTCTGGAAGAGCAGGTGGGACTCGATGCGGTCGTCCCCGAGCGGCGACTTGTAGGTGAGCAGCAGGTCCAGCTCCCGGTCGAGCAGTTTTTGCCGCAGTTCCTCTTTGGAAGTGATGACCAGGTTGAGCCGTATGTTGGGGAACTGCTTGTAAAAATCCTGAACCGTCCGTTTGAGCAGCGGGCCGAATGAATATGTCGCCCCGATGCTGAGCGTGCCGATTTTCAATGCATTGACATCCCGGATCCGTTCGACACCGGCCCTGGCCTCTTCCAGGACCTGGACGGCGCAGGGATAGAACTGTTCCCCATAATCGCTCAGGACCACGTGGCGTGTGTCGCGCGAAAGAAGTTCCACCCCCAGTTCCTCCTCCAGTTTCTGAATCTGCTGGGAGATGGTACTCTGGGTTATGAACAATGCCTTTGAAGCCATGGAGAAACTCCCCAGACGCGCTACTTCCACGAAGTATTTCAATTGACGTAATTCCATTTTATTGCCGATCGTTTTCAAATATAGTTGAATTTATCGAAATAATCTATTAATTTTATAGAAATAAACCTTATCTGTCAATAAGGATAAACCGATATAGCGATTAACTTTGCAAACTTTTATAAATCATTCGTCATGAAGAATATCACAGTTGTTGTATTGTCACTCCTGACCATGGTCGCAGTGTCTTGTTCGCAGAATAGGGCAGACGTTGGCAGGCTCGTGGAGAATTATGCCCAGGTGACCATTCCTGCCCCGGACCTTACGGGCATCACCGACAACGGAAAAGAAGTCCTGAGACTGTACCGTATGGCTGCAGACGAGGTGGACAAGATCTACTGGCAGCAGTATTTCGGTGACGGGGAAGCCTTCCTCGGATCTCTTTCGGATCCTTCCGAAAAGCTTTACGCCGGAATCAACTACGGCCCTTGGGACCGCATCGACGGTAAGCCTTTCCTTCCCGGTTTTGGCAGCAAACCCGACGGAGCATGTTTCTATCCCGCGGACATGACCCCGGCGGAATTCCTCACTTGGAACAATCCGGAGAAGAACAATCCTTATACGATCGTACGCCGTTCTGCCGACGGTAGTCTCGAGACCATCTGGTACCACGACGCTTTTGCTGAATATATCAGCAAGATTGAGGGCTACCTTCAGAGGGCTGCCGATGTTACAATCAAGGAGAGCGTAAGGCACTATCTCCTTGAACTGATCGAAGGCCTCAAGACGGATGATTACTACAACAGCTACAAAGCCTGGCTGGAGATGAACGACAGCAAGATGGATCTGGTCCTCGGCCCCATCGAGGCTGTGGATGATGCCCTTCATGGAACCAAGGCATCCTACGGAGCCTATGTACTTCTGAAGAATCTCCAGCGCACCGAGGAACTTAGCGCCCTGTCGTCCAGGATGCCTGAACTTCAGAACATGCTGCCCGGCGATCCGGCTAACCACAACTTCGTCCCCGGAGCCGAGTCAGACATCTTCTCCTGCAACGTACTTTACTGCAGCGGTTACACCAATGCAGGCTTCAAGGTCATCGGTATCAACTTCCCCTACGATACCAAGGTACAGGAAGAATTGGGTACCAGGACCATCATCTTCGACAACATCATCCGTGAGAAGTTCAACCGCACGGTCCACCCCGTCGGCAATGCACTTCTCGAGGATGTCTACCAGCCCCATGTGGATGCCAGCGCATTCTACTGGATCATCGTATTCCGCGAAATTGCAAAGGGACTGGGCGTGAAAGAGACTGTGAACGGAAAGGGAACAGTAGCAGAGGCCCTTGGCAGCGAAGCCCTTGTCTTGGAAAAGGCGAAATCCAATGTGCTTGGCACCTGGCTCTGCGCCAAGGAAGCCGAGGATTATCAAATCTCAGCCCTCTTCCAGAAGGAAGACGTACTTACGACTTTTGTCACCAACACTATCCGATCCACCCGTTTCGGCGCAGCAGATCCTACGGGCATCGCCAACATCATTGTCTACAACTACCTGCTTGAAAGCAAATCCATCACCTGGAATGCTTCCGGACGCTACAGCATCGACTACGACAAGACCTGGAAGGCACTGGAGACCCTTGGATCCGAGATCCTCCGCATCCAGGCCCAGGGTGACATGGAATCCGCCAATGCATGGATCTCCAAGTACGGCATTGTCGGCCCTGAAAGCCTCTCTGACAAGAGGGTCCTTGAGAACGCCGGAATCCCCGTGGACATCCGCTTTTCCTATGAATAATCAACTAATGCAAATCTAAAGACAACATGTTCAAGAACTTCACTGGTTTCAATCTGGTTGAGCAGATGCACAAGTTGCGTCAGAACAACAGATTCGACGTCTCGATATTAAAGAAGAAAAGCCTCGGCCTTATCTTTGTCGCCGCCATCGTCCTCGTGCTTTGGTTCCTTCCTACGGAATCTTTCGGGATTGACGGCCTCACTCAGGTACAGCAAAGGATCATAGCAATATTCGTTTACGCCACCCTCATGTGGGTGTTCGAATTGGTCCCCGCCTGGGCGACCTCGGTGTCCATCATGGTCTTCCTCCTGCTTTGTACCTCCGATTCAGGAATCAAATGGATCTGCAATCCTGACTCTGCAGGGCAGCTCCTCAGCTACAAGCAGGTGATGGCCAGTTTCGCAGACCCTGTGGTCATGCTCTTCATCGGCGGTTTCGTCCTGGCTATAGCCACCACCAAGACCGGCTTGGATGTGCATCTCGCAAGGGTTCTGCTTACTCCCTTTGGAAAGAAGAGTGAGAGCATCCTACTGGGTTTCATGCTGGTGACAGCCCTGTTCTCGATGTTTATCAGCAACACAGCCACTACCGCCATGATGCTGACTTTCCTCACACCTGTTTTCAAGCAGCTCCCCGAGGCTGGGAAGGGAAGGACAGCCATGGCACTCAGCATCCCGATCGCTGCCAATCTTGGTGGCATGGGCACCCCTATCGGCACGCCTCCGAATACAATTGCCTTGAAGTACCTGAATGATCCCGAAGGCCTTAACCTGGGAATCGGCTTCGGACAGTGGATGCTGTTCATGGTACCTCTGGTAATTATCATGATCCTTATTGCCTGGACGTTGCTGAAGAAGGTATTCCCCTTTACCCAGAAGACAATCGAACTGAAGATTGACGGTGAGATGAAGAAGGGCAAGGACACCACTCTCGTAATCATTACCATGGTTGTCACCATCCTCCTCTGGATGATGGACACTGTTACCGGCATCAACACCTACACGGTGGCCCTGATACCCTTTGCGGTCTTTGCCCTGGCAGGTATCATCAGCAAATACGACCTTGAGGAAATCAACTGGTCGGTCATCTGGATGGTTGCCGGAGGTTTTGCCATGGGCTATGCCATGAACGGTTCCGGACTTGCAGCCCTGGTGGTCCGTGCAATTCCATTCGGCAACTTCTCGCCCCTTCTGATCGTCATCCTTTCCGGCCTGCTGTGTTACGGACTTTCCAACTTGATCTCCCATTCTGCCACGGCTGCACTCCTTATGCCTATCCTTGTGGTTGTCTGTACGGCCATGGGTGACAAGCTTGCTGCTGTCGGCGGCACCTCCACAGTCCTGATCGGAGTCGCAATCGCCTCCAGCAGCGCCATGATCCTGCCCATCTCGACTCCACCGAACGCACTGGCTTATGCAACCAACCTTATCCAGCAGAAGGACATGGCTAGGATGGGTCTCCTCATCGGCCTTATCAGCGTGGTGCTTGGATACCTGGTGCTTTTCGCAGCAGGGTCGTTAAATATCGTCTAATACTCACAAGAAAATATTCATCATGAATAAGAATCTGATTCTGGCTGTCCCCGTGTTGATTGCAGTGGTTTCCTGCCATGAAACGAAATCACCATTCGACCGCGATGTGGCAAATTATTCTGTAGTGGACATCGAGGCTCCTGACCTCAGAGGTATCACTGACAATGGGAAGGAAGTACTCAATCTCTACCGCTTTGCCGCAGATGAAGTGGATGCCATCTACTGGGAGCAGTATTTCGGCGACAAGCAAACTCTCCTGAATGGGATAAAAGATCCCGTCCAGAAGACCTTCGCTGAAATCAACTATGGTCCCTGGGATCGTACGAGTGGGAAATCTTTCGTGGAAGGCTATTCCGACCGTCTCCCGGGAGCTGGTTTCTACCCGGCTGATATGACCAAGGAAGAGTTCAATGCTTGGGACAACCCTGACAAGAACAGCCCTTACACCCTCATCCGTCGTGCAGCAGACGGCTCCCTGGAGACTGTCTGGTACCACGATGCCTACAAGGATCACATCGACAAGATCGGCAATTACCTGAAAGCAGCTGCCGACATCACGATAAAGCCCAGCGTGGCTGCTTATCTGCTGAGCAAGGCGGAAGCCCTCAGGACAGACAACTACTACGAGAGCTCCCTGGCCTGGCTTGACATGGAAGACAGCAAGATGGACCTGGTTATCGGTCCCAACGAGGTGACGGATGACCAGCTGATGGGGATCAAGCGTTCTTACGAGGCTTATGTCCTCCTGAAGAATGAGACTCACACCAAGGAGTTGATGCAATATGTTTCACGTATCGGGGAATTCCAGGAGGATCTCCCGGGCGATCCCGCCTACAAGACATTCCAGCCTGGAGCCGGTTCCAACATCTTCTCTTGTGATGCCCTCTACTATGCCGGAAAAGCCAATGCCGGCGTGAAGGTCATCGCCTTGAACCTGCCTTTCGACAGTGACGTCCAGCGTGACCGCGGCACTCGTACCATCCTGTTGGAGAACATTATCCACATCAAGTACAACCATATCGTCGGTCCAACCGGCAGGATCCTGCTCAAGCCTGATGATGCAGAACACCTTTCTGCAGATGCCTTCTTCTGGAATATCGTTTTCCGCGAAGTGGCGCATGGATTGGGAGTCAAGGAGACCGTCAACGGCAAAGGCAGCGTGGAAGAAGCCCTAGGCAGCGCAGCTCTCACCCTTGAGGAGGTGAAAGCAAACGCCGCAGGAGTCCTGATGGTCTGCAACCTCCAGAAACACTTCGACATCCATCACCTCTTCACGAAAGAAGATGCCCTGGCTACGTTCTTCGCCTCCCTGGTGCGTTCCGAACGATTTGGAGAGGGAACGGCGCTGGGTCGTGCAAACATCATAATCTACAATTACCTGAAAGAGGCTGGTGCTTTCAAGCGCAATGCTTCCGGACAGTATGATCTGGATTATAAGAATATGGAAGCTGCTCTTTCCGGACTGACTGCCCTCGTACTGAAGACACAGGCGACCGGAGACGAGACCTTCGCCAGGCAATTTGAAGCCCAGTATTCCAAGCTGAATTCCGACTACGATGCCGATCGCTTGAACCTGGGCCTTGAGAAGATTCCCGCTGACATCAGGTTCAATTTTAAATAGGGGTCTTGCTGGTTCTCAAAAAAGTCGTAACTTTAAACGAATATGAGAATCAGATTATTAATAAGGATCCTGACGGTAGCGCTCATTACGCTGCCATCGATGCTGGGTTGTTCAGGCAACCAAGACAATGAAGACTGCATTGTCTTGGAGACAGAGACATTCAAGCTGACCTTAGGTAAAGATGCGGTGGCTCGGTCGCTCGTCGTAAAGGGCACCAACGAGGAAATGCTCATCAAAGGAGCAAACGTGCCCTTGTTCTCCGCGACACAGGACCGGCCTTTCAACAACGAGACAAAGCTCCAGCATCCGAACACAAGGACAACCTACAAGGCAGATTCGCTTGTCTGGGATGGCGAGAGGCTGACCGTCGGTTTTGAAACGGCTCCCTACAAGGCCGTGGTCAAAGTGGAAAAAGGAGCAGGCTATCTTAGGTTCATCCTGGAAGATTTCATCTGCTATCCGGAAGACTATGGCAACCAGGCCATGGACCTTCCCCCGGTTGCAGAATTCAGGATCCTGCAGTTGCCTGTCAAAGAGCGCAGGCATTACGGAGAATGGCTGAACTGCATGTGGGACGATGTCTCTGCGGTCTGTGTTGCCGGATGCGACCCTTGGTCGCTGATCTGGCATGAAGACAGGGATGGAGGCAGGGTACTCACTGCAGACTTGTATTCAGGTAAGAAACTTCGTGGAGGTTCTGCCGCCATCATCGCAGCTGAAGGCAGGGAGCCGTTACTCGAGGCCATGGACAGGTTCGAAGTCGATCTGGACCTGCCAAGAGGTGTTCAAAGCCGCCGTTCACCGATGTTGAACCGTTCCATTTACTGGACATCCGACGCCAATCCTTCGAACATTGACCAGCATATTGCCATCGCCCGCAAGGCCGGTCTCAAGATGATGCTCTTCTATTACCCCTGTTTCGTAAAGGCTCGGGGGTACAGGCTCATGGGAGACTATGATCTGAATGATAACTATCCCGGCGGCTATGATGACCTCAGGAATATGATCGACAAGGTCAAGGCGGCTGGGATCACTCCCGGATTCCATACGCTCCAGACGCACGTCGGCGTTGAGAGCCGTTATGTCAGGCCCTCCATCGATGCCCGTCTCAACCGCAAGCGGCTGTTCACACTAAAGGAGCCGATCCCTTCCTCCGGTGATGTAAAGGAAATCTTCGTGGAAGAGAATCCGGTCGATTCTCCTCTTCACGACTATACCAGGGTCATTGCTTTCGGCGGCGAGGGATTTGAATATGAAGGCTATACCACTGAACCTCCCTACAAGTTCACAGGCGTCAAGCGGAGGGCTTTCGACACGGATGCAGTAGCCCACCGCAAGGGTGAGATAGGAGGAATCCTGGACCTCAGTGAGTTTGGAAGAGGGACCTCGATCTACATCAACCAGGATAATGATCTCCAGGATGAAATAGCAAAGAAGATTGCACGCATCTATGACTGTGGTTTTGAATTCCTCTACCTTGACGGATCTGAAGGTGTGCATCCACCGACCGGAATAAATGTTTCCCTCGCTCAGTACAGGGTCGCCTCCAAGCTCGGGAAGATGCCTCTCTTCATGGAAGGAGCTGCAAAATCCCATTTCGGCTGGCATCTTCAGGCTGGAGCGAATGCTTTTGACATCTTCCCTCCTGAAGTTTTCAAGGAAAAAATCCTTGAGTTCCCTTATGCGGAGGCCCCGAAGATGGCGGATAACATGACCCGTGTGGACTTCGGATGGTGGAACATCAGGCCGGAGACAACTCCCGAGATGTGGAACTTTGCCGACAGCCTGGCCGCCGAATGGCACTGTCCCGTCACCATCCAGTTTTCTTTCAGCGCCCTTGAGTCAAACCCCCATGCAGATGAACTGCTCGCGGTCCTGAAGAAGTGGGAGGAATACAGAGAGAATGAGAATTAAATAATCAAAAGCGATGAAGAAGCTTATCAGACTTATCCTGGCCGTCGTGGTCATCCTCCTTTTAGTGAGACTCTGCTCCGGCACCTCAGGAAGCGTGATCAACCTCCCTGGCGGATTCGGGGGAGACAAGACGGAAGACACCGGAGGTGGCTGGTTCGGCCCCAAGGACAAGACAGGACAGAAGTCCAACGAAAGTGTTCCGGAGGACATCCGTGACTTGGAAAGGCAGCTCGGAATAGGGAATGACGACGCTACCTCGACCACTACGACTATTCCTTCGGTACCTTCTTCGACATCGGCATCGTCACCTTTGACCTTCAAGGGTATTCCGATCACCGGCTCCCTTCAGGCATTCGGCACCGAACTGGTAAAGGCTGGTTTCAGGAAATCCCTGGACGGCCGCACTTATTCGGGCGATTTCGCAGGTTACACCGGATGCAAGATAACCCCTGTCGGAGGCGATACCGTGCAGGAGGTCAGGGTGGATTTCCCTGTCATTTCCGATTGGGACGCTCTGGAAAAAGCCTATGATTCACTCCAGGCTTCCCTTACCCAGAAATATGGCATCGAGCCGAAGACTTCGTCAGGTAGCAACCAGGCTGTCTACACTCTTCCCAACGGCAGGATCACACTCGATGCTGACGTTAAGGACAGTTCTTCCTGGCATGTTATCCTGAAATATACCAATTCCGCTGCCGTAGCTGCATCAAGCACCAGCGGCAGGAATCCTATCGACGACCTTTAGCAGGTCCTCTTTAAACTTCGATAGCAGTCTTGAACTGGGAGAGGAAGCGGAGGTCGTTCTCGAAATAATGGCGGAGGTCGTTGACCTGCCACTTGAGCATTGCGATACGCTCCAAGCCCATTCCGAAGGCGAATCCGCTATATTTCTTGCTGTCTATTCCGGACGCCTCGAGGACGTTGGGATCAACCATTCCGCAACCCATGATTTCGAGCCAGCCGGTTCCCTTGCAGATGTTGCAACCCTTGCCATGGCAGATGTTGCAGCTGACATCAACCTCGCTTGAAGGCTCGGTGAACGGGAAGTAGGAAGGCCTCATGCGGATAGCGGTGTCAGGTCCGAACATCTCACGGGCGAAAAGCAGGATAGCCTGCTTGAGGTCTGCAAAAGTGACGTTCTCGTCGATGTAGAGACCTTCAACCTGGTGGAATATGCAGTGAGCACGGGCTGAGATGGCTTCATTGCGGAAAACCCTTCCGGGGCAGATGACCCTGATGGGGAGCTTCATGGTCTCCATTGCACGAACCTGCACTGAAGATGTGTGGGTCCTGAGGAGAAGCGGATTGAGGTGTCCTGCAGACACGAAGAAAGTGTCCTGCATGTCCCTGGCGGGATGGTTGGGAGGGAAGTTCAGAGCCTCGAAGACATGGTAGTCGTCCTCGATTTCGGGACCTTCAGCCACGTCGTAGCCAAATTTGCGGAATATGTCCACAATCTCCTGACGGACAATCGAGACAGGGTGCCTTGATCCGAGCGGTATAGGAGTTCCGGGCATGGAGAGGTCTTCTTTCGGGCTGTCAGCTGCAGCTGAAGAAACGGTCATCTCTTTCAGGGATTCTATCTTCGCGCTGGCTGCCTGCTTGAGTTCGTTGATCTTCTTTCCGAACTCTCTCTTCAGATCGGGACTGAAAGTCCTGAACTCTTCGAAAAGCTTTGTAATCTCACCTTTCTTGCCAAGGAGACGTACCCTGGCTTCTTCCACTTCCTTTGCGTTGGCGCAAGCAAGCTCGCGCACCTGCTCCATCAGCTTCTCTATTTCTTCCTTCATGGTCTGTTAATTGTGTTTTGCTTTCCTTTTGTCTCTTGCCTTCTTTGCACGTCCGGCGTCGCCTTTGTTGTACCTGGCCCACTGTTCTTCGTTGAGAACCTTGTGCATGGCGTTGTAGATCTTCTCGGCCCATTTGTCATTGGCCTGGATGTAAAGATCGTTGCTGGATACCTTTGCTTCCTGGAGTTCGTCCAATTCCTTCTGCATGGCACGGTAGTCATGGTTCAGGATGGAGTCTGTGTAGAAGACCTGCCAGTCCTCCAGCTTGAGGTTGGATTCGAGTTTTTCGATTTCCTTCTGGATGAACTCGTCCATCTTCTTTTCCTTTTCTTCAGGACTCATCTGCTGTTGCTGCGCGAAGGTTGCTCCCATTGAAAAGAACATCGCCAGCACCGCAAACAATATTTTTTTCATATCTTTACAATTCATAAGATTAGCAGACAAAATTAATCATTATTAAAATAATCACAAAATGACCGGAAGATCAATCATCGGAGCAGTGTTGGCAGCCGCCCTCCTACTGTCCGGAGGAAGCAAAAGCAAAGCTTGTACCAACATCATAGTCACAAGGGGTGCAAGCGCTGACAATTCGAACATAATCTCCTATGCTGCAGACTCCCATGTGCTTTATGGCGAGCTGTATTTCCATCCCGCAGCCATCTGGAAGCCTGGTACCATGCTTGATGTAATCGACTGGGACTCCTACAGGCCGCTTGGCAGCATACCTCAGGTTGAGAGGACATACAAGACTGTCGGCAACATGAACGAGTACCAGCTCATCATAGGCGAGACCACATGGGGAGGCCGCAGGGAGCTCCACGATCCCAAGGGAATCATGGACTACGGCTCATTGATCTACATCACCCTGCAGAGAGCCAAGACCGCCCGCGAAGCCATCCAGACCATCATTGACCTTGCCAATGAATATGGTTACGCGTCTTCTGGTGAAACTTTCTCGATCGCCGACAAGAACGAGGCCTGGGTCATGGATCTTGTAGGAAAGGGACCGGATGAGAAGGGTATCAACTACGTGGCCATCAGGATTCCTGACGGTTACATCTGCTCGCACGCCAACCAGGCCCGCATACAGACCTTCCCCCAGAACGATCCCGAGAACTGCATCTTCGCCCCCGGAATGATCGATTTCGCAAGGAAGCACGGATGGTTCAGCGGCAAGGATGAGGACTTTGATTACAGCGCTGCTTTCGGCCCGGTCGATTTCGGTGGTGCAAGAGCCTGTGACGCCAGGGCCTGGAGTGCATTCAACATCCTGACCGGCGGTGAGTTCACCTACGAGAAGGACGGAAAGATGGTCACCGAGCCCGCTTCCGCTTACTACGACTACATCACCGGGAAGAATCTTTCCCATAGGATGCCCCTGTTCGTAAAGCCTTCCAAGAAGATTACTGTCAAGAATGTGGCTGATGCCATGAGGGACCATTTCGAGGGAACTCCCCTCGACATGACCACCGACATCGGAGCCGGCGGTAACGCCCTCCCTTACAGGTGGAGGCCGATGAATTTCTCCAAGGATGGCTGGAGCTATGTCAACGAAAGGGCGATCGCTACCCAGCAGACAGGTTTCTGGTTCGTTGCACAGTCCAGGCATGACCTTCCCGACGTTGTCGGCGGAATCATCTGGTTCGGAACCGATGATGCTGCAACTTCCTATCTTACCCCTATCTATTCCAACACCAACGAGGTTCCCGAGTGTTTCAAGGAGGGTAACGGCAATATGTTGGAATATTCCAAGACAGCATCCTTCTGGATCAACAACCGCGTTGCGAACGATTGCTATAAGGCCTACAACATGATGGCTCCGACCGTACGCGAGGCTATCGACAAGTTCGAGAACGAGCAGATGTTCACCAAGGTGGCGGAGATGGATGCCAAAGCCCTTGCCGCCTACAACTCGATCCTTGACAAGGCTGAAAAGAAAGGTCTTGACAGCAAGGATTGGTTTGCCCCTGTCAAGAAGCTCCTTACCGACTATTCCGTAAGTACTGCCCAGAAGCAGTTCTGGGCCTGGGTGGACCTTGAGGAGATGATTACCGTCAAGTTCATCGACGGCAATGTCAAGGCCCAGGATGAGGATGGCAATTTCAAGCATTCCAAGTACAATAAGGGTACACCCGCCGGGATAACTAATCCTGGCTACACTGAGAAATGGAAGGAAGCCGTGATCCAGGATCATGGCGATGTGCTTCGCGTGAGATAATGATGAAGATTCTCAAGGGTTTTCTTTCCTTAGCGGTTCTATTGGTGTCGGTGTCGATGCACGCCGACGAAGGTATGTGGCTTATCCAGGACATCAATGCTGCCCTGGAGAAGAACATGAAGGCTCGTGGCCTGAAATTGTCAGCTAAGGAGATCTACAATGCCGATGCACCCGGGACAGCCGTCTCGGATGCCGTGGTTTCAATAGGATTCTATTGTACCGGCAGTCTTATTTCGGACAACGGCCTGGTCATAACCAACCATCATTGCGCCTATTCCAACATTGCAGCCCTCAGCACTCCCGAACATGACTATCTTGAGGAAGGCTACTGGGCCATGACTTCGGAGCAGGAACTTCCGGTGGAAGGGGAATCGATGTATTTCCTCAAGAGGGTCTTTGAAGTCACCGACGAGGTCGCTGCCTTGAAAAAACAGCTGGATGAAGACGGCAAGCCTCTTTCCATGAGGAAGATAGCCTCTTCACTCGAGAAGAGATATTCCGAAAGCACCGGACTGCGGTGCATCTTGAGCGAGATGTGGGCTGGAGAAAAGGCTTACATAAGCGCCTACAAGGTCTACACCGACATCCGCCTGGTGGCCGCCCCTCCCATGTGCATAGGTTATTTCGGTGGGGAAGGGGATAATTTCTCCTGGCCGCGTCACAATTGCGATTTCACGATCTACAGGATCTACGAGAACGGTGTTCCGCTTCAGGGTGAGAAAAACCTGAAAGTGTCCCTGAAAGGTTATTCCCCGGGCTCATTCACCATGGTCATCGGCTATCCCGGCAGGACGGACAGATATGCATCTTCCTCCGAGATAGACTACCAGGAGAAGGTCGTGCTTCCGGTCTCCAACGAGATCAGGGGCAACCAGCTGAAGATAATGGCCCGCAGGATGGATGCCGATCCCGTGGTAAGGCTCAAGTACTCCGACCGCTATTTCAGCATCAGCAACTCCCAGGTAAACAATGTGGGCATGGCCCAGTGCTACAAGCGCTTTCGTGTAAAAGACGAGAAGGTTGCCCAGGAGAAGCAGCTGAGGTCTTGGATTGGCGGAGGGAGCACCCGTTCAGACCGTTGGGGAAACTTGCTGGAGGATCTCGATGGGGCATATTCAAAGACGGCCGCAGTTGAAAGGGACAAGGTGATCTTCCGTGAAACCATTCTTCGGGGCACCGTCATCGGAACCTATCTTCTCCGTGCCTGGAACTCCAAGGACGTGAAGAGGGCGAAGGAAGTCCTCCTCGCAGGCCTTGCCGAGACAGACCCTGCAGTGGAGAAGGATCTTCTTGAATATGCCCTCAGGGAGTATTTCACCAATCTCGACAACTACTACTACGGCCCCTACCAGAGGTGGATCCAGGACCGCTTCGGCTATGATTTCACGGCTATGACAGAATACCTCTGGAGCAACAGCCTGGTGTCTTCCAAGTCCAGGATCGAAGCTATGGAATCCATGGATGACCTCAAGGACGATTCTCTCAGGAAATTCATCTCTGATTCCCCTATCTCTGTCTTCAACGAAAGGAATGGTCACCAGCAGGATTGGGCTCGGGCCGGTGAATTGGAAACCGAGTACAAAAGGGCCATTTACTGGATGCGACTCCATAAGGGAGAGCTTCAGTATCCTGATGCAAATTCCACGATGAGGATCAGCTATGGCCGTGTAGGTGGCTTCAGCCCGAATGATGGAGTCTGGCAAGATTGGTATACCACCCCTGCCGGCATACTTCAGAAGTACGATCCTTCAAATCATGACTACAACCTCAATTCCAGGCAGAAATACCTTCTTGAAAAGGATAATTGGGGCCGCTGGGGTTTCAGGGTCGGCAAAAGAAGGCATGGGATGATAGTTGATTTCATTTCGGACAACGACATAGCCGGGGGCAATTCAGGCAGTCCTGTCCTGAATGAAGAAGGCGACCTGATCGGACTTGCTTTCGACGGGAACCTGGAATCTCTCGCGAGTGACACCTCCTACACGGAAGGCTACAACAAATGCATCAACACAGACATCCGATTCGTGATGTGGGTGCTTGATAAGTATGCAGGTATGAAACGGATAATCAAGGAGATAGAATTCTCCTAACATTCAAGGATATGAGAAAAGCAATTGGAATAGGGGAGACTGTCCTCGACATCGTATTCCGGAACAACCAGCCGCAGGCAGCGGTGCCCGGAGGATCCACGTTCAATTCCATGATCTCCCTGGGGAGATGCGGCGTACCTGCCGACTTCCTCTCCGAGTTCGGAGACGACAGGGTAGGGATCATGATCAAGGATTTCATGAAGGAAAACGGAGTGATCTCGGACCATGTCAATCTGCTCAAGTCAAAGACTCCTCTTTCCCTGGCCTTCCTTGACGAAAAGAATGATGCCCAGTACATCTTTTATCGAGATGCTGCGGAAGAGCGCCCGGACTTCGTCTATCCCGAGATCGAGAAGGATGACATAGTCCTCTTCGGCTCCTTCTATGCCCTCAATCCGGCCTGCCGTCCTCTTGTAAGGAAATTCCTCGAACACGCCCGCGCCAAGGGAGCCATCCTGTATTACGATGTCAATTTCCGTCCTTCCCACGTCAAGGATTTGGGACACATCGGCAATGCCCTTTGGGAGAATATCGAACTTGCAGACGTCGTAAGGGGAAGCAACGAGGACTTCATAACCTTGTTCGGAATCGGAGATGCCCGCGAGGTGTTCGACAGTAAGATATCTTCACTTTGCAGCAATTTCATCTGTACCTTCGGCTCGGCTCCTCTCAAGATTTTCGATTGCGGAGGTTTCGTAGGGGAATATCCAGTCAAGCCCATCGAGACTGTGAGCACCATCGGTGCCGGTGACAATTTCAACGCCGGCTTCATCTACGGTCTTGTCAAGGACGGTATTACCGGTGAGATGCTCCGCGGAGGTCTTTCCAAGGAGCAATGGGATGACCTTGTGGCCTGTGCCCAGAGTTTTTCTGCTTCCTGTTGCCAGTCGGCCTTCAACTACGTTACTCCTGAATTCGCCGCTTCGCACAAACTGTAGATCCTTCCTTCGATGAGCAAGAGAATTCTCCTGCTGTTGCTGCTTCTCCTGCCCTGCATCCTTTCTCCGGTCTGTTTCGGTCAGCAGGCCATGCACGTCGTGACCGGCAAGGTGGTTGATGAATCCGATGGAGCACCCATCCCCGCGGCCGATGTCCTTGTCACAGACCTGGAAGACAACATCCTCTCCTTCGGAGCGACGGATTCCCTTGGGGTCTTCATCATTGACAGGATTCCTTCCACGGAAGTACTGTTGGTCGTGAGGACAATGGGCTATGATTCTTTCATCGGAGAAAAGCTGACGCTTTCGGGGAATTCCCCGGAGAGGCTCGATGCCGGTGTGATCCGACTCTCGCGCTCTGCTGAGGGCCTGAGGGAAGTGACCGTGACGGGAGAGAAGAATCGGATAGTATACAAGCTTGACCGTCAGCAGATCAGCGCTTCTTCTTCTGTCACGGCCTCAGGTGGGACAGCGGTGGACATCCTCTCAGGTCTGCCTTCAGTACTGGTGGACAGTGACGGCAACCTGAGCTTCCGGGGCAGTACCCGTTTCCTTGTGTATGTCGACGGAAAGCCGAGTCCTCTCGAAGGAACGTCGGCCCTCCAGCAGATTCCTGCAGCCTCGGTTGAAGACATCGAGATCCTGACTACACCTTCTGCTCGTTACAGGACGGATGGGGATGCCGGAATAATCAACATCACGACCAAGAAGTCGTCTTCCTACCAGTGGAGCGGACTTTTCACCACGACCGGGAGCACTCTCGGGACATGGGGCATTGACGGAACTCTCAATTACAGGAAGGGAAGGAACAACTGGTACGCTGGAGGAACCCTGCAGCAGTTGAAGGGCCGGAGCGAATTCACCCAGGAGAAGATGACGGATGTTATGGGTGTCAAGACGACTTCCATTTCCGACGGCGAGAGATGGAGCCGGAACGGGACCTATGTAGGGCGTGCCGGCTGGCAGTACTCCGACGGGCGGAAACATAACCTTTCGCTTGACCTCCAGGCCGGTAGGACTGATTATTGGAGGGGGGGAGACATGCAGTACAGCGCCAATGGTTCCCTTTTTGATTCCCATGACCGCTACAACCTCATGAAGGACCTCTTCCAGGTTTCGTTGGACTACGTATGGCGTCCTGACGACAAGAACGAGATTGCCATCCAGAACCGCTTCAGGTACGACAGCTACAGCATTGAGTACACCGAGAGCAACATGTTCGACCCTGACGGCAACCGCTATGAAGGCACTCGCGGCTACGAAGAAGAACATCACTGGGACTGTAACGGTTCCCTGACATGGAAACTGCGCTACCGTGAAGACGGCTCTTTGGAGACGGGTTACCAGTACACTACCTACAGCGAACATGGAGGCTACAGGATCAAGTACTGGGACCGCGAAGCCGCCCAGTTTGACTGGCAGGAAGACCTGGCCACACCTTTCTACTACCGGCGCCAGGTCCATTCCCTCTATGCGATGGTCCGGGAGCATGTCGGGAAGTTCTCCTTCGATGCCGGTCTTCGAGGGGACATGGTCATCGACCTCATGGACATTGAGATCGCTGATGCCTCAAGGGACATCAAGCGCTTCAACCTTTTCCCTTCGGCCCATCTGCAGTACGATGCCGGCAAGGCCGGAACACTTAGGGCAGGATATTCCTACCGAACGAACCGTCCGGGAATATGGCAGCTCGAGCCGTACATCACCTATGAGGACTACTACACAAAGAAGAAAGGCAATCCGGACATCCTTCCTGAATATTCACACAGCGGCGAGCTCGGGTGGAACAAGTCTTTCGGCAAGGGCAACAGCCTCTATGCAACTGCATATTACCGTCATCGCAGGGACATCACCGACTGGATCCGTACTGCCTACGAACCTGGTGTGACCCTCGACCAGATCGTCAATGCCGGCAACCAGAAAGAAACCGGATTCGAGTTGGCAGGGGTCTGGCATCCTGCTTCTTGGTGGACCAGTTCAGCGGCCGGAAGTGTGTTCGACTATCGTTTCATCAGCCGGAACGAGGCCTGTACAGACGCCAGAGGCTTCTATTACCAGGCCAACTGGATCAATTCTTTCCAGGCTTCCAAGACCACCAGGATCCAGTTCGACGCCTATGCCGTCGGTCCGAAGATCCTCACCCAGGGGCGTGAGAAGGCCTATGCTTATTTCAACCTTGGCCTAAGGCAGCAGATGCTTAAGGACCGTCTGACCCTTTCTGCTGTTGCACATGACGTTTTCCACACGGCGAGGTATCTCAACATCCGCTCGGCTCCGGGATTGGTCTCCAGGACTCTTGTCAGGCCGAAGTATCCCAATGTGGTGATCTCCATTACCTACAATTTCAACTCCTCTGACCACAAGGCTTCTTCAGCTTCCAGTTCCAACCTGTTCGAAGGGAAGGACTTCTAACCCCGGCATTTTGTTGTTTTTCGTAACCTTTTCATTTTCAATATACTACAGAAAACGCCTAGGTTAATTGCCTAGGCGTTTTCTGTATTGTGCTAATAATAAGTAAGTTGCGAAAAACGTCTACTTGTCCCGGAGGACGATGCTGCCACCGGCAGCGTCGACTTCGATCGTGGAGTCCTTGTGTACCTTGCCGGCAAGGATTTCCTTAGCAAGCTGGTTCACCAATTCCCTCTGCATGAGCCTCTTGATAGGACGGGCGCCATAGGCAGGGTCGTAACCTCCCTCAACCATCCAGTCTTCGAACTCCTTGGTGAATTCGATGGTGACACCTTCCTCGGACAGTTTGTCCTGAAGCTGGTGCATCTGGATGTGCAGTATTTCCCTGATATCGTTCCTGGTGAGAGGATCGAACATGATGATCTCGTCGATCCTGTTCAGGAACTCGGGTCTCACAGTCATCTTGAGGACGTCCATGACCTTTCCCTTGCACTCGTCGAGAAGTTCCCTCCTGTGGGCGATAGCCTTCACCTCTTCCATGGGGTCCGCTCCAGGCATTCCAACCTGGGGCAGTCTCTCCATGTAGTTTGCGATGATATCGGAACCAGCATTTGAAGTCATGATCAGGATGGTGTTCTTGAAGTCTACCGTGCGGCCCTTGTTGTCGGTCAGACGGCCGTCGTCAAGCACCTGGAGAAGGACGTTGAACACGTCCGGATGGGCCTTCTCAATCTCATCCAGAAGGATCACTGAATATGGCTTTCTCCTTACTGCCTCAGTCAGCTGGCCACCCTCGTCGTAGCCGACGTATCCCGGAGGAGCTCCGACGAGACGGCTCACGGTGTGGCGTTCCTGGTACTCACTCATGTCGATGCGGGTGATCATGTTCTCATCGTTGAACAGGAATTCCGCAAGGGCCTTTGCAAGTTCGGTTTTTCCGACTCCCGTTGTACCCATGAACAGGAAGGAGCCGATCGGTCTCTTCTCGTTGGAAAGGCCGGCCCTGGAACGGCGGACTGCATCAGCGACAGCCTGGATGGCCTGATCCTGTCCTACGACCCTCTTGTGGATCTCGGACTCGATGCGCAGGAGCTTTTCCTTCTCGCTTTCGAGCATTTTCTGTACTGGGATTCCGGTCCACTTGGCGACAACCTCCGCAATGTCCTGGGGCGTGACAGCCTCGGTGACGATCGGGTTTTCTATTGCGGCTTGGCGTGCAGAAAGCTCGTCAATTGTCTTCTGGGCCTCTGCCATCTTGCCGTAACGCAGCTCGGCGACCTTCCCGTAATCCCCGGCCCTTTCGGCAGCTGCAGCCTGGATCTTGTAGTCCTCCATCTTCTGGCGGGCCTCCTGGAGACCGGACAGGATGTCCTTCTCGTCGTTCCACCTCTTCATGAGGGCGTCGCGGGCAGCGAGTTTTTCGGAGAGTTCCTTTTCGATCTTCTCAGACTTCAGTGTCGTACCCTCACGCTTGACGGCTTCCTTCTCGATCTCAAGCTGGCGGATGTCGCTGTTGAGCTCGGCTATAGGCTCAGGGACCGAGTTCATCTCTAGCCTGAGCTTGGAAGCGGCCTCGTCCACAAGGTCGATGGCCTTATCCGGAAGGAACCTGTTGGTGATGTACCTGTGGGAGAGGTTGACTGCCGCGATCAGGGCATCATCTTCGATCTTGACCCTGTGGTGGTTCTCGTATTTCTCCTTCAGGCCCCTCATGATGGCAATCGATTCGGCCGTCGAGGGCTCGTCGACCATGACCATCTGGAAACGGCGCTCAAGCGCCTTGTCTGTCTCGAAATACTTCTGGTACTCGTCCAGGGTCGTGGATCCGATGGTCCTGAGTTCACCCCTTGCAAGGGCGGGCTTCAGTATGTTCGAGGCATCCATGGCTCCGGAGGTCCTACCGGCTCCAACGAGGGTGTGGATCTCATCGATGAACAGGATGATCTCACCGGCGCTGTCCACAACTTCCTTAACGACTCCCTTGAGCCTCTCCTCGAACTCGCCCTGGTACTTCGCTCCCGCAATAAGGGCTCCCATGTCCAGGGAATATACTTTCTTGCTCTTGAGGTTCTCGGGCACGTCGCCGTCGATGATTTTCTGGGCTATGCCTTCGGAGATGGCGGTCTTGCCGACTCCGGGCTCACCTACAAGTATAGGGTTGTTCTTGGTCCTCCTGCTAAGGATCTGGAGGACACGTCTTATCTCGTCATCCCTGCCTATGACAGGGTCGAGTTTGCCTTGGGAAGCCTGCTCGTTCAGGTTGACGGCAAACTTCGGAAGGAACTGCAATTGACTGTTGTTATTCATATCATACCTCCTTTTCTTTTTTATTTTTTGAATGGAAGTGTCTACACGGACCGCCGCTTCGCGGCCCCTCCCGTCGCAGGCTCCGGGCCCCTCCCTCTTAACGTGCCGAGGGTGGCAGTGGTCCGACTGTGGACACTTCCATCCAAAAGAAATGTCCGGCTAGTTTGGTAGCCGGACATCTAGGAGTCAAAATATGTTCCAACAGCCTTTTATGACAAAATGTCACTAGTTGGCAGGAGTGGAAGGAGCCTCGGTTGAAGGAGCCTCAGTTGAAGGGGCGCCCTGCTGGATAGGGGCTGAAGGGAATTCGGGCTGTTCCTCGACGTTCTCGATAATGTCAGTCACATCGACACCGGAAGTCTGGGTCCTGATGGTGAAGGAAGTGATGATGGAAACTACGAGGATGAAGGTCACGAGACCCCAGGACACCTTCTCGAGGATGTCGGCGGTCTGCCTTACTCCGAGAGTCTGATTGGCTGAAGTGAAATTGCTGGCCATGCCCTCGCCCTTGCCGCTCTGGAGAAGTACGACAGCTGTAAGCAGGATGGCCGCGATGACAATCAGGATCGTGAGGATTGTGAATAGGGTGTTCATATTCTTAAATTTTAATTTTCTTTGTCTAATTTTTCAATAAGGGATGCAAAGTAAGCACTTTTTTCCGGATATCGCAAGATTAGGCGGGAATAAATCTTCTTTGCTTCAGTAAAATAGCCTTGCTCAGCGTAGATCCAGGCCAGGGTTTCCGTGCAGAAGCCGAGTTCGGGATCCTCCCAGTTCCGCTCTTCTTTTTCGTCGGAACGGCCTGCCTTGAAGCGGGAGAAATAGTTGTCTTCCTCCTGCATCACACTGTCGTACTGGTCGGAAGAGAAGAAGTCTCCGCCGATGACCTTGACAGTCCGGCGGTACGTTTGGCTTCCGGATGGTTCGGACAGATCATTCGTCTCGGGCAGGTCCTTCGCTTCGTGATCCTTCACCTCACTCAGGATGACAGAGCGGAGAAGGGCCTGGATATCCTTGTCGGAATAATCCTCCTGACGGGTTGAGCGGACGATGTCAGAAACTATTGTCCTGGAAGCGATGTACATCGCGGCATCTGCGTATTCAGCCTTGCCCCATTCGCTTCCGCCCACCTTGGACATCCGCTCGCAAAGCTCACGCCTGGCCGCGCCGAACCAAGGGTACATCGTGATGATCCCGGTCAGCTGGTCCATCGTCAAAGACTCTAGTTTCTTTACGCTTCCTTCCATCGTTACCACTGTGCCACACTGGCGTTGAACATGTCTTCAATAAGTTTCTCGACGATCTCAGCGCATAGGGAGGCCTCGACGGCATCGAGCGAATTGGTTGAATCGTAGTCTGAATAAGCGGAGAAATTCTGCTCGAAATCCTCCTCAGGATACTTTTTGTTTGTGAATTTCAGGCTTACCGTGACGGTGAGACGGTTCTGTGCGGCGATTTCGTCAGCCGTCACTGCTGATGCCCTGACCTCATAGCCGGTCACGGCCCCGGTAAGTTCCAGGTCCCCGTCACTATCCACCTGCTCGAGTTTTGTCAGTTTGCGGAACTTATCCTTCATGGCCTCGGTCAGGTCATTGCTCAGGGAGGGATTGACCTTCAGGGCTTTATATTCAAAATAATTGATTGTCACCGTCTTCACGTCTGGCTGGATGGAAGTGCCGGAAAAGGAATAATGGACAATGGAGCATCCTCCCAGGAAGAAGGACGCCATGATGACCAGGGCTAAGGCTATTCTTTTACTTATCATGTTCAATCCAGATGGTATTTTTCGATCCAGCGGTAAAGTGTCCTTTCGGATATTCCCACCTCTTCGGCAGCAAGCTTGCGGTTGCCATGGTGCTTTTCAAGGGCCTTGACGATGATGTCCACCTTGGACCGGTTCAGTGAAAGATCCTGTGAAGGCTGCTCTTCTGCCTTGATGTCCACCACTTTCCCAATGGTGCCACTGGGGACCGGAGTCCCCTGGCCCTGCCACTCGGGTTCCTCTTCGCGCACTGGAGCAGGAGCCAATACAGGGGCAGAGACGTGACCTGATCCTACCTTGGCCTTGAGGTCGTCCACTTCCTGCTTGAGGTCGAGGATGGCCTTGATGATCATCTGCCGGTCTGAATCCGGCATCGAGTCGTTCCTCTCCTCCTTTGCAGCAACCGGAAGAAGATTCAGCTCTTCCTTAGGCATGTAGCGGGATAGGGTGGCGGCGTCGATGACACACTTGGGTGAAGTAGGAGTGAGCTTCTCGGATTCGAGGGCTGTGACTGTCTCGGCGAGATTCTTGAGCTGGCGTATATTCCCCGGCCAACGGTAATTGATCAGAAGGTCGATGGCATCGTTGGTCAGGCTTACCTTACCCATTCCGAACTTCTCCGAAAAGTCAGAGGTGAATTTCCTGAAAAAGAGGTAGATGTCCTCCTTCCTCTCTCGAAGCGGGGGCATCTGGATCTGTATGGCGTTCAACCTGTAGTAGAGGTCTTCGCGGAACTTGCCCTTGCTCACTGCATAGAGCAGGTTGACGTTCGTAGCGGCGATCACCCTGACATCGGTCTTCTCAACCTTTGAGGATCCCACCTTTATGAATTCTCCGCTCTGGAGCACCCTCAGGAGCTTGGCCTGCGAGGCAAGCGGAAGTTCACCGATCTCATCGAGGAAGAGTGTACCTCCATCTGCTTCCTGGAAATAGCCGCGCCGGGTCTCGATAGCCCCGGTGAAAGAACCCTTCTCATGACCGAACAATTCAGAATCGATCGTTCCTTCGGGAATGGCTCCGCAGTTGACCGCGAAATACTTACCGTTGCGGCGAAGACTGTTCTGGTGGATGATTTTGGGAATATTCTCCTTTCCGACACCGCTTTCACCTGTAATGAGGACGGTAAGATCGGTTGGCGCTACTGCCACCGCAGTCTCCAACGCCCGGTTAAGGGCGGCATCGTTTCCTATGATGTCGTATTTGTTTTTCAGCCTTTGGAGTTCCTGTGAATCCATGATAATTGTTGCGTCTGATGTGGCAAAGTTACGAAAATTATAGTTATATTTGCCTTGATTATGGGCTTATCCCAAACAGCAAACGTTTAACAAAACAAATAATATTCCAAAACAACATGAAGAAAGCAGTTAGAATTCTTGCAGCAGCGGCTCTAGTCCTGAGTGCTGTCGCTTGCTCCTCAGCCAAGAAGATGGCTGAACTTGCTGACAACGTGATTGTCAATTGCGATCCCGCTGTCCTTGAGTGTGTCGCCGGAAACATCGATCCTACCGTTTCCGTAACCTATCCTGCCAACTATTTCCATCCGAAGGCTATCCTCGAGGTCACTCCTGTCATCGTCTATGACGGAGGCGAGGCCAAGATGAGCCCTCTCATGTACCAGGGAGAGAAAGTTAAGGACAACTACAAGGTAGTCCCCAAGGCTGGTAGCACTGTCACCGAGAAACTTCATTTCAATTACGTAGAAGGAATGGAGCAGAGCCATCTCGAGCTCCGCGGCGTTGCCAAATATAAGGGAAAGAGCATCAAGCTCCCTACCAAGAAGGTTGCTGACGGTGTCAACACGACCTACATGCTCGTCAAGGGTGCAGGTATCGTTCCCATGAAGGCTGACGGCTATGAGGCTATCCTCAAGCAGACCGCCGAGGGCCAGATCCTCTATAGGATCAACTCCGCAGATGTCCAGAACAAGCAGCTTAAGGGCGAGTCCATCAAGAACTTCCAGAACGCTCTCGACGAGATCAAGAACAACGAGAGGAAGACTCTCGTCGGAACTGAGGTCGTTGCTTACGCTTCCCCGGATGGTTCAGAGGGTCTCAACAAGAAACTCTCCGACAACCGTTCAAAGACTGCAGACAAGGCATGGAACAAGATCGTGAAGGGAAAGGAAGTTACCGATCCTGAAATCAGGAGCATCGGTGAAGACTGGGAAGGCTTCCAGGAGCTTGTCCAGAACTCCAGCATCCGCGACAAGGATCTCATCCTCCGCGTCCTTTCCATGTACAGCGATCCTGCTGTCCGTGAAAGCGAGATAAAGAATATGTCCTCCATCTACACCGAGCTCAAGAATGATGTTCTTCCTGAACTCCGCCGTGCAAGGTTCATCGCCAACGTCGAGTTCAAGAACTACACCGCCGACGAACTCGTCAAGATGGTTGACAACGACAGCGATGTCCTCGACGAGCCCGCTCTCCTCCACGCTGCTACCCTCGTAAAGGATCTTGACAAGAAGGTCAAGCTCTACAACAAGGCTATCTCCAAGTACGACAGCGACAAGGCAAGGTTCAACCTCGGTGTTGCCTATCTCAACGCCGGCGACCTGAACAACGCTTCCAAGGCATTCGCAAATGTCGAGACCAAGGACGGCGACCTCAACAACGCTCTTGGTGTTATCGCTCTCCGCAAGGGTGACCTCGCCACCGCATCCAGCTACTTCAAGAAGGCTGGTACTGACGCTGCAAAGGCCAACCAGGGTGTCATCGACATCTGCTCCGGCAACTACGAGAAGGCTGTCGAGGATCTGAAGGATGCTCCCGGATGCTGCCACAACCTTGTTCTTGCCTACATCCTCACCGACCAGCTTGACAATGCGAAGAAGGCTGCTCACTGCGGTGATCCGAAGGTTACCTACCTCAGGGCTATCATCGCTGCACGCCAGGGCAAGATGGATCAGGTCAAGACCCTCCTCGAGGAGGTCGGAAAGGCCAACAAGGACCTCGCTGCAAGGGCTGAGAAGGATGTCGAGTTCGCAGAGTACTTCAAGAAGTAATCTCGTACGACATATTCCAAATAAGGAGGGTGACCAAAAAGTCAAAGTGACTTAGGTCACTCTCTTTTTATGTATTGTTGTGTGGCCGGAGGAAGGGATACCCTCCCGGGGGACTCCACTTCGCTTCGCTCCGCTCCGGCCCCTCCCATCGT
>Ga0256405_10001003_pt1 | contig 84422 bp, 84 predicted proteins | sample RumenRJG_02DNA_FD_189096 | JGI IMG/M metagenome (GOLD analysis project Ga0256405, IMG submission 189096) | Bovine rumen microbial communities from Lethbridge, Alberta, Canada - RJG_02 | ecosystem: Host-associated > Mammals > Digestive system > Stomach > Rumen | place: Canada: Alberta... | reverse complement strand
GGGTCAAGGATGCCGAAGGCACGGCGCAGCCGCTTTGTCCTTGACGTTCTGGGACGGGCGTGCTATCTGCCGGCGAAATCATTGGATGTTGCTGACTCCAAAATCCTACAAGAACTTGACAGCGTCGCTTTCCCTGCTTCAGTTGAAACCTCTGTCCAAATCCGCTATAATGGTTTCAACGGCAAAACTGAACAGCCCCTGCGGACAGAAGGAGGTCCTTATGCTTCAGGATTTTGAAAAAAGCAAACCAGAGGATAAAGATACCCTCAATGCGGAGATCAAAGAGCTCCGTACCCGTCTGATCGCCGCCCAGCAGCTTTTGCGTGAGAAAAAGCTGCCTGTGCTCGTGCTGATTGAAGGCTGGGCCGCCGCCGGCAAAGGCAGCCTGATCAAGGAGATCATCAGCGAGATCGATCCCCGCTTCTATAACGTGGTTTCCCCCGCCGTTATCCCGGAGAGTGAGTCCCGTTATCCCTTCCTGTATCCCTATGCCTCCGCCATTCCGGAAAACGGCAAGCTGATTTTTCTGGATTCCGGCTGGATGGAAAACGTGGTACGCAAACAGCTGCGGCTGGAAATCTCCCGGGAGGAATACAAACGCCGGGTCCGGGCCGTCAATGAGTTCGAACGCCAGCTGCGAGACGGCGGCTATCTGGTGCTGAAGATCTTCCTGCATATCGATAAAAAGGAACAGTTTGAGCGGCTGGAGTCCCTGACTGAAAGCGCGGATACCGAGTGGCGGGTCACCCGGGACGACCTGTGGCAGCATCGGGAATACAAGCAGTTCCTGAAAGCCTATGACGAGTTCATGGAGAAAACCGGGGATACGGTGAAGTGGCATATTCTGGACGGCACCCGGAAAAAGGTGGCTGTCAGGGACGCCATGAAACTGCTGGTCAGCAAAATCGACAAAGCCCTGGAAAAAGGACGTTATGTCGGGGAACCGTTTGAGGAGGACTTCCCCCTCCTGAAGATGCCGAAGCTTTCCGAGGTGGATCTCTCCCCCGCCATCGGGGAAGAGGAATACAAAAAGGAACTGAAGAAACTGCAGAAGCGCCTGGGCGAACTGCATAACGTCATCTACCGGAAAAAGATTCCGGTCATCCTCTGCTATGAGGGCTGGGACGCAGCCGGAAAGGGCGGCAACATCCGCCGGGTTGCCTATCCCCTGGATCCCCGTGGCTTTGATGTGCATCCCATTGCCTCCCCTGAACCGCATGAGCTGAACCGTCAGTACCTCTGGCGTTTCTGGACGCGTCTTCCCCGCACCGGACACATCTGTATTTTTGACCGCACCTGGTACGGCCGGGTCATGGTGGAACGTCTGGAAGGCTTCTGCTCTGAAAAGGACTGGAAGCGCGCCTATAACGAGATCAATGAGTTTGAGCGCCAGCTCACGGACTGGGGCGCCGTACTGCTGAAATTCTGGATTCATATTGATCAGGACACCCAGCTTGCCCGGTTTACCGAGCGGCAGAACACCCCGGAGAAGCAGTGGAAGATCACCGAGGAAGACTGGCGCAACCGGGAAAAGTGGCCCCAGTATGAAGCCGCCGTGGATGAAATGCTGCAGAAGACCAGCACGGAAAATGCGCCCTGGTTCATCATTGAATCCAACGACAAGCTTTACGCCCGCATCAAGGCTCTCCGGATCATTGTGGATGCGCTGGAAAAAGCCTGCGACAGCCATTTTGAAAACACTTTCGGGTAAACCCTGAATATACAGACGGGATGCCGCCCGGCAGCGGCATCCCGTTTTCTGGCTGATTCACTTTGGCTCATGCCTGTTCTGTCGTTCCCGCCTCCGGCTTCTGCCGGACCAGCACGCTGCGGGAGTAGCGGATAATCAGCAGCGTGGAGCACAGGATCCATCCTACCGGATAGGCCAGTGCCACAGCCAGGAAGCCTGCCCCCAGCGCCTTGGTCACCGCCAGGTAGATCTGGCGGAACACCACAAAGGACGCCAGCATAATCACGGTGGGCATGGTCGCGTCCCCAACGCCCCGCAGGGCGCCGGCATAGATCTGGTTGAAGCAGATGGCGATATAGAACGGCGTCACAATCCGGATAAAGCGCACGCCGTAGTCGATGACCTCCTCCTCCGGGGAGAAGAAACCCATCAGCGGCCCAGCCAGCAGGAATACCGTCAGGCCCAGCACCGCTGTGGAAACCAGGCTCATCACCACCGCGGTCCGGACGCCCTCCCGGGCCCGCGGAATCTTGTTTGCGCCCCAGTTCTGGCCCACAAAGGTGGTGGAAGACATGCTGATGCTCTGGACCGGGATCAGGGCAAAAGCGTCAATCTTTCCATATACACCGTACCCCGCCATGCAAGCCGAACCAAACTGGTTGATGTAGGACTGGACAAACACGTTGGAGAAGGAAGTCACCGCGGCCTGGATACTGCTGGGCAGGCCGATTTTCAGGATCATCGACAGGGATCGTTTGTCCACGCAGAGTTTTTTCCAGCGGATGCCATAGTTTCCCTTTTCCTTTGTCAGGGTAACCATGATCAGCAATGCGGAGAGAATCTGGGATAATACCGTGGCATATGCCACGCCGTCCACGCCCATGCCGAAAACCAGCACAAACAGCAGATCCAGTACTGTGTTCAGCAGGGCGGAAATAATCAGGAAGATCAGGGGCCTGCGGGAATCGCCCACTGCGCGCAGAATCCCGCTGCCCAGGTTATAGAACAGCACACCGGACACCCCGCCGAAATAAATCGTCAGGTAGCAGGAAGATTCCGGCATCACGTCCACCGGCGTCTGCATGAAACGCAGCATCGGATCAATGATCAGCAGGCCGAGAACCGTCGCAATCAGGCTGACCGCAAAGGTCAGGGCAACCGTGGTATGCACGGCCTTGCTCAGGCCTTCATCGTCATGGGCACCGTAACGCTGGGAGATCACCACCGACGCGCCGGTCGCCAGGCCTGCGCAGAAGCCTACAATCGTATTGATAATGGGACCCGTGGAGCCGACCGCTGCCTGGGCTTCCTGTCCGACGAACTGGCCCACCACCAGAGTGTCCACTGTATTGTAAAGCTGCTGGAAGAGCAGTCCGATGGCCATGGGAATCGAAAAATGCAGCATATGCCTCCAGATATTTCCTTCGGTCATATCCAGATCCATCCGGGCCACAGAATCCCCTCCTCCCTTTCGTATGAGAACCCATTATATGCAGAGGATCCGAAAAACGCAAGAAAAAAGGAATGCCGAAGCATTCCTGTTTTTTGTCATGTTTTTCATGACCCGTCATTATCTCAGTCTTTTTCTTTTTCAAGTTCAGCCTCAAATGCTGCGCTCACGTCTTCTGCCTTCTGCTGAAACGCTGCCGATACGTCCCCGTTTGTCCGGAAAAACTCCTTGTAGCGTTCCATCCCGTAGCGGTCGATCAGCCACCTTGTCAGCGCCCCGGCCAGCGGATAGGACACTTCCTCCGGCAGACTGTAGAACTGCTCGTTATCCAGATAACCGAACACGTTCATGCCGGCATTCTCCCGTGCCCATTCCGCGGCATACGCCCGGTTCGCTTTCCCATGATACGCCTCGTCAAAATACATAGCCAGGCCTTCCCGGAGAAACACCGACGCCGGTACGGCAATCTGAAAAGACAGCAGATGGGCATCCTCATGCGGTCCCAGGCATTGGATCTCCTGATTATACACAGCAAAAATCAGATCATAGTCCAGGCACATCCCGTTGCATGGCGGACAGCCGGTTTCTGTCTCTGTCTCTTCCCGGCTTGCGCACAGGTACAACCGGATCTTTTTGTCCAGGATCACCCCAAGGGTTTTCGAGATCCGGTCGTAGCACTTTTCCTGCCAGTTTTCGATCTCTTCCAGGTGTTCCTCCGCGAAGCTTTCAGGGTGGCAGTAAATCAGATAGTGTTCTGTTTCCCAGCAGTTCCATTCCATCCTGTTTTTCCTTCCTGTCAGCTTTCCCAGTTCCGGATCACCAGCGTATACTTGTCCTTTTCTCTCTTCCGGATCTTCCAGCATCACATACGACTTTCCGGTCAGCCTGCCCAGCTCCTCCGGGGTATAGGGATGATGAACCCGGCCCTTCCATTTTCCTTCGGTATATAGATAATCCCCGTCCCCGTTCACAGTATGGGGTTCTGTCTCATATTCCTCGTCCGGCCTGTCCACGGAGATAATCACGCATCCGCCCGGCCGGGTAATCCGGCACAGCTCCGGCACCGCCCGCTGTGCGTCCTTCAGCGGCATATGATCAAGCACGTCCAGCGATACCACTGCGTCAAAAGCATGATCCGGATATCCTGTATCCGTCACTCCGGCCGCCTTGAACTGTCCGTGATACCCTTTCTTTTTCAGCAGGTCAGCAGCCATTTCCACCGCTTTTTCAGCAATATCAAACCCGTACACGGAGAATCCGTTTGCTGCCAGCTTCAGGGAAAAAGTTCCGCAGCCGCAGCCCGCGTCGCATACTGAAACCGCCCCGCGCTTGTGGAGGTACCGGATGACATCATCCGGCGCCAGATCGATTTTTTTCACATAGGCCGAGATTCTTTTCGGATCCGCGGCTTCCCAGATTTCATCCCAGTACATCAGACTATCACCCGTCGTTTGAATGTGACAGAAAAAAAGCTCCTGTCATCATTTGATACGTTTTGATTGATCCTCTGTCATTTACTATATACCATTACCGCAAATATTGCAAACTCATCTTTACAATCATGAGAAGCCAGTTTCACCTATTCCGGGTTTTTTCCTTATCTTTCGGCCGCATGCCGAACACCGCCCCGCATTTACCGCAGGCGCCTGTGTCTTTCTGTTTTGCCGTTGTCGCTTCTGGTTCGCTCTGTAACATTTTTCACAGTTGCCCGCAACCGATAAAACAACTATAATAATTGTGTCTGCAATCCTGCAGATTCTGTGAACTATATCCTGGAGGAATATCATGCTGAGAAAAACCAAAATCATCTGTACAATCGGTCCGGCCAGTGAGAATGAGGAAACCCTCACTGCCATGTGCCAGGCGGGCATGAACGTTGCCCGGTTGAACTTCTCCCACGGTTCCCATGAGGAGCACCTGCGGCGGATACAACTGATCCGCTCTGTCCGTGAAAAGCTCAACCTTCCCATCGCCATCATGCTGGACACCAAGGGACCCGAATACAGAATCAAAACCTTCAAAAACGGCCCCGTCACGCTTCGCGACGGCGATCTGTTCACCCTGACCACGGAAGATATCCAGGGAGATGAAACCCGGGTTGCAGTAACCTATTCCAACCTGACGAAGGAGCTTTTCCCCGGGGACACCGTGCTGATCAACAACGGTCTGGTGATCATGAAGGTGGAGGAGGTCAAAGGGAATGACGTCATCTGTCGGATCCAGAACGGCGGCGTTCTGTCTGACCGGAAGAGCATGAACTTCCCCGGCAAGGTACTCAAACAGGATTTCCTGTCTGAGCAGGATAAAAAAGACCTGCTCTTCGGTATTGAGAACGGCGTGGACTTCGTCGCCGCTTCCTTTGTGTCCTCCAAATCCGATGTGCAGGCCATGCGGGACCTGTTGAACGCCAACGGCGGCAGGGATATCGACATCATCGCCAAGATCGAAAACCGCAGCGGCGTGGACAATGTGGAGGAAATCTGCGAGGTGGCCGACGGTATCATGGTTGCCCGCGGTGACCTGGGCGTGGAAATCCCCTTCATGGAGGTGCCCGCCCTGCAGAAATACCTGATCAGCAAATGCCGCATGCTGGGCAAGCGCGTTATCACCGCCACGGAAATGCTGGAAAGCATGATCCAGAATCCGCGTCCCACCCGGGCGGAAATCTCCGACGTGGCCAATGCGGTCTATGACGGTTCATCCGCCATCATGCTCAGCGGCGAAACCGCCGCGGGCAAATTCCCTGTGCAGGCAGTGCAGACCATGGCTGAAACCGCCCGTTTCACGGAGGACAGCATCAACTACGCCAAGCGTTTTCGGAACATGGAGTTCACCATTCACAGCAATCTGGACTCTGTTTCCCATGCGATCTGTTCCATGGCCATAGACGTGAACGCGAAGGCCATCGTGGTCAATTCAATCTCCGGCGGCACCGCGCGCATGGTATCCCGCTTCCGCTGCCCGGTGGACATCATCGGCACCACCACCAATGAGCGGGTCTGGCGCAAGCTGAACCTCTCCTGGGGTGTCACGCCGGTCCTCACGGAGAGCTATTCCTCCATGGACGTTATGTTCTGGCAGGATCTGAAAATTGCCCGGGAAATCTTCACCCTGGAGCCGGGCGACAACGTCGTTCTGACCGGCGGCCAGATCAACGGAGATCCCGGCAACACCAACACCATCAAGGTGGAATGCATCAGCTGATTCCTTCTTTCGCCTTTTTTCGCATTCAAAAAGCGATCCGGATCTGAATCCGGATCGCTTTTGATGTATTGGGGTTTTATATTCCCTTCTTTGATATGAGGGTTGCCCACGGAAACAATGAAACAGGTTCTTCCTCTCCTCCGATTATTCTACGTTCCGTAGAATAATATTTTTCCGTTTTATACGAATTGGGTGTTCATTCCGGGAATAAAGCCGGTTATCATGTGATCAGATCAAACGAAGGGCTGAAAACACAGCCTGACAGGAGGAAACAGCAATGATGACGATGGCGGTTATGAACACGAACACGGTAAACGGAATGACAATCAGCAGAACCGGACGTTCTGTCTTTTCGGCAAAACTCACCGCCCTCTTCTGTAGGGCCCTGCACCGCGGTACCGAAACCCGGGGTTTCTCCCCCGTGAACGAAACGGAAGAGCTGTTTCACCAGGCCCGCTGCATGAGCTGGACCGCAGCCAGCAGCCTCTCTTCCCGGTTCATTTACTGATACGCTGAATCTCTGCGCGTCAGAAATACTGCCATCAGACAAAGGCAGGCCGGAATCAGCGCGTAATGCATGGATATGTCCTCCTGTCCGGATATAATATGGTTGTCTCTTTACGGGCAAATCATAACACAGAAAGCTTTTCCGGGGCAAGAAAAAGCGGTGTTTCCGCCACTTATGGTCTTTTTACGACCGTTTATCCGGAATCAGTGGAAATCATTCCCGCTTTTTCATATAATGCAGTCACCCGGGAGAAAGGAGCCAGAAAAGTGCAGGTTGAAGTCAAAATTGACAAATCGGTGGCAAAGCCCAGAGTGATCATCGTAACAAGCGAGATCACAGAGGAGATCAACGCGCTGGTTCAGACGCTGTCTGAATCCGGACCGCGTATGATCGCGGGCTTCCGTGATGACACCGTCACCGTTCTGGATGAAAAGGATATCCTTCGGATCTATGCCGCAAACGGCAAGGTTTATGCCGTGCTGCCCTCAGGCGAATATGTGATCCGTCTTCGTCTGTATGAAGCGGAGGAGCGGCTGAAACCTTTCCGCTTTGTGCGGATTTCCAACTCGGAAATCATCAATCTGAAAAAGGTCGGGAGTTTTGACCTGAGTTTTGCCGGCACAATCTGCGTCACCCTGACTGACGGCAGTAAAACCTACGTCTCAAGACGCTATGTGACTAAAATCAAGGAGGTATTGGGCATATGAATACACAGCTCTGGAAAAAGGCGTTTCAGCGTGCCCTGATCGGTATGCCCATCGGGGTAACGATCAGCACGGTCATTACCATTATCATTTCCCTGTGCAAGGGGGACGGACATTATTACGCGGTTGTTCCCGCTCTGACAGCGGACCTCGGATCGGAATCCTGCGCTGTCCTGATCCAGTTCCTCTGTTCCCTGCTCTACGGCGCCGTTTTCGCCGGCGCGTCCGTGATCTGGGAGGCAGACTGGAGCCTGACCCGGATGACGGTTACCCATTTGCTTGTCATTTCGCTGATCACCCTGCCGATTGCCTGGTTCATGCAGTGGATGAAGCATACCCTCGGCGGTTTCCTGATCTACTTCGGTATTTTCCTCGCCATCTATCTTGTGATCTGGATCATCGAATATACCCGGATGCGCAAAGGGGTGGATGACCTGAACCGGAAAATGCGCGGAAATGCGTAACCCTTCCCGCCCGTGCCGCAAGGCGCGGGCTCTTTTCTTTTCCTGCTGTGTGCGTTTCTCTGTCTGTGGTATAATCATTTCCGGATTCCCCTACAACTCTGATTCCGGAGGATACAGCCATGACATATGATTTCGAAACCATGCCGGACCGCCGCGGAACCAATGCGGAAGCCCTGGACCTGATCGGCCGCAAAGGCGCGCCCGGTGCGCCGAAAGACGGCTTTGACGCGATTCCCATGTGGGTCGCGGATATGAATTTTGCCACCTGCCCCGCCATTCAGGAAGCGATCATCCGCCGGGTGCAGCATCCTGCCTTCGGTTATTTCCTCATTTCAGATGAGTATTATGATTCCGTCATCCGCTGGCAGACAAAGCGCAACGGAGTTACCGGCCTGGAAAGAAAGCATATCGGCTATGAAAACGGCGTCCTGGGCGGCGTCATATCCACCCTGAATGTTCTCTGTTCCCGCGGCGATTCCGTACTGATCCAAACGCCCCATTACGTCGGCTTCACCTTTGCCCTGCAGAACAGCGGCTACCGCCTGGTCCATAATCCCCTGGTAAAGGATCAGGACGGTGTCTGGCGCATGGATTATGAGGATATGGAACGAAAAATCGTGGAAAACCACGTCCATGCGGCGGTTTTCTGCAATCCTCACAATCCCTGCGGCCGTGTCTGGGAGCCGGAGGAAATCCGGAAAGCGATGGAAATCTACGAAAAGCATAATGTGTGGGTGGTTTCAGATGAAATCTGGTCCGACCTGACCCTGTACGGTCACCGCCATACCCCGGTCCAGTCCGTTTCCGATTATGCCCGCAGCCATACCGCCGCCTTCTACGCGCCTTCCAAGACCTTCAACCTGGCCGGGCTGGTGGGCAGTTATCACATCATCTATAATGACTGGCTCCGGGACCGTCAGGCCAAAGAAGCCTCTCTGTGTGAGTATAACAATATGAACGTTCTGTCCATGCATGCGCTTATCGGCGCTTACGGTACCGAAGGAGAAACCTGGGTGGATGAGCTGAAGGAAGTATTGGGCGGTAACGTGGATTTCGCTTATCATTTCATTCTGGATCACTTTCCGGGGGTTACCCTCATGAAGCCGGAGGGAACCTATATGCTCTTTCTGGACTGTGAGGAATGGTGCAGATCACATGGCCTGACCCTGGATAATCTGCTGGTCCGCGGAACCGATGTCGGGGTCGCCTGGCAGGACGGCCGCCTCTTCAACGGCCCCTGGAGTATCCGCATGAACCTGGCGCTGCCGCTGTACCGGGTGAAGGAAGCTTTCCGCCGTCTGGACGAGTATGTTTTCCGGGGGTAATCCCGCTGCACTCTGAATGCTTCTAAACGTTGAAACATATAAAGATGAGGCTTTTGGAAAGCGTCCTGTTATGATATAATGGACACATGTCAGAAAGCATTCCGGTAGTTCATGTAATTTTCGGCATGCATTTTAACCTTATTCTGACAGCTTCCGCGATCGCCTTCCGGAATCTTTCTCCGGCGATTTATCTGAAGTGTATTACAACAGTATCAGGATGTTACTTGAATGAATTACTCATCAACCGGACTGCTGGCTCTGCTGGTTCATGTTATCGTTAATTACGACGTAATTCGGAATATTCACTACCGGAAAGGAACCCCTGCCGCCGATGCATACCGTGTGCTGGCCCTTTCCGTCATCTCCTTTTACGTAGCCGATATCCTGTGGGGCGTCTTCTATGACGCTCGTCTTGTTGCGCTTACCTATGCGTTCACTGTATTGTTTTTCGTCGCCATGGCGATTACCGTTTTTGCCTGGACCCGCTACGTATTTCTTTATCTGAAGCTGAACGGCCGTTTCATGCAGCTTCTGTCGGTAGCCGGCTGGATGTATCTGGTGCTGATGGGCCTGGTGCTCTTCCTGAATATCTTTGCGCCGCTGATGTTCTGGCTCACGCCTTCCGGTGAATATTATTCCGGCCTGATGCGCTATATCCTGCTGGGATTCCAGGTGCTGCTTTTCCTGGCCACCTCAGTCTACGTTTTTCTCTCCTCCCGCAATGCGGAAAAGACGATCCGGCGTCATTTCAAAGCCATTGGTTCCTTCGGGATGACCATGACCGTCATGGTCGCCCTGCAGCTGCTTTATCCCCTGCTGCCCATGTATTCCATCGGCTGCCTGCTGGGCGCCTGTATCCTTCACACCTTCGTGGTGGGCGATATGAAGGAGGACCGCCGCCGGGAGCTGGAGGAAATGCTTGCCCGTGAACAGCGTCAGAAGCTGGAGCTGGGTTCCGCCCGTCACCTGGCCTATACAGATTCCCTGACCGGCGTCAAGAATACCCACGCGTATGTTGAATCCGAAAAACTGCTGGATCAGCGTATTACCGATGGATCCATCCGGGAATTCGGCGTGGTGGTCTTTGATATGAACGGTCTGAAGCAGGTCAACGACACCCTGGGCCATGAGGCCGGGGACCGGTATATCCAGGAGGCCTGCCGCATGATCTGCCGTCAGTTCCAGCACAGTCCCGTCTACCGGATCGGCGGGGACGAGTTCGTCGCCCTCCTGGAGGGAGAGGATTACCGCAACCGAACCATCCTGATGTCCGCCTTTGAAACCCATGTGGAGATGAACCGGCATACCGGAAAAGCTGTGGTGGCCAGCGGGCTGGCCGAGTTCCGGCCCGGCCAGGACAACAGTTACCGCCGCGTTTTCGAACGTGCGGACCGCCGGATGTATATGCGCAAGAGCACCCTGAAAGCCGGATAAAAAATACAGGGAGGCTGTTCACCGGACAGCCTCCCTGTTTCATGCTTTTTTTATTCCAGCGTCATCATGTCCACCTGGCAGATGGCGCTTTTCCATTTTCCGATCATCTCTTCAGCCCGTTCCTCGTCAATTTCGGCTTCATTCAGCGTCCAGCTCACGGTGTCCGTGTTCATGTCGGTAAAAGCGATGATAGCTTCCCGTCCTGTCAGTCTGCCATCCCGGATCAGGCCGTGTTCAAAAATGCTTTCAAACGTGCTGTCGGCTCCTTCAAAATACAGGCCGTAGCTGTTTCCGCTTTCCTTCGTCAGGTACATGCGGTTCTGTTCCCATCCGCGGGCAAAGAGCTGGGCTTGATCCCCTTTGATGGTCCAGATATCAAAAATCCACAGGATATCCTTTTCCGGCTGCCAGGCGCTGCGCCCGATCAGCAGTTCCTCTGTTCCGTTCCTGTCCAGATCCAGAAGTGTCCAGCCCACATTCCTGTTTCCGTAATGGCTGTCCATATAGATGGCCGGGTTGAACTCCTCCTGCTCCAGCACATCCCTGTCTCCGGCCATTCCCTTCCTGGCCAGGTTCAGGATCGTTTCATAGGCTTTGGGAACGCGTACTGTCTCGGCTCCGGCCGTCCAGGCCAGACAGCAGATCATCGCAGTCAGCAGCAGAGCGGTTATTTTCTTCATCATATAATCTCCTTTGCGGCAGCCGGGGATTTCCGCTGTTTCTTTCCGGATACTGATAGAACGATCCGTTGCCGGTTTCCCTTCCCGCTGCTGCCGCGGACGGTTTTCTCTTTGGTCCTGCGTCAGACTGATCATATCATAATTTGCGGAATCAGAACATCCGGGAATATTTCATACAGCTGATACGTTCATATAGTATGTTCACTGATTTCACAGTCAGTTCACTGCGTTTTCACAAAAGAGAATTATGCTTTGGTCAGATGATAAGAGAAAGCTGAACCAGAACAGGAGGTATGAGAATGTTTGCCCAGAAAATCAGGGAATTACGGCAGGCCCGCAATCTGAGTGAGGCCGCACTGGATGAAATCTTCGGCCTGATGCGCGGCACCGTGGCCAATTGGGAACACGGGTTTTCCGTTCCGGATGAGGAATTGATTGACGACATTGCCGCTTACTTCAAGGTCTCCCGTACGGAGCTGGTCGGCGCCTGACGTCCTTCCGCTTTTCCCCGGAACAGATTGATTTTATACAGTACCCGCGCGTCATTCCCGCAGGGTACCGTTTTCGCGTTCGTTTCCGTCCGCAAAACAGCACCCCGGCTATCATGCAGCCGGGGTGCCTGTTCATTCATCTGGTCATTGTTTCCCTGGTCCGTGGCTTCATCAGCCCTTCACCGCGCCGGCCATCATTCCCTTGACCAGCTTGTCCTGGAAAATGATGAACAGTACGATCGTCGGCAGCGCTGACAGTGTCAGCACCGTCAGGATCAGCGGTGTATCCTGTGAATGCTCGCCTTTGAACGCGCCAAGGGCCAGCGGCAGGGTTTTCACCCGGATATCGTTCAGGAAGGTATTGGCGAAGGCGAATTCATTCCACATGCCCACGGCGTTGTAAATTGCCAGCGTAGACAGTCCTGCTTTGGAAAGAGGCAGGATCACCCGGAAAAACATGTTGTATTTGTTGCATCCGTCTATCACCGCCGCCTCTTCCATTTCCTTGGGAATGGTCATCATAAAGCCCGTCAGGATAAACACAGCCATCGGGAGAGCAAACGCCACATAGGGGCCCAGCAGGGAGAACAGGTTGTTGATCAGGCCCATTTGGTTGGTCATCTGGTAAACCGGGATCAGGGTCACATGCATGGGCACGGACATCATGGCCACAATGCCGGCATAAAGCAGGCCCCGGGTTTTGAATTTCATGCGCGCCAGCGGATAGGCGGCAAAAGAGGAAATGATCAGCATCAGAATCAGGGAGATACTGACGATGAGCAGGGATCGGAAGAAAAAACCGAAAAATCCGTTATTGATCACATCGGGATAATTCTGGAAATACCAGGGCTCCGGAAAATGCAGCACGCCCTGTCGGCCCATCATTTTCTTATCGCGGAAGGAATTCAGGACCATGAAGACAAACGGGCCCACTGTAATAACCGCCCAGATCAGCGCAAGGAAGATCGCGGCAGACCAGGCAATACGGCTTTTCATCTTTTCCTTCTGAGGATTAACGACTGTCTTCATATCAGTAATCCTCCTTCACGACGAATATTTTCTGGAACAGCAGCGCAATCACCGTGATCAGGATGAACATGCCTGCCGCCACCGCAGAGCCGTACCCCATGTTGAACTTCTGAAAGGACATCTTGTACATGTAGGTGGCCATCAGCTCCGTTCCCCCTGTAGGCCCGCCCTGCGTCATGTTCCAGATCAGATCAAAATACTTCAGGGAACCGATCAGGGACATTGTACAGGCTGTCTTGAAGATCGGTCCCAGAAGAGGAATCGCCACTTTAAAAATATATTGCCGGCGGTTCGCGCCGTCGATCACAGCCGCTTCATACAGGGAAGTATCAATATTGGAATATCCCGCAATGAAGTACACCATATAGAAGGGCGTATACTGCCATGCAACAACGCCGATGACCGCATACAGCGCATGCGGATTTTTGCCCAGCAGGTCCACCATGGTCCTTTTTCCGTTGACCAGGGTGGCTATGCCTGAAATCAGTCCTCCGTTCGTCGCCAGCAGGTAATAGAACAGGAAGCCGACCGCAACGGAGCTCATCAGGTAAGGGAGGAACCAGAGGATTTTAAAGATGTTGGACTTTTTGCCGCCGGCGTCCAGGAATGTTGCCAGCGCCATCCCCAGGGGAATCTGGATCAGGATGGAGCAGACCATCAGGATAACGTTATGAAGAAATGCGTTCCAGAAAAGCGGGTCCTTGATCAGCGCGGCCCAGTTATCCCATCCGACATTGATCTTTTCAGCCGTGTAGAATCCGTTCCATTTCAGCCGGCTGATCAGAAAGGTTTCCACAATCGGATAAATCATATAGACAACCAGCAGTGCGACAGCCGGGAAAAGAAAGATCGTCGCCGCAACAGCAGTGCTGCGCGCGTCCCTTTTCGCCATGCCCTGCAACTTTGCCATTTGTGTTTCCTCCTTCTGGGAGTGTGGTGCATGAATTGAATCAAGGAATACCCGCAGGAGAAAATCCTGCGGGTACTCCATCATTGATTAACCGGTTGCCGGATTACTCAGCGCGGGCAGCAGCCATTGCGGCGTCCTGGGCCTGGCCGACTTCTTCGGGAGTCTTTTCCAGTCCGAACAGAGCGCCCATCATATCCTTATGAACTTCCGTCACGGAAGCCGGCAGATACTGGTCATACCACAGCTGGACGTTGGAAGCGCCGAAGAACACGTCGATAACAACCTTGTTGTTCGGATCGTCAACATTTTCATATCCCTTGATGGAGGGAGTGTTTCCGCCTTCCACCTGGATCGCGTTGTAGGTATCATCATTGTAGTACTGGGTGGCGAGCACATAGCAGGCCTTCAGCTTTTCTTCATCGACCTGGGTATGTTCAGCGTCGAGCCAGCAGTTGAAGGAGAAGCCGTTGCCGATGGCAGTACCGATTTCAACGTTCTGGGGTACGCCGGCTGCCTGCGCTTCTTCATCAACCGGGAAGCGGAAGACGCCCAGGTTGTCATTGTAGAACTCTTCGTCATCGTTCTTGATACCGGCAACCTGCCAGGAACCGTGCAGCATCATCGCGGCAGCACCCTGGATCAGCAGGGCGCGGTCATCGTTGTTGTCGGGAGCCATGGAGTTGAATCCTTCGTTGAAGTATCCCTTATTGACCCACTCCTGGATCTTCTCGCCGGCATAGATGAAAGCGGGTGAAGTGAAGGAACCGGTTCCATCATAAGCAGCGTCGAATTCGGCGTTGCCGGAATGACGGGCAACCAGGTACATATAGTACATGGAGCCGGTCCAGCGGGGCAGGTTTGCCAGGGAGAAGGGATAGTAGCCGGCTTCCTTGATCTTGTCGCAGGCCGCTTCCAGTTCAGCAATCGTCTGGGGAACTTCGATTCCGAGTTCATCAAAGATGGCCTTGTTGTAGAAAATGTCACAGCCGGACAGGCCGCCGAAGGGGATGGCAAGGATTTTGCCGTCAAAGGTGGATTGCGCCACAGCGGCGTCGATGAAATCCGGGTGGTCATAGGTATTGAACAGCTCGGTGATATCATTCACACAGCCGGATTTGTAGTATTCAGCCATGGGACCGCCGCCCCAGTGGATGTACATGTCGGGCTGGCCTTCCTTCGCGGAGAAGCCGATCTGCAGATCCTGCTTGTAGGTGTCGTTCTGCTTATGAACCTGTTCCACCTTGATGTTGGGATAGTCCGCCATAAAGCGGGCCACAGCGTCTTCCTGCGCCTTCTTGCCAACGCCTTCAGTGGCGATGTCCCAGAGCAGGATGGTCATGGGATCCTTGGTCAGCTCGGGAATATTCTTTCCGCTTTCCGCCAGAACAGAGGAAGCGCCCAGAATCATCAGAGCAGCCAAAACAAGTGCCAGTAGCTTTTTCATACCTGTTCCTCCTGAATTTTTGTGACGGATCTCTTCTGTCCGCCTTTTTCTGGGCACATCATACAACTTGCGAAATGTATATGCAAGCAACTTTTGTCCCTATCTTGACGATTTTTTACCGTTTTTTACAGTCTTTTTTCTTGCAAGCCTTGTGGCAAACGTTTGCCGTGTTTTCGGCAATTTTGCAGGTATATTTTTTATATACCCTGTTCCACGCATAAAAAATCCCGGCTTCTGTGTGAAGGCGGGATTTTTCTTTAATCCATATTCTCAATCATAAACCTGACCGTCTCGCCGCAGTCCGTACACTGGTACGGGCCGTTTCTCAGCTTTCCGCCTCTCCGGAACGCGTAGATGAAGGGATACAGCGCGTTCATGGCCACCATGCAGATCCTGTCGCTATGCTCCTTGTCGATCTCGCTTCCGGTAAAGCAGATCACGTCGCCTTCCTTATATTTCGGGCAATGGCTTTCAACCACTGTCACTTTGACTTTCCGGTCTTCATATTCCATATTCTGATCCTCCTTGTCTTTGTACAAAAACAGCCCCGTTTCCGTTTCGGAAAGCGGGGCTGAATATATTGTCCTTTTCGCTTTGCGCTGTCTGATCAGTAGAGCTTTGCTCCCGCCGGGATATGCGGATCCACCGTCAGCAAATGCAGCTTCTCCTCGCCTTCCTCATTATGTACGGCGGACAGCAGCATTCCGCAGCTTTCGATTCCCATCATCGGCCGCGGCGGCAGGTTCGTAATGGCAATGCAGGTCTTTCCGACCAGTTCTTCCGGTTCGTAGTAGGCGTGAATACCGGAGAGAATCGTACGCGGCGTGCCGCTGCCGTCATCCAGCGTGAACTGAAGCAGCTTCTTGGACTTCTTCACCGCTTCGCAGGCCAGCACCTTCACCGCGCGGAAGTCGCTCTTGGAGAAGGTTTCAAAGTCGACGAAATCAGCAAACAGCGGCTCAATCTCCACCTTGGAGAAGTCAATCTTTTCAGCTTCCTTTGCTTCCTTGGCAGCAGCCTGGGCAGCGTTGTTCGCCTCGTTCTTTGCGGCTCCCTGGCTCTTCATTGTCGGGAAGAGCAGCACGTCGCGGATTGCGGCCGCATCGGTCAGCAGCATGCACATCCGGTCGATGCCGAAGCCGATTCCGCCGGTGGGCGGCATACCGATTTCCAGCGCGTTCAGGAAGTCTTCATCCGTGTGGTTGGCTTCCTCGTCGCCGGCGGCAAACTGTTCCTCCTGCTTGGCAAAGCGGCGGCGCTGGTCAATGGGATCGTTCAGCTCAGAATAGGCGTTGGCCATCTCCCAGCCGTTCATGAAGAATTCAAAACGTTCCACATAGTCCGGATTGCCGGGCTTCATCTTGGTCAGCGGAGAAATCTCAATCGGATGATCCATCACGAAGGTCGGCTGAACCATATGTTCTTCGCAGAATTCCTCGAAGAACAGGTTCAGGATATCGCCCTTCCCGTGGCGTTCTTCGTATTCCACGTGATGCGCCTTCGCGGCTTCCCGGGCTTCCTCCAGGGTGTGGATCTCGTTGAAATCCACGCCGGCATACTGCTTCACCGCGTCCACCATGGTGATCCGCGTAAAGGGCTTGCCCAGGTCCATCTCGATGCCGTTATAAACGATCTTTGTGGTTCCCAGCACTTCCTGGGCCACATAGCGGTACATCTTTTCGGTCAGGTCCATCATGCCGTGATAATCGGTATAGGCCTGATACAGCTCCATCAGGGTGAATTCCGGATTGTGGCGGGTATCCAGGCCTTCGTTCCGGAAGACCCGGCCGATTTCATAAACCTTTTCCAGGCCGCCGACAATCAGGCGCTTCAGGTACAGTTCCAGGGAAATGCGCAGCTTGAAATCCTCGTCCAGCGCGTTGAAATGCGTTTCAAACGGCCGGGCCGCGGCGCCGCCGGCATTGGAAACCAGCATGGGGGTTTCCACTTCCATGAAGCCCTGGGCGTCCAGGAAACGGCGGATCGTGCTGATGATCTTTGAACGCTTGATGAAAGTGTCCTTCACTTCCGGGTTCATAATCAGGTCCACATACCGCTGGCGGTAGCGCAGGTCGGTATTGGTCAGGCCGTGATACTTCTCCGGCAGGATCTGCAGGCTCTTGCTCAGCAGCACCAGTTCAGACGCATGGATGGAGATCTCCCCGGTCTTGGTTTTGAAAACCGTTCCCTTCAGTCCGATGATATCGCCGATATCCATCTTCTTGAAGTCCTTGTAGGGTTCCTCTCCGATGGCGTCCCTGGCCACGTAGCACTGGATGCCGCCCTTCAGATCCTGTACATTGCAGAAGGAAGCCTTCCCCATGACGCGTTTGGACATCATCCGGCCGGCGATGGCAACTTCTTTGCCTTCCAGCTCGTCGTAGTTGTCTCTGATATCACTGCTGTGATGCGTCACGTCATACTTGGTGATGACAAAGGGATCCCTGCCCGCTTCCTGCAGTTCCGTAAGCTTGTCCCTGCGGATCTGGAGGAGCTCGTTCAGGTTCTGGACTTCCATATCTGCCATATCAGCTTCATCCTTTTCTGTTTCGTTCGTCTTAGTCCTTCCGGATGGAAAGAATCTTGTAGCGGAGTGTGCCCGCGGGGATCGCGATGGTGGCGGTCTGGTTCTTCTTCATGCCGATCAGGCCCGCGCCCACAGGGCTCTCGTTGGAAATCTTGTTCTCCAGGGGATCCGCTTCGTTCGCGCCCACAATGGAGTATTCATAGGTCTCGCCGTCATCCAGATCCTTCACCTTGACAACGGTGCCGATGGACACCTTTTCGGTGGTGATTTCATCATCTGCCACAACGGTAGCGGTCCGGATGGTAGCCTGCAGGCGGGTAATCTGCTCCTCAACCTTGGCCTGTTCCTTCTTCGCCTCGTCATACTCGGCATTCTCGCTCAGGTCGCCGAATCCGCGGGCGACGGCAATCTGCTCACTGATCTCGTTCCGGCGGACGGAAACAAGATAGTCCAGTTCCTCTTCCAGTTTCTTCAGACCGCTTTCGGTCAGGATCGTTCCTTCAGGCATGTTGGAGACTCCTTTCATAGTAAGAGAAACACCCTGCTTCCGCTCCCGGTACAAGGTGTTTCAGGATCTTCTGAGGATGAAGTGCATTATACCTTCTTCCCCCTCAATTGTCAACGTTTAGGGGGATTTCTTACTTCTTCAGCAGATCAAGTGCGGTCTTCAGCAGATCGCCGACAGTAGACGCTTTTTTCACAGCCAGTTTGATGGCTTCTTTCTCGATGAAGTTCAGCTTGTGATCCTGGTTCTGGTCAAACCAGTCCGTAAGCAGTTTCAGGTCTTGCTGATCCATATCTGTCCGTCCTTTCTGCGTGATGTTTTGTGGGCTTTATCCGGGAATGATATTCAGGATAATCAGTTCGCAGGGATTGCCGATGCGCGGGAACCGCGGTTTCGCGCCGTTGGTCATTCCCCGGGACAGCAGCATTTTCCCGTTGTCATACAGGCCGTGGGTCAGTTTGGGAAACAGCCCCTGTCCGGGGGCATACAGGCCGTGCCCCGCAATCTGGATCTGCCCGCCGTGAGCATGTCCGCAAACTGTCAGGTCAATAGCCCGTCCGGCTACATAATCCCGGTACATTTCCGGGTGATGGCACATCAGGAGGCGGTATCCCTCCTCCTTTTCAAACCGGTTCAGGAATTCCCTGTCCGGCACCCCGTCCCGGGCGCTGGACAGGCCGCCCAGCCGGATCCCGTGGAAGTCCGTGCTTTCGTTGTCCAGCAGGGTTACCCGGCTTTCCCGCACCTTTTGCAGGAACGTTTCCCTGTCCCGGTACTTCCGCTCGTGGTTTCCGATGGATAAAAACACCGGCGCGCAGTCCGGCGCTGTCTCCAGGAAGCGCAGGGCGTTGCTGTTGTTCCGGCGGTGGCGGTCCACCAGGTCTCCGGGAATCAGCACCGCGTCGCAGCGGCTGAACTCCTCCAGCACGTCCTCAAAGGGCGAGCTGTGGATGTCCGGAGCCACTGCCAGGCGCAGCGGCCTGTCCACCCGGTCCGTGCGGAAGGTATACTCGGTCAGGATTCTCTTCATGCTTTTTTCTCCCGGCTTGCGAACAGGCAGATCACGCAGCCCGCGGCCATTACCGCCGCAAGGAGTCCGGTCTGCACCATCGTGCCGTTGACCATGCTCTGATACTGCACGGTCAGTCCTGCGGAAGCCTCCCGGATCATCGGCAGGATTCCCGCCCGCATATAAATGACCGCCAGCGCCAGGATCACGATGGCAGCCGCGCCCAGGGCGGATCCGATGTAGCGCAGGCTCCGGCGCAGCGGCCTGCCCGCAATCAGCGCGATCAGTCCGGCAATCAGCAGGGACAGTCCCAGCATCGTCCAGGGTGTTCCCAGGAAGAATTCAATCAGGTTCACCAGGTCTGCCCGTTTTCCCGCTTCCTGCAGCCCCAGGCTGATCACAATCTGGCGCATGGGCAGCACCATGTTCACGATGCTTTTGTGTATCTCTTCGGCCACCGTGGCGGCAAAATATCCGGCTTCCTCCGGATTCTCCCGCGCGGCGGGATCAGCCTCCAGAATCTTTTCCAGTTCCGTGGTGTCCCATTTGAGTTCTTTGCCCGCCTTGCCGTCCCGCAGCACGCTGCTCCACCAGAGGGAGGCCTGTTCGTTCAGGTCCCGCAGGGTCTCTTCATTCACAGCGCCGATCACCGGTTCTGCGGAAAAGCCGTACAGTTCCGCCAGGGCGGTAATGCGCTCCCGGACCAGTTCTTTTTCCTCCCGGATCACGCTGTCGCTGACCGGAGCGCCTGCATCTCCCATCGCGGGTGCAATCGCCTGCTGTCCCGCAAAGCACATGCCGAACAGGATCAGCGTGCCTGTCATCAGGAAGGCCAGGAACCATGCGAAAAACTTTTTCATGATACCACCGTCCCCTTGATCAGTACGCTGATCACCCGCAGCAGTGTGGGACCCAGGCGGTAAACCGCGTAGAAAATCACCGCCAGGTAAGGCACCGCCAGCAGCAGCGGCGGCAACCAGCTTCTCTTGGAACCGCTCTTATGTTCAGTGTTCACTCTTTCTTGTTCTCTCCCTTCGTCTGTGCCGCCGGCTCTGGGTGTCGTCCTTCATGGGCGCCTCGCCCCGGAGTTCAAGCAGTCTGTCGCGCAGCTGCGCGGCACGTTCGAATTCCAGCTCCTTGGCCGCGGTGAGCATCTCATCCTCGATCTTCCTCATCAGCGCGGCCCGTTCATCTTCATTCAACGCGGCCGGGGCAGTTTCCTCCACCCGGCGGGTAATTTCCAGTACGCTGCGGATCGCGTTGCGGACGCTTTCCGGCGTAATTCCGTTGGCTTTGTTGTATTCTTCCTGGATGGCCCGGCGGCGGTTGGTTTCGGACATGGCCTTCGCCATGCTTTCCGTCAGCTGGTCGCCGTACAGCACAACCCGGCCGTCCACGTTCCGCGCGGCCCGTCCGATGGTCTGCACCAGCGAGGTTTCGCTGCGCAGGAAACCTTCCTTGTCCGCGTCCAGGATGGCCACCAGCGCGACTTCCGGCAGGTCCAGTCCCTCCCGCAGCAGGTTGATGCCCACCAACACGTCAAACTCGCCCAGCCGCAGGTCCCGCAGCAGCTCCATCCGTTCGATGGTCTGGATGTCGCTGTGCAGATACCGCACCTTGATGTCCAGTTCCTTCAGGTATTCGGTCAGGCTTTCCGCCATCCGCTTGGTCAGCGTGGTTACCAGGACCCGCTCGCCCTTTTCCGTCACCTTACGGATTTCTCCCACCAGGTCGTCCACCTGCCCTGTGGCCGGGCGCAGGATCACTTCCGGATCCAGCAGGCCGGTAGGCCGGATAATCTGTTCCACAACCTGCTGTGCGCGTTCCCGTTCATAGGGGCCGGGCGTGGCGGACACAAAAATAGTCTGGCCGATGCGCTCTTCAAATTCGTTGAACAGCAGCGGCCGGTTGTCATAGGCTGACGGCAGGCGGAATCCGTATTCCACCAGCGTGTTTTTCCGGGCCCGGTCCCCGTTGTACATGGCGCGGATCTGGGGCACGGTCACATGGCTTTCGTCAATCATTACCAGGAAATCCCCGGTAAAATAATCCAGCAGCGTATAGGGCGCGTCTCCGGGTTTCCGGCCGTCAAAATACCGGGAATAGTTCTCAATCCCCTGGCAGTAGCCGATCTCCCGCATCATTTCAATATCGTAGCGGGTCCGCTGGGCAATCCGCTGGGCTTCCAGCAGTTTGCCCTCCGCTTCAAACTCCGCGATACGTTTTGCCAGATCCTTTTCAATATCCCCGATGTGCTCCTCCATATGGGCGGGATCCGTGGCGTAGTGGGTGGCCGGGAAAAGCGCCGCATGCTCCAGGGTGGCCAGCGCGTGTCCGCTCACCGCCTCAATCACGGAAATCCGTTCAATCTCATCTCCGAACAGTTCCACCCGTATCGCTTTCTGGTTTTCGCCTGCGGGAATGATTTCGATCGTGTCTCCCCGCACCCGGAAGGTGCCCCGGTCAAATTCCACGTCGTTGCGCTCATACTGGATGTCGATCAGGTCCCGGATCAGCTTTGTCCGGCTGTATTCCATGCCCGGCCGCAGGGAGAGCATCTGCCCCTCGTATTCGCTCGGGTCGCCCATGGAATAGATGCAGCTGACGGAAGCGACGATGATCACGTCCTTCCGTTCCCGCAGCGCCGCCGTGGCCGAGTGGCGCAGGCGGTCAATCTCATCGTTGATGGAGGCGTCTTTTTCGATATAGGTATCGGAGGAAGCAATGTATGCTTCCGGCTGGTAATAGTCGTAATAGCTGACGAAGTATTCCACCCGGCTGTCCGGGAAAAACGCCTTCAGCTCGCTGCACAGCTGGGCTGCCAGCGTCTTGTTGTGGGCTATGACCAGGGTGGGCTTCTGTACCTTTTCAATCACCGATGCCATGGTGAAGGTTTTGCCGCTGCCCGTAACGCCCAGAAGGATCTGATCCTTCAGCCCGGCCCGGATTCCCGCTGCCAGTGCCTCTATGGCCTGCGGCTGGTCTCCGGAGGGCGCGTATGGCGCCTTCAGGACAAACTGATCCATGCTTTTTCCTTGCCCTCCGGGTAGCGCATCACAACGGTTTCGCCGTCCTTTGCGGCCCAGGTCCTTTCAAAAATCGTTCTGGTCTCCGGCAGAAACTCCTCCGGATCCTCCAGGCTGGTGCTGAAGTGGGTCAGGAGCAGTCCGCCCGGCTCCGTCTTCCGGGCTATCTCCGCCGCTTCCCGGAAAAGCATATGGTGATTCTTGAGGGCCTGTGGCATCTTGTCTTCCGTACCGTACATGCCCTCCAGGATCAGCAGATCCGCGTCCCCGCAGTTTTTCTCCAGCGTCTCGCAGGGACGGGTATCCGTGGAAAACACCAGGGTAATGCCTTTGCGTGCGGCGCCGGCCACGTCCCCCGGCAGGATCTTCTTCATTCCCACATGGACCGTTTCTCCCTGCTGCAGCCGCTTCCAGTCCTTCATGGGCACGTTCAGCTGCTTTGCCTTTTCCGGGTCAAAAACCGCGCTCCGGTTCAGCGTCAGCCGGTAACCGAAGCAGGGAATACCGCCGTGATCCACCGGGAATGCCCTGATCTTCAGGCCGATCAGTTCCGCCTCCCCGCCCTCGGCCGGCAGTTCATGCAGAAGCACGGGGAAGGAAAGCTGCGGAACAATCACGCACAGTCCTTCCACCACGCGTTTCAGTCCTCTCGGACCCCAAATATGGAACGGTTCGTCCCGTCCCGCTTTTTCCAGGCTCAGCAGCAGTCCCGCGATGCCTGTGCAGTGGTCTCCGTGGTAGTGGGTCAGCAGCATCCCGTCCAGGCAGCGGAATCCCCATCCCAGGCGCCGGATGCCGACCTGTGTTCCCTCGCCGCAGTCAATCAGTAGGCTCTGCCCGTTCACCCGGACATAGAGGGAAGATAACGCCCGCTCGGGAATCGGCAGTGTCCCGCCGGTTCCCAGCGTGCAAAACTCAAGCATCAGTCTTTTCTCCTTTGTGCTGTCTCAGCAGCAACTCTACACTCTTCACTCTAAACTCAAAACTCTTCACTCTTTACTCCCGCCGCAGCGGCAATAATTCTGAATTCTGAATTCTGAATTATCCCTTTATGACATCGTCATAAAGGGAAATATACTTCTCCGCGGACTGTTCCCAGCTCACGTCTTTCCGCATATTCCGCCGGACCATCTCGTCCCAGGCGCCCCGGTTCGTGAAGAATACGGTCTTTGCCCGGTTCACCGCCTCCAGCAGCAGGTTCGCGTCATAGCGGTCAAAGGTGAATCCGTTGCCTTCGTTCCGGTCGCCGTTGAAGGGCAGCACCGTGTCCTTCAGTCCGCCGGTTTCCCGCACAACAGGCACCGTGCCGTACCGCATGGCGATCAGCTGGGTCAGGCCGCAGGGCTCAAACAGGCTGGGAACCAGGAAGGCGTCCGCGCCGGCGTAGATCCCGTGGGCCAGCGCTTCGTTATAGCTGATATAGGCGCACACGTCGCCCTTGTACTGTCCTTCAAACCAGCGGAAGGCACTCTCGTACCGCGGATCTCCCGTGCCGAGCACCGCCACCTGGGTATTCCCGTCAACGATCTGCGGGAAGATGGCGTCCACCAGGTCCAGGCCCTTCTGGTCAGTCAGCCGGGAAACCAGGCCGATCACCATCTTCCGGTCATCCTGCGCAAGCCCCAGCTTTTCCTGCAGGGCCCGTTTATTTTCCTTCTTCTGCTCCACGGCGTTATCCGCGTTGTAGGGCGCGGCCAGCAGCGCGTCCTTTTCCGGATCCCACTGCTCCACGTCGATGCCGTTCACGATGCCGCTCAGCCGCGGGCTGTGATAGCGCAGATGGGCGTCCAGTCCCTCGCCGAAGGCGGGTGTCTGGATTTCCTGGGCGTAGGTTTCGCTCACCGTAGTAATCCGGTCCGCGAAGGCCAGGCCGCCCTTGAACATGTTGGCCTCATCCTCGTTGTGCTTCAGCACCGGATAATCAAACAGATCATCCCGCAGGCCGGACCAGTATTTCAGGTGTTCAATGCTGCAGATTCCCTGGAACCGAAGGTTGTGGATCGTCAGGACCGTCTTTGCCTTGCCCACCGGCGAATTCCAGAACTTCGTCCGCTTGTACAGCGGAACCAGGCTGCCCTGCCAGTCGTGGCAGTGAATCACGTCCGGCGCCCAGTTCAGGTAATTCAGGATGGCCAGGGAAGCCTTGGCAAAGAAGCAGTACTTGGGAATATCCTCCCACAGTCCCGTATAGGGATTACCCCAGTCAAAGAACTCCCGGTTGTCGATGAAGTCATAGATGACCCCGTCCATCTCCATTTCCATGATGCCGACGTAGAAATTTCTGCCGTCCGACGTCTGGTCCATCATAAAGGAGCCCTTGTATTCCAGTTTCTCCTTATATTTCGAGGGAATGCAGGCATACAGGGGAAGGATGACGCGTACCTCGCAGTCTCTCGTCACCAGCGCCCTGGGCAGCGCGTACATCACGTCCCCCAGACCGCCTGTCTTTACAAAAGGATAGCATTCGGATCCGACAAAGGCTATTTTCCGTCTCGTGGCCATGGTCTCTCTCCTCCTGTCTTGTTGATCCTGACATGATGCCCGGAATTCAGCCCCTCCGGGCTTTTTGTTTATTATACCAGATTCCGTGCGTGATGGAAAGAACGCCGCGGCCATAATTCATGCTGTCTTTTCACGGATTGTTTCCATAATTATTTATTGTATTTTTTTGTCAGAATCTGTTGCATGATCCCCGGTTTTGTGTATGATTTATGTTGTATTCTTATGGAAACAGAAAAAGGAGAGAAGCGGCATGCGGAAACTGATCGAATTCCGGAATATCGTCAAGAATTTTGACGGTCAGATCGTGCTTAAGGGTGTCAATCTGAATATTTATGAGAATGAGTTTGTGACGCTGCTCGGTCCCTCCGGCTGCGGCAAAACCACGCTGCTGCGCATTCTGGGCGGCTTCCTGGAGCAGGACGAGGGCACGGTCATCTTTGACGGCCAGTGCATCGACAACGTCCCCGCCTACAAGCGGGAGATCAACACCGTCTTCCAGCGCTATGCCCTGTTTCCCCATCTGAATGTTTTTGAAAACATCGCCTTCGGCCTGCGTATCAAAAAGCTGCCGAACGATATCATCACCCAGAAGGTCAACCGTATGCTTTCCCTGGTGAACCTGGAAGGCTATGCCAAGCGCAACGTCACCAAGCTTTCCGGCGGTCAGCAGCAGCGTGTGGCCATCGCCCGCGCCCTGGTGAATGAGCCGAACGTCCTGCTGCTGGACGAGCCCCTCGGCGCCCTGGATCTGAAGCTGCGCAAGGAGATGCAGCGGGAACTGAAGCGGATCCAGCAGGAGGTCGGCATTACCTTCATTTTCGTCACCCATGACCAGGAAGAAGCCCTGACCATGAGTGATAAAATCGTGGTCATGAACGCCGGTGCAATCGAACAGATCGGCACCCCGCTGGAAATCTACAATGAGCCGGTCAATTCCTACGTGGCCCGTTTCATCGGTGAAAGCAATATTATGGACGGTACCATGCTGGCGGATTACAAGGTCCGTTTCGATGACAAGACCTTTGAGTGCACCGACTTCGGTTTCAAGGCCAATGAGCCGGTGGACGTGCTCATCCGTCCGGAGGACATCGCCATCGTGAAGCCCCGGGAGGGCGTCCTTCGCGGAGAAGTCAAAAGCGTGCTTTTCAAGGGCGTGCACTATGAACTCATGGTGGAAACCAAAACCGGTACCAGCAAGACCGTCAAGATGCACGTGGTGACCCAGCACGATATCGTGAATGAGGAAGCCGGCGAGAAGATCAGCGCCAACGACTTCTACGTGGACTCTGATGACCTGATCAACAAGGAAATGACCGACCAGGACTTCATCTCCATTGCCAACGCCCAGGCCTGGGACAATGAGAACCGGGACATCTCCCTCACCCACGTCAGCCACAATATTGAAAACCGTCCCGGCGTCTATACCATCACCTTCGGCACCGATAAGCATACCGAAGTCACTGTCAAGGTTTATGTGGTTCATCCCGAATACGTGGAGGACGCCCGCCACAACATCGGTATCAGCGCCCTGGACTTCTTCATCACCCCGGATGAAATTCAGGAATCCATGGCCATCTCCACCGACCTGAAAACCTGGGCCAGTGCGGAAGCCTGGAACCTGCAGGATGACTCCTCCATTGACATTACGGACGTCAAGTTCGATTTCGACCCGGCGGATATCAAGGAAGGCTCCTACGATATCACCTTCGCCACCCAGGGCCGGGAATACAAGGTGGAAACCACATCCCATCACGAAACGGGGGATAAGGTCGGCCTGCTCTTCGGGCCTGATGATATCCATGTGATGCATAAGGCGGTGGTGGAATGAAATCCTTCTTCCGGATGAGCTATCCCTACATCCTCTGGATCGGGATTTTCATCGTCGCGCCGATGCTGATGATCCTGCTCTATGCTTTGACCACAGCCGGCAACAGCACGCTCACCTTCCAGTTCACCCTGGATAATTTCGCCAAGTTCTTCTCTGATCCGGACTATATGCGGATCCTGCTGATCAGTCTCCGCATTGCGCTGCTCACCACGGTGTTCTGCCTGCTCATCGGCTATCCGGCCGCCCTGTTCATTGCGAACCTTTCAGACCGGATGCAGACCCTGATGACCCTGCTGCTGACCCTGCCCATGTGGATCAACATGCTGCTGAAAACCTATGCCTGGCGCGGCATCCTGCTGAACTTCGATTTCACCAGTGAGCTGAAGGTCTTCATCGGCATGGTCTATGACTTCCTGCCCTTTATGATCATCCAGATTCACACTGCCATCGCCAAGCTGGATCCCAACCTGCTGATTGCCGCCCACGACCTGGGTGCAAACAGGCTGAAATCCTTCCTGAAGGTCACCCTGCCTCTGAGCATTCCCGGCATCATTTCCGGCATCACGCTGGTCTTCCTGCCGGCCGTGTCCAGCTTCGTTATTCCGAAGATGCTGGGCGGCGGTGACTATGTGCTGATCGGCAACCTCATCGAAATGTATTTCCTCCAGACCGGGGACTGGAACATCGGCAGCGCCATCTCCCTGATCATGGCCATCGTAATCATCACGGCAATGTGGGCAACCAAAAAACTGGACCGCAGCGCGCAGGAGGATTGATATTATGGGAATGGGTGCTAGTAATAAATCCCTCGCTGGCGTAACCCTGATCGCGACAGACGGACTTTCGAATCAGCAGAAGCCCGGAGACGAATCAGGCGAACCCGTACAGAAAAGGAAAAAGCCGATCACCAGGTTTTTCTCCTCTTTCTACCTGGTCCTGGTGCTCCTGTTTGTTTATCTGCCCATCATTTACCTGGTGCTGTTTTCCTTCAACGAAGGGAAATCCCAGACCAATTTCACCGGATTCTCCCTGCGTTGGTATGAAAACATGTTCGGCGACCGGACCATGCTGGAAGCCATCTCCGTCACCCTGATCATCGCGGTGGTCTCCACGGTGGTTTCCACCGTTGTCGGTACGGTTGCCGCCATCGGCCTTTCCAAGGCCAAACGGATCGTCCGTGCCGCAGTTCTGGAAATCAACAATCTGCCGGTGCTGAATCCGGATATCGTCACAGCCATCGGCCTGATGCTTCTGTTCATGTCCGTCAAACTCCAGGGCGGCATGCTCACCCTGATCCTGAGCCACATTTCCTTCTGTACACCCTTTGTCATTCTTTCTGTCATGCCGAAGCTCCGGCAGCTGGATGACAATGTGGCGGAAGCTGCCCTGGATCTGGGCGCCACTCCTGTGAAGGCACTGACCCGGGTCATCATCCCGCAGATTTATCCGGCCATCATCTCCGGCGCGCTGATTGCCTTCAGCATGTCCCTGGATGATTTCGTGGTTTCCTATTTCAACGCCGGGGCCGGCATCAATACAATTTCCATGTACGTTTACTCCATGAAGCGGTATAATCTGAGTGTCAACGCCCTGGCTACCCTGATTGTCGTGGTTGTTGCCCTGATCCTGATCCTTGCGAACCTGGTACCCTACCTTAAAGATAAAAAAGCCCAGAAGGAGGAACCCCAAAATGTCTAAGAAACTGATCTCTGCCCTGCTCATCCTCTGCCTTGTCTGCCTGCCGCTGTTCGCGCTGGCTGACGGAACCCTGAACGTGTTCAACTACGGTGAATACATTGATGAACAGGTCATCAGAAACTTTGAAAAGGAATTCGGCGTCCGCGTCAATTACTCCCTGAACAGCACCCCGGAAGAAATGTATACCAAACTCCAGACCGGCGCTTCCTTTGACGTGATCGTCACCAGCGATTATATGATCGACCGGCTGATCAAGGAAGAACGGATCCTGCCCCTGGATAAGGAAATCGTCACCAACCTGGACCAGATCACCGATAATATGAAGGGCCTGTACTTCGACCCGGACAACACCTACAGCGCTCCCTACCTGTGGCAGAACGTGGTGCTCTGCTATGACACCACAAAGATCGATCCCGCCAAGGTGGAGGAAAAGGGCTGGGAAATCTTTCTGGATCCGGAACTGGACGGCCATGCCTTTATCTATGAATCCCCCCGCGACGTCTTCATGATGGCCTTCAAGGCGCTGGGCTATTCCATGAACACCGACAATCCCGACGAACTGCAGGAAGCCTATGAATGGCTTGTCAAAATGAAGCAGACCATTCATCCCTCCTTTGTCACCGATGAAATGATCGACGGCATGGCCCAGGGTGAAAAGTGGATTGCCATGATGTACAGCGGCGACGCCGCCTATGCCAGCATGGAAAATGAAAAGCTGGCCGTCTGGGCTCCCGAACAGGGCACCAACATTGCCATTGACTGCATGTTCATCCCCTCCAACGCGTCCAATCCGGAGATGGCCAACCAGTTCATCAACTACGTGCTGGATTATGACAACAGCATGATGATCACCGTGGAAACCTGCTACACCACCCCCAACGCGAAAGTGCTGGAGGATGTCACCGCCCCCGGCGGCGAGTTCGAAGGTGTGGAAGGCTATCTGCCCCGCTCCGGTTATGAAAAGGATGAAATCTATCAGTATGTGAAGCTGCTCCAGTCCGAAACTCCCGAGCTGCTGATCAAAGTCAAAATGCAGTAAAACTGAACCATTCATTCTTAATTCTTAATTCTAAATTGAATATTGGAGGTTTCCCCCATGGACAACGAAACCAAAAAGCCGGTTATTTTCTCCGGCATTCAGCCCAGCGGTATTCTGACCATCGGCAATTATATCGGCGCGCTCGGCCGCTTCGCCAGCCTGCAGGAAGACTATGACTGCATCTACTGCGTCGTGGATGAGCACGCCATCACCGTCCGCCAGAATCCGGCGGAGCTTCGTCGCCGCTGCCTGGAGCTGACTGCCCTGTATATCGCCAGCGGTCTGGATCCCGAAAAGTCGATCCTGTACTGCCAGAGCCATGTCAGCGCCCACGCGGAGCTGGCCTGGATCCTTAACTGCTTCACCTATATGGGCGAACTGAACCGTATGACTCAGTTCAAGGATAAGTCCGCCAAGCATGCTGAAAACATCAACGCCGGCCTCTTCACCTATCCGGTGCTCATGGCCGCGGACATTCTGCTTTTCCAGACCAACTATGTGCCGATCGGCGCGGACCAGAAACAGCACCTGGAGCTGTGCCGGGATATTGCCCAGCGCTTCAACGGCGTCTATGGCGATGTCTTCACCATTCCGGAACCCCTCATCAGCAAAACCGGCGCCCGCATCATGAGCCTGCAGGAGCCGGAAAGCAAAATGAGCAAGAGTGATCTGGGCGACGGTTCCGTGTTCGTCCTGGACGATCCCGACACCATCCGCCGCAAGATCAAGCGTGCGGTCACGGACTCCGAAACCGAAATCCGTTTTGACCCGGAAAACAAGCCCGGCGTCAGCAATCTGCTGACCATCATCTCCGCCCTGTCCGGCGAAAGCATGGACAGCGTCTGTGCCGGCCTGGAAGGCCAGGGCTACGGTGCCCTGAAAGCCCGTGCAGCGGACTGCACCATTGCCGCGCTGGAGCCGCTTCAGGCGGAGTATAAGCGTCTCATGGCCGATAAGGACTATCTGATGAAGGTCCAGAGTGAAAGCGCCCAGAAGGCCGCTTACCTGGCCACAAAGACCCTCCGTAAAGTTCAGAAGAAGATCGGCTTCGCCGCCCGTCCCTGATTTTTACAATTTACAACTTAAATCAATTATGAATTCTGAATTATGAATTATGAATTAAAACGTTTCCTGCTTCTGCTGCTTTCCCTGTTGCTGATCTGTTCCTTTGCTTTCGCCGCTCCTCCCGTCCAGGCCCAGACAAAAATCTGCCTGTACTGCGGTGCGGAAACCGCGTCGGATCTCTGCGATCAGTGCCATGAGCTGGCGGAAGCCTGGACCTGCATTTCCTGCGGAACCCGGAACCTTTCCGATACCTGCAATCAGTGCGGTCTGGAAAGGCAAGCCTCCCTGGAAAAGCAGGCCGCGGATCCCCGTCCGCAGCTTGCCTTCCCTGCCGTGCGCTTTCTGGCTGCCGCCGGTGATCCGGCTTCCCTGCTCCGTCTGGGACAGTTTTATGAAAAGGGAATCGGCGTCGGCAAAGATATAGACCAGGCGGTTTCCTGCCTCCGGCGCGCCGGGGAAGCAGGCTATGCTCCCGCCTGGATTTATCTGGGAAGGCTCTATGATGCGGGCGTGGATATGAAACAGGATCCCGCCGAGGCGCTGAACTGCTACCGGAAAGCCGCCGATCTCGGCAGTCCCGAGGGAAACTGGTATATCGGGTCTTTCTATGAGGAAGGTACCGTCCTGGAACGGAACTACGGCCTTGCGATGGATTATTACTATATGGCCGCCGAAGCCGGGGACGCGGATGCCTGGATGAGCGTCGCTTATTTCTATCTCGTCGGCAACGGCGTGGATATCGATAAGGACAAGGCCCTTGAATACTATCTCAAGGCCGCGGAAGCCGGCAGTCATCTTGCCTGCGATTATCTCGGCTATCTGTACATGACCGGTTCCATCGTGCCCCAGGATACTCAGAAAGCCCTGGAATGGTACAGAAAAGCCGCGGATCTGGGAAATCCCCGCAGCATGTATGCCCTCGGTTACGCCTATCAGTGCGGCCAGGGAGTGGAAATCAGCATGGAGGAAGCCCTCCGCTGGTATGAAAAAGCCGCCCTCGCCGGTCATCCCACCGCCCTCATTGTCTACAACGCCTTCAAATAAATCATAAACATCATATTGGGGTTTAAAGTCTATATCACATTCGTCGTAAGACGAATATATCACATCCGCCCTGAAAGGGCGGATATATCACATTGAGCAGCTGTACGTTGTACAGCTGCTCAATATATCGCGTTTTTCGAAGAAAAACATATCATTGTAAAATCCAGTGCCTTTCAGCACTGGATTTTACCTTATGGCGCCGGTGTTGCAATCGGTGCGGGTGTTTCCTGCGGATTCTTCGCGTTTCTGGCGGTCTCCGCGATCAGATCCATCAGTTCCTGCGTCACGCCGCCGTTGGCCTTCAGTCCGTGATCCTGCTGGAAAGCTTTCACCGCTTTCACGGTCTTCTTCAGCATTTTCCCGGTCACCTTGGTATCATAGTATCCCAGGTCCTTCAGCGTCTGCTGGAGCCAGAACACGTCCTCGCCTTCGCTCTTTTCCTTCAGCTGGCGTTTGCCCAGCTGCGGCACGTTGTCCAGGCTGTATTCCGGTTCAGCTGTCGGCATCGGGGTGGAGATGGGGGTGCAGTATTTCTTGTCCAGCGGTGGCAGCTTCAGCGCGTCGCGGAGCTCCGGATCCGGATCCATTCCCTCAACGATGGAGACCACCGTTCCGGCTCCCACATTGTCATAAATCCACTTTGCGTCCCATACTGCCAGTCGGATGCAGCCGTGGCTGGCCCGCTGGCCCAGCTTGTTGTAGCTGCTGATCTTCATGGCGGAATTGCTCACCGCTGTATAGATCGGGGAATGGAAAGCAATGCTGCTGTTGATCCTCGTCCAGTAGCGGGCGTAGCTGTTGCCCCATTTGGGGAAGATGCACCACGTGGAGTGCCGTCCGTTCAGCACCCAGTCGCCCACGTCGCTGGGCGTTGCCTTCATGCCGGTGGAGCAGAGCATCTGCCGGACCGGTACCGTGTATTCACCCTTCTCATCCCGGCCGTAAACCGAGGTGACCTGGTTCGCCACGTCCACCACAATGTGGAAAGGCACCGGTGTGGGTTCCGGGGTCGGCTTCGGAGTCGCCCCGGGAAGCACGATCCGGGGATCGTTAAAAATCACATTCCAGGTGGCTTCATCCACCACGCCGGTGGATTCCAGTCCGTTCTGGGTCTGGGCGGCTTTCACCGCCCGGGTGGTGTATTTCTGGAAATTGCCGCTGATGGGTCCTTCGTAATAGCCCAGCTCGGTCAGCCGCTCCTGCATGGTTTTCACCAGCTTGCCGGAAGAGCCGCTCTTCAGCTTCTTTTCAAATACAATATCCGCGACAGCAACGCCGTTCTCATTGTCATCCACCAGGTAATAGGACAGGTTGGGCGCCGGTGTGGCGGTGTCGTCCGGTTTCTCGCTCTTGCTCAGGACTCTGCCTTCTCCCAGCATATCCTGCAGGTCCGAGTCGGCTACGCCGTTCACTTCCAGGTTATTCTTTTTCTGCAGGGTTTCCACGGCCTTCCGGGTCGCTTCCAGGTAGTTTCCGCTGATCTTTCCCTTGTAGTATCCCAGCTCTGTCAGCTGCTTCTGCAGGTCCTTGACGTCATCGCCCGAGGAGCCGTAGCGCAGGGGCCGGTGATTCAGGGAAAACAGAATGGACAGGGTCCGCAGATCGGCCACGCCGGTCTGGTCCAGGTCAAAGTCAGCCTGGAAAGTTTCCACTGCCTTCCGGGTCCCTTCCCGGTATCTGCCGGACAAGTTGCCGGTATAGTACTTCAGTTCCTTCAGCCGTGTCTGCAGCGCTGTCACGTCTTCGCCGTCATCCCCGAACTGAAGGACCCGTCCCTTGAGGATTTCCTCCTTCGTGTCCAGTTCTTCATCCTCCATCATGTCCACCGGCTGGGGATTGGAATCGTCCCCTTCCTCGCCTTCAATCGGCACGGGATTGGAGTCGTCTCCCTCCTCCTCTGCCAGGGAAAATGCGCAGGCAGAAAACAGCAGGATCAGAGCTGTCAGCAGGATCAGAAACCGTTTCATCCAGACCACCTCGGAAATCAGCGTAGACCGCCGCATTTTTATTTCGGCGTATCATAAAGATTTTAATACTTTTGTAACTTTTGTGCAAGTATTTATTTCAGCGGAAACAGAAGAAGCGGCTGTCCCGAAGGACAGCCGCCTTGTTCCCGTTTCATTCTGTTCAGTCGTCGTCGCTGAAGCTGGCAACCCACTTCTGCTGTTTGCCCTCTCCGACGCCGGCCGGATACACGCCGTTTTTCCGGCATACAAAGCCGATATCGGCATTGTAGTTTGCCTTGTCGCTTTCCACCTGGATCTCGACGGATTCACAGGTAGTCCCGTCGTTTTCCTCCAGCACGGAGATAATCATTGGAATATCGGTCCGGTGAGTGGTCGGCTTCACTTCCGCAGGCGCCGCCACCTGCAGGGTGTAGGAAGCGGGATACAGATCATTGAAGCGGTAGAAACCGTACTGGTCTGTTTCGGTTTCCGCTACCACAGCGCCGTCACGCGTCAGGGTAATCTTCACATTCGGAATACCGGGTTCATCCATACCCTGCAGTCCGTCGCCGTCCAGGTCCAGCCAGCAGAAGTCGCCCATGCGTCCGGGCAGGACGCAGCCGATATCCATCTGCAGCTGATCCTGCGCCATCTTCAGGTCGATCACGTCGGAGGTGCCCTTCCGGTTCAGGGTGTCGGTAATCACGGAAACCTGGTCTCCGTTCAGCCGGCGGTCACCGGGCTCAATAATGACGCAGCCTTCCGGCACCGTCACATCCAGCTGGTAATAACCGGGCATGAGCTTATCAAACTTATAGGTACCGTTCTCGCCCGTGGTCACGGTCCGGAGCACCTCGCCGCTGCCGCCCAGCAGTGAGACCGCCGTACCCGCCAGTTTCTCCACGCTGCCGCCGCGGTCAATCCAGGCTGTACCGCCAATGGCGGTATAGCGCACGATTCCAAGCAGCAGTCCGCTGCGTTCCTCATCTTCCGCCAGGCTGATTCCGGAGAGAACCAGTTTCCCGTTCTCCTCCCTGAAATCACTGCTGCCTTCCTTCGGCGCGACGGTCTGTTCATCCAGTCCGTAGGAAAGGGTGAAGCTGCCGGGAATCATCCCGGAGGTGGCAAAGCGGCCTTCCTCGTCCGTCCGGAGAATATCGAAAACCTTGCCGTTCTTGTCGTCGGTCACGGTGATTTCATAGCCGGCGGGCGTCTGCTCGTCATCGTCGAACAGGCCGTTGTTGTTTTCATCCAGCCAGAACTGGCCGCTCAGGGAGGCTGGCATCACCATGCCCAGCGCCTGGTCGCTCCACACGGCGCCCATAATCACGGGCAGCTGGACCGACTGGCTGTCCTTGCCTGCCGCCAGCGGCAGATCCACATGATCCGTACGGCTCAGCACATACTGCTCGGGGCAGCTCACCGTCAGGGTGTAGTTATCCGGACGGAGATCCTTCAGCTGGAACGTGCCGTCCTCACCGGTGGTTACGGTTATTTCCTCCAGTTCGCTGCGGGAAGGCGTCAGGGTAACGGTCAGGCCGTCCGCTGTCTCTTCCCCGTCGGTCCTCACGCCGTCTCCGTCATGATCCATCCAGGCGGTGCCTTCAATCCGGCCGAGGGTCAGGGCGCCGCAGACCGGGCCTTCCTTCTCGTCGCCGGAATTCATGGTAAAGGGTGCGCTGGTGCCGGTTCCCTCACCGGTAATGGTATTGCCGCCGGCGGGCGTCCGCGCGAATACGGCATGCTCGGGCAGCACATATTCCAGCGTATAGGTTCCGGGCATCACTGCGTCAAACAGGTACCGCCCGTCCTCGCCGATCACGGAGCTGAAAGCTTCACCTTCCTCACCCATCAGGCGTACGGTCACGCCGGACAGTCCATTTTCATCCCCGTCGCGGACGCCGTTGTCGTTCCGGTCCGCGAACACGGATCCCTGGATGGTGCCGGGCTTGATCAGACCGATGTCCATTCCGGGCCGGTGCTCGCCCAGGCCCAGGATAAACTGTTCGGAATAGCCTTCCCCGTTTGTCTTGTTCAGGATCACGTTGCCTTCTCCCAGCCGGGTGAAGGCATATTCCTTCAGCAGGGGGGAACTGCTGTTGTTCACGCTCAGGGTATATGCTCCGGGCGGGACATCCTTCAGTTCAAACTTGCCCTTCGCGCTGGTCTTGTCCATGGCCACGGTGTTTCCGTCCGCGTCCAGCAGTTTCACCAGATAGCCGGATACGATCTTTTCCTTCCCGTTTTTGGTACCGGAGAAGTCGTTGTCCATATAGACATAGCCGGTCACTGTCGCCGGATAGATTGCGCCGACGTTCATTTCCCGCTGTTCGGAGCTGGCCAGTTCGAAGTTAGGCCAGAAGTTTTCCCTTCTGCCCGGCCGGGCCGCAAAATGATTGCCCAGCGGGTCGCTGACGGTCCGGGTAAAGTCGCTGCCGTCATCCGGCAGCACAGCGCGCATCTTGTATGTGTTGGCGCGCAGGCCGTTCAGCACATAGGTGCCGTCCTCGCCGGAATAGGTTACGGCGGCTTCCTCATCCTTGGCCTGTTTGATCGCTGTCACCTTGACGCCGGCCATCGGCAGATCGCCTTCATCATAGATTCCGTTGTAGTTGGCGTCCTGGAAGCAGATGCCGCGAACGGCTCCGGACCAGGTAAAGCCGATATACTGCTTGTCCTTGCTTTCCTTGTCGTTCAGGTCCAGCCTGCGGTAGTAGCTGGTCACACCGTCTTTGGCAATGACGTTTTTCCTGCCGTTCTTGGAGGCCGCCCGGGTGAACATCATGCCGTCCGGGGTATAAGCCCTCAGCTTGTATGCGGCCGGCTGCACCCGGTCGATGTACCAGTTGCCGTTCTCGTCGGATACGGTCTGATACAGCAGTCCGTTCTTCTCGCCTTCCAGTTCAATTTTCACACCCGGCAGTCCGGCTTCGTCATCCGCGAAAAGGCCGTCCACCTTCTGTTCAAACCAGCAGGTTCCGCTCACATGCAGGCACTTGCCCAGGGAAATTCCCGGGGCGGCTGTGGTGCCGGCGCTGACCGCGAAAGCGTCGCTCATGGCCTCGCCTTCCACGGTGGACCCGAACAGGCTGGCATATGCCTCATGGTCACGGCTCTTTTTGTTAAAGGCCCAGCCTCTGGGCAGGATCGCCTTGATCCGGTAATTGCCTGCCGGCACATTGCTGAACTCCGCGAAGCCGTCCGGGCCTGTCGCCACGGACGCCACCGCTTCCTCGCTGTCGGTGAACAGGCATACGGTCACGCCGGAAACGCCCTTTTCGGCTTCATTGGGCAGACCGTTATTGTTCACGTCATAGTAGGCGTACACGCGGATTCCGGCGTCGCCGGGGGCCAGCAGTTTCCATTCCGGTTCCGGGGTCGGCGCCAGCATGGACAGGTCATAGGGCGGCATCGTCGGTGTCGCTACCGCGCCGTTATATTCCGGTTCAGGCTCTTCGTCGGAGTCCTCATCCATTTCCGGTTCGTCCTCGTAGTCTTCCCCGTATTCACCGTCTTCCTCATCCTCCGGAAGGGGAATCGTGTCCGTATCGGTTTCCGGTTCCTCCGTGGACACTGGTACGGGCGCACCGTCAGAACCCTCTTTCAGCGGTTCCACAATCACCGGCACGGTGTAGGTGCTGCCGGCTTCCGGCGTGACGTCGCAGGCGGCGTTGCTCAGATCCCATTCAGGATCGATGGTTTCCGCCAGCGGCACAATCCGGATCCGTTCCGTATCCGTCAGGGTCAGGGTTTCTTTTCCCGCTTCAATGGTACCTGCTTCCTCGCCGTTCTGCAGTACGCGGAACGTACCCTCCAGCCGGACGATATTCTCCGTACCGTCCGCGGCGGTTCTCCTGCCGCAGAAATAGATACCCAGCGTTACCACCTCTGCCTGGGCTGCGGGGATCATTCCGCACAGCAGGACCAGGACAAGCAGGAACGCAAAACAGCGGTTTGACTTTAACATCTTCAGAATTGCCTCCAGATAGTAGACCACAACGCGCTTTCCGGTAAACGGAGAGCGCGTCGTGACCGGTTTTTATATATGCTGCGGGTTCAGTTGGCTGTTCCGGCAGCGGCTGTGGACTCGGTGATGGTTTTCACCGTATGACGGAACTTGTCGTAAATGTTGCCGTCCTTTTCCACATATTCGTTTGTATATCCGCGGGGATAAGTCACATGCAGGATGTACAGCGTCTTGTTGGAGCAGGCGATGATCATCCGGCCGGCAAACTTTACCAACTGACCTTCATCATTTTCAATGCTTCCGGTATAGTTGGCATAGATCGCGTCGGTGTTCATGAACTTCCGGACGGCTGTCTTGGAACGTTCGTATTTCTTGAAGGTTCCGCCCATCTCGTCCAGCCGGCTCTTGACTTCCTTTTCCAGCTCGCTCCTGCTCTTGTTCTTGTCCACAGGAACCAGCTGGATGGACAGCTGCGCCGCATAGTCCACATCCGGCGTCGGATTGGTCAGGATATAGGTGTCAGGCTTGCTGTTATCAATGATCCAGCCCGCGGGTCCTTCGAAGGAAAGGTGCAGTGCCTGCGCCTCATACTTCTGGTAGGTGAAGGTCAGCGGCGGAAGCGGCGTGGGCGTGGGCTTGTCGATCGGGTCGACCAGCACGGGTGTGGCGCCGGCGTATGCGCTCTGCATGGTGGGCGCGGGCGTCTGAACGTCCACGATGTTGCTCAGCGTCTCAAGGAATTCCTCATCCCCGCCCTCTTCCTGGGACGGATCATAATCACCGCTGTCCCAGTCCGGTTCACTGTTCTGCTGCGGAACCGCCGTCTCTCCGAAAAGATTCTGCGCGTCCTCCGGCTGAGAAGCGGTTTGTTGCTGTTGCTGTTGCTGTTGCTGCTGTTGCTGCTGATCCAGCGTCATGAAGGTTTCCTTTTTCTGGCAGGATGACAGCACCAGGACAGAACACAGAACCAGTACCAGGCAGAGAATCCTTTTCTTCCACATGATCTTGTTTCCTCCTTTACGAAGTAAAACTCTTTACTCTGATCTTCCAGGATAAACTCTGCTCTACATTCATATAGAACGTATCACAGCCGTCATATCTTCCCCGATCATCAACGATTAGTCTGTTTCACATTCTGATCATTTTTCATTCTTCATTATTCATTTCATCCGTGTATAACGGATGATATACTCTCCGGTCCAGGCTGAAAATCTTTTCGCTGAATGCGCCGGGAGGCGTCTTGTCCGTCACGCTCTTCATGGTGTTCATGCGAGCGTCCATAATGTCGATCCAGTGCAGCGCCTCCGCTTCCGGAAACATCGGCGGCTTGGGGCTTCCGAATTCGCTTTCCCCGTGATGGCTCAGCAGCATATGCTCCAGCAGGATCAGGCACTCTCCGGTAACGCCGGTTTCCTCCGCAACCTTGTTCAGGTTGGTAATGCCCCGGACCAGGTGTCCCAGCAGCTGTCCGTCCCGGGTGTAATCCGTCACGTTGCCGGTCTGATCGCTCTTCATTTCATCAATCTTTCCCAGATCGTGGATAATCACGCCGGCCTTCAGCAGATCCCGGTTCAGCCAGGGATAGATATTCAGCATCGCGTCCGCCAGGCGGAGCATATCCGTGGTGTGATGCAGCAGGCCGCTGCGTTCCGCGTGGTGCATCCGCTGCGCCGCCGGGAACCATCTCAGCCGGTCGCCCGCCAGGTTCAGCATGCCCCGGGTCAGTTTTTTGAGGTCCTCATCCGCAAAATGCTCAATCGCGTCCTCGATATCCTTGAACATATCCTCCGGCTTCCGCGGTGCGCAGGGCACCAGCGCGTTCATATCCACCGGATCGTCTTCCGTGCACAGCCGCCATTTTTCCACTCGCAGCTGCAGCCGGCCGTTATATTCCTGGATTGTTCCCCGGACCTTGATCGGCTGTCCCGCTTCCGGGGTCTCCGCTTCCGGATCCCAGTTCCAGATCTTGCAGTTGATTTCGCCGGTCCTGTCTGTCAGGTTCATATCCACATAGTCGTTGCCCTTGCTGTCTTTCCGTTTCTCCGCGGACCGGATCAGCAGGAATCCTTCATACCTCATGTCCCGCTGCAGCTGGCAAACCGTATAATTCTCCATTAATTCAATCTCTCTCCAGATACTTTCATTGTTCATTGTTAATTGTTAATTGTTAATTAAAAAGGTGCTTCCCCGCCGTTCATCTGATCCCTCGCCAGATTCGCGAAGGTGGTGAACTCGCTCAGCCAGGCAAGCTTGACCGTTCCCAGCGGACCGCTGCGCTGTTTGGACACGATCACCTCGCCGATGTTCTTGTCCTCGGTCTCCTTGTTGTAGTATTCCTCCCGGTGGAGGAACATAACCACGTCTGCGTCCTGTTCAATGGAGCCGGAATCCCGCAGGTCGCTCAGCAGCGGCCGCTTGTCAATACGGTCCTTGTTCGCGCGGCTCAGCTGGGCGCAGGCAATGATCGGAATCTTCATCTCCAGGGCGATGGCCTTCAGGCTTCGGCTGATTTCGCTGACTTCCAGCTGGCGGCTTTCGGACTTTCCGTCCGATTTCATCAGTCCCAGATAGTCCACGACAATCAGGTCCAGTCCCTTGTCCATCATCAGCCGGCGGCACCGTGACCGCAGCATGGTGGGCGAAAGGGCGGCGGTGTCGTCAATATACATGGGTGCCGCGGAAAGTGGTCCCAGCGACTTGGCCAGCTTGACCCAGTCGTCATCATGCAGGGTCCCCTTGCGGACCCGCTGCATATCCACCCGGGCGTCCGAGCAGAGCATGCGCAGCGCGATCTGCTCCCGCGGCATTTCCAGCGTGAACACCGCCGTCACCTTGCCATGGTCAACCGCGGCATGTTCCGCGATGTTCATGGCGAAGGAGGTTTTACCCATGGCCGGGCGCGCGCCGATGATGATCAGCTCGCCTGAATGCAGGCCTGTCAGCATGTTGTCCAGATCCGTGAACCCGGTGGGTACGCCGGCAATCTGGCCTTTCTGCCTGGCCAGTTCCTCTATGATCTCATATGTGTTGACCAGCACCTCGCTCAGGGGTTTGAGTTCCTCCCCTTCCTGCCGGTCCATCACGATGTCGAAAATCGCTTTTTCCGCGTTGTTCAGGACTTCCTGTACTTCCTTGTCCTGGGTGAAGCAGTCCTTGGAGATGTTCCGGCACGCGGCAATCAGTTTCCGCAGGGTGCTTTTTTCCCTGACAATCTCGATGTAGGAACGGACGTTGGCCGCGGTAGGCACGTCCGCGTTGATCTTCATCAGGTACCGGATGCCGCCGACGCCCTCCAGGGAGCCCCTGCGGGAAAGCTCCGCCTGCAGGGTCACCAGGTCGATGGGCATCTGCTGGCGGTTCATATCCGCCATCACGCGGAATATTTCCGCGTGTTCCGGATGGTAAAAGTCTTCAGGCACCAGCTGTTCAGCCGCGCGGAGCACAGCGGTGCTGTCCTGGAGCATTGAGCCCAGGACGCTGATCTCCGCCTCAACGCTGTTGGGCGGCACCATGCTCCCCGTTTCTTCCCTGATGTCCATACCTGTGTTTCCCTCTTACCTGCCCGGATTTTTGTCCTTCGATTCCGGATAAACCATCCTTCACGAAGAGAAAACCATTAATTGTTAATTGTTAATTGCGGATGATTATTTCTTCATCGGCTGCACGTCCAGCTTCATGGGCGTGGTCACTCCGGAATACAGCCATACGGAGATTTCCCGGATGCCGGTTTCCCGGATGGGATCGCCGATATCGATCTTCCGCTTGTCCACCTTGATTCCGTGCTGCTTTTCCAGGGCTTCCGCCACTTCGGCGCTGGTCACGGATCCGTAAAGACGGCCCTTTTCGCCGCACTTGACTTCCAGGGCAATCACTTTATCCTTCAGGGATGCGGCCTTATTCTTCGCTTCCGCCAGCATTTCCGCCTCACGGGCGTCCTGTGCGGCGCGCTTGCGGGCGATTTCCTTCATCGCGCCGGGTGTGGCTTCCACCGCCAGTTTCTGCGGAAACAGGAAATTGCGGGCATAGCCGTCGCTGACCGTCAGAATATCGTCTCTTTTACCGATGTTTTTTACATCTTTCAGCAATACAACCTTCATGTTGAATCTACCTCCTGCACATTATGAATAGTTTATCCTATTTCCTTATAAAAAGCAAGAAAAACGCCCGCTCTCGGATGAAAGCGGGCAGGTTGTCAACAGGTTTTTGCTTCTTTATTCCGCAACGATCTTCTTGATCTCCAGGCCGATCTTCTTCAGCGGCTCGGTCAGTTTCTTCACAACGTCCTTCAGTCCGGCTTCGTCCATGTTGGCAAAGTCGGAGGCGGCGGTCAGCTCTTCAACCTGCTTGGTCAGGCCGTCGATGGTGGTCTTCGCTTCGTCAGTCGCGGTCTTCAGGGCAGCTTCCGCGTCTTCCTTGGCTTTGGTGGCGCTGGCAGTCAGCTCTTCCACCTGTTTGGCCAGGGCGTCCTTTTCGCCGGTCAGGGCTTCAATCTGCTTCTTCACTTCTTCAGCGGCGTCTCCCATGGTCTTCTCGGCGGCGGCAGACAGTTCTTCCACCTGCTTGGCCAGGGCGTCTTTTTCATCCGTCACGGTCTTCAGAGCGGCAGCAGCTTCGTCCTTGGCAGTCTGCAGCGCGGTGGCAGCTTCGTCCTTGGCAGTCTGCAGCGCGGCGGCAGCGTCATCCTTGGCAGTCTGCAGCGTGGCGGCAGCGTCATCCACGGCTTTCTTCAGGGCGGACTCGGAATCTTCCTTGGCCTTGGCAGCGTCGGCGGTCAGGGTTTCCACCTGCGCGGCGAGGGCGTCTTTCTCATCCGTCACGGTCTTCAGCTGGGCGGCGGCTTCGTCAGCGGCCTTGGCAGCGTCGGCGGTCAGGGTTTCCACCTGCGCGGCAAGGGCGTCTTTTTCATCCGTCACGGTCTTCAGCTGGGCGGCAGCGTCTTCAGCGGCCTTGGCAGCGTCGGCTGTCAGTGTTTCCACCTGGGCGGTCAGGTTGTCCTTGGTTTCCTTGATCTTGGTCAGATCGCCGTTTCCCGTAAAGTACAGGACAGCAAAAACGATGGCCACGATGGCAAGCAGGGCAATAGCAGCAATACCGGTCTTCTTCATGGAATGTTTCCTCCTGTTCAGTTGATAAAAAAACGTGATCCGGCCTCGCCGGTCTGGATTTGTGATTATTCTATCACAATCAAACCTTTTTGAACAGGAGATTTTTATCTGTTTTTTTCTTTTACGGTTTCTTCCCGGAAATGACCCTGTAAATGGCCGCTTCCTTGTTTTCAAACACCTTTTCCGCCACTTCCGCCAGGCCTTCCTCATCCACGTCATAGCTGCTCCGTTCATAGGAGGAGACATAGATGTATTCCGCGCCGTACTTTGACGGAATATCCCGGTTGTGAACGGGATTCTCAAAGAAGGCCTCCAGGTCCCGGTTTCTCTCCCAGGTATCAAACCCGTGATAGTACAGCCACAGATCCGGTCCGCAGACAACGGTTCTGCCGGCAATGGAGAGCACCGGGTTCAGGTGCTGGGTCCCGGTCACGAACACCGCGTCCTCTGCCGTGTTGTCCCGGGCGTATTCGCCGGCTTCCACCGCTTCCGCGCTGAAGGCCATATAGCTGGATACGCATTCACGCCAGATGGTCAGCCCGGCGCTGAAGAAGGTCACCACTGCCGCGGTCACCGCCAGGAACCGTCTTCCGCCGAAGCCTTCCAGCCGTTTCCACAGCCGGGATCCCCAGTCGGCGATCACCATGCAGCAGAGCAGCCATGCCAGGTAAAACAGCTTGTTGTTGTCGTATTCATTGGGCTGGAAGCGAACAAATTCCGCCGCCAGGATAATGGGCAGCGCCATACAGAGAATCCTGCGGTTTCTCGGCTTCTTCTCAAACACGGCCGCCAGCAGTGCCAGGAACGGCAGGCCGATATTCTTGATATAGAACCACAGATACAGGTCCCGCATACCGTTTCCGCCCGGGTTGTTCACCCAGTTGAACTGAAGCTGCAGGAAGGGATGTGATCCCTCCTGGAACGCCTGGGCAAAGGTGAAGCCGAACAGCTGCGGCGCAGCCAGAGCCAGCACGATTCCGGCGTATGCCAGGTACCGGATCAGGATTCTCCACCGGGGTCTTCTTTCCATCAGCGCCTTCGGATCCCCGTGGATCAGGTCATAAACCATGGCCCCCAGGGAGGCCAGTCCCAGCCCCAGGAAGCTGTGAGTATGGATCAGGGGCAGCGCCCCTGCCCAGATGCCCAGCAGGATCAGTCCCCTGCACTTGCTTTCCCGGTCCAGCATCCTGGCCCGGAACTCCGTGTTCAGCAGATAGAAGCAGGGAACCGCCATGCACCATCCGCCCAGCGTTGTCCGCTGGGGAATCATCATGTCGCAGATTACATTGCTCCATCTCAGGTTGTTGGGATCCGGCTGATTGGTCGGCGTCTTGTAATATCCGTTCAGGATAAACCTCACCCGGTCTGCGGCCGTGGAGAACCAGTCGGATACGGTCTGCGCGGCCCTGGCCGGGAGGGACGCTCCCTCCTCCGCTGCCGTCCACGCACCGCTGCCCGCCTGGTCGAAATCATACAGGAATCCCAGGCCGCCGTTCAGGAAGAACAGCGCCGCCGCCAGCAGCGCGGTCTTTTTTCCGCCGGTCATATCTCTTGCCAGCACCAACACGCCCATGTAGCACAGGGCCATCATCAGCGATCCGGGAATAATCACCGCCGCCTGCAGGCTGCAGCCGAGCAGCAGGAAGGTGGAACTCAGGCTGTCCGTCAGGAAGGGATAGCTCAGCCGCGCGCCGGGAAAAAACGGATAGTCCGCCGGGAACTTCTTCCCGACCAGTCCGGTCACAAAGCTCAGGTGCATCGGCAGGTCTCCGTAGGTGCTCTGCCCCACGTTCCAGTTCCCTGCCGCGTCCACCCGCATCACATGGCTGTACTGCAGCCAGATGCCCAGAACCGTCAGCGGCAGCCCGATGATCAGGATCTGCCGCAGCAGTTCGCTTTCCTTTTCATCCCATTCGGCCGGCGTCCGCCGGTCCCGCAGGATCCAGCTCAGAACGGTCAGCAGGAACAGAACCCCGGCGGCGAAGGCATGGGCCTCCACGTCAAACCGGAACAGGAAGGCGCCCAGGGCGGGCAGCCACATTTCCTCCAGCAGTCCCAGGCTCAGGCCCAGCCAGAGCCGGTTCAGCGGACGGTGCCGGGGCAGCAGGAAACGGACAGTCATCACGCCGAAGAAGAGGTACATAAAGCAGTACACCAGGGAAGCCGCCATCATCCTTCTGTCCCTCCTTTCCCGTATTCCTGTTCCACCTGCTGCGCGATCTCCATCAGCCGGCGCAGCCGGTGGTTCACGCCGCTCTTGCCCACCGGCGGATCCATCATTTCTCCCAGTTCCTGCAGGCTCATATCCGGGTTTTCCACCCGGAGCCTCGCCACCTCCCGCAGGGCGGGCGGCAGGGTAAACAGTCCGCGGGCAAGCGAAATACGGCGGATGGCTTCCGCCTGTTTCTGGCCCGCGTCCAGCATTTTTTCACTGTTGTGTTCGTCGCAGTTGGAGGCCCGGGTTGCCGCGGCCCGCAGCTGCTTGTTGATCCGGATGTTCTCCATTTCCAGCACGCTGCTGCCGGCGCCCATGATCGCCAGCATATCGGAAATCTGCTGGGCGTCCTTCAGGTAAATAATCTTCTGCCCTTTCCGCAGGTAGCTGTGAAACGGCAGCTCGCATTTCTCCAGCAGCTTCTCCAGCGTATCAGCCAGCCGGTCGTCTGCCTTCATTTCAAAATGATATCCCTTTTCAGGGTTCGTCATCGTGCCCGCTCCCAGGAAGGCTCCCCGCAGGAAAGCCCGCCGGCAGCACTGGCGCGTCATGGGATGCCGCGGAACCGTATGCTTCAGGTGAAGCTGTCCGTTCTCATCCTCCTCTGCCATATGCAGCGCGTTCAGCAGTGCGCGGGTATCCTCCGTGCCCAGGGTCAGCACACAGCTGCGCCGTCCCCCCAGCTGGCTCGTCTGGACAAAATGAAGCTTGGGCGCGGCGTCCAGGCGTTTTTTCAGCAGCTGGAACAGGCGCCGTGCCGTACCGGCGTTGTCCAGCCGGTAACTGACAGAAATCCAGCCGCCGCCCCGGAAGGACAGGTGGCCGGAAGTCTGGGTCAGGGCGGAAATCTCGCTGAGCATGCAGCAGGGTTTCCCCATGGGGAGCCGGATCAGCTCCTCCTTCACCCCGGCGGAAAAGCTCCGCGTGTCCGAAGTGCGCATTATTCCTCCTCAACCGGCGTGGTCCAGCGTGCCTGCTCCAGCAGCAGGTCCCTGTGATTGATTTCCGTCGGAAGGCCTTTCTCCCTCAGGTATTGCCCGATCGCTTCCGCGATGGCCACAGACCGGTGCGCGCCGCCGGTACATCCGATGGCGATGACCAGCCTGCGTTTTCCCTCCTCCCGGTAATGGGGAATCAGGAAATCCAGCAGTTCCGTATACCGGCGCATAAACTCCTGCGTCGTGGGATGATCCATCACGAAGCTGCGCACGTCTTCATCCAGGCCGCAGTGCCGGCACAGATTTTCAATATAGAAGGGATTCGGCAGGAAGCGGACGTCCGCCACCAGGTCAGCCTGCCGCGGCAGGCCTCTCTTGAATCCGAAGCTGAGGATCTCCGCCCGGATCGGCGGCTCTGCGTCGGACAGATCCCCCAGCGCTTTGTCCAGGGACTTTCTCATCGCCCGGGCGGTCATGTTCGTGGTGTCAATCACGTAGCCGGCGGTCTCCCGCAGCGGCTGCAGCCGGGTACGCTCTTCCACTATCGCTTCAATCAGCGTCAGGCCCTCCTGGCACAGGGGATGCTCCCGCCTGGTTTCCTTATACCGGTCCAGCAGGGTCTCGTCGCTGGCTTCCATGAAGATCAGCTCAATCTGGTGTCCCATCTGGCGCAGTTCCCGGATCATCTTGGCCACCGCGTTGGCGTCAAAAAACTCGCCGCTGCGCACGTCCACGGCAATCGTCACCGTCTGGTGCTTCACCGGGGTGGTATCAAAGGCCTCTATCAGCTTCGGAAGCATCATGGGCGGCATGTTGTCCATGCAGAAGCTTCCCTTGTCCTCCAGGTAACGGACGCAGGCTGTCTTGCCCGCTCCGCTCTGGCCTGTCACAATCAAATATCTCATTCTTCCGTACCTATGATTCTGATCTCCGGCTCCAGCCGGACGCCGGCCCTTTCTTCCACTATTTCCTGCACCTTCCGCATCAGGTTCACAAAGTCCCTGCTGCTCTTGCCCGTGTTCACCAGGAACCCGGCGTGCTTCTCGCTCACCCTCGCGCCGCCGATGCTGTAGCCCTTCAGTCCGCACTGGTCAATCAGCGCCGAGGCATAATAGCCTTCCGGCCGTTTGAAGGCGCTGCCCGCGCTGGGCAGATCAAGCGGCTGCTTCTCGGCGCGCCTTGCGTTCAGCTCGGACATCCTGGCGCGGATCAGCGCCGGATTGCCGGGTTCAAGCTCAAAGGTGGCTTCCGTCACAATAAAGCCTTTTTCCATGACAACAGAATGACGGTATCCGAAGTCCATTTCTTCCCGGGTCAGGCAGATTCTGGTTCCGTCCGGATAGATTCCCCGGACGTTCCTGACCACCTGTACAATCTCCCCGCAGTACGCGCCGGCGTTCATCGTCACGCCGCCGCCCACCGTGCCGGGAATACCGGAAGCAAATTCCAGTCCCTGCAGCCCGGCTTCCGCCGCCTCCATGGCAACGCTGCCGAGCATGGCGCCGGCCTGTGCGCGGATGATGTTCCCCTCCCGGGTAATCTGCCGCATGTTCTTTCCGATACAGATCACCAGGCCGCGGATTCCGCCGTCCAGCACCAGCAGGTTGCTCCCGTGGCCGATTACGGTTACCGGAACGTCGTTGGCCCGGGCTTCCGCGTACAGTTCGGCGATTTCTTCCTCACTGCCGGGGAAAACCATATAATCCGCCGGTCCACCAAGCTTCAGCGTTGTATGCGCGCTCATCGGCTCATTCACCAGCGCGTTGAACTTCTCGAACATGCATCCGTCTCCTTCGGTATCTGATAGACTCTTCTCACATCTTTTAAACAGAACTCAGTCTGCCGGTTTCCGCAAACCTTCCGTAAATCTGAATAAAATATAACGTCTTATTATACTGTTTTTATTCCTTTCTCTGCAACTTATTGACAAAATTGTTTTTTTGCTGTAATTTGTATACAAAGTGCAGAAAAAATCCTGCACTGTTTGATGAGGAGGAAGGATCATGTCCCTGTCATTCCAGCCTATGATGGAAAGCCGGCCCATTCGGGAAATCGCTTACGAAGTGCTGAAAAAGGCCATTATCACCGGTGAAATTCCTGCCGGTGAGCGGATCGTCGAAACGGATTACGCCGATCGTCTCCACATTTCCCGCACCCCGTTGAGAGAAGCCCTGCGGAAGCTGGAACGGGACGGCCTGGTGGAATATGTCATGCGCCGCGGCGTCATCGTGCATGCCTTCACCGCTGACGATGTGGAACAGATCTACACCATCCGCAACAGCCTGGAAATGCTGACCCTGCCGGACATCATCGCGAACGCGACGGCGGAAGACATTGCCGCCCTGCGGGAAATGCTCACCAGGATGGATGAACTGGACGCAAAAAACGATGTGGAGAATCTCTCCCCCATTGCCCGTGACTTCCACACCCGCCTCACCTCCATTTCCGGAAAGAACCGCATCCTGCGGGTGATTGAAGGACAGGATGAGTATATCCGCCGCTTCTCCGCCATGGCCATCCGTCAGGAGGACCGCCGGTCCGACGCCAATCAGGAACACCACAAGCTGGTGGATCTGGTGGAAGCGAAAGACCTGCCCGAGTTCGAGAAGCTCATGAAGCATCACATTGAGCGCAGCAAGGAATGCTGCCTCACCGCCCTGGCTGCCCGCAAGCAGAACCGGGAACTGTGAATCTGAATTCATAATTCAAAATTCATAATCATAGTTACTTATCCGCTCCGGCCATATGGATATGCCCGAAATAAAGGAATTCGTCTTTTCCCGGGTGCGGAGAGACAGATAATTATGAATGATGAATTGTGAATTTCTTTACTCCCTTTGTATTTTCTCTTGCATTCTGTCCGCCCTTATGTTATGATATGCGGGCTGATTTATCGAGGAGGTTTTTTCTTATGGCTACTGTACTTTCTATCGTGCTGATCATCGCAGCGCTTTTTATGATCGTTACCGTTCTCATGCAGTCCTCTGAAGAGGGCGGCATCAGCGCCATCACCGGCCAGTCCAACAGCTATCTCAGCAAGTCCAAGGCCAAGACCTTCGAAGCCAAGCTTGCTCTGTGCACCAAGATTGCCGCCGTGGTGTTCGTGGTGCTGAGTCTGCTGATGCTCATCATCAAGTAATTTCGTTTTTGCAATCAGAACGGCTGCTTCCGTGGAAGCAGCCGTTTTTTTCTGTTATTCTTCTATTCCGTTGATCTTGAACCGGAGCCTTCTGGGTTCAATTCCCCGCTTCTCACCCAGTTCAAACATCTCCTGCATCAGTTTCGCCTTGGCGACCCGCTCCGTAACCTCGCCGGAGGAAACGCTCACCTGCAGGTCCTGATAATCCGGATGCAGGCAGATCAGCATGAACATCGCCGGATCCTGGGTTCTGTCCACATGCCAGCGAATCCTTATAAGGTCTTTTTCCTCCGTCATTTGCCGATTCCCTCCGTCATCAGGATCTTTCTGGCCACAGATACGCATTCCGGAACGCCTGCGCCGCTGGCCATATCGGGCCTGCCGCCGCCGCGGGCAACCCGCTTGATCAGGTCGTTCATATCAATCTTCACATCCGCGGACCGGGCAAAGGTCAGCCGTTCACCCGCGCTCAGGAGCAGCGCCCTGCCCTTAGCGGCAATGTATTCCGATACCGCAGCCGCCACAGCCCGGCTGTCCGTTTCCGGCATCGTCATCACGCACAGGGTCACCCCCGGCAGGTCCTCCGTACTCCCGGCTTCCGTCATGGCAGCCAGGATCTCTTTGGTTTCCAGCCGGTTGGCCCGTTTCTCTGCCTCCGACAGCCTGTATTTCAGGTCGCTGGCCGCGGAGGACAGCTTCTCCACCGGGCAGCTCAGCGCCGCTCCGGCTTTGTCGGCATACCGCATATAGGTCTGGAACAGGCTCACCGCCCGTCCGCCGCAGACAAACGCCACCCGGACTTTCCCCTTGGCGGGAATGGCGGACAGGATCTTGATCAGTCCGATCCGTCCCGTGGAAGCGGGATGGGTTCCGCCGCAGGCAACCATTTCAAAGTCTCCCATGGCCACTATTCTTACATGCTCTGTCACCGTCGGTGCCTTGCGCAGCGGCAGCCGCTTCAGTTCCTCCTCGTCCGGGAACCAGCAGCGGATCGGCGCGTCCATGCGGATCCGCTCGTTCACGGTGTTTTCCAGCAGCAGGATTTCCTCCTCGGTCAGGTGGGTCCGTCCCTCCGGCAGGGATACGTCAATGGTGGATTCTGTCTGGCCCAGGTGCAGGCCGATGGTGGTTCCGCCCAGCTTCTCCCAGATCGCTCCGGCCAGCATATGCTCTCCGCCGTGCTGTTCCATGTGATCTGTCCGCCGTGCGCCGTCAATTTCGCCCCGTACGGCTGTCCCCGCGGGGATCTCCTTATCCACCGTGTGGATTACTTCCCCCGCTTCGCCGACCTCCACGTCCGTGACCTTTGCCGTCACCTTCCCGAAGGTCAGTGTGCCGGTGTCAAACGGCTGTCCGCCGGAAGTCGGATAAAAAGCGCTCCGGTCCAGCGTCACCAGGAACTCTCCCGGCCGCGTTCCGTTCTTCACCGACGTCACCTTTGCCTCAAACTTCCAGAGATAAGCGTCATCATAATACAGTCTTTCAGTCATTCATCTGCTCCTGTAAATTCAAACAAACCATCTTTCACATTCGGCACAGCCGAATAATTCATATCGCGAAGCGATAATTCATATCTGCCGCAGGCAAATAATTCATTGGTATAAGGCTGTTCATTCTGAACAGTCTTATACTTATACCATCTCTTCCGGGTGGTACGCCTCATCAAACTCTTCCGCCGTCAGGAATCCCAGCGCCACGCACGCTTCCTTCAGGCTGGTTCCGTCCCGGTGCGCCTTCTGGGCGGTTTTGGCCGCGTTCTCATAGCCGATCTTCGGTGAAAGCGCCGTCACCAGCATCAGGGAACGTTCCACATTTTCCTGCATCTTTTCCCGGTTCGCCTGGATCCCGCTCACACACCGTTCCCGGAAGGAATCCATGCTCTCGGCCAGCAGCCGTGCGCTCTGCAGGAAGTTATAGGCGCACACCGGCATAAACACGTTCAGTTCGAAATTGCCCTGGCTGGCGGCAATGCCAACCGTCACGTCGTTGCCCATTACCTGGGCCGCCACCATGGTCACCTGCTCGCACTGGGTAGGGTTCACCTTGCCGGGCATGATGGAGGATCCGGGCTCATTTTCCGGAATTGTGATCTCTCCCAGGCCCAGCCGCGGTCCGCTGGCCAGCCACCGGATATCGTTGGCAATCTTCATCAGGTCCGCCGCCAGCGCCTTCAGCGCGCCGTGCGCAAACACCATCTCGTCCCTGGAGGTCAGGGCATGAAACTTGTTCTCCGCTGTCATAAAAGGCAGGCCGGTTTTCTCCGCGATCTTCGCCGCGGACAGGGTGTCAAAGCCCGCCGGCGCGTTCAGCCCGGTCCCGACGGCCGTGCCGCCCAGGGCCAGTGCCAGCAGGGGCTTTTCCGCCATCCGCAGCAGCTCCTCGTCTTTTTCCAGGCTGGCGCGCCATCCGGAGATTTCCTGGCCGAACAGAATCGGCGTCGCGTCCTGCAGGTGGGTGCGTCCGCATTTGAGCACGTTCGCGTTTTCCTTCTCCAGCCGGATCAGTTCCTGCTCCAGCCGCGTCAGGGCGCCGATCGTCCGCTCCACGGCTTCTGCCGCGGCAATATGCATTGCCGTAGGGAAAGTGTCGTTGGAGGACTGGCTCATATTCACGTCATCGTTGGGGTGCAGCAGCTTTTCTCCCGCGATCTCATTGCCCCGGTTCGCGATGACTTCGTTCATGTTCATGTTGCTCTGGGTTCCGGATCCGGTCTGCCATACCACCAGCGGAAAATGATCGTTCAGTTTCCCGTCAAGGATTTCATCCGCGGACCGGCAGATTGCTTCGCATTTCTTTTCGGTCATCTTCTCCGGTTTCAGCTCCCGGTTGGCCAGCGCCGCCGCCATTTTCAGCACGGCAAACGCCCGGATGATTTCCTCCGGCATGTTTTCATGCCCCGCGCCGATCGGGAAATTATTCCGGCTCCGTTCCGTCTGGGCTCCCCAGTACCGGTCTGCCGGAACTCTGACTTCGCCCATGGAATCATGCTCTGTTCTGTATGTCATCGCTGTCACATCCTCCGCGTTTCTGACGTCCCTGCCATTATACCCAAAAACAGCACCCGCTTCAATAAAAAGCAGCAGGCGGATCGCCTGCTGCCTGTGCCTTTTCTGTATGAAATTCATTCGTCCGCGCTGAACGTTGATATGCCGGAGGAGAACCAGCCCCATACGCCGTCCACCCAGATATAATACCAGGGCCTGTCGTTGCCGCCCATTTCCTCTCCGTAGCAGGGATAGGTCTCTCCGCCGTAAACCCGGGCCACCATCGTCGCGCTCGTATTGGAGTGTTTCCGCACGATCATCGCGTCATCCTCGCTGCCCCGGACAGTGATCATCCCAATCTTTTCGGTATTCATCGGGGAAACCGCCGGGAAACCCAGCGCCTCAATACCGTCATAGGTTTTTCCGTCCACCCGCAGCACGGCCTCTTCCCTGTTGATAAATCCGCGGGTCAGCTTTTCGTTCAGCGTGGTCTCCACATACCACCAGTTCCCGGTATAGGTATACTTGCCCAGCACGGTAATCTCTGTTCCTTTCGGCAGTGTTCCGAAAGGTGTGGTATTGGACCGCGGGTTGTCCGTGATATCAGTTTTCTCCCCCAGCTTCAGGGGAATGCTCACAAAAGCCAGTTTGGAGGCATTGGCCTTGGCTTTCAGTTTCTTGCTGTATTCCGGCGGAATATATCCTACCCGGGCCTTCTTATCCTTAATCTCATAGCGGACCATCAGCCAGTCGTTTTCAAAACCGCCCACGCTGATTTCCGTCTCCACGCTGCATGAGGCGTTGCCTTCAGACAGTCGGATGGACTCCTCGGACGGAGCTGTGTACACCGGGCAGGATCCCTTGCCGATTCCCTTCTCCCGTACAAAGAACTTGAAATCCGGCACCTTCAGCAGCGCTGCCACTGTTTCCGACTCCGCAGCCGGACAGGAGGAACTGTCTTCCGCCAGTGCGCACCCACAGGAAACAATCAGCGTCAGCGCCAGCACGATGGCGCTCAGCCTGTTAAACAGTCCGTTATGCTTCATCTTTTTATTCCTCCTTGTCTTGTCCCTGCCATCATACCACATTGTCCGGATCTGTTGCAATTATCATATTGTGCAAAACAATTTGCATTTTCAGCAGCCAGTACGGTTGCTCTCACATTGAACGGCTCCGCCGTTCAATAATTCATTGTTTTACAAAAATCCTTGATCAGATTTTTGTAAAACTCCACCGCTCCCGGCAGGCAGTTATACTCAATATTCTCGTTCACGCCGTGCATGCCCTTCATCTGTTCCGGTCCGTAGATCACCGGTGCGAAGCGCACCACGTTGTCACAGATCTTCTGATAAAACCGGGAATCCGTCGCCCCGGTCATCACATAGGGACTTCCGGCGCAGCCCGGGAAGGTCCTGGCAATCACCCGCTGCACCGCCTCAAAGGCTTCCCCGTGAATATCCACCGGCTCTGTATAGTCGTTGGCGGACAGCACTTCCATGTTCAGTCCGTGCTTCTCTGCCAGTTTCCGCACAATGCCGAGGCTTTCCTCCATGCCCTGATGCGGGATAAACCGCATATTGGCGGAAACACTGGCCTCCTGGGGCAACACGTTGCAGGCGTCCGATCCGCTCATCATGGTGAATGCCATGGTGGTACGGATCATAGCCCCCGCCTGGGAACTGATCGCCGGCAGTACCTTCAGCAGCACCGGTCTGAACAGCCACAGGTTGGTAAACACCAGTTTCAGCGGAAAACCCGCATAGGGTGCCAGCGTTTCAAACATGGCCGCCACTTCCTTCGGCAGTTTCCGTTTGAAAACCGTATGCGTTTCAATCTCATTCACAAACGCGGCCAGCCTCGCCACCGGGGAATGGGCCGGCGGTGCGCTGGCGTGTCCGCCGCCGGAGGTGGCGGTAAAGCGGACATCCGCCTTTCCTTTTTCAAATACGCCTACCATGGCGAAGTTTCCGTGGATACCGCCGATCGGGTCGGTAATAATTCCGCCGCCCTCATCGCAGACCAGCCAGGGCTTCACGCCCCGTCTTTCCAGTTCCGCCACCAGCTTCGGGCATCCGTCCCCGCCCCATTCCTCTGTGCAGGAGGAGGACAGGTAAACATCCTGTTCCGGAACATATCCCTCCGCCAGCAGCTCTTCCGCCGCCTGGAAGAAGGCCATCACGGAACACTTCGTGTCTGAGGCTCCCCGGCCCCAGACCTTTCCGTCCGCGATATCCCCGGAGAAGGGTTCATGCTCCCACTTGCCCTCCGCGGGCACCACGTCCTGATGGCTCATCAGGACCAGCGGCCGGTCATTGTGTTTTCCTTTCCAGTAAAACAGCAGGTTGCCGTCAATCTCCGTTTTTTCCAGTTCCCGGTGTACCAGGGGAAACAGCTCCTCCAGCACCTTGTGGAAACCCAGGAACTTCTCCCGCTGATTCTCGCCCGGCACGGAAACCGTTTCATACCGTACCATAGCCGCCAGCTTCCGGGCGCAGGCCTCCGCTTCCTCCGGATCGGGATCCGGCCGGTACGTGGACTGTTTCCCCGGAATCAGTAATGTCCGGATCATCGCCGCCAGCAGCAGAAGCAGAACCAGGCCGATACAGCCCAGGATCACCCACAGCACGATCATTTGTCTGCTGCTCCCTTCATCTCCCGGCGGTATTTCATCCAGGCCAGGCCGATCGCCAGCGCGCCCGCGGGAATAATCATGAAGCTGGTGGAAGAAGTCAGGGACGGCACCAGCGTAAACAGGATGATCATCACTGTCAGCGGAATCAGTGCCAGCAGCGGATCCTTCCGGTAATACTTATAGGCCATGGCGCCGAACAGGGCGGGCACCACGTTGGCAAACGCCGGAGCCAGCACCGGGCTCTGCAGCACAGGCTGCAGCGGAATCAGCAGCACCACGCCCAGGGCAAGCACCACGATCGTCACCAGCGCGGAGGTGGCAATGGACAGGGTGGCGATCACCTCGTTTTCCGCCGTGCCGGACTTGGCGTCAACCAGTTCCTTCGCGTTCATGGCGCAGGGGATCTTCATGTTGATCAGGTTGCCGGTAATAAAGGCCAGGTAGCTTCCGCCCGCGCCCAGCATGGGCGTATAGACCAGGAACTCCACCACGCTGGAAACCGTCCAGACCAGGCCGACGGACAGGAAGCCCCGGGCCACCGCGCCCAGATCCGGTCCCGCGCCCAGCAGCGTACCGATCAGGAACGGTGCGCCCACCAGCAGGATCAGCGTAATGACAGAAACAATCCGTCCCAGCCTGTGGGTGGATTTCAGGTAAGCTTCATAATTCTTCTGTTTTTCCATTTCCGCTCACTCCCCTCTCAATGGCCGATCAGCACCGCCGCCAGCATGCCGATCAGCATGCTGCCAGCGATGGAGAAGTTATCCAGCCAGGCCATCCCCTTCTTCTCGGAGAAGTAGGTGAACACAGCCATTGCCAGCGCTGCCGCGGCCACCACTGCCAGCGGCGTCCAGCTGCCGGAGAAGGAGAACAGCCCGCCGCCGGAAATCCATCCGCCGACATAGCTTCCGATATAGGCGCTGACCATACCGATGAACATGGCGGCCATCGCCCTGTCGCCGAAGCCTCCGCCCGTGCGGGTTTCCTTCTTCCCGCCCTGCTGCAGCCGGTGCAGGTATTTCTTGTTGAAAAGGGTGGAGAGGATCATTCCCCACATGATGCAGATGCTCATCAGCAGGGCAATCGTCGGGAATGCCTGTGCCGTCATCTGTCCGGATCCCAGGGAAACGCCCAGCTGTTCCGCCGCCGCGTCCGCTACCTGGGTCTCATAATGCAGCGCGCCGATCACCGACAGCCGCAGCCACGGCCACGGTACGCCCAGGCTGCCGCTCAGCGCCAGCACACCCAGCAGGATACCCACGCTGGGCAGCACGGAAAAGGTCGCACTGGCCGTCACTGCCCGTTTCATCCGGGTCACGTCCATGCCCAGGGCTTTGCCCGCCCGCCAGGCGCGAACCATAAAAATCACACAGACCACGGCGATAAACGCCACGATGGAACCGCAGATGAGATACACCCCTCCGCCGTTCAGCTGCTCCAGAACGCTCATATGCATATCCTCCTGTTTCCTCCGGAATACCCGGCGTCAGATGAATTATAGTACATCCCTGTCCCGGCTTCAAGAATTGAACTGCCATCCCCCATCCCAGCTTCGTATATTCTTATGGCCGGCCGGCAGGGGCCGGAAATAACACGCCAACACCCTCACAGGAGGTAGAAACTATGGAAATGGTTGCTGGAATCCATCCGATCAAAGAGGAAAGAATCACCATCAGCTGCAGGAAGCGGAAGCGTCCGTTCAGAATCGCGGTGCTGGCCGCGGTCTCGGTACTCCTCAGCTGGCTGGTATACGGGGTGACCTGCGCGTCAATCGATACAAGCCTCACCTTTTTCCAGGCGCTAGTCAGTCCCGTTGTCCTGGCCCTGATGGCCCTGGAAGCCATCGGCTGGTTTGCTGTTACCCTGAAAAAAGACGCCCGGAAGTACGCCCGGTGCTGACAATGCCCTTCAAATATTTCTCCGTTTCATGATATACTTTCCCCGATAGCAGACGGAAACGGAGGGAGTTGTTCATGAATCACTGCGGCACAATTCCGCTGGAAACAGCCCGGCTTGTTCTGAGAAGATTTGAATCTTCCGACGCTCCGGCCTTCTTCCGGAATGTCTGTTCTGACCCGAAGGTCAGTACTTACCTGACCTGGAAAACCCATGAAACACCCGCGGAAACCGAAGCCCTGCTTACGGATTTTATCCGCCGGTATGAAAATCCTGCCCGCTACTGCTGGGCAATCATCCTGAAGGAAACCAATGAAGTCATCGGCACCGTCGCCGCACCCACAGTCCATGAGCTGACGGAATGTGTGGAGGTCACCTATGCCGTCGGCAGCGCCTGGTGGGGCAAGGGGTACGCGCCCGAGGCGCTGAAAGCGGTCATGAATTTCCTGTTTGACCGGGTCGGCGTCAACCGGATTGAAGCCGGGCACGATGTTCGCAACCCGAATTCCGGCCGGGTCATGGAGAAGGTCGGAATGCGGAAGGAAGGTGTCCTCCGCCAGGCCGGCAAAAACAATCAGGGCCTGTTCGACCTGGTGTTTTACGCCATGCTGAAACAGGACCGGTAATGAATTAAGGAGACGGCGTCTGCCGTCTCCTTTTGTGTGATTCCGCTGTTTTCCCCATTATTCTTCATTGAGTCCGGTTTGTTTTTGCGTGTCAAAGCGGATCTCCATCGTTTCAACCGTCACTCCGCCCATCAGATCTTCCTCCGGTTCCCCTGAAAGACCGATTGCCCAGCCTGCCGGACAGATGCTCAAATCCTCTTCCGGACTGAACTGGCCCTCCGGATAGAGTATGTGATCCGACAGATAGCCCGGAATGGCATAGTATCCTTCAGCGATCTTTTCTTCAACTTCCTTCCGGAAGGATTTCCGGGTATCAATCAGTACAACCGGACGGTTCGGGCGGTAGACTTTCACCCTCATCTCTACATGAACATTTTCACTTCCGGCCTCCTCTGGAGGCAGCCGGAGCAATTCACCGCATTCGGCGATCCCGTCAGGATAATCCTCACAGGGCAGCCACTGATTATGAAAATCGCTTATCGCATAAGCGGATTCACAGGAAACCTCGCTTGAACTGAAAACAGACTCCTGATCATAGATCACTCCCGGCTCATACGATTTTCCGTTTACGGTCAGTTCATCCACCCGGCACCAGACCGGAACGTCCGGTTTTTTGTTTTCCAGCGTCACATCAAAGGCCAGCGTCCCGCCATTATAGATGACTGAATCTACTTTCAGTCTGGCATTTTCCGTTTCAGACTCCTGCTGTACTGCTGCTGTTATAAATGTTGCGTCCTCCTGTCCATAATCTTTCAGGAAATCAAGTACGTTCCAGTTGCTGACCGCCGCGATACCAACGCTCATCAGACAGACAACCGTCAGCGCAATCAGCACCGTGCCTGTGGAAACTCTTCTTTTCACCGGTATATCTTTCTCCTTCTCCGCCCGGCACAAAACTTTCCGTGTCAGCCAGGGATCCTTCCAGATTCCGGAAGCAGCATCGTCAAGGCTCTTCTTCATCTTTTCCTTATTCATCAATGCACTCCCCCTTCAGTTCCTTTTTCAGCTGTTCACGGGCTCTTTTCAGCCGTCCGGTCACGGCTGGCTGTGAAATATGCAGGATATCGGCAATTTCCGGCATCGTCAGTCCCTGATAGTAATACAGCAGGGTCACTTCCCGCATCTTTCGCGGCAGGTTCATCACGGCTGCCGCCACCTCCAGGTGACAGGGGTCACTCTCCCGCCCTGCCGGAAGCTCTTCTGCCGTGACCCGGCGGTCCACATGGCGGAACCAGCCAGTCCGGAGGATATCCTTGCATGTGTTGATCGCAATCCTTGTCAGGTATGTCCGTTCCGTGGATTCCTGACGGAAATCCCTGAGAAAACGGTATACCTTCAGGAAGGTTTCCTGTACTGCGTCTTCCGCCAGGGTTCTGTCATGGAGATAAAAATAGCAAAGCCGCTTGAGGGAAACCTCATGCTCCAGGATCAGCCGTTCCAGTATCTCCTCCGGACAACTGTCCTTCTCCTTGGCAGCTTCCATCTCCGGCTTCACCTCCTTTACCCATTAGACGGACAAACATGCTGAAAATATAACGTACGGAAAAACTTTTCTGTCCTTTGAAAAAACGGAAAAGCCCGGGCGTTTCTTCCTTTCAGGCTGCGCAGGAAAACAGAGTCTTCTGTCTCCCTGTTTTTTTACATCTTTGTAACACCCGTGCTGCTGTGTCCTGTGTTATAATCCGGATAATGACTGAAACTGAATTCAGGATGCTGGCAGCATAAGTTTTTTTCCCGTAAGCATTCACGTATAAAACACTCCCCTTTCCGGCATGAGCTGGAACAGGGCATGACGGTCATAAAAGGAGGAATAAACATGGCGCAGTTGATTCAGAACACCCTCAGCCGCTTCGTGGACTCCGGCGAGATTGCCGGCTGTTCCGCCCGGATTATGCGCGGCGACGAAGTCCTTTTCGAAGGACATTTCGGCTATGCGAATATTGAAAACAAAATCAGAATGTCCGACAGCACTATCTTCCCCATCGCTTCCATGTCCAAAGTCATCACCGTGGCCGGCGTCATGCAGCTTTATGAACAGGGGCTCTTCAAGCTCTGGGATCCCGTCAGCAAATACCTGCCCGGATTCAAAAATCCGAAGATCGCGAAGGAAAAGCCGGACGGATCCTATGAAATTGTGGACGCCAAGGGTGAAGTAACCCTGCGCCAGCTTTTCACCATGACCAGCGGCGTCCCCTATGGCTGGAAGGATACAGCCGCGGGACGGATCCGGTCTGAACAGGAGGAGGCCTGGGAGAAAAGCGGTGAACCCTTCCCCGGCTCTGTGGAATATGCCAACCTGGTCGGGCAGCTGCCCCTTGCTTTTGAGCCGGGTGAAAGATGGATGTACGGTTTTTCCATCGACATCCTGGGCGTTGTCCTGGAGGTGCTGACCGGCAAAACCCTGGGAGAATACCTGAAGGAAAACATTTTTGATCCGCTCGGCATGACCGATACCGGTTTTTATGTCCCGGCCGAAAAACTGGACCGGGTGGCCACCCTGTACCATATCAACGAGGATATGAAACCGGACGGACGGGAATATAACACCTCAAAGCCGTTTTTCGAAAGCGGAGGCGGCGGCCTGTACTCCACGGTAAAGGATTATTCCCGCTTTGCCCAGATGCTGCTTCACGGCGGCACGCTGGACGGTGTCCGGATTCTGGGCCGGAAGACCGTCGATCTGATCTCCACGGATCACCTGACGCCGGAGCAGCGGAAGGGTGATAACTGGGATACCCAGCGGGGTTACGGCTACGGCCTGGGCGTCCGCGTCATGACCAATCCCGAGCTGGCGGGCGTCAACAGCTCCGTCGGGGAATGGGGCTGGGACGGTGCCTTCGGCAACTGGTTCTGTGTGGATCCGAAGGAAAACCTCACCTGCGTGTACCTGACCACCAACCTTCCGGGAGAACACTACCGCTTCATCCCGAAGCTGATGGCTTCCATGTACGCCTCCCTCGGCTGATCATCTGACATCTTTACCTGAATGGAGGACCGATATCTGTGGGAATTCTGATCTGCGGTCTCAACGGCTGCGGCAAAAGCACCCTGGGCAGGCAGCTGGCCGATCAGCTGGGATACCGTTTCATCGATAATGAGGATTTATACTTTCCGAAGGATGACCCTTCCTATCTCTACTCCGGGCCCCGGAGCGAGGAGGAGGTTGTCCGGCACCTGGAGGAACTCATCGAGCAGGACCGCCGCTTTGTGTTTGCGGCGGTGAAGGGCGACTACGGCAATAAACTGCCCGCTTTCCTGGATCATGTGATTCTGATTGAAGTGCCGAAAGAAATCCGGAGCCGCCGGGTCCGGGAGCGTTCTTATCAGAAATTCGGGGACCGGGTGCTTCCCGGCGGCGATCTGTATGAAACGGAGCAGAACTGGTATGCCCTGACCGACTCCCGTCCGGATGATTATGTGACGCGGTGGCTGGATACCGTACAATGCCCCGTGATCCGGATAGACGGCACGCTGCCCGTTAAGGAGAATCTCGAAAAGCTTCTGATTCTGCTGGCCTGACAGTCTGAACTATTCAATGAACGGTGCGCCCTGCGGTGCATCGTTTTTTTTATTTATGACGTTCTTTGTAATATTTGTAAATATTTTGTAATATTCTGTTTACAATTCAGAAATAATATGGTATCCTTTCATTGTCAAAATCTGTCAGTCTTCAAAGGAGGCGTCGAAACACGATGAAAAAACAGCTCATCAGCCTGTTTCTGATCTTTGTGCTTCTGCTCTCTTTCTGTACCGTTTCCTATGCTGTCAAACCCGCCACCCTTTCCCTGAAGTCTACGGGTGATAACGTCAGGTCGCTCCAGAAGTCCCTGATTTCTTTGGGTTACCTCAAAGGCAAAGCGGATGGCGTTTTCGGGTCCAAGACAGAGGAAGCCGTCAAAAAGTTCCAGAAGGCAAACGACCTGACGGTAGACGGCCTGGCCGGCGCGGATACGCAGGGCGCGATCAACGCGGTGCTGAAAAAGAAAAACAGCAAATCCACCTCGAAACAGGTGACTCCGAAAACCACCGTCAAATTCCCTGCCGTGCTGAAGTCGGTTCTGCCGGAGTTGGCTGCCGGCGCAAAGGATCCCGTATTCGGCGGAGATTATTCCACCCTGTATAACGGATCCGTCGGCAACCGGGTCAAAACGGTTCAGACCATCCTGATCGCCATGGGCTATCTGGGCGGCACCGCGGACGGCATTTACGGAACCAACACGGAAAACGCGGTCCGCAAATACCAGGAAGCCTCCGGGATGAGTTCCGCGGATGGCATTGCCGGCCCGCTGACGCTGGCCAATCTGTACCGGTACGCCACAAGCGCGGAATCCGGTCTCAGCCAGTACAAATAATCTCTTCAGACATTCCCCGTTCTCCTTCCCCGCATGGGCTGAAACAGCCCGTGCGGATTTTTTATAAAAAAGTATTGACACCTTCAGTTTATTAGTGTACTATCTTACTCGTACACTACGTCACCGTTAAAGGAGGAAGCTATGGATTACGATCCCATGAGCCCCATCTGGCTGCAGGTTGTCAACAGGATTAAGGGAGCGGTCGTTACCGGTGCGATCGGTCCCGGGGATAAACTGCCTGGCGGCAGGGATCTTGCCGTGCAGTACTCCATTAATCCGAATACGGCGGCGCGGGTTTATCAGGAGCTGGAACGCGAAGGGCTCTGTGAAACACGGCGCGGTATGGGAACCTATGTGACTGAGAATACGGAAACCATTTCCGCCCTGCGTGCGCAGATGGCCTCGGAAGCTGCGGACCGTTTCCTCCGGGATCTCCGGATGCTGGGGCTGGACAGTGATGACGCGATCCGGCTTCTGAAAGAAAGGAAGGATACAGATCATGCTTGAAAGCAGAGAGCTGACAAAAAAATTCGGTACGAAAACCGCCGTTGACTGTGTAACGATGTCCATGGAGCCCGGGCATGTCTACGCCATGCTTGGGCCGAACGGCAGCGGCAAAACCACCTGGATGAAGATGGCCGCCGGCCTGGTCAAGCCCACCTCCGGCTCCGTATATTTCAACGGTGCTCCCGTGGGAATCGAAAGCCGCCGGGATGTTGCCTATATGTCCACCGAGCCTTATTTCTATGACTGGATGACCATTGAAGACGCCGGAAAATACTATCGGGATTTTTTTGCGGACTTTTCCATGGACCGTTTCCTGCGTATGCTTCACGATATGAACCTGAATGAGAAGGATAAGATCCGCACCCTGTCCAGCGGTATGGTGGCCAAGATGAAGATTGCGCTCACCCTGGCCCGGGACGCCAAAGTCTACATGCTGGACGAGCCCTTCAACGGCATTGACCTGCTGGCCCGGGATGAAATCCGCGGCGCCATTCTGAGTGCCGCCGTCCCGGAAAAGCTTCTGCTGCTTTCCAGCCATCTTGTGGAGGAAATGGAAGCGATCGCGGACCGTGCTGTGTTTATCCGCAGCGGCGTTCTGATGGAAGTACGGGACCTGGAAGAAATGCGCGAGGTGGACGGCGTCTCCATGGCGGACCGTTACCGTGCTATCTTCGGTCACGGGGAGGTGCAGGCATAATGTTGAAACTTCTGAAATATGAGTTCCGGAAAACGATGTTCCCGAAACTGATTCTTCTGGCAGCGTTCGTAATCATGGAAGGTATTTTCCTCTACGGCCACTGGACCGGCAAAGAGGATACCAAAGCGCTCGGTATGGGACTGGTCCTTTTTACCCTCTTCTTCAGCTTCCTTCTGCTCGGCATCCTGAGCCTGGTGACCCTGCATAAGGATATGAACACCCGGCAGGGCTATATGCTGTTCATGACGCCCAACAGCACCTACCGCATTCTCGGCGCCAAGGTGGCGGAATGCGGCCTGTCCCTGCTGATTGCCGGCGCCATCGGTCTGGGCATCGGAGCGCTGAATTTCTCCATGCTTTCGGAAGTCACAAAGCTGATCACCTCACTCCTGGAGAATTTCGGTTCAAATCTCGTTCCCGATTTCCCCACTTTGTCTTCGCTGCTCTTCAATATTCTCAGCCATCTGCTGTGCAGCGTAACCACCGCCTATCTGGCCGACGTGATTTCCTCCTCCCTGCTGAACGGCCGGAAGGGAAACCTTGCGATTACTTTTGTGCTGTTCATTCTGATCAACTATGCGGTTCAGAAGATCCTGACCCTGGTGCCCGATTCCCTCGGTGTCGTCCCGGTCTTCCTGCTCCAGGGGGGCATTGCCCTGGTGCTGGCCGGAATCATGTATGTCATCACCGCCCGCCTGATGGATCGCTATCTCAGTGTTTAACAGGCGCCTCCGGACACACCGGGAGGGTGCGCATACCGCGCGCCCTCCTGTTCTGTTTTCCCGGGCATTCTGTCCGAAATGGAACAAAAAGCCCTTCCGGTTCGTTTATATTTACAGGAACGGGTTCAGGAAGCGATCCTGTACGGTTTTTCCGGTTCAGGCCCCGGGCCTCCGGAATTTCCGGTTTCCTGAACCTTCGTTCCAGCCTGCGGTACAGGGAAACAGGCCGCAGACGCATTGCGTACCCGGCACAGATGCCTGCGCCGGAACCTGAATAAGGAAATGGTAAGAAGGGATAGCAAATGAAAAGAAATATCAAAATCTTAGGACTGGCAGGAGCGCTGGCACTGTGTCTGTTGCTGACCGGCTGCTATCAGTCTCCGGATAATACAACCAACCCGGATAATGAGATGCATTTTAATACGCATCCGCCGGAAGAAACGGCAACCCCTGCCCCGGTGGTGGAGGAGACCGTCCTGCCGGACAGCGGCTCGACCGAAGCGCCGGACAACGGCTGGCCCGAAAGCACGGATCAGGTTTACGATCCCTATGCTTTCCCCACGGAATCACCCGCGTCAAATCAGAACATCTGGGGCAACCTGGACGGCCCGATCGTCCTGATCACCTCCCAGCCTTCTGACGGCGTCCCTGCTCCCACAGGCGGCAATGACATTGCGCTGATCACCTCTTCCCCGTATACGGAGATTCCTTCTCCGGAAGCCACACCCACACCGAAGAGCCTGCAGCGCGGCTATACCGACAGTGAGGAAGTCCGTCAGATGCAGTCCCGCCTGAAGGAGCTTGGGTATTACAAAGGTTCTCCCGACGGCGACTTCGGTCCGGCGACGGAAGATGCTGTGAAGGCCTTCCAGAAGGCAAACGGCCTGACCGCGGACGGCAAGGCCGGTGAAAAAACCCTGGCTAAACTGAACGGATCGGACGCTGTCCGCGCCGGCAGCAGCAGTTCCGGCAGCAGTTCCGGCAGTTCCTCCGGCGCGGCTTCCGACGCCTCCTCCCGGATTAATACGAAAATCTATCTGGAAGTCGGCAATGAAGGAAAAAACGTCAAAACGCTGCAGAACCGGCTGATTGAGCTGGGCTGGATGTCCGGTTCTGCTTCCGGTCTTTACGATGAGACTACCGAAGCCGCCGTCATCGCCTTCCAGAAAAAGGCGAAACTGTGGGCGGACGGCAAGGCTGGCCCCAAGACCCTGGAAGCCCTGTTTGCCGCCGGCGCGGCCAAGGGATCCAATCCTGTTTCCGCCGGCAGCGGCACGCTGGAAAACGGCAGTGAAGGCAGCGAGGTAAAACGGCTGCAGAAGCGCCTGATTGACCTGGGCTACCTGAGCGGCAGCGCGGACGGCAAATTCGGTCCTGCAACGGAAGCCGCTCTGACTGAGTTCCAGAAGAACAACGGGCTGGAAGCCGACGGTAAAGCCGGCACCAAAACCCAGAACAAACTTTACGGTGACGAAGCCAAACGCGCCGGCTCCTCTGACTGATAGACAGTCCGCACTGTACAGACCCTGAAATCTGACAACCTGAAAATCGCTTCCGTTCCGGAAGCGATTTTTTCTGCCATTGTCAATTGTTCATTGTTAATTGTTAATTGCCATTTGCACTGTTGCCGTGATTTTGTTCTTCCCTTCCACCCGGGTGAACCCCATTTTTTCATACAAATGCCTGGCCGGTTCATTATCCACATTCACATCCAGTGCCATTCCGGCGGGGCGGTTCATTTCAATGGCCCTGGCCAGTAGCTTTCTTCCCCAGCCTCTGCAGCGGCTGTCCTCCGCTACCAGAATGTCAAAAATATAGTTTTCCTCCTTCGGCCAGGTCACATCCAGATAGCCTGCAACCTGCCCGTTTTCAACCGCGATAAATATCCGGAAAAAATCCGGATCCGCGGCTGTTTTTTCTCCTGTCCAGAACATGTCTTTGTTATGCAGTGCGCAGTACTGCTCATAATAAGCGTCGGTCAGCAGCTCAATTCCTTCGGTATCCGCAGGAACAGTTTCTCCCGTCAGCTCCATATACTGCTGTTCCGGTTCAAACGTTGCTCCTTTTTCGGCCAGCATCTCCTTCAGCGGCTGATTGCCCGGATTGAACACAAAGTCCACCTGGAAGCCGGGGTACTTTCCCTGCAGATAAGCCGCCAGCGCTTCGCATGCTTCCGCGGACCGCGTCAGACAGACGCCCGCTTCAATATTCCTGTCTTCTTCGCTCACCAGCAGTACAAACAGCCCTGCCGGCTCATCGTCTCGGTATATGCCGAGTATCTTCTCATCCTGCTGCTCCATGGATTTCAGGAGCTTATTCGTCATTTCTTCCTGCCCCGGATGGTTTGGATCGGCAAATGCCGGATCACCGTTCACATCCGCAATCAGCGCCGTCCAGGGGGCCAGATCTGTAATTTCTTCAATACGCATGGTTTCTTTTTTCCTTTCGTCAGGAGTCAGACTCCGGGATTATAGCATAGTTCAGGTTTTTCTGTCCGCTTTTTTCCCCATTCCTCTTGTCCTTTGGCACCGTCATATAGTAAACTGACGGGAACCCATTTGGGTCATATACCCTGCATGTGAAAAGAGCGGAAGATCGGATGATGAAACCGGATGAAGCCGGCAGGAACCGGCGCGCTGTACTCTTTGTTTTTCTGGCCTCCGTGTGCTTCAGCACCGGCGGTCTGTTTATCAAGCTTGTTCCCTGGTCTGCCCTGGCCATCAACGGCGCACGGAACCTGATCGGTGCCGCCGTCATTGGTATTTACCTGCTGATCACCCGTCACCGGATCGTTTTCAGCCGCCGGGTGCTGGTCGGCGCCCTGTCCATGATCGGCGTTACCACGCTTTTCGCCATTGCCAATAAGCTGACCACCGCCGCCAACACCATCGTGCTGCAGTTTACGGCGCCGGTGTTCGTGATCCTGTTCATGTCCCTGTTCTATCACCAGAAGCCTGGCCGGATGGACCTGGTCACCTGCTTCCTGGTTCTGCTGGGCGTGGTGCTGTTCTTTGTGGACGGCATCCAGGCCGGAAACCTGACCGGCAATATCGTGGCGATTCTGTCCGGCGTCTGTTATGCCGGTGTTTTCATGATGAACGCCGGGGAAAACGCGGACGCCATCTCCTCCTGTTTTCTCGGCCAGCTCACCGCCGGCCTGCTTATGACGCCCCTGTGCTTTCAGGAAACGGATTTCTCCCTTCCGACCCTGGCCGCGGTCATCGCGCTGGGTATGGTGCAGGTAGGCGGAGCCTATATTCTCTTTTCCATCGGAATCCGGCGCACCCAGCCGGTCACAGCCAGCCTGATCACCGGCATGGAACCCATCATGAACCCGCTGCTGGTGGCCGCCTTCTACCGGGAACGTGTCTCTCCCCTGGCCGTCGCCGGGGCGGTCATCGTGGTCTGCTCCATTCTGGGCTATAACGTCTGGCTGTCAAAGAAAAAGAATACTGCTGATCTGCAAGGAGACTGCGGCAATGAGTGAAGAGAAACATTTCTCCTGTTTTCTGTATGATCAGATCGATCATGAAACAGAAGCCGGCAACCCGGATAATCCGCGGAATTTTATGGATTCCCTGGATCCGCTGCTTTCCGTCCTCGTCTCCCGCGAAGCCGGCGCTTCCTTCTATGATGACCTGACCGGCCGTTTCGGCACTGAATATATTGACCGGATGATCCGCTGCGGCGTCCTGCGCCGGGAGGATCAGCGCGTCTTTCTGGATACGCCGGTGTTTCTGGAGGCGGATGCTCCCCTGCTGGCCGCACATTTCGCCTCCGCCGCGGAAAAGCTGGCCGGCCTCATTGCGTCCTGCCGGCAGCCGCTGTATGAGCTGGCCGGGAAAATCAGCAACGGTTTTCCCCCGGAGCGGAACCTGTACCATCTGCTCTGCGGCTGGAGCATGGACGGTGCCATGATCGACCGCCTGATTGGGGAGAACATTATCTCTGAAGGCCGTCATCATGCTACCGGACTGGATTACCTGCTGGTCATCTACGAGAAGAACCCTGTCCTGGATGTCTTTTCGGACAGGCTGCTTTGTTCCTTCAACCGCTGCGTTCAGGAAAACTGCGCCCTGGAATCCTTCGGGGACGCGGACGGCAACCGCCGCGATTGCTTCCGTTATTTCCGTCTGAAGGAGCAGGGAAAGCTGACTCCTGCCTTTGAGAAGATCGATCAGGCCATGCAAGGGCTTTCCCCCGCGGATCTCACCCGTGCTGCCGCCGCCCTGGCCGACGGGCGCAGGGCGGATGATCGTTCAGTCCGCGCCCTGGAAACCTTAGGCTATACCCGGAACGGCAGGCTCTGCGTGCCTGTCTTCCGGCCGGAGCATGATGTGATCTTTTATGCCATGGAGGAACTGCTGGAGAAAATCCTGCTGCAGCCTGTTGCCGAAGTGTTTGAAGTTCTCCGGGACCTGCGGATTACGCCTTCCCTCCACCGCGTTCCCCTGAAGGAAACCGCCAACGAATGCTGGCATATCCTCTTCGGGAATATCAACGAAGCCCTCGTCCGGAACGGTCTTGTGTCCGTGCCGGAAGCGCATGCCGGAGAAGGCCGTTATCTGCGCTGCGTCGTCCTCGGCTGATTTTTGTTCCTGATGATACTTTATTGGAGGCCTCCCATGACTCTGACTCTCCTGGCCTTTCTGATCGTCTGTCCCCTGCTGTTCCTCGCCGGCTTTGTGGATTCCATCGGCGGGGGCGGCGGGCTCATTTCCCTTCCGGCTTATCTGCTGGCCGGTCTGCCGGTTCACCAGGCTATCGCCACCAACAAGCTTTCCTCCACCTGCGGCACCTCTCTGTCCACAGGCCGTTTCCTGCGTCACGGGCTGATCAACCTGAAACTGGCCCTACCCTCCGCCGTGGCGGCCTTTGCCGGCTCCACCCTGGGCGCGCGCCTTTCCCTGCTCGTCAGTGAGGATGTCATGAAGTACATCCTTTTCGCCGTGCTTCCCGTGTCGGCCTTCTTTGTGCTGAACCGGCACCTGTTTCAGGATCGGGGCGGCGAAGCGGAGGCCAATCGCCGGACCATGATCATCTGCGTCCTGTCCGCCCTGCTCATCGGCGCCTATGACGGCTTTTACGGTCCCGGAACCGGCACCTTCCTGATCATTGCCTTTACCGTCTTCGCGAAGATGTCCGTTTCCTCCGCCAACGCCCAGGCCAAGGTGATCAACCTGACCTCCAACATCACTTCCCTCGTTGTCTTCCTGCTGAACGGCCAGGTGGTTTTCCTGCTTGGCCTTGCCGGCGCCCTTTGCAACATGGCCGGCAACTGGCTGGGTTCCGGCCTGGCGCTGAACAAGGGCTCCAGGATCGTCCGTCCTGTCATCCTGGGCGTCCTGCTGCTCCTGTTTCTCAAAATCATCATCGGTTTCTGAGGCAGCGGTATGGATCATCAGACAGAAGCAATCGCTTACCGGAAGGCCAACGAGCGGATGGAAATCGTCCGGTACAGAAACTGGACAAAATCCTATGCGCCTCATACCCATGCGTCCCATCTGACCCTGGGTTATGTGGAAGAAGGAATGATCCGGCTGACTGTCAATGGTGAAAGCCGGACCTGTAAAAAGGGAGACAGTTTCCGGATCCCGCCGGATACGCTCCATGAAATCAGTTCCATGGACGGAAAACCTTACTCCATGATGGTGTTCTGTGTCCGGACGGAGCCGGAAACCGCAGACAGGGATCTTCAGGAAATTCGCGCCGCTCTTCTGGCGCAGCCGGAAAACCTCTATCTGATTCAGGAGATGGCTAAGGACGCCCGCATCAGTCCATACTATATGATCCGCCGTTTCCGGAAAGCTTTCGGTCTGACCCCGCATCAGTTTCAGATCCAGTGCCGGGTCCGGAAGGCCCAGAAACTTCTGGAAGAAGAAAAAAGCATCTCCCGGGTGACTTATGAATCGGGTTTTTCCGATCAAAGCCACCTCGACAGATGCTTCCGGAAGCTTGTAGGGCTGACGCCTGTCCAGTACCGGGCGCTGCTCCGGGAAGACGGTCAGCAGAGCGCCGGGAAGAACTTGGCAAACAGATAAAGTCCCTGTGCGCCGGCCTGCACCTCATGGTGAACTTTTGCCGGCAGGATGGTGATCACGCCCGGCGTATAAACCTGGCTGTATCCGCCGTTGACGCAGACGCCGTCTCCCGCGATCACCTCATGGGTTTCCAGCTGTGTTTCGTGGATATGATCCCCGATCTGCTTGTACGGGGCAATCCGCACCAGGTGATAGCTGAATGCGCCGTCCGTATCTTTTGCGGTGAGAATGTGCTTCAGTTCCACCCCTTCAAACACGGGATGTGCGGACCAGGGAATATCCCCGAAAGGGATCGTCCGGTCCTCCCTGCACAGATGTCCGGTATTGAAGGCTTCAAAGGTTTCATGGTTCATGGGGTTACCTCCTTCCTGATTTGCAGGAACAGGATACCCGAACCGGACCCTTGCGGCTTGGATAAAATTGCTTTTTGTAAAAAGAGGAGACGCTTGTCTCCTCTTTGGTTATTGTATCAGTCGTTTGGCAATCTCCAGCGCCAGGTAGAAATGCTTCAGCGTGTGATTGGCTTCCCGCAGTCCCTCCGGAGAATACTCCTCCGCGTCCAGCACGTCTCCGGTAATCAGGAAGTCATACAGGCTGAAACCGTGGAAACCGCAGACTGCCTGTACCCCGGCCAGCTCCATATCCACCGCCAGGCAGCCTTCCTGCTGCCGCTGCGCGACCTGGTCCTTTGTTTCCCGGTACAGCGCGTCCGTGGTCCAGACGCGTCCCCGGACATACGGCATCTTCAGCTCCTCAAACACACGGCCGACCGTCTCTGAACCCGGGATCCCGATGTAGTCCGCCGGCAGCGCGTAGTGATAGGACATGCCCTCATCCCGGTAGGCCTCCGCCGGCACCACAAACTTCCCTGCGGTCGCTTCCCTGTTCAGGTTGCCTGCCGATCCGAACATCACAAACTTCGTTGCCCCTGTCATGTGATGGCATTCAATGATGTCCGTTCCCGCGCCTGCCGCGCCGATATGGGACAGGTAAAACCCGATCTTCCGGCCGTCGACCGTCAGCAGGTGGATCGGCGTATACCCGTTGCAGGCGTGAATCTCCGCCGCCTTTTCGTTCGGGAATGTCTCCAGCACATGGGAAAAGATCACATGGGAAAACGTCACGATACAGACGTCGCAAAGCTGCCGTGCTTCCCCGTAGAAATCTCCGGGAGAAATAATCGCCGGGCTTTCCGGGTCAAAAGAATTGATAATCATATTTTCGCCCCCATATCCTTTGGTTCTGCCGTTTCAGGGCTCCCAACCCGGTCCTCTTCCGTCAGCACCCGGGGAATAAACCGCGGAGCGAACTTCCCTTTTCCCTTCTTTTTCACAAAGCAGTATCCGATGGAGGAGAAGACCACCGCGCCAGCCATGTTCACCAGCAGGTCCTTCATCGTGTCATGAATTCCCACGTCCAGATAGCCGCCCAGGCCCAGCCGTTCCGAACTGCCGTCGGAGTGGATCACTGCCACGTCCGCGATGTCCTTCACCTGGATCGCGATATTGTTCTGTGTCTCGTCCAGCGACACGGAGTTAAACTCCCGGATCACCGTATCCTTCTGCATATCCAGCACAAAAAGCCGGTCCCCCGCATATTCATAGAACTCCCACAGGACGCCGATGGTCATGGAGAAGCAGAAGGCCACAATCGCCATGAACAGCGGGGAAAGCCGCAGCGAGACCCGTTCATGCCGGTTCAGGATATCCACCAATGAAAATCCGATCGCCGCGAAACAGAATCCGTTGATCGTATGCAGCACCGTATCCCAATGGGGCACGCGCACATAGAATTTGTTGATTTCCCCCAGGATGGTTGAGGCGAAAATAAAGCACAGCAGGACAATCTCCAGCGTGCTGGGCAGTTCAATCCGCAGTTTTCTGGAAATAATGCTGGGAAGCAGCAGCAGGAAGAACACGATCACCGAAATAAAAACCGATTCATAGTCTCCCCGCAGGAAAGACAGCACCCCTGTCAGTACCACCAGCGCCCGCAGGATAATAAAGGTGATCACTGTACCCTGGTGACTGTACCATACTTTTTTTCCGGTCTGTTTCATAGACCTGTCCCTCCGTTACTGTCGCAATACCGTCTCTATTATAATTAAACGCATATAAATTGAAAATGTATCTGCCGTTTATGTTCTTACGCTGTTTTTATTTGACTGTCCGTACCGGCGTTTGCTATCATCCAACCATACCAACCGAACACCCCCAGATACCAGACAAGGGGACGGTTCTTTTATCTTGTTTTTGAGTCAGTAAAAGAAAGGAAATCCTTATGCTGAACGTCCGACGCGCTGAAATTCGGGATATTCCCGCCATTCTGAATCTGCTGGTCCAGGTGGATCTGGTGCATCACAACGGCCGGCCGGATCTGTTCAAAGGTCCGGCAACCAAATACAATGCTGCCGAGCTGGAAACCATCCTCACCGATGAGGAAACGCCCGTTTTCGTCTGCACCGACGCGGAGGACCGGGTGCTGGGACATGGTTTCTGCGTCATGCAGCATTCCGGCGGCCAGCTGCTGGTGGAACATACCACAGTCTATATTGACGATATCTGCGTGGACGAGGCTGCCCGCGGAAAAGGCGTCGGCCGGGCCCTGTATGAGCATATCCTGTCTTTTGCCCGGGAGAAGGGCGCCTATAACGTCACCCTGAATGTCTGGAGCTGCAACCCCGGCGCCATGGCCTTTTATGAAAAACTCGGCCTGGTTCCCTATAAGGTCGGCATGGAGAAAATCCTGTAAGGAGCCGGTATGGAGTACATTCATCATTATGCTTCCCCCCTCGGCGGGATCACCCTGGCTTCGGACGGCAGCGCCCTGACCGGCCTGTGGTTTGACGGCCAGAAATACTTTGCCGCTGCGCTTTCCCCTGACAGTGAGGAGGAAATGCTCCCTGTGTTTGCGGAAGCGGATCGCTGGCTGGATCGTTATTTTACCGGAAGCATTCCGGATTTCACTCCCCCGCTGAATCCGCGGGGGACCCCGTTCCGCCTGCTGGTCTGGGAAACGCTCCTGGCCGTTCCCTACGGTCAGACCGTCACCTACGGTCAGCTTGCCCAAAGGCTTGCCCTCCGCACAGGCCGTCCGGTTTCCGCCCGTGCTGTCGGAAACGCCGTCGGTCATAATTCCGTTTCCCTGATCATTCCCTGCCACCGGGTCATCGGTGCGGATGGCAGCCTTACCGGGTACGCGGGCGGACTGGAACGGAAAACCCGGCTGCTGCAGCTGGAGCGGCAGAACCCTTGAGGCAAATAAAAAGCCGGATTGAGGAACATTATTGCCATGATCCTGATGAAAGCGCCTGGAAATATGTCCTGAACGCCTGATCCGAAAGGATAAATGCTATGCTGAATACAATTCTCGATATAGCTTATAATCACAATGAACTGATTATTCTTCTGTACCTCGTTCTCACAGCCGTACTCCTGTTTTCCCGCCGGGAAAAAGCGAACCGGGTTTTCCAGTGTGCGGCTCTGGCCGTCTGGTTCATCGGAACCGCCTATCTGGTTTTCTTTGAGCGCACGCCTGTCATGGATGTCCGGTATAACTTTATTCCCTTCCGGGATGACAATCTCTGGAATGTCAAAAGCAACATCCTCATCTTCGTTCCTCTTGTACCGGCGCTGTGCGGTGCTTTCCCGAAACTGAAAGTAAAAAGCGCCGTTCTGTCCGGCATTTTGCTGATTGTGGCCATTGAACTGATTCAGCTGCTCAGCCGCCGGGGCGTCTGCGATATTGATGATTTCCTGGAAAACTTCCTCGGCGTCCTGATCGGTGCGGGCTGTTATCTCCTCCTGCGCCGCGCGGCAGGTCACCGCTGACGCCTTCCCGCGTCCGCTGTTTTTGTCCTTAAATAAGTCTGATTTGTCTGATGTATTTCCTCTCTTCCTGTAATAATATAATAGGGTAATCGTAATCTGTTTCAGGAGGAATCCGATATGCAGGCTTTCAACCCCTACCTTCCCGGCTGGGAATATATTCCGGACGGCGAACCGCACGTGTTCAACGGCCGGGTCTATGTTTACGGTTCCCACGACCGCTTCAACGGCCATGTGTTCTGCCTCAATGACTATGTCTGCTGGTCCGCGCCGGTGGACAACCTGGCGGACTGGCGTTATGAAGGCGTCATCTATAAAAAGACGGATGATCCGGATAACCGGGAGGGCAAAGCCTGCCTTTATGCCCCGGATGTCACCCAGGGTCCCGACGGCCGGTATTATCTCTACTATGTCCTGGACAAGCAGTGCCGCGTGGCCGTCGCTGTGTGCGATACGCCTGCCGGGAAATATGAGTTCTACGGCCATGTGCATGACAAGGAGGGCGGCCTGCTAGGCAACCGTCCCGGGGATGAGCCCCAGTTCGATCCCGGCGTCCTCACCGAAAACGGTAAAACCTGGCTCTATACCGGTTTCTGTTCCCCCATGGATGCCTCCCGCCACGGCCCCATGTGCACAAAGCTGGCGGAAGATATGCTGACCATTGAGCAGGAACCCGTCTTCATCATGCCCAGCAAGCCCTACAGCGCCGGTTCCGGCTATGAAGGCCACGAATTCTTCGAGGCCTCCTCCATCCGGAAGTTCGGAGATCTGTATTACTTTGTCTATTCCTCCATCGTGATGCATGAGCTGGCCCTGGCCGTCAGCAAATATCCGGATCACGGCTTTGAATACAAGGGCGTCATCGTCAGCAACAACGATATCGGCATCAGCAGCTATAAGCCTGCCGGCAAACCCATGTATTACGGCGGCAACAACCACGGCGGTCTGGTGCAGGCCGGCGGGAAAACGTATATCTTCTATCACCGCCAGACCAACGGCACCACCTACAGCCGCCAGGGCATGGCTCAGGAAGTGACGCTTCTGCCGGACGGTTCCATTCCCCAGGTGGAGATGACCTCCTGCGGCCTCAACGGCAGGCCCCTGGAAGGCCGCGGCACCTATCCCGCCTATATCGCCTGCAACCTCTTCACGGAGAAGGAAGCGGTTTATACCGGCGGTTACGGCGGCGGCGTCTGGGCGGACGGCTGCTTCCCCCGGATCACCCAGGACGGAAAAGACGGCGATGAGGAACAGCCCTATATCATGAACATGCTCAACGGCGCCACCTGCGGTTTCAAATACTTTGACTGCAAAGGCGTGAAGACCGTCACCGTGGAAGTCCGCGGCTACTGCTCCGGCGCCTTCGAGGTAAAAACCGCCTGGGACGGCCCCGTACTGGCCAAGATCCCCGTGGAGTTCACCAACGTCTGGACTGAATACACCGCCGACGTCGCCATTCCCGACGGCGTCAACGCCCTCTACTTTACCTACACCGGACCTGGTTCCGCGGCTTTGCGAAGCTTCACACTCCGCTGATGATTGTCAGCCGCGGAAACTCTTAACTCTTCACTCTTAACTTTTCACTCCACAGCCGAAAGCGCCGCTTTCGGCTGTTCTTTACTCTGATCCAATCTCTCGTCTTGAGCAATTACACTTTACAATGCTATAATATGTTTTGACTTAAGGGTTGACAGCCCTCACTATATATAATTGTGAATTATGAATTATGAATTGTGAATTGATTTTGCAGCTTCCCGCCCCCGTCGCCTCCCTGCTGGCCCGCCTGAACGGTGCCGGCTTTTCGGCGTACGTGGTCGGCGGCTGCGTCCGGGATACCCTGCTGGGCCTGCAGCCCCATGACTGGGATATCTGCACCTCTGCCCTGCCGGAGCAGATGCAACAGGTCTTTCATGATCTGCACACCGTGGAAACCGGCCTGAAGCACGGCACCCTGACGGTTGTGGTGGATCATGTTCCCTATGAGGTGACCACCTTCCGGGTGGACGGGGACTATACCGATCACCGTCATCCGGATTCCGTCCATTTTGTGGATAACCTGACGGAAGATCTGGCCCGCCGGGATTTCACCGTTAACGCCATGGCTTACTCCCCGGAGACCGGCCTGGCTGATCCCTTTCACGGTCAGCAGGATCTGTCCGCGAACCTGATCCGCTGTGTCGGAGAGGCTGAGAAGCGCTTTGATGAGGACGCCCTGCGTATTCTTCGCGCCCTGCGCTTTGCGGCTGTCTATGATTTTGCCATTGAGCCTGCCACCTCCGCTGCCTTGCGGAAAATGGCGCCGGATCTTTCCCGGGTCGCCGGGGAGCGGATCCGGGAGGAACTGCTGAAACTCCTTTGCGGCAAGGCCGCCGGCCGCATCCTCCGGGACTATCCGGAAGTGCTGGCGGAGATCATCCCGGAAATCCGTCCGATGATCGGCTACGATCAGCAGAATCACCATCATAGCTATGACCTCTGGGAGCATACCGTCCGCGGCGTCGAAGGCGTTCCCGCCGATCCGGTCCTGCGGCTCACCATGCTCCTGCATGACACCGGCAAGCCTGCCGCCCGCACTACGGACGAAAAGGGCGAAGGTCATTACAAGGGACATCCGAAGATTTCCGAACAGATCGCCCGCAAGACCGCTGACGTCCTTCACCTGGACAACGCCTTCCGGGACCGTCTGTGCAATCTGGTCCTGCACCATGATATTCCCCTGCGTACCGACAGCGGCGCCATCAACACAGACCGTTCCTTCCTGCTGCGCCGGCTGAACCGTTTCGGCGAACAGGATCTTCGCGCCATCTTCCTCATCCATCGGTCCGACCGGATTGCCACCGGTTATACCACGGCGAAGCGGGAGGACGCCCGGCTGAAGGAGCGGATGGCCGCCCTGGACGCCCTCCTGGCGGAACAGCCCTGCTTCACCCTGAAGGATCTGGCCGTCAACGGCCGGGATCTGCTGGCCGCCGGTCTCAAAGGCAAAGCGGTCGGCGAAGCCCTGCAGCTTCTCCTGGAAGCCGTCATGGACGGAAAAGTCCCGAATGAAAAGGCCGCCCTGCTGGACGCGCTTCCCTCCCTGATGTGACAAGGGGACGGTTCTGTCGTCACATTATCTCGCCTTGCCGTTCTCCAAACCCTGTCCCGTCTGCGTATAGTAACCCGCCGGTTTTTTGACAGAACCGGCGGGCTTTGTTATGATGTCCGAAGTATACTGTATCCTGATTAAGGAGGCAGATCTGTGACACAGGAAGAGATCAACAGCACCAACTGGAGCCAGTCGGTCGCGGGCGTATGCGTCCGGGACGGAAAGGTCCTGCTTGCTCGCCATACCTATGGCAGCGGCCAGGGCAAGCTGATCATTCCCGGCGGATATGTGAAATTCGGGGAGGTTCCGGAGGAAACCCTGGTCCGGGAATACCTGGAGGAAACCGGCGTCACGGTCAAAGCCGGCAAGCTCCTCGGAATCCGTTTCAGTACCAGGGACTGGTATGCCGTCTTTGCCGCGGAATATGTGGCGGGCGAAGCGCGCTCCGACGGGGACGAAAACAGCGAGGTCGTCTGGATGGACGCGGCTGAAGCCCTGCAGGACGAAACAGTTCCCGGGCTCACCAAAACCATGATCGAATGTGCCCTGAAGGGAGACGGCTTTGAGCTCACGCCCTATCAGACAACCAAACCCGGTAACTATCTGTATATCTGATAAAAGACAGGAGGCTGCGATTATGACAGAAGAGAAACAGAAGTTTATCGAACTCCTGGCCGAATCCGGCGCCGTTCAGTTCGGGGACTTTACCGCCAAGAGCGGAAGAAAAACCCCTTTCTTCATCAATACCGGCAAACTGATGTACGGTGACCAGCTGGATCTGCTCAGCCGGATGTATGCTCAGACCTACGTGGAGAACATCGGCAGAGAGAGCCGCCTGCTTTTCGGTCCGGCCTATAAGGGCATCACCCTCATCGCGGTCACTGCCGCGGCACTGTACCGCCAGTACGGCGTCCGCGCGCCCATCTGCTTTAACCGGAAGGAAAAGAAGGATCACGGCGAAGGCGGCGTCTTTGTCGGAAAGATCCCGGAGGAGGGCGACCGGATCGTCATTGTTGAGGATGTCATTACCGCCGGCACCGCCATCCGGGAATCCCTGAACCTGATGAAGGAGCATGGCAAAGGCCGGGCAGAGGCTGTCATCATCTCCGTGGACCGGCTGGAAAAGGGGCAGGGTGCCGAATCCGCCCTGGCGGAGCTTGGCCGGGAATTCGGTATCAGGATCTTCCCTATCGTCACCATCCGGGAAGTGGTCGCCCACTTGCACAACCGGGAGATCAACGGAAAATTCTGGCTTGATGACGCCACGTATGAAAAGATCCTGGCATACTGGAAAATCTACGGAGTGGAAGCATGAGTTACCGTTACTGTCTCTTTGACCTGGACGGCACGCTGACCGATCCCGGCGTCGGCATCACCAATTCCGTCATGCACGCGCTGCGGAAGTTCGGGATCAGCGTACCGGATCGCAGTGAACTCTATTCCTTTATCGGTCCGCCCCTCGGGGAGTCTTTCCGGAAACAATATGGTTTTTCCGAAGAGCAGTCCCGTCAGGCCGTGGACTATTACAGGGAGTATTTCCGCGCCGGCGGCATCTTTGAGAATACTGTCTATGACGGAATTCCGGAATTGCTGCAGGTGCTGAAGCGGAAAGGCGTCACCGTTGCCCTGGCCACCTCCAAGCCTTATGAGTTCGCGGTGCAGATCCTGCAGCACTTTGATCTGTATCAGTACTCTGATTATTTCGGCGCCGCCGATATGGACGGTACCGTCAGCAAAAAAGCCGATGTCATCGCCCGCCTCCTGGGTCAGTTCGATCAGGTGGATCCCGCTGCTGTCCTGATGATCGGCGACCGGGCCCAGGACATTGCCGGAGCCAAAGCCAACGGGCTTCCCTCCGCGGGCGTCCTGTGGGGATACGGTTCCCGGGAGGAACTTCAGTCCGCAGGAGCAGACCACCTGCTTTCCGTCCCGTCAGACCTGCTGTCCCTTCTTTAAATACCTTTGGATATCGAATGCCTGTCTCTTTCCGGCCGTCTGACAACAAATCATTATGAATTATGAATTATGAATTGTGAATTGAGGTTAAGCCATGCGTCTTTTGTTTGATATGGATCTCCACGACTACGATGCCTGCACCCATTCGTTTGTCCGGAACTCTGCCCGGAGCATTATCCTCCGTGACGGCAAAACGGCCATGATCCACAGTCTGAAATACGATTACTATAAGTTTCCCGGCGGCGGAATTGAGAACGGTGAAAGCCCCGTTGACGCCATGATCCGTGAAACCCGTGAAGAGGCCGGTCTGGTCGTCATACCGGAGTCCGTCCGGGAATACGGTTATGTCCACCGGATCCAGAAAAGCGACAGTGATCCGACAGAATGCTTCGTTCAGGATAACTTCTATTATCTTTGCAGTGCCCTGGACGATACGGTTTCCCAGGAGCTGGACGGCTATGAAGCCCAAGAAAGCTACCGGCTGGAGTTTGTTGATCCTCAGACCGCAATCCGGAAGAACCGCAGCGCTGTCAACACACCCTATAACCGGATGATGTTTGAGCGCGAAGCCCGCGTCCTGGAACTGCTGATCGCCGAAGGCCATCTGTGATCTTTCCGCATTCTTTTCATTATGAATTATGAATTATGAATTGTGAATTGAATAAAACAGAAAGGCGAAGCTGTTAAGCTCCGCCTTTTCGTTTTATTCTTATAAAATGTCAATGTATTCCCCGTTCAATGCCTTGTTCATGCTCCGCACCGCGCAGAACTTGCCGCACATGGAGCAGGTGTCTTCGTGTTCCGGCGCCCGGCTGTCCCGGATCGCCTTTGCCGTTGCCGGATCAATGGAGCATTCCCACTGCTTATCCCAGTCGAATGTCCGCCGGGCGTCCGCCATCTGATCGTCCAGGTCCCGCGCGTGCGGGATCTTTTTCGCGATATCCGCCGCGTGCGCCGCGATCCGGGACGCGATGATTCCCTGCTTCACGTCCTCCACGTTCGGCAGCGCCAGGTGTTCCGCCGGGGTAACGTAGCACAGGAACGCCGCGCCGGAAGCCGCCGCGATCGCCCCGCCGATGGCGGAGGTAATGTGGTCGTATCCGGGAGCGATATCCGTCACCAGCGGCCCAAGGACATAGAAGGGTGCGCCCATGCAGATGGTCTGCTGCAGTTTCATATTGGCTTCAATCTGGTCCATCGGCATATGTCCGGGGCCCTCCACCATCACCTGCACGTCCTTTTCCCAGGCCCGCTTGGTCAGCTCGCCCAGCCGCACCAGTTCCTCAATCTGGCATACGTCGCTGGCGTCCGCCAGGCAGCCCGGCCGGCAGGCGTCGCCCAGGGAGATGGTCACGTCGTACTCCCGGCAGATGTCCAGGATTTCGTCATAATATTCATAGAAGGGATTCTCCTCCCCCGTCATGCTCATCCAGGCAAACACCAGGGAGCCGCCGCGGGAAACGATGTTCATCTTCCGCTTGTGCTTTTTGATCTGTTCAATGGTCTTCCGGGTAATGCCGCAGTGCAGGGTCACAAAGTCCACGCCGTCCTCCGCGTGCAGCCGGACCACGTCAATAAAATCCTTGGCGGTCAGCGTCGCCAGGTCCCGCTGGTAGTGGATCACACTGTCGTATACCGGCACCGTGCCGATCATAGCCGGGCATTCCGCCGTCAGTTTCCGGCGGAAGGGCTGTGTATTGCCGTGGCTGGACAGGTCCATGATGGCTTCCGCGCCCATGTTGACCGCCGCCATCACCTTCTGCATTTCAATGTCATAATCCTTGCAGTCCCGGGAAACGCCCAGGTTCACATTGATCTTTGTCCTGAGCATGGAACCCACGCCGTTCGGTTCAATACAGGTATGCAGCCGGTTGGCGCAGATCGCCACCTGGCCTTTGGCCACCAGCTCCCGGATTTCCTCCTCCGTCCTGTATTCCTTCGCGGCCACTGCCTTCATTTCCGGGGTGATGATCCCCTTTCTTGCGGCGTCCATCTGGGTCGTGTAGTCTCTCATGTGTCTTCTTTTTCCTTTCAAAATGATTATGCTTCTTCTGCGAAGCGGGATTTCAGGTCAAAATTGTGCATCATCGGCCCGGCGCCCTTGCCCAGGTCCAGCATCGCTGCCAGCGCACCGGAGATATATTTCTTCGCCCGCCGTACAGACTCTGTCAGCGTGAACCCTTTCGCCAGGTTGGCGGCAATGGCGCTGGACAGTGTGCACCCGGTGCCGTGGGTATTGGGATTGTCGATCCGCTTTCCCTCAAACCAGGTGATCTCTCCGTCCGCCCAGAGCAGGTCGTTGGCGTCGTTCACGCTGTGCCCGCCCTTCAGCAGCACGGCACAGTGATGGTCGCTGCCGATCCGTTCTGCCGCCTTCACCATCTCTTCCGCGTTTCCGATCCGCATTCCGGACAGAATCTCCGCCTCCGGAATGTTCGGCGTCACCACCGTGGCCAGGGGCAGCAGTTCCTCTGTCAGGGTCTGCACCGCGTCGCTTTTGATCAGCGCCGATCCGGAGGTCGCCACCATCACCGGATCCACCACCACGTTCCGCGCTTTGTAGAACCGCAGCCTGTCCGCAATCACCCGGATCAGCTCGCAGGATGCCACCATCCCGATCTTCACCGCGTCCGGAAAAATATCCTCAAACACCGCGTCAATCTGCTGCCGCAGGAAGTCCGGCGCGGTTTCCTCCACCGCCCGCACGCCTGTCGTATTCTGGGCTGTCAGTGCGGTAATGGCGCTCATGGCGTAAACGCCGTTCATCGTCATGGTTTTCAGGTCTGCCTGGATCCCCGCGCCTCCGCTGCTGTCGCTTCCCGCAATGGTCAATGCTGTCTTCATCAGTCCTGTTCTCCCTTCCTGCCGGTGAGGCCGAGCTCCTGTGCTCTCGCTTTCAGTTCTTCCGCCGCTTTCTTCGGATCGTCCGCCTTCATGATCGCGGATACGGCGCATACGCCGGAAATCGGGATCCCGGCCAGCACGTCAATGTTGTCCTTGTTCAGGCCGCCGATGGCGTTCACCGGAATGGAAACCACCTTGCAGATATTCCGCAGGGTATCGGTGGAGGTCAGCACGGTCTTCACCTTTGTGGTGGTGGGATAAATCGCTCCCACGCCCAGGTAGTCCGCCCCCTGTGCGGCTTCATCCAGCGCCCAGGACACGGTCTTCGCCGTCGCGCCGATGATTTTGTCCTCGCCCAGGATCTTCCTTGCCGCGGCTACCGTCATGTCCTCCGCGCCCAGGTGCACGCCTTCCGCGTTCACGGCCAGCGCCACGTCCACCCGGTCGTCAATGATCAGCGGAACCCCGTACCGTTTTGTCAGCGCGTGAACCTTTTCCGCCAGGTCGATGTACGCCCGGGTGCTCTTGTTCTTTTCCCGGATCTGCATGATCGTCACGCCGCCCTGAAGCGCCGCTTCCACCCGGCGGAGAAACTCCTCTTCTTCGTACATCGTACTGTCCGTAATAAAGTACAGGCTCGTGTCAAAATGCTTCATCTTGTCTCCTCCAGTTCAATGAGTTCTTCCAGCTGCTCATCCGTTACCGTGCTCAGGGCGTCCAGCAGGTTCACCAGGAAGGTGCCGCTGCCTTTTTCGGTTTCGGCAATCTGCCCGCAGCATCCCAGCATGGCGCAGGCAGCCGCGGCTGCCTCCATTCCCGGGCACACCGGCAGATAGGCACCGCACAGCACTCCCAGCATGCAGCCCGTTCCTGTTACGGCGGCCAGCTGCGGCGTACCGTTCCGGATCAGCGCAAACCGTGTGCCGTCTGTCACAATATCCGTTTTCCCGCTGGCCAGCACCGTTATGCCATACTTCCCTGCCAGCTCACCCGCCGCCTCCTTGACCTCGTCCTCTCCCAGGGCCGCATCCGCGTCCACTCCAGAGGCACGGTAGGCCGTCCGGTACAGCGCGTAAATTTCCGAATAGTTTCCCTTCAGCACTGCCGGAGCGGCGGTTGCCAGCAGCCGGGCGGCAAATTCCCTCCGCAGTCCGGAGCAGGCGGTACCCACCGCGTCCAGGACCACAGGAATGCCTTTCTTCTTCGCTGCCCGCAGGGCAATCTTCATGGACTCCATCCTCACGTCGGTGATATTGCCCAGGTTCAGCACCAGCGCGTCCGCGGACTCCGTAATCTCTTTCACTTCCGCCGGATGCTCCGCCATGATCGGGCGCGCGCCGGCCGCCAGCACCGCGTTGGCGCACTGGTTGATGGAGATCGGGTTTGTGATGCAGTGGATCAGGGGACGCCTGTCCCTCACCGCGGCGCGAATCTCATTCAGCTTTCGCATTTGCTTCCTTTACCTTCTTTGTCTTGCAGAAATAATAGATCAGTCCCGTGGCCGCCGCGACGGCCGGTGCGGCAATGGCCGCCGTGTTCCATGCCGGAGCAGTCAGTCCGAAGGCGGTGGAAGCCACCTTGATCACCACCCAGAGGATACCGCCCAGCGCCGCAATGGTCAGCGAGTCGGCCACCACGCTCGGCTGGTCGTGATAGCCCACGGAACCGACAGACCGCTGCATCCGTGCCAGCATCCCGTTGGACGCCAGTTTGCGCAGAAATACATAGGCGATGCTTCCGCCGATCAGCGTGCCGCATATAAAGGAAGGAACATAGAACAGCCAGCTCAGGCCTTCCTTTCCCCACAGCAGGGTCATCACCGGATAGGAGGCCAGCGCGCCGATAATGCCGGTTCCGATAATCTCACCGATGACCGCCATCAGGATCTTCCCTTTGGACATCCTGTAGAACACGCCGGACAGGAAGGCGCCGAAAACCGCGCCCGTCAGCGCCAGCGGCGGAATACCCATCGTCAGCATCCGGATAATGCCGATCACCGTCGCGCACAGCAGCGAATACCACGGTCCCATCAGTACAGAGCAGACTATATTGATCAGGTGCGCCATGGGGCACATGCCTTCCACCCGGAGGATGGGCGAGATCACCACGCCCAGTGCGATCAGCAGGGACAGGACAACCAGTTTCAGGATAACGTCGGACTTTCTCATTTTTGTGAACCCCTTTTCGTATATAAATACGAAGTCATTAATGCTTCGCTCGGTCGGGAATTGCTTTTCCCCTCTCACCCCGAAACACGGGTTCCCATCGCTTTGTACAAGGCCCAGGGCGCTCCCCCTCGGCCCGCCACACACAGTGGAGACGAAAAAAACAGGAGAAACCTTCTGTGGTTTCTCCTGCGTCAACACGTTATATCTTCCTACGGCGGCATTACCCACATCAGGTTTAAGGGTCGAAGGTCATACCTTCCTCTCAGCCTGTCGCTACAAGCTCCCCTGCGTTTTTCAGTTGTCGGGCATCCGCGGGTTTCCCCGTTTCTGCTCCGGGAAAGGATTATATGCCGGTTTCTGTCGGATTACAAGTTCTTTTCCGCGAAAACATAAAAAAGCCAGCAGCCGGACTGCAGATATCCCCATGGCAGATAAATAAGATTTTAATCACTGGTACAAGATGCCTCCTAATGCCGCAGGATGCCGCGTTTTGCGCAGTTTCCTGCGGGTCAGTTCTGTCCCGCGCCTTCCAAAATGAAATTCATCGCTCGGCAAAACGCGGCAAAATGCGGCAAATCGAGGCCGCCAAAAGTAGTAGAAAAGTAGTAAAACGGGATTTTTTACTACTCGGATTTCTCCTCCCGTTTGCTCCAAAGCAGATAATCAATCTTCTTTATATCCGGAATCCAGCTGTACGATGGCAGCCATCTATCGAATTCCTTGATGTTCTTCCGCGCCTCTTCCGTAGTTAAATAATCCTTATACCATCTTTCAATCCGATCATAGATCAGAATGGCATTCTCAACCCGTTCCCGTGGATTCTTACCCTTCAGTTCCAGCCCCATGTTCTGCAATACATACTGATCCCAGATAGGCTTGTCCGAATCGATCGTCGCAATCATCTTAGATGAAAAGGAAGCCTCAATATTCCCAGTTTCCACGTACAGGCAGCCAATCACGTCCGCAAAGAAATAATGCTCCTTTTTCGCCTGTTCAAAAATCTTGTAGTAACACTTTCTCCATTCAGCATTTCGCCTTACCCGGTAAAACACATTGAACGCATGCTGGAATCAATAGCGTTCAGTTCCGTCGATCTGTTTATGGCTTTTGATCATCAGCCTTCAGGATGCTCATAAACTCTTCACCGGTAATTGTTTCTTTGTTTAGAAGGTATGCTGCCAGTTCATGGAGTTTAT
>Ga0256405_10001002_pt1 | contig 84426 bp, 47 predicted proteins | sample RumenRJG_02DNA_FD_189096 | JGI IMG/M metagenome (GOLD analysis project Ga0256405, IMG submission 189096) | Bovine rumen microbial communities from Lethbridge, Alberta, Canada - RJG_02 | ecosystem: Host-associated > Mammals > Digestive system > Stomach > Rumen | place: Canada: Alberta... | reverse complement strand
AGCATCGGGTAGCGTCACCGGTAAAACATGTTGTTTGAAAAATAACCGGAAAATTCAGGTGCGTCTTACTGAATTTCCGTGTCATATTCAGGAACTGAAGTTCATGACATGAGACTGAAATAATTGTTTAAAATTCCCTAAATACTGCAAATTAGTATATCTGGATCTAACTTTTTTATCCTGTTTTGTGATAAGTCATAAAAAAGTGTATATATTATGGTTCACTCCGTACTGGTGTTACGGATTTCGTTTTGTCTGATTTTGTGTCTGTGGTCTTCCGTTACGGGAAAGGTTAATGAATATTAAAACGGTTCTGCTGCTCTCTGCGGCTGTTTCCTTTGCTGTCTGGTCATGTCCGGAAGCTGATGCCGCAAACGGTTACGAGGCGCCGCTTCCGCCTCCGGAGCTTGGGGAGCATCTCACAAGCTACAGGACGGATAATCAGAAAAAAGGTGCTCCGTCTTCCGTTTATGACAGGAATGCCGGCGTTACCGGGAACCGAAAGAACGAATCTTCGGGAAGCGGGAATAACCGGGCTCTGAAGGAAATTGTTACGGACTATGTGTTTGTTCCAAACAAGAATGTTCCGGTCTACACCGGAGGAGAGACGGTTCTGAGTTTTACCGACAGACAGACGGGGAAGCCTCTTGCGGTTTCAAGCGTCAGCGTTTCCAACAGCGGTTTTTCGGCATCAAGCGACAGATCATCGGTTATTATCACGCCTACGGGCAGAAACACCAGTGCAAAGATAAGGATAGTTCTGGAGAGCAGATCCGGATACCCTCTGATTTTTGAATTGAGTTACATGCGTTCCAGACACAATGTCCGGAACATAGAGAATATAAAAATATAAACCGTAAATACGGAGGCTGGCGGATCCGTTACTGAGAATCCTGCGGTATGGTATTTCCCGACAGGAATGAACGGATGCATGTTTTCGCAGTGCCTCGTATTACCGGTCAGGTATGGATAAAGGTATGAGTTCCGCATCATTTGATAAGATTGCATCCCGCCGCAGGTCCGTTGCGGGCGTCGCTGCCGGCATTCTTTTTATGCTGTCATGTCCCGTTGCGGTTGCAGGCTTTGAGGCGCCTGAGCCTCCTCCTGAGCTTGGTGAGAATCTTACCGGGTACCGTACGAAACAGCAGATACTGGAGCAGGCCATCAGAGCCGAAGAATCAAGAAATCCTCCGAAAATGAAGATTTACCGCAAGGACGGAACCACAGATGAGTACACCGACTACAATGCCGTGTACGGCTCTTCGTCAGGAGTTACCCGATCCTCCGATGCCGGAGCGGTTTATGAAGAACCGAAGCAGGTATCTTCATCTCAGGTTTCGGTACCTGCCGGCGGAAAGCGCTGCTGCTCAAAGGTAATCAGGGATCGTTTTGTTTATGATGCCGGAAAAATGTTCAGGATCTACGATAATTCCGTTCTGGTTTTCAGAATCAGGGACGGTGCCGGTGTGCCGTGGCCGATTTCCAAGGCGGAATGTTCAAACAACGGATTCAGGGTTCAGCTTAATAAGTCCCATGACAGCATAAGGGTTATACCTTCATCAGTCAGGATCAATATGGCCAATGTAAAGGTTTATCTGCAGGGCAGGGAAAATTCACCTCTGTCCTTTGTGGTGAGCATGGGGTCGGAAAGCAGATCTGACATGTATGAGTGGGAGGTGCTGCTTTCCCATAAGTCTCCGCTTAACAGTTCAGATGAATTCCATGGGGTGACAAACATAACGAAGTCGGCAAAATCAAGAACCACCAGAAGGGATGTGGAGAGTTCCGCCGTAGCCGCGGTAACCGTGGAGAATGATGAGCAGGCAGGTCTTGACGGAAATAACGAAAACGCTGCGGTGAAGAATACCGCAGGCAGTGCCGGCGGACAGAATGCTGACGGCAAGGCAGGTGACGGTGAAAACATCAATCCTGACGCAGGCATTGCCGCATATCCGATAAATCAGAAAATACTTTACGCCGTTACGGTTTCAGAGGATGAACTGCATGAAGTGGCGGACAGACTTTATGAGGCGGTTGAATAGTAAATGACTGTAAAAGAGAATTTTTTTGTCAGAGCGGGACGTCTGACAGCCGGAATGATGTCAGCGCTGATTCCGGTGCTGATTCTGGCAGGTGTATTCACTGCCGAAGATGCCGAGGCTTCAGGTAAAAAGTGCGAGGGACACTGGCGTGATTTTGCCTACGACGTGAAAATCATGCAGAGGTATAAGCCGTACAGTCACTGCGTAAAGTGGACCGCATCTCAGTTCGAGCTGCCCGAGGAATTACTGTATTCCATTCTTTACGTCGAAAGAGGTGATGTGTCAGGTAAGTGCATGACGAATAACAACGGTACGGAAGACTGCGGACCTGCTCAGATAAATGACGTGCGTCTCGGGGAAATCAAGAAGTTTGACCTGGATAAGTCCGACATGAAAAACAGTCCCTGCCGTAATATCTGGGTAATGGGATATCTCATCAGAAGGGAGATTGAGAAGGCTGACGGTGATTTATGGCTCGGAGTCGGTAACTATCACTACAAACGTTCGGCCAACAGTGAGATTCATGACAGATACGTAGGGCGCATAAGAGACGCCTGGGTTAAGCTTAACAGTAACGTGGCCGATATCTGTCGCTAGTGTGCAGTCAAGCTTCTGCCGTGTTCCTCACGTCCGTATTTTTGATTCAGCCAATCCATTCATTTATCAGACCGTTTTCCGCTGAAAAAGTGTGGAAACGGCCTGTTTTCGTGTTCTCAAGACGCTCAATCAGACCGGTTCTTCCTTAAAATGTGGTTTTTGTATTAGTTTTGGATACAGGTACGGCATAATAAAAATACGCATTGGCATTTTGGTAATATAATGATAAGGCATGAGCTTTGGGGGAATTATGGATAATCAGAATAACATGCCATGGCTAAAGTCCTATCCTGAAGGTGTCCCTTCAACCGTTGATACCGGACTCTTCAATTCTCTGGTGGACATGTTTGAATTTTCCTGTGAGAAATACGGAACAAAGCCCGCACTTTACGGGTTGGGAACCTCGCTGACCTATGCCGAACTTGATCATAAGGCAAGGTGCTTTGCCGCCTATCTCCAGTGTGAGCTGAACGTGAAGCCAGGTGATCACATTGCCCTGATGCTTCCGAACATTGTTCAGTATCCGGTGGCTCTTTTTGGCTCGCTTCTTGCCGGAGCCGTAATAGTAAACGTCAATCCGATGTACACCCCTCGCGAGCTGGTGCATCAGCTTAACGATTCAGGTGCCAGGATAATCGTTGTTATTTCAAATTTTGCCAGCACCCTGCAGAAATCACTGCCGGAAACCCCGGCGATAGAGCACGTGATTATTACATCGCTCGGAGATGAGTGCGGCATGCTGCGCGGGTATCTCATAAACATGTTTGCCAAGTATCTGAAGCGAATCGTGCCAAGATACAGCATACCTAATGCGATAACCTACAAGCAGGCCATGCTTGCGGGTGAAGGATATCCGTACACGCGTCCGTTCATTGCCAGGGATGATCTGGCGTTTCTTCAGTATACCGGCGGAACCACCGGTACTGCCAAGGGAGCCATGCTTACTCACGGCAACCTTCTGGCAAACGTCGAGCAGGCCTGGGGCATGTATCACAGCAGACTGACGGAGGGTGAGGAGCTTATCGTGACGGCGATTCCTCTGTACCACGTGTTTGCCCTGACCATAAACTGTCTGTTCTGCATAAGAATCGGGGCTGCTTCGCTGCTCATTCCGGATGCCAGAAACATCAAGGCCTTTGTTAAGGAACTCGGTAACTACGAGCCGACGGTTATTACCGGGGTAAATACTCTTTTTAATGCCCTGATAAACAATGAAGGCTTCTGTAACATGCATCTTTCAAAGCTTAAGCTGACGATAGGCGGAGGAACCTCCGTGCAGAAGGGTGTTGAAATAAAATGGTTTACTCATACCGGACTTCATATTCTTGAGGGGTACGGTCTGACCGAATGTTCTCCTCTTGTTGCGGTGTGTCCGTACAATGTGGAGGAATATACGGGAACCATAGGTATTCCGGTACCGTCTACCGATGTGATTATTCTTGATAAGGATAACCGCATTATTACCGATGTTGACGTTCCCGGTGAGCTTCTTGTCAAAGGGCCTCAGGTAATGCGCGGATACTACGGAAGGGAAATTGCCACGCAGAAGGTGTTTTTCGGGGAGTATCTGAAGACCGGCGACATGGCCTGCTGGGCAAACAAGAACGGGTACATTCGTCTTGTTGATCGAAAGAAGGATCTTATTCTTGTTTCAGGATTCAATGTGTATCCTTCTGAAATTGAAGACGTGATAATGCTTCATCCTAACGTCCTTGAGGTTGCGGCCATCGGGGTTCCGAGCAAACACAGCGGAGAATCGGTAAAGGTATTCATTGTCAGAAAGAATAAGGCGTTAACGGAAGAAATGGTTAAAACCATGTGCCGTAAGCATCTTACAGCCTATAAGGTTCCAAAGCACATTGAATTCCGTGACTCCCTGCCTAAGACCAATGTCGGAAAGATTATGAGGAAGGAACTGCGTGAGGCTGAGCTGCGTAAGATGGGGATCAATCCCGGAGATGTGAGAACGGAAGAAAAATCCGAAGATAAAACCGATAAGGAAAAACAGTCGGATTAGTTCCTGTCGGCAAAAAGATCGTTTTTGTGTATGAAGACCGGATGCCTTTTAAGGCATCCGGTCTTTCGTATTTTCAGTTGTATTCCCTGCGTTTATGAAAGATTTTTCGTGAGCTGGCCTGAAATGTCGGAATGACTGCATTGCCGATTCGGCATTATCTCAACGGATAACTCATTTCCGGTCTTGGTAAATTCCCGTATTCTGCGGAAATAATTGCCGGAGTTCCGTAAATTAAGCATGTTTTATGCTCCCGTAAGGAAAGCCGTAAGGCAAAAAACTGATATTTGGCTCCCAAAAGTATGACCTGTGACGGTTTTTTGTTCGGCATTTAAAGGGGTTAACGACATTATGTTGTTAAGATATATATTAAGGGAGGTTTAAAACCGGTTTTTTCGGAATGGAATGACGCAGTGAATGACAATGCATGAAGCATTAAGAGAGGCAGATATGAGAAGACAAAACGGCTTTACATTAATTGAACTTGTGGTGGTAATCGTGATTCTCGGCATTCTTGCCGCTACCGCCGCCCCTAAATTCATGAATTTACAGTCCGATGCCAGAATCAGCGCGCTGGACGGCCTAAAGGCCTCTCTTAAGAGCGGTGTAAGTATGGTTTACAGTAAGGCAATTCTGTCGGGTGTCGAGAGAACTGCTACCGGAAAAATATGCCTTGATAAGGTAGCCGGAGCATCAGACTGTGATTCCGTGGATCTGGTTTACGGCAGACCTGCAGCCACGGCAACGGGCATAGTGAAAATACTGCAGGAAGAACCCTGCGTTTCAACGGCAGACAGCTGTGACAGGGACTGGATGTATGAAATAAAAGATAGTAAACTTTATTTCTATTCTCCAACAAGCCCGGATAAGCTGGGATGCAGTGTTCAGTATACCCAGGCTACGGAGAATACCACTCCGATATTTACCGTTAATTCTGACGGATGCTAATTTCACCGGTTCGGGTATCTTCGGTTACGGTCAGGATAGGGAAGTCCTCAATGCAGGACTTCCTTATTATTTTTTCATTTGGTGCTGACAGTACTCCGGAGAGACGTTTTTGTCCGGAAGGTCTGAACTTCATGAGACGTCTTCATAACTGCACGAAAACAGTGTTTCTATACGGAATACCGGCGTTCAATATTTTTTAACGGAGCCTTGAAGCTCTGCTGTATTCAATGAATGAATTTTTTCATGGTCTTCTGTTTCCGGTTTCCATCGTTTGTTCGCATGACCGCCAAAATCTTGAATTTAAACGCCTGAAGACAAAAAACAATGATTAAAAGTGTCGAAATAATGTGCTTTTTTGTATGTGAAAGATTTTTTCTGTTATAAAAATTTAGGATACAGTGCATGTTTTTGTATACGGATCTATGGGAAAGTGTGATTAATTTTTGATTATTAAAAAACATTTCAATGTCGTGTATTGGTAATTGTTATTATGAGTGTATGGAATGAAAATTTCATACGTTTAATTGTTTGTTTTTTAGGTTATAGTCAGAGGGGCTTATAATATGAAAAGACAGTCAGGTTTTACATTAATTGAACTCGTTGTGGTAATTGTTATCCTTGGTATTTTGGCTGCAACTGCCGCTCCTAAGTTTATGAATTTACAGTCAGACGCACGTATCAGTGCACTGAACGGTATGAAGGCTTCCCTTAAGAGTGCCTCAGCGATGATTTACAGTAAGGCTATTCTTGCAGGTCGTGAAAAGCTGGATGATAGCGAGGTATGTTCAAATGCAGGTGCTACTGCGACTTGTGATGCTACTGAATCAGTCAAAATTGTTTACGGCTATCCTGCAGGTACTGCGGAAGGTATCGTGGCAACACTTCAGGATGAAATGAAATCATGTACCAGAGCAGGTTCCGCAAATTGCGATAAGACCAATGACTGGGCCTATGAAGCAGGTGGTGCAGGAAGTGCAGGTACCATATACATTTTCAGTACCTCTGCACCAGATGCAACAAATTGTAATGTGACTTACAAGGAGTCTGCAGGAGACGGTAAGAATCCGACAATCACTGTTGTAACTGACGGTTGCTAATGCATAATAAGTGAAAAAAGGCCCCGATATGAGATATTGGGGCTTTTCTTTATCCCTTAAACATGAAAAAATTTCAGACAGAAAGAAAAATGATGATCCTTAAAGGATATTTCTGTCGGGGGCTGGTTCCTGGGAAAGACACTGAGAATGTCCTTTTTCCGTAAAACGTCTTTTGAGATGTTAAAAAGACATTTTCAGTGTTTTTAATGATTCCGCACGGAGGATTTGCGGTAATGCATCATGATGTGACTAAGCGTAAAGGTTTTACACTTATAGAACTGGTTATTGTGGTGGTTGTCGTCGGCATTATTGCCGTTGTGGCCATGCCGTATTTTATCAATCTGCAGAAAGAGGCAAGAGTCAGTGCGCTTCACGGTCTTAAGGCTGCCGTAGAATTCTCTTCAATAATGATTAACGACCGTGCTCTTATCGGCGGCAGGGAAAAAACCGAGACGTCGTATGACTGCTATGAGTCCGTGTCTGTTAACGATCGCTGTGTTGATCAGGCCAGAATCAGCGTGGTGTACGGACGGCCGAAGGCCTCTGAGGACGGCCTTTTAAGAGCAATGCACCTTCATTCCCGTAAGGCCTCCGAGGTTAAGAGCAGTCCGGATATCGAGAAGACGGATTTTTTCTGGCTATATGATATTCAGTCATCCGGAAGAATAGTCATGTATCAGCCTAATTCACCTGCGGTAAAGGGAATATCAACAGACGGAAAGGGGAATTTAAAGGCTTCGTCCGGATGCGGTCTCATATATCAGCAGCCGTACATGCAGAAAACTGAAAAGACCGATAAGAACGGTCAGAAAGCGGAAGAAAGCGTTATTGTTGATTATAAGGTGGCAGTCGTGGATATTGACTGCTAGCCTTTGTCATATGGCGTAAGTATGCCGGTGTACAGATGGCTTACTCTGTTCTCCAAATAAAACAAATATCCGTCACCGGTTTCGTGCCGTCACCGTTAAATTCATGTTTGCCGTTCCGCCGAATAGTTGAGCAGATGAGCAAGCCATGATGTCCTGCGTGTCATACGGAATTTTGTGATACGCGGAATTCGTGTATAATCCTCTCAGACTGCAGAGAGAATCTTTTATGAATTACATCATTATTGAAAGCGATGCCCAGATGACTCCGCTTATGGAGGCTTTTTCGGCGAATCCGGAATATATATCCTTTGATACGGAATTTCTTAGGGAAAGAACATATTATCCCGTTCTGTGTCTTCTTCAGCTGTGTATAGACGGAAAGGTGTTTCTGGTGGATGCACTGGCGAAGCTTTCCATGGAAAAAATCATATCCGCACTGGTTAATGCGGAATGTCCGGTAATCTGTCATGCCGGTTCAGAGGATATGGAGATCATCACCGGGCTGGCAAGAAAATACGGACTCAGCCGTCTTTATCCCAAAAATTTTTATGATCTGCAGACTGCCAGCGCTTTTGTTAATGCCGATTCCGGCGTCGGTCTGGGGGCTCTGGTGGAGAAGTACCTCGGCATCGTTCTTGATAAATCTGAAACCAGATCCGACTGGACCAGAAGGCCTCTTTCGGATGAACAGCTCAGTTATGCCGTCGAGGACGTAATATATCTTAAAAAAATATACGACATCTTCAACGATGAGCTCCGTCAGCGTCCCGATGTCGCCTCTTTTCTCAGGAGTGAGCTGGAGTCTGAATCCCTGCGCTATACGGAAATCAGAAGTGCCGACACCACCTATCTTAAGCTTAAGGGAACGGGGAAGCTTAACAGCAGAAAGCTGAGAATTGTGCACGCACTGTGTTCCCTGCGTCAGCAGGTGTGTGAATATGATGACATTCCTCTTTCCTTTTTTATCAAAAACACTGTTCTGGTGAAGCTTGCCGATGCAGGGGTTTTTAATCTGGGCAGCCTGATAAAAGCAGGAGTGAACTGTCAGATTGCCAAAAAGTATGGCGATCTTATTATAAGAACGGCACTTAAGGCATCGGCAGACAAGTCAAGGCCTGTTCTTAAAACGTTCGATTCTGTAAATCAGCATCCTGAGCTCAGAGCTGTCAAAAAGGAGCTGGAGAATTATGCCAAAAAGAAGGCCGGTGAATTCGGTATTGCAAGGGAACTTGTGGTGAGTCGCCGTCTTCTTGAGGATTTCATGTATACCGCCATGTATGCCGACGGCGTTAAATCGCTGATAGAGCAGGGATGGCGTGCCGAAATGCTTGGAAGTCTGGATAATTTCAGAAGCCGTGTGCAGAAGCTCTGTAACGCGTCTCCTTCTGCAGACAATGGTGACGCTTAAACTGTTTGTTTACGACTGCAGATAAGAAATAATGAGCACGAATCTTCCTGAGCCGAAACTGTTCCGGAAAGGATTGTTTCCGGAATCGGGTTATCTGGCAGGAAATACAGCCTGTTTCAATAACCGTTCCACCACGTGTTATGAATGTCTGAAAATTGTGAATTCATACATGTTTTTTGAATCGATTGATTAAAAAACAATCAAAATCCGTATAAATTTTTCAAGAGAGTAAAAATATTCCAAAACATCAGAAATTTTTGTTATAATTCTGAATTTATCTACGCTTAATTTTTAAGAAATGACGTTCCGAACTGTTCAAAATGCGTTCAAAGCATTGAAAACAGGCTGTATATAAAGAGAATAAGCGGATTGTTTCCGTTCATGGGATTCCTTAAAGGAGGATGTCGGAAAGAGGCCGGTAGACGCGTATTACCCCGACCTTGGCCACGACTGACAGCAGAATCTTAAAATAAGCTGATGAGAGTTTAAAAATTTTTAAATTGTATTTAAGTCTACAAAATTAGTAATAATCTTTGGAGTAATCTTTTCAATGAAGATATCTAATACTGAGAAAAAGCGAATTCGTAAGAATTTTGGACAAATGACTCAGTTCATTGACATTCCGTATCTGATTTCAACCCAGGTTGATTCATACGCCCAGTTCATTACCCCGAACTCAAACGGCGATTGCGGTCTGTCCGATGCACTGCGCAGTGTTTTCCCAATCAAGAGCCAGAATGGCCAGGCTTCTCTTGAGTATATCAAGTTCAGACTCGGTGAACCTGAATTCAACGTTAGGGAATGTTTAATCCGCGGTGCTTCATATCAGGCTCCTCTGCGCGTAACTCTTCTTTATACCCTCCGTGAAAAGGACGGAAAGAAGGTTATCAATGCAAAGCAGCAGGAAGTTTACATGGGCGAAATTCCGCTCATGACCGAAAACGGTACCTTCATCATCAACGGTACTGAACGAGTAGTAGTATCTCAGTTACACCGTTCTCCTGGCGTGTTCTTCGACAGCGACAAGGGTAAGAACTATCCCGGCCGTACCATCTTCAGTTCACGTATCATTCCTGCACGCGGTTCATGGCTCGAGTTTGAATTCGACCACAAGGACAACCTGTTCGTACGTATCGACCGCAAGCGTAAGCTTCCGGCAACTCAGCTGCTCCGTGCTTACGGCTTCACCAACGAACAGATTCTTGATACCTTCTTCAATACCACTTTCTATGAAGTAAAGGGCAAGAAGCTGTTAATGGAAATGATTCCTGAAAGACTTCAGGGTCAGGTTCTTCCATTCGACCTTAAGGGCGGTGACGTTGTTATTGCCGAAAAGGGCAAGAAGATCACCAAGCGTCACATCGACAAGCTTGAAAAGTCAGAATTCAAGAGCTTCATTGAAATTTCAAAGGGCCACAAGGTTCCTGCAATCGAAATTCCTGCCGAATACATCGTTGATAAGGTTCTTGCAAAGAACTATTACGACAAGGAAGGCAACATCATTGCTGAATGCAATACCCAGGTTACTCTCGATACCCTGGCTGCTCTTACCGAAAACGGCATCAAGAAGTTTGAAACCATCTTCACTTCAATCATTGATACCGGTGCGTTTATTTCCAGCACTCTGAACAACGATACCACCAAGACCCGTGAAGAAGCAATTTTCGCAATTTACGGCATGATGCGTCCTGGTGACCGTCTTGAAAAGGACGTTGCCAGCGATTACGTTCAGAGAATGTTCTTCGATAACGACCGTTACGATCTCTCAGACGTTGGCCGTATGAAGTTCGATGAACACTTCAAGGAATCTCTTACCGTTTCTGAAGCCGTTAAGGCAATGATCAAAAACGGTGAATTCAATACCCCTGAAGCTCCAGTATACTTCAAGGACGGTATTGCATACTGCCAGTTCCCTGAATTCTTCAAGCGTGCAAAGAAGCTCCTCGGCGAATCAGGTACCGGTTCACTCATTCCTACCGGCATTCCTGTCCGCGGTTACCTCAAGTTCTTCGATTCAATCGACAGAATGGCAATTCCTGCCAATGAAAAGGCAACCGACAACGAAGGCCGTTACATTCACAAGCTTAAGTTTGCAGATGGTTCCGTAAAGGATGCCTTTGCCGTTAAGATCAAGGATCTGTCTCTGAATGAAAACGTTGCTGACTTTGACGGTGAAATTGAAATTCCTTCAAAGCCATCTTCATCTTATGCATTCAGCGCTCCTTCACCTGTTCTCTCCAACGGCGACATCATCAAGGTAATGCGTTACCTCATCAAGATTCGTGACGGTAAGGCCAGCGTGGACGATATCGACCATCTGGGTAACCGCCGTATCCGCAGCGTAGGTGAACAGACTGCAAACCAGTTCCGTATCGGTCTTCTCAGAATTCAGAAGGCTGTAGCCGATCGTCTGAACAAGAATGAACTTGAAACCTTAATGCCTGATGACTTAATCAATGCTAAGCCTGTAAGTGCCGCAATTAAGGAATTCTTCAGCAGTTCACAGCTTTCACAGTTCATGGACCAGAACAATCCGCTTTCAGAAATCTCTCACAAGCGCCGTATCAGTGCTTTAGGTCCTGGCGGTCTTACCAGAGAACGTGCCGGCTTCGAAGTTCGAGACGTACACCCAACTCACTACGGTCGTCTGTGTCCGATTGAAACTCCTGAAGGTCCGAACATCGGTCTTATCAACTCACTGTCAGTATTCTCACGCTGCAACGAGTACGGCTTCCTTGAAACTCCGTACCGCCGCGTTGTTGACGGAAAGGTTACCGATGATTTCGAATACCTGTCAGCAGTTGAAGAAGGTTCATACATCATTGCACAGGCTAACGCTCCAATCGACAGCGAAGGCCGCTTCACTTCAGATCTGATTCCTTGCCGTGAACACGGTGAATCAGTGTTTAAGCATGCAAGTGATGTTAAGTACATGGACGTGTCTCCACAGCAGATTATTTCCGTGTCAGCTTCCCTCATTCCGTTCCTTGAACACGATGACGCTAACCGTGCACTGATGGGCTGTAACATGCAGCGTCAGGCTGTTCCTACCGTACTGTCTGAAAAGCCGTTCGTAGGTACCGGCATGGAAAGAGCGGTAGCCGTTGACTCAGGCGTTACCACCATTGCAAAGCACGGCGGTGAAGTAATCTACGTTGACGGTGCAAGAATCATCATCAAGGTAAACATTGAAGAAGTTCGTGACGGTGAACCGGGCATTGATATTTACAATCTGTCCAAGTACACCCGTTCTAACCAGAACACCTGCCTCAACAAGCGTCCATGCGTAAGTCTTGGCGAAATCGTTAAGGTTGGTGACGTTATCGCCGACGGTTCTTCAACCGACCTCGGTGAACTTGCTCTCGGTCAGAACCTCCGCGTTGCGTTCATGCCTTGGAACGGTTACAACTTCGAAGACTCCATCCTGGTTTCTGAAAGAGTTGCTAACGAAGACCGTTTAACCACCATTCACATTATTGAACAGACCTGTACCGCCCGTGACACCAAGCTCGGTGCTGAAGACATCACCGCGGATATTCCGAATGTAGGTGAAGCAGCTCTCAGCAAGCTGGATAAGTCTGGTATCGTATGCATCGGTGCCGAAGTTAAGGGTGGCGATATTCTGGTAGGTAAGGTAACTCCTAAGGGAGAAACCCAGTTAACTCCGGAAGAAAAGCTTTTACGCGCAATCTTCGGTGAAAAGGCTGCTGAAGTTAAGGATACCTCATTACGTGTTCCTGCCGGTACTCACGCTACCGTTGTAGACGTTCAGGTATTTACCCGTGAAGGTCTTGAAAAGGACGAAAGAGCTAAGCAGATTGAAGAAAACATGATTGCCAAGACCAAGAAGGACCTCAACGAAGAGCTCGACTTCCTGTGTTCAGGTATCTACCGTAACGTTCGTCACCTCCTTGAAAAGAACGGTGTTAAGAATGTTGACGCAATCGAAGATTCAGATCTGTTCAGCCAGTCTCTGAACAACGAAGACGCACAGCGCCGTCTCGAAGAAATGCAGAACCAGATTGTTCTGTTAAAGCGTGAATACGATGCTAAGCTTGAAGCTCATAAGAGAAAGATCACCAAGGGTGACGATCTCGCTCCTGGCGTACAGAAGATGGTTAAGGTTTACCTTGCCGTTAAGCGTCATATTCAGCCTGGTGATAAGATGGCAGGTCGTCACGGTAACAAGGGTGTTATTTCAAAGATTTGTCCTATTGAAGACATGCCTTATGATGAAAACGGTCGTCCTGTAGACATCGTACTGAACCCGTTGGGCGTACCTTCACGTATGAACATCGGTCAGGTGCTCGAAGTTCACCTCGGTCTTGCTGCCAAGGGTATCGGTGAAAAGATTGACCGCATGATCAGAGAACAGCGTGCAATTGCTGAACACCGTGAATTCCTGCAGAAGATTTACGACATCGGCGGTAACGCTCAGGGTGTTGATATTTCTTCTCTCAACGACGAAGAAGTAATGACTCTGGCAGAAAACCTGAGAAACGGTCTGCCTGTAGCTACCCCTGTATTCGACGGTGCCGAAGAAAAGTACATCAAGGAAATGCTGCGTCTCGCAGATTTACCTGAATCAGGCCAGATCACCCTTTATGACGGACGTACCGGTTTACCGTTCGAACGTAAGGTAACCGTTGGTATCATGTACATGCTCAAGCTGAATCACCTTGTTGATGACAAGATGCATGCACGTTCTACCGGTTCTTACTCTCTGGTAACCCAGCAGCCACTCGGCGGTAAGGCACAGTTCGGTGGCCAGCGTCTCGGTGAAATGGAAGTGTGGGCTCTTGAAGCTTACGGTGCTGCCTATACATTAAGAGAAATGCTTACCGTTAAGTCTGATGACGTAAACGGTCGTACCAAGATGTATAAGAATATTGTTGACGGTGATTACACAATGGATGTAACAATTCCTGAATCATTCAACGTGTTAATCAAGGAAATTCGTTCCCTCGGTATCGATATCGATATGGAAAACAGAAACACCATTCCTGAAACCAACAAGCAGTAACAAGTTAAATGCTCCCCGGTAATCCGGGGAGCCTGAAGGAGTTTTTTTGTGAGTATTAATGAAATACAGAATAATGATGACGGCTTAAACTTTATGGACAGCATGTCTTCCGCCGCTTCAGGAATCGACCGTAAAATGTCTGAATTCAGCCGCAGTGCCGGTGTAAAGAAGCACGAAGACGCTTCAGAATTCGACGCCATCAGAATCAGTCTTGCTTCTCCTGACAAGATCCGTTCATGGTCATACGGTGAGGTTAAGAAGCCTGAAACCATTAACTACCGTACCTTCAAGCCGGAAAGAGACGGTCTGTTCTGTGCCAAGATCTTCGGACCTACCAAGGACTACGAATGTCTCTGCGGTAAGTACAAGCGCTTAAAGCACCGCGGTACCATCTGTGATAAGTGTGGTGTTGAAGTTACCCAGGCTAAGGTTCGCCGTGAACGTATGGGTCACATCGAGCTCGCTGCTCCTGTAGCTCATATCTGGTTCCTTAAGTCACTTCCATCCCGTATCGGCTTTATTCTCGACATGAAGCTCTGCGATATTGAAAGCGTGCTTTACTTTGAAAAGTATGTCGTAACCGATCCTGGTGACACCGATCTCTACGAACGTCAGATCCTTACTGAAGAAGAATATTACAACATGATTAACGAGCACTTCGAAGAATTCGAAGCTAAGATGGGTGCCGAAGCCCTGCTCGAACTTCTGAAGAAGGCTGATCTTCACCAGATCGAAGCTGATATCCGTCAGCAGCTTGAAACCACCAGTTCAGAAACAAACAGAAAGAACCTGACCCGTCGTCTGAACATCGTTAAGGACTTTATTGCTTCCAAGAACGATCCTGCATGGATGATTTTAACCGTGTTACCGGTTCTTCCTCCTGATCTGCGTCCTCTGGTTCCGCTCGAAGGCGGTCGTTTCGCAACTTCAGACCTGAACGAACTCTATCGTCGCGTTATCAACCGTAACAACCGTCTGAAGAGACTTAACGAATTATGCGCTCCTGACATTATCGTACGTAACGAAAAGCGTATGCTTCAGGAAGCTGTTGATGCGCTCATTGATAACGGTCGTCGCGGTCGTGCGGTAACCGGTTCCAACAAGCGTCCTTTAAAGTCACTTGCTGACATGATTAAGGGTAAGCAGGGCCGTTTCCGTCAGAACCTCCTCGGTAAGCGTGTTGACTACTCAGGCCGTTCCGTAATTACCGTAGGTCCATTCCTCCGTATGCATCAGTGCGGTCTGCCTAAGAAGATGGCTCTTGAACTCTACAAGCCATTCATTTACGGCCGTCTTGAAAAGAAGGGCCTCGCTACTACCATCAAGGCTGCTAAGCGCATGGTAGAAAGAGAGGATGCCGCAGTATGGGACGTACTGGACGAAGTAGTACGTGAACATCCTGTAATGCTGAACCGTGCGCCAACCCTGCACAGACTCGGTATTCAGGCGTTCGAACCTGTACTTATTGAAGGTAAGGCAATCCGTCTGCATCCGCTGGTATGTACCGGCTTTAACGCGGACTTCGACGGTGACCAGATGGCTGTTCACCTCCCACTGACTCTCGAAGCTCAGCTCGAAGCCCGTGCACTCATGCTTGCAACCAACAACCTGCTGTCACCTGCATCAGGTGATCCTATCGTTGTTCCTTCACAGGACGTTGTGCTCGGTCTCTACTATATGACCCGTATGCGCGTTGGTGCAAAGGGTGAAGGTATGATCCTTGCCGATGCCGAAGAAGCTGAAAGACTGTACCGTACCGGTCAGGCTGAACTTCAGGCTCGTGTAAAGTGCCGTATCAGAGAATGGATCAAGCAGCCGGACGGCAGTTACGAAGAACGTTTTGAAATCCGTAACACCACCATCGGTCGTGCTATTCTTTCCATCCTGATTTTACCGAAGGGATTAAGCTTCGATCTCATCGATCCTCCAATGAAGCTTACCGCTGAACAGGAAGCAGAGCTTGCTGCAAATCCTAAGACCTGGTTCAAGTACGTTTCCAACGTACCGTTAGGAAAGAAGAAGATCGGTGCACTGCTCAATAACTGCTACCGTGCTTTAGGTCTTAAGGAAACCGTAATCTTCGCGGACAAGATCATGTACACCGGCTTCAAGTTTGCAGCGCTCTCAGGTGCTTCAATCTGTACAGACGACATCCTTGTTCCTGAATCAAAGAAGAGCATCATCGGTTCTGCTGAAAATGAAATTACCAAGATTCAGAACGAATACGATGAAGGTCAGATTACCGGTGGCGAACGTTACAACAAGGTAGTTGACGTATGGTCACGCGCTTCTGAAAGACTGTCCAAGGAAATGATGAACAACCTCAAGGTTGAAAAGGCAGTAAACATTCTCGGTGAAGAGGAAACCCAGGCATCATTCAACAACATCTACATGATGGCTGACTCAGGCGCCCGTGGTAGTGAAAAGCAGATTTCACAGCTCGCCGCAATGCGTGGTCTGATGGCTAAGCCTAACGGTGCGGTTATCGAAACTCCTATTACCGCAAACTTCCGTGAAGGTCTGGACGTTTTACAGTACTTCATTTCAACCCACGGTGCCCGTAAGGGTCTGTCAGATACCGCACTTAAGACCGCTAACTCCGGTTACCTGACCCGTCGTCTTGTTGACGTTGCTCAGGACCTGGTTGTTAACGAGGACGATTGCGGTACCCATGACGGTCTTGAAATCAAGGCTATCTACTCAGGCAATACCTGCGTTGAAACCTTAAGGGATCGTGTACTCGGCCGTGTTGTTGCCGATGACATCATCAAGCCTGGCACAAAGGATGAAATCCTCATTCCTTACAACACCATGCTGACTGAAGATTTATGTGATCTTCTTGAAGAAAACGGAATTGACTCAGTTAAGGTTCGTTCCGCAATTACCTGTAACGCCAAGTACGGTATCTGTGCTAAGTGTTACGGTCGCGACCTCGCTCGCGGTCACCTGGTTAACAAGGGTGAAGCAATCGGTGTTATGGCTGCTCAGTCAATCGGTGAACCTGGTACCCAGCTTACCATGCGTACCTTCCATATCGGTGGTGCGGCATCCGGTACTGCAGTTGAAAATACCGTTGTTGTTAAGCGCGCAGGTAAGGTAATCGTTGACGCACGTACCGTAACCAGACCAGACGGCCGTCTTGTTGTTGTTTCACGTTCCGCACATCTCTATGTTGATGATGCCAAGTATGAATCACACAAGCTTCCATACGGTTCCGTACTCTTCGTGAAGAACGGTGAAAAGGTTGTAAGCGGTAAGACCGTTGCAGAATGGGATGCCCACAACCACCCAACCATTACCGAATATGCCGGTAAGGTTCGCTTCAAGGATATGGAAATCGGTGTTACCGTTGACCGTAAGGATGAAGAAGGTACCGGTAACTCATACATCGAAGTTCGTGAAAGCGGCCACCGTATGACTGCTCCGGTAAATCCTGGCAAGCCTAAGGATGCGCCTGTAATGCCTAAGGTTGACGATGAAAACTATGACAAGAAGATGGCTGAATACAAGGCAAGAGTTCGTGAATACGATGCTCAGGAAAAGGCCTACAAGCACTACCTGTCACAGTATGCAAACTACAAGTCAATCATGGACATGCATCCTGCCGTTGAACTCGTTGACGATGACGGCAATGTAATCTGTGATGCCAAGGGTAATCCTGTTTCATACACACTGCATCCTAAGTCAATCGTTCGTATTATCGAAGGTCAGGATGTTTCAGTAGGTGACGTGATTGCAACCATTCCTCAGAAGGTTTCAGGTAACAAGGATATTACCGGTGGTCTTCCACGCGTATCCGATATCTTTGAAGCCCGTGCTCCTAAGGAACCTGCAATTCTTGCCGAAGAATCAGGTGTTATCAGCTTCGGTCGTGAAAACCGTCTGAAGAGAAAGGTTATCATCACTCCTAAGGAAGGTGCTAAGGACGAATACGGTAATCTGCTCCTCCCAGTTGAATTCTCAGTTCCACAGAACCGTGATATCAACGTAATGGAAGGTGATGAAGTACAGCGCGGTGAACCTATTGCTGAAGGTCCTGAATCTCCGCACGATATCCTCCGTTTACGCGGTATTCCGGCCGTTGCAAACTATATCGTGTCTGAAGTTCAGCAGGTATACCGTTTACAGGGTGTAAAGATTAACGATAAGCACATCGAAATGATTGCCCGTCAGATGCTTCGCAAGTGTGAAATTCTTGACAAGGGTGATTCCGAGGAATTCTTAAACGGCGATACCGTTGAAGTATCACGCGTTAAGATGGCCAACGAACTGCTCATTGCCCAGAAGAAGGAACCTATCAAGTATCGCCATATCCTGTTAGGTATCACCAAGTCTGCATTAAGCACTGAATCATTCATGTCAGCTGCGTCATTCCAGGAAACCACCAAGGTTCTCACCGAAGCTGCAATTGCAGGTAAGATCGATGACCTCCGCGGTCTGAAGGAAAACGTAATCGTTGGCCGTCTGATTCCTGCAGGTACCGGTTTCAGCTATCACCAGCGCAGACGCGAACTTGCCCGCAAGGCTGCCCTTGAAAAGGCAAGACTTGAAAGCATGTCTGCAGAGCAGATGGAACAGGAAAAGCTTGCTCAGGCTTTAAGAGACGTTGACGGTGGTTTTACCAACTGATAACGGACTTGATTAAGGTCTAGGATCTGAAAATACAAAATCTCCCGAAGCTTATGATTCGGGAGATTTTTTTATGCAGAATGTTTTTGAAAGTCCGTCAGCATTCAGCGTAACAGCCAGAGAACAGCCTTAAGTCAGTTCCTTAAAACGCCGATGCATGCCTGTCATCCAAAAATGTATAGATGTTTTGTAAAAAATGTTATAATTATTGAAAATAATTTAATATTCAGTTGATGGGCTGTTTTTTTTAGTGCTTCCACGGAACCCGGAGAGGTTGAAGTCTCGGTGCTCCCGCTTCATTCGTCAGAAGGTGTTTTCGACAGTCACGTCGTGACTGCCCGGAGTTCCGGGATAAAACGGAATACTAATCATCTCTGATTTATATAATTATCTTTGTCTTATGGACAGACACAAAATTAACCTGCTTACGCAAAGGAGTAAATAGATAACATGGATAATTACCAGGAAGAACAGCAGAAGTCTTCAGGCAGTACCGCTAAGTGGCTTATTGTGGCCGGCGTTTTATGTGCCACTGCAGTTGCCGGTGCCGCAATAGGTATTCCTTCATTCGCAAAGTACAAGAACAGACAGTTCTGTAAGGATTTTACAACCGAATTTAATCATGCAATGATTAAAACCAATATATCTGCTGATTTCAAGAAGGATGAGTCAGCAGGATCATTTCTGGGTGATGTTTACAGATATGATTTCTATAACGGTCCTGCCAAGATTTTTAGTCTTGTTCAGGAAAACTCATACGGTCTGACCTCTGTTGATACCGTTGTTAGCGTTGACGGAAATTCCCTTGATATTTCAAATGCCGGTCTGATTGATTATCTCAAGACCCTGAAGATTGAATCAAATTATTCATTCCTTCAGGATACTGTAGATTCAAAGTTTACCATTCCTGCTTATTCATTTAAGGAAGGAGATATTACGGCAAGCTGGTCTGATGCCGTATGGGAATCTTCTTTCAGTAATGTTTCAGAAGGTGTTGAAGCCATTGTACGAAAGTCAGTGCGTTCACAGATTAAGAGTCTGAGTATTGAATCTTCTGATTTCCGTGTAAACCTGACAAATCTGAATTCAGATGAAAAGACCGGTACTCTTGATGAAATGAGCGTCTACCTGATTGGTGACAAGCCGGCAGCTCCTGTCGCACCTGCAGAAAATGCGAATGCAGAATCTCAGGAGGAAACTGATGCTGAATCCGCAGCAAATGAAAACGGGAACGTCAACGAAAAGGCTTCCGTAGAACCTGCTGTTGAGAAGGACGTAATCGGCAGTGTTGTCGTTAAGAATATGAAGATTGTTGCACCGGAACCTGATTTTAACGTATTTATGTCAAAACAAGTAAGTGGTGAATTTGAAATTTCTGTTGGCAGCTTCGTATATGACATGGATGACGTACATCTTGATTTCGAAAATTCAAGTCTTAAGGTTGCCATTAACAACATTAATGGTAGCGAATATCTGAAAATCTGTGGCAGAAGAAGTTACCAGAGCTGCGTACAGGGACTTGATCCTCAGTCTCAGATGAATCTTATGCTCAAGGTTATGAGCGGTGCCACCATGAAGGTATCATTCAATACTGTTCTGAATAACGGCAAGATTGTTTTTGATAACGTGCTGGATTTTGGTCAGCTTTCCAATCAGATGGACATGGTTCAGAATACCAAAATCGATTCTCACCTTGAATTTGACAAGGCTCTCATGAGCAGCCTTGCCAATGATTTTGAGAGTTTCGGTATGGTTCAGCAGTTCATTTCAAACAATGACAAGAACAAGTTCGCTGATAAGTACGTAACCAATTTCATGTGTACCAAGGGAATTGCGTCATGTACTCTTAACGGTACCCCAATTAATAATATTCATTAATTAGGTTATCGGTTTTACTCAGTTAAAACCGGGAAACGGTTAAAAGGCCATGCTGTCTCAGTAGACGGCGTGGCCTTTTTATTTCCGGTCTGTTCGTAAAATATCTGACATGCCGGATGAGGGGAACAGGGGGGCACCGGGGCTTTTGGGATCTGCTGTGGAAGGTGCGTTCCAAAACGTTGAATATGGTTCCTGTTCGTGTTCAGGTCAGGTGATTTTCCTTTAGGTGTCAGGTATTCAGATCTGTATGTGTGCCTTCCGGACTATATTATCTCAAAAACCAGCAGGCTCACGGCCATCAGAAACATGCCGGCGACAAAACCCAGGATTGCATGATGGTGTTGCCCGTATTTTTCGGCTGAAGGAAGAAGCTCGTCTATGGCTATGTAAACCATTATGCCGGCCACAAATGCAAAGGTGATTCCGAGTATCATTGTACTGTTGAATCCCGAAAATACGGCGTATCCCAGAAGACCACCGATAGGCTCGGCAAGACCTGACAGAAAAGACCAGAAGAATGCTTTCTTACGTGAGCCTGTCGCAAAGTACACCGGTACAGCTACGGCAATGCCTTCGGGAATGTTGTGGAGTGCTATGGCCAGAGTGACGGAGAGAGCTATGGAAGCATTGGCTGTTCCTGCCATGAAGGTGGCAAAGCCTTCCGGAAAATTATGAATGCCGATGGCAAGAGCCATCATGAACCCCATGCGTTTAAGCGGTTTGTATTTTTCAAAATCAGCTTCATGTCCTGTTTTTCTTAAATCCGTGATTTTGAATTCGTGAGGATTTTCCGGTTCAGGGATCAGAAGGTCGATGACGGCAATTACCGCAATGCCGCCGAAGAATGACAGAAGGGTGATAATTCCTGCCGTATCATTCCCGGTTACGGCCGAAAGAGATTTTCTGGCACTGTCGTAGAGTTCCACGAGAGATACAAATATTATGATGCCGGCGGAAAATCCGAGGGATACGGAAAAGAAGGAACTGCTTAGCTTCTTTTTTACTACAGCTATGATACTGCCGACACCTGTTGAAAGTCCGGCAATGACCGTCAGTGCAAGTGGCATGCATATGTTGTTTGTTATTATACTTTCCATGAAATATCTCCTCGGTGTTTTTACATGATATTAGCACGGATAACCTAATCTCACTGAACTTAAAATGGGATAATTTTGCAGAAGTGACGTGGAACAAAATACGATACCTGCTATTGAGAGAAAGTATGCAGTCCGTTAAACCGGGAAGGAATATGACCCATTAATCGGAAAATATAAGTAAACACAATGAGACGTTATTCATGTAAAAAGCTGAAAAAAGCCCGGAAATCATGTTAGATGTCTTAATTTTACATTTCCGTAACAATATGTCCGCCGTCATTTATTATAATAGGCAATGGCTTCGCTTCGTCATGAAAGGTTCTGTAAAGTCCTGATGTCGGAGAACGTGAAGCTGAAAGAACAAGAATAATTTAACAGAGTTTTAAGATTCATGCTGTGTTATGGATTATATAGATATGAATTTTTCTCCAGAACATTCTTAAGCGGAAAAAATAACTAGAAAAAACAAAGGAGCGACTATGGTGTTTTTGGAAAAAATTTTCGGCAAACGCTCATCTTCGGTGGATAACGACATAGTAAGTTATGAAAAAACCGAACTGGAAAAACTGCTCTTGCGCAGGATTGTCGAGTTGCGCGTGGATGAGGCTGTTGTCATTGAAAATGTTCTGCCGAGCAAGGTCCTGAAGCAGGAAATAAAGGATGCTCACGGCCGTGATAAGGACAGAAGTTTGCAGGATTATGTATATGATGCCTATGACAAGTATCCTTACCTTATGGCGATATACGATATAAGCGAAAAACTCCGCTACGGCAACAGATATAAGGAGATTATGTCCAGGGAAGCGGGGGTAGCCTTTTGTATAAAGTATGTCGGCAGAAGGCTTAGGGATTATATAAGGGATGATGTTGTTCAGAGCAGAATCAGACTTATGATTAAGGAGCTTCAGAAAAACAGAAAGCAGTTTATTAAAGATCCGAACCACTCAAAAGAAACATTGAGGAAAATGGATAAATACATAAGTGCCTGTGAGGAGCTCCTTTTAAAAAAATAATTATATTTTGGCATAAAATTATGTTTGATTGATTAAATTATAACCAATCTGACAAAAATAAAAAAAAGTTTGTCCTTTTTTAAAAATTTTAAAACCTGCAAAATTCATAATATAATGCAAAATAAGTAATATTATTGCAAAATGCAAAAGATAATTGCGTTTTGCAATAAACTTAAAAAGAATTGTGAAGCAGTTTTATGTGTCAACTTTGATAAAGATATAAATATAATATATTATTGTATATAATTAAACTAATTTAAAAGTTGGCACGGTGTTTGCTATATGTATAAGTGATCAGTTTTATCCCGTGTGCTATTGCACGTTTTGACTCCAACTTATTAAGTTGGAGTCTTTTTTATTTTTGGGTCGACCGATCTGAAAATCATCGGCATTAAACCGACAGGATAAAATTACTCTGTCGATGTTTCGGTTCAGCATGGACTGCTTATGATTCGATTATCGGATAAGACAGTCTGCTTCATAATACTCTTCAGTCTGATGACAGTTATGTTTAACCTATAGTATGATTCTCAGATTCATTATCGGTATAAAGGCTGAATCTGCGGCACTTCAATGAATTTCCTTAAGGGGTGTCATCAGCCGGGGCAGGTTTGCCTATATCTGAACGGCTGACAGTACCGCATTATCTCAATCTGCTGTTAATTCTGACATGAGTTTTTTCTGAATACGGAAACATTTTAAAGTGTCGGCCTGAAAAATTAATGGCCGGTATTGCCTGTCTGTTTATTTATTCTTTCTTCTTACTTCTATTATTGGATGAACACTGTTTTTGAGCAGAATGCAGGGAATGTAAACCTTATAAAACTGTCCCCGTAAGTCTGTTCAACTCACGGGGACAGTACCTTTTAATGAGGGATCTTTTCAGGGATCCCGAACCGGAGACCGGGTGCTGTTTCCGGTTTTATTTTTCAGAAATTACTTGTCACCTACGCTCTTGATTGCGTTGATGTCATCTTCATCTGAATAGCGTTCGTGGTATTCAGGAATCTTATCATCATACTTAGGATCAAGAGATACGGAAACTTCCATCATTGAAGTATCGTTCTTCTGAGAAACGTTTACGTGAACCTGTTCATCATTAATCTGCACATACTTCTTGATGGCATTGATGATGTCAAGCTTCAGCTGAGGCAGAAAATCAGGGCCGTCACGGTTTTCACGGTCGTGGATGAGAACCAGCTGTAATCTGCTCTTGGCGCTGCTGCTGGCGGTTTCTTTTTTTCTGTAAATAAGATCAGTTAACCATGACATAGCTATTTCTTCCCTAATAAACGTTTGAAGAGACCTACCTTCTGAGTGAATCTGAAGTCTACATGCTGTCCGAGAATACGCTTAACGGTATCCATGTATGCCATGCCGGCGTCAGAACCCTTGATGTAAACGGTAGGTTTACCGAGGTTGGATGCTTCAAGAACGGACTTTGATTCAGGAATAACACCGATAAGCTCGATACTAAGCAGTTCGATTACTTCATCCATGCTGAGCATGTGACCGCCGTCTACGCGGGTAGGGTCGTAGCGGGTAAGAAGCAGGTATGGCTTAATCGGTTCAAGACCGTATTCCGCTCTGCGGCTCTTTGAGTCAAGAATGCCGATGATTCTGTCAGAGTCTCTTACGGATGAAACTTCCGGATTTGTGGTTACGATTGCAATGTCCGCAAAGTAAAGAGACATCAGTGCACCGGTTTCAATACCTGCAGGTGAGTCACAGATAATGTATTCAAAACCCATGTCGTCAAGTTCGCGTAAAATGCGGTGTACGCCTTCCTTTGTGAGGGCGTCCTTGTCTCTTGTCTGGGAAGCAGGGAGAATAAAAAGGTTAGGGCAGTTCTTGTCCTTGATTAAAGCCTGTCTTAAGGTGGCTTCCTTCTTGATTACGTTTACAAGATCATAGACCACGCGACGTTCGCAGCCCATTACCAGGTCAAGGTTTCTGAGGCCTACGTCGAAGTCAATAACAGCGGTCTTTTTGCCCTCAAGTGCCAGACCTGAACTTATAGATGCACTTGAAGTGGTTTTACCTACGCCGCCCTTACCGGAGGTGACAACAATAATCTTTGCGTTGAAATCCTTACTGTAATCAATTTCTTCCGGGGCTTCAGCAGCTTCGTTTTCAACATCCTGACTGGTTTCTTCAGCAGTTTCTTCGACTTCAGCCGCGGCTGAGTTTTCCAGTACTACATCGTCTTTATTTAAATCACTTGCCATTTAATGCAATATCCTTGTTAATTAACTTGCGGATTCAGTTGCCTGAAACCTTTAATGAATTTGTATTGGGTTACAAACGTAAAACTTTAACAAACTCTCGGCACGAACGGGAAAGTTCATTAAAGTTTTACCATGTCATGGAACGTCTGATATCTGTCGTTAAAGTGGCTTCTGCTCACGATGACTAACATATCTTAACGCATGTTACATCATTTTAACAGTGATTAAAAACCACTTTGTTCATCTTTGTGTTCCATTACTGAATTTTATATTCCAGTGTCCCGTTTTTAAGGGAAACCAGCACTCCTTTGCCAATGGCGTTTTCAGGCATGTTTTCAATGGTGGAGTAGATTCCGGCTACTGATACCAGCTGCGGTCTGAAATCGCTGCAGTAGATTATGCTGTTCGTATTCTTTCTTCCTCCGGCCTGAACGCGTCCTCTTACACTGCCGAACACGTATATGCAGTCATCGGCCGCGATTTCGGCACCGTCACCGACGTTACCGATAACCACAAGGGACTTGTTCTTTGCATACAGACTGTTACCGCTGCGTACGTTGCCAACGTGAATCATGGTTACTTCAGGATTGGTTTCGATGTGAGGAACAGCCGCATCTGCGGTATTCTGAATGTTAGGTACCTTCTGCTGAACGGTTTCATGACGTACCGGCTCGGCATTTCTTACCGTTGCGGAATTTGTCTCGGTTCTTGCCTGCATCTGGTTTGTCTGCTGAACGTGTTTAACCGGAGTTACCACCACGGTTGACGGTGCGGGACCCATTGCCATTCTGTGTTCAACCGTTTTGATTTCAGGAAGAGCAGTGTCGTCTTCGTCTATACCGAAAGGATTTTCAATGATGATGTCATTCGGTCTGTGCAGGTTAGGTTCGTCACCGGCTGTTTCGGCAGGTGAAACGGCAGCTGCGGATGCCGGAGCAGCCGCTGATGCGGATGATGATCTTGAACCGATGATAATGCCGTTGCTTGTGGTGATGTTTGTGGCTTTTGGATTAGGCTGGGCATGCTGTGCCGCCGGGGCGGACTGGGTACCGGTCTGTGCCTGAACAGAGGAAGCTCCGCCGGCAACGGCTCCCGGCATGAAAACAGGAAGTTTCCATGTTTTTATGAACAGCGCTATTTTCGGATTCAGAGTGGCACTGAGGCCTACGATGTTAAATCCGAGTTCCGCCGCGTGAGCCCTGATTTTATGGAAGTCAAATCCGTGGAGGTCGCCGGCATTTTCCAGAGCCAGAACGATAGGAGTTGATTTCAGGGCTTCATTGCCCTGACACTGATTGAAAAATTCGCACACGAAAGCAGTGTCACATCTGTCAAGATGCAGCGTGTTTATCAGATATCCTTCTGTTTTTAAAGCAGGACTTGTCATGGTATTCTCAATTATCGTTATATAAGTATTGCATACACAAACATGTAAAAAAATTGTAGCACATTTTGAGTTTGTTAGGATTTTTTTTGGGTACGCACTTCACACTATGATTAAAAACTGCCATGTGACGCGGAAACCTGACGTTTGATGTAAAGGATTCGTAATTAAGAGCATGAATTACGGCCGGTTACCGTTTCTGAAATACCATGTACGGAATCGGAAAATGCTTCCGTGCCCGGAGAAGTACCGTCCGTATTCAGGAATTAGTGCCAGGTACAATGCACGGCACACATTTTTTAACGACAGCTGCTTCTTTAATTTGTGTAAACGGTAAATAAGGAAGATAATTGTTGTGTGTGTTCGGTTTTTGTTCTTAATTTTTTGAAAGGGGTCATAAATATGAGTAGGATTTGTGTAAAGCTTGTTCCGTGTGCCGTGGCCGTTTCATTGCTTGCCTGTGCTTCTGCTCAGGCTGCCGATGAAGGTTCAGGTTTCAGAATCAGACCATATATCGGTGCAACTGCCGGCGTGGCGTTTACCGACATGAACTATATTCATCATTCACATCACAGGGATCATTACCATGACGTGGATGACGGCAGCGCTTTTGTGGTGAATCCGCATGCAGGTGTTGAATTTGCTCATTCATCAGGTTTTGGTTTCAAGGTGGAAGCCGAAGGCTTCTTCCTTGACAATGAGGATTATGCCATTGACGTCTGGAACGGTGAGAGATATTACCGTGACAGCATGACCGTTAAGTCTTCAGGCATGTTTGTTAATGTGATAGGTAACTACCGCATAAATGATATTGTTGCTCCGTATGTCGGTACCGGCATGGGTTTTGCGAAGAACAAGTCATCCGTAAACGGCTATACCGAGCATAATTCAGAATTTGCGTTTAACGTTAAGACAGGTACCGAACTCATGGTCACCGACAACTTCGGTTTTGACGTGGGAGTCAGATACGTGGATTACGGCGACGTGTCCAAGCATTATTTCTATGAAAAACTTGAACTTGATTCTTTTGACATCTACGCAGGCTTGAATTTGAAATTCTGACGGATAAATCCTTTCTGATAAGGTAAATTCGTTTATAATACGAAGTATCAACGGGGCCCGTTAGAAGACGGGCCTTTAATTTACGTCCGGTTCCGTGCACGGATGTCCGGAATGCGGCCGGTTTTATTTTGCCGTCGCAGATTAGTTGTTACTGAAGAATAAATACGTTAACTTAAACCGATTTTAGGATGTGTGTATGAAGATTGCTGTTGTTGGCGCCGGTTATGTTGGGCTATCCGTGTCCGTTCTGTTGGCAACCCGTTATAACGTGGGACTGCTGGAGATTTCGGAAGACAGGGTAAAGCAGCTCAGAAATAAAGTCTCTCCGATTCATGATGATTTTATAAGTGATTACCTGGCCAATAAGAATCTGAATCTTAGTGTTTCATCCGATGCCGCTGAAATACTTTCGGGCTGTGACATTGTTTTTATAGCAACGCCGACCAACTATGATCCCGAACTTAATTACTTCAATGTGGATTCTGTTCTCAGCGTGATTGAGCAGGTTAAGGTTTATGCGCCTGAGGCTGAAATCGTGGTTAAAAGTACACTGCCGGTAGGCTTCACCGAAAAGACGGCAAAAGAAAAGAATGTGAAAAAGCTGCATTTTTCACCGGAATTTCTGAGAGAAGGAAAAGCTCTCTATGATAATCTTTATCCTTCAAGAATCATAATCGGTACTCATGATAAATCCTTCGGTGAAAGATATGTTGAAATGATGAAGAGCGTGGCTCTTACCGAATCCGAAAAAATTCCTTCCCTTATCATGCCTCCGACAGAAGCTGAAAGCGTTAAGCTGTTTTCAAATACATATCTTGCCATGAGAGTGGCTTTCTTCAATGAACTTGACACATATGCGTCAATGAAGGGGCTTGATACCAGAAACATCATTCGTGGGGTGTCAATGGATCCGCGCATCGGCGATTTCTATAACAATCCTTCATTCGGTTACGGCGGATACTGCCTGCCGAAGGACACAAAGCAGCTTCTTGCAAACTACAGGGATGTTCCTAATACTCTTATCAGATCCATTGTGGAATCAAATACCGTAAGAAAGGATTTTATTGCTGCTGACATTCTTTCAAGAAAGCCTGAAACCGTCGGTATATACAGACTGGTAATGAAATCCGCATCCGATAATTTCAGATCATCCTCTATTCAGGGCATTATGAAGAGAATAAAGGCCAAGGGCGTTAACGTTATTGTCTATGAGCCTCTGCTTCAGGAAGAAAAGTTCTTCAATTCAAAAGTTGAAAGGGATCTTGCCGAGTTCAAAAGGCAATCTGACATAATCATCTGCAACAGACTCAGTGAAGATCTTGAGGATGTGGCGGATAAGGTTTATACCAGAGACATATTCCACGAAGGTTAATGCATATTCGGTTCATGTCCTGTGCGTTAAAATCGCTATCCTAATGACACTCAGCGACATCAGACGACGCGTTCCGATGCTCTACGGACAATCCCGGATTTAGACGGACTGAAGCAAAAAAACGCGTTTTCTGATTAAAGTGTCGGAGTGTTTCTGCGGTGTAGCACAGTGAGCTTCAATTTTAAATACCCCTAATTACTTACACGCATACTTTTCGTGCGTTTTGTTTTCCCTTTTTCTGGTTCGCCCGGAAAGAAGGAGAAAATGAACACATCTATTAAGGAAGAAATATTAGGACAGAGGATCAGACTTGGGATGACCTAGGAGGAACTGGAGGAGTGTTTATATATGAAGAAGTCCACGATCTCATATTACGAGACCGATTAAGAAAGAGATGAGAGCAAGCAGCCTTGCTGAGATTGCCATGGCTCTTTATACAACGCCGGATTATCTGCTTGGCTTTGAAGAAAAGCAGGATTCTCTTGAAGCGGAAGCAATGGGAATATTAAGGATGATACTGTAAGAGAGATACTTCTGAAACAGATGAAGGCCCTTATATAACCTCACATTGTTTCGATTGAAAAGCTGATATTCTTCCGATTTGCGCGTTTAACGTGTGAGATTATAGATCAACCAAATAAAGATGGTTTTGTTCGGAAATATATTCGGAAGGATATCAAATACAAATTGATATCCTTCCGAATAATGTTTATACTGTAGGAGATGACAGATACAAAGGGGGTATGTTCATATGAAATCCTGCAAGCAAATGGCTGTGGTATGGGGAATATCGGAGCGTAGAGTTACGGAATTCTGCAAGGAAGGTATGATTCCCGGAGCTGTTAAGGCAGGTAAGAGATGGCAGATACCGGATGATGCAAAGCGTCCGGCTGATAAGCGTATCGTTACAGGACGATATATCAAGTCGGGAGTAGAGAATGAAAAAAAACCACTTCCGGTAGGAATATCGGATTATATCCGTGCGCAGTCAGAATACTATTATGTGGATAAAACTCTTCTGATAAAGGAGTTTCTGGATCGTAAAGCATTTGTTTCCTTATTTACAAGACCAAGACGTTTCGGAAAGACCCTGAATATGGATATGCTTCGGGTTTTCTTTGAAATATCCGATGAAGATACAAGCAGGTATTTTACCGGCAAAGAGATCTGGAAGTGTGGGGATGAGTACAGAAAGCATCAGGGGAAGTATCCCGTGATATTTCTTACATTTAAGGACGTTAAATATGATTCCTGGGAAGCAACGTTTGCAAAGATCTCCGGGCTGCTGCAGGAAGAATTCGGAAGACATTCTGAACTGCAAAACAGTGATAAACTCGAAAAGTATGAGAAAGACTATTTTGAGAAAGTATTAAACGGACAGGCGAATGAAGTAGAGCTTTCGGCTTCTCTTCAAAAGCTTTCCAAAATGCTTGCAGCTCATTACAAAAAAGCCCCGATCATCATTATTGATGAGTATGATACTCCGATCCAGGAAGGGTATTCGAAGGAATTCTATGATGAGATAATCGGATTCATGAGGAACTTTTTTTCCGGAGCGTTCAAGGACAACCGTAACCTGTCATATGGATTCCTGACCGGAATACTCCGGATAGCGCAGGAGAGCATTTTCAGTGGTCTGAACAATCTTACGGTTAATTCGGTAATGGACGAGGAGTACGACGGTTTCTTTGGCTTCACTGAATCCGAGGTGGGTGAAATGCTTGCTTATTACGGAGCATCCGACAAGGAGGAGGAACTTCGGAACTGGTATGATGGATATTTCTTCGGGAACAGGGAAATATATAACCCGTGGTCAGTGATCAATTATCTGTCGAGAGGATGCCTGCCGCAGGCATACTGGGTGAACACCGGAAAGAACGAAGTACTGGAAGATGTACTGAAGGCTGCAACGGGCGATATCACGGAGAAACTGTATTCCCTTCTTCAGGGCGAGCGCGTGATTGCCAGAATCGATCAGAACGTGGTGTACAGATCACTTGCAGAAGATCCTGCGAATATCTACAGTCTGCTTCTGGTAGCCGGATATCTGAAGACACCAAAGAAGGAACTTCAGGGCGATGGAGCATGGCTGTGTGAGGTTTCGATACCGAACTGCGAGATAGCTGCAGTATATAAGAGTGAGATACTCTCACATTTGATGCAGATCGGTGCAATGGGGAGAGCTACAGCCAATAAGATCGCTGAGAGTCTTTTTACACAGGATATAAAGAAACTGCAGGACGGAATAGGAGAATACTTAAAGAAGAGTATCAGCTTCTATGATGCCGGAGCGGAAGGGTTTTATCATGGGCTGGTTCTTGGGCTTATTGCTTTGATGGATAACCAGTATCGGATCAGGTCAAACAGAGAGTCCGGCGACGGACGATATGATATCAGCCTGTTCCCCAGGGAAAATAAATATCCGGGAATGATCATGGAACTGAAATGGGATAAAGATTTGAATGATGAGGAACTGGATGCCTTATCTGCAGAAGCTCTTGATCAGATAAACGACAAAGGCTACGATACTGAAATGCGTGAGGAGGGTGTAACTCAGATCATAGAATTCGGGATAGCATTCTCAGGAAAAAGAGTAAAGATAAGAACGGAATAAAACAATGTGCACTACCCATTAAAACGGAACCCGAGAAAATTTACCTGAATCTTTTGCGATAATCGGTTTGCATTGTATATTTTGGGTTCCTGTGGTAAATTCAGTCCTTATTGAAAATAAATCGTTTCGGGAAAACACGGCTCCGGTATGATCTGGAGGTGTTTATCTCAGTAGGCGGCCTCTTAGAACGGGGGGCGGGATAACAAGGTCATGAACAGATATCTTTTACTAACCAATGATACAGAGGCATTACCCAACAGAGCCACGGAAGATCACGTCAGACGTCTGATGTGGGGCGAGCATGATAACGGTGTGGCCGGTGTCAGGGAAATGACTTCCGTCGTAAAAGAATTCAACGGAAAGATAACCTTCTTTATCGATATATGCGGTGCTCTGGACAGAAAGTCCGAGGTTCTTGAAGTTGCCAAATGGTTAAATGAAAATGGCCAGGACGTGGAACTTCATCTCCATCCTGAATATCTGCCTAAAGACTACTGGAGTAATTTGGGATTAAGGTCTGAACCTGTATGGATAAATCAGTATGAAGAGGCAGACAGGGACAGACTGCGCCATCTGATTAAGACGTTCTCAGGTGAGCTTGAAGCGGTTATCGGCAGAAAAGTAAATGCTTATCGAGCAGGTTCCTTCAGATGGAATTCCATGACTTTGGAAATGCTTAAGGAATGCGGAATTCCCATGTCTTTTAATAATACCAGAGCCTCACTGGCTGAAGGTCAGTGTCCATATGCCGCACCGATGCAGAAACCGTTCCGGTGGTCAAACGGCATAATCGAGGTTCCGGTTACCGAAAGAAATTTCCTGTCCTCTACGAGAAACGACTGGTGGGTGCGGTATCAGTACCCTCTGTGCAGCCTTGTAAGATACAGAGGCTGGCCGATGTCACTTATTCCGTACAGCGTAAGCTCCAGGGATGAATTTCTGGTATGTCTGATGCATTCATGGTCATTTCTGTACCGCGATCCGAGCGGTTACGAATATTACAGGGATGATGAACGTAAGGAAGAATTCAGAAGCATGCTCAAAAAGATGAGCAGGGATTTTGATCTTATCGATTCACGGGATCTCAAGGATCTCATTGATACCGGAAAAATTCAGATTGATCATACAGAGGACATTTCAAAAGCGGTTTATGTTCCGTTAAGCTTGAAGAGGGAACGCCTAACAAAGGATAAGCTCAGAATGCTGAACATTAACGTTTCCTCAGGTAACGGAAAGGACGTTCATGATGATTATTCCGTGGGGCCTCTGGCCGGGGAACGGTTTTACGGAGGCGTGGGTTGCTGTCTGTTTTCCAATACCCTGAACAAGTATCTGATGTCCGATGACAATCTCCGACAGTATTCTTTTTCGTCAAAGAAAACCTCAGACGGTGCCTGTGTTGTCGTAAAAAAGAGATATTTCAACAAAATTGAAGATAAACAGTACGTGCCGATAGAAGCCAGATTCAAAGTTAATGATTTTCTGTTTAACGGTAAACTGCCGGTAATCATGACGGTTAAATCGGAACAGAACATTAATTTCGGGGTGTTCTATTATGATTCCACCGGCCTGAAAATCAGCAGTACCCTGTGTAAGTGCAACAGAAACAATCTTCTGGACGTTCCGGAGAATGCCACCGGCTTTTCAATTTACCTGCGTCTGCCAGAGGACTTTAAGAGCCTGGAGCTTTACAGTCTGGCCTTTACTTTCATGGATTTCAGCTCCACTCACATCATTCCGATGAAAGGTAATGCCGTTAAGGGAAATGCCGACGGGATTAAGGACTGCTTCAGACTGGCCGTTCATAATTTACAGAATGTAAAAAACGGTGTTGTCATCCTTTTCCCTGAAAATGCCTTTCTTAACGTAAAACAGGGGGTTTATCCGGGGTACGGAAGCCGTATTGCCGGTAAATATGAGGAATTGCTTTCTGATTACACGGTTATATTCGTGTGTGACCCTTATATTGACAAACAGATAAAATACAGCGGAAGCTGGTTCTTTGATGACGAAGGACACAGCGTTCTGCCGGCTCTTGCGGAACACGTCAGAAAGATAATAGGTGACGACCACGGAGACATACTTTGCGGCGGCTTCACAATGGGAGCGGTGGCTGCGTTCTATTTTTCCTTCTTCATGAAAGCGTCATTCTGCGTTTGTGATTATATTTATTCATCACTTCTGCTGTACAAACACTTCAAGAGGCTTTATCTGGACTACACCGAGTCCCATGGGAAAGCTGACGGAACTGATGAAGGTCAGCCGCAGGATAAGACTGAAACCGTACAGGAGCCTGAGAGTCCGGAAAATCCGATAGAGAAAGGTCTGAAACCACGCAACTTTGACGGAATGCTGAGCCTGCATGAGTTTGTAAATGCTTACGGTACCGAATACCCTAAATCCGTATATTTTAATTTCTACAGCGGTAATGCTTTCAATAACGTAACCGTTAAGGAAATAGCATCAATTGATGAGAAGATAAGGGAAAAATTTGAATACGTAAGGGTTGTCAGACAGGTGGCTGGGCACGGAGCATATCATCCGATGCCGAAAGATGACTTCATCGCTACGGTTAAGTTCTTCCTGTCCCGAAAATCGTAGGTTATTTAACCGAAGACATGAGGACATCCTTATATGTTGCTGTTGTCCGCATGCCCCGGAAGGTTTTGTTTAAGGAGGCCTTAGAGTCTTCTGTTTCCCGTAAGAATAGCCTTAACTTCTCTAAGACAGGTCCGTGTACCTTTGTATATTTGAGCTGATTTGGGTTTTTGAACAGCTTCTTAAACTTTTGCTCATGATTTGCTGAATGCCTGCGATATAATTTTTAATATTCATAGTGGTGGAATATGATTCCTTAAACCTAATGGTAAAAGGTCTTGCCACAAATCAGAGACCGATGCTTCTGAAGAAAAACGTCTTTAAAACAGATGCTGATTCAGTGTCGGAATCTCTGGAAAAATTCAGTCATGGAATCCCAATAGTTTTTCAAAAGAACTAATGCGGAACGTGTGATGCGATGCGGATATCAGGAAGCTGTACCTCTGATATGAGCAGTAATGTTAAGGATTACAGCAATGTTTGGTTTCAAAAAGTTTTTCAAAAAAGAAAAACTTTCCTTTAATGTTAATGATAATCTCGAAGCGGCTGAGCAGAAAATCAGGGAAGAATGTCAGGATGACGTTCAGCTTGCCAATGAACTGAGAGTTCTTGCAAAAAGCGTTTGTTCCGCACATCCCGAAGCTGCCGTAAAACTGATGGAAGAATCAAACGCTCTCGTCCCGAAAATCTCAAAGTCAAAATGGATAATGTTCAGATTATATGAATTGGGAAAAATCAGGGAATGTAAAAAATATTTTGACGAGATACTTTACCATACACTTAAGCGGAATTCTGAAATCAATAAGTTTAACCGTATTTTTAGAGATATCGTAAACGGGGATTCATACGGGCATAAGCTCAGTCTTGACAGAGATTTGGAAAAATATAAGGCTCTGTGGCGGTCTGAAGCAAAATTAAACAGTGAGTCCGTAAAAGCGGATTCTGAGTCTGAAGATAAAAAGAAATCTTACGGTGTTCAGGCCTCGGTACTTAAAGAGGAGCTGGCGAGAATATCCGGAATATTAAAGACAAAAGAAATCGTGGTAAATGATTTCATGCGCTGTTTTGACAATGACATAAACTCCCTGGAGGCGTTAAAAGCCCATTTTCTCACGTATTCTAAATATGAGAAGATCTCCGGGGAAATTAAGAACGCATTAAACATCAGGCAGTTATTTCACGTAATAAACGACAATAACATCATTGAATTTCTGAACGGCCGTCATTCCCAAACTGCGGATCTGAATCAGAATACCGGGGACGGAAGAAGTTCCCGTGATTACGAAAAACTTAACATTGACCGCATTAAAAGAATCAATTCGAGTAACGGAAGCAGGGTATTTACCAAAACAGATATCCGCATAGGAATAATCTGTGATGAATTCTACTGGGATTCCGTCAGAGGCTGTGCCGATTTTGTATACCTTACACCGCAGAATTACAAGGATAAGATCAAAGAAATAGACGTATTGCTGTTTGTATCGACCTGGAACGGATTAAATAAGGAATGGGTCGGTGTTGCGGCGGTGAATACAGGCAGCAGATTGGGTAAAATTGCCCTGGAAATCATTACTGAGTGCAATAACCTGGGAATAGACACAGTTTTTTATTCAAAGGAAGATCCGACAAATTATGAGCTCTTCGTTGAATACGCCAGACACTGTAATCATGTACTGACAACGGACAGGGACTGTCTGTCAAAATACAGGACTGACGCACCTGACGCCAAATCCTACGGGGTGATACAGTTCGGTATCAATCCGCAGGAACACAATCCAATCGGAATACGTAACATGAACAGAAAAGAGGTTCTTTTTTCCGGTTCCTGGATGCAAAAGTATCCCGAAAGATGTGAGGACATCAGAAACATTTTTAACGGAATTATTGATTCGAACTATACGCTGTCGATTATAGACAGGTTTTTCGGTCAGTATGACGGAAAATACAGCTATCCTGAAGAATATAATGAATACATATACAGGGGAATAGAACACAAAACCCTGCAGAAGGTCCATAAGTTAACGCCATGGTCCGTAAACGTGAATACCGTTAAATACAGTCCCACCATGTTCGCCAACAGGGTTTTTGAATTACAGGCGAACGGTTCCGTTCTTCTGTCAAATTACAGCATGGGTGTTAACAATACGTTACCTACGGTTTTTACGGTGTTTTCAGCATCTGAAGTTCCTCTGATACTGCATTCCTTCACCGATGAGGAATTATACGAAAGAAGAATAACGGGGATAAGAACCGTTTACAAAAAACATACCTGTTATGACAGGTTAAAAGAGATTCTGGACTGCTGCTCCCTCGGTAAGGATATTGAGCTTGATGTTCCGGTTCTTATAATCGGTGACGGTTCCGAAAGGTTCATGGAAAGCTTTAACAGACAGACTTATCCTGACAGGGAATGGTGCAGATTCTCTGAACTGACCCCGGAGATTCTGTCAGGACATAAAATCATCACTTTTTTCTCCGGTGATGATTTCTACGAAGAATTTTACCTTGAAGACATGGTAAATGCCTTTAAGTACACTGACTGTGATTTCGTGACCAAAGCATCTTACTATGACGGTAATCTTCAGCTGCACGAAGGCGTGGAGCATGATTACGTGACCGATTTTCCGGATTACGACAGAACTCTTTTTTGGATAGGTTCGTACGAAACTGATGACATTCTGTCAAAAAATTTAAGATCTTCCCGAAAAGGTTATTCTTCAGATCATTTTAATTACATCGAAAATTTTGCAAACAGACATGTCGTGTATAACAGTGGGACTCGGGATTATAAACTTTCAGTAATCCTGCCGGTTTACAATAACGGCCTGTTCCTGTACGGCAAAGCATTTGCAGCCATTAGGAGACTGTCGGTTTTTAATGATACGGAAATTATCATTGTCGATGACGGATCTTCAGACAGGGAAACACCGGCAATAATTAATTATCTTGCCAGACATTATGCCAACGTAAAAACGTATTTCTTCGGGAAAGGTGGATCGGGTTCGGCATCCAGACCGAGAAATCAGGGACTGTCAATGGCATCATCCGATTATGTCCTGTTTTTTGACCCGGATGATGAATGCCTTAATGATGCCTATTCCCAAATGCTGCAAAAGGCCATAAACGCTGATGCGGATTTGGTAATTGGCGATAACTTAAGGGCCGGTGACAAAATAATCAAAACCGCTAACCATAAAAACATTTATTCAAGATTCAATGAAGATACGTTTACGTGCGATAACGGGTTGCTGATTTCGGATATTGATTATCGTACCGTAAGAATCCAGTCAATGATTATTAAAACGGAGCTGGCTCGAAAACTCAGGTTTATCACGGGGGCTGTCGGGGAAGATACCTTATATTCATGGCAAATCATGAAATTATGCAGAAAGATTTCAGTATGCGATCTGTGTACTCACGTTTATTATGCGGCAAGGGAAGATTCCGAAACCAATAGAATCAATCCGTCCATGTTTCGTAAACTGAGCCTTGTTCAGCCGGAGAAAATTGCCTGGCTTAAAGCCAACGGTTTAATGGAGGATTATTCTGGGAAATGCTTTGAGGGCTATGTTACGTCATGGCTTTTTAAACTGCTCAGAAAGTCTTCCGACGATGATTTTGAGGAAAACATGCGGCTTGTTTACGGGATAATTACCCCGTACATGAAATATTATGATGCCGTGGATTCTGACGTGTCCCGTTTTTACGCTCTCTGCAGGGACGGTGAATATGAAAAGGCCGGAGAACTCATCAGATCCTGTTAAGTTTAACTTCCGTCATTCCTGTGAGAATGACGGAATCTGACATGCCTTTTTCCGGTTTCAGACACCGTTCCGTTACGTAGTCACTTGTTGTCCGTAACGTTAAGCTTTGTTTCCTTTTTTCTGCAGTCTCGGTTTTATATGGCCGTCATAGAATTTTATGAGACGGTGTTTGAGAAGCAACTGTCTGAACTTCCGTTCCCCTTTGAGTGTATGAAGCTTAATACGGGATGATCCCACCATTACGGAAAGGGATTTGGTATTAACGGAAATGTCATCTGCGGAAAGCTTTTTGTCAAAATGGCGGACGCATCCGTTTCCGTCAACTATGAAAATTCCCGTAATAAAGGCTCCCTTTCGTCCCACGGTGTCAAATTTGAGGGTGACTGTAGGTGCCAGTTTGTTGGTCTTTCTGGAAACAATGCCGTACCCCGGATTTTTGATGTCACCGGTAATGACGGATAGCTTTGCCGGAAGATACTGAACCAGTCTCACGATATATTCATCGTTTATCTTAAGCCGGACTTCCCGGTCATCAGCCGATATTATTTCAATGCCTTCGTTAAGGTGAAAGAGCTGTGAGTAGGTATGTCCGGTGTCTGAGGTGATTCTGTCACTGATAAAGGTCATGTCATCGGCAGACACGAATGATCTGCGGATGATCGTTCCTGTATAAAGTTTGTTGACTGCTTCCGCTATGTCATATTCTTCATGAAGATCCGTATTGTAGATGACGGTATTGTATCTTACGTCATTAAGATCCGGAACGTAACTGAGATCATCCACCGTGACGGTGTTATGAGCCAGGGCGGATGTCAGATATTCACGATAGGCACTTTTGCCGTAGCCGTAATATCCGCAGTCCGTAAATATGTCCTTTCCCTTTGAATAAAGAACGAATGACAGATCGTCAGCATGTTTGTGAGTGCGTGAACTGAACCCGCATTTAAACATTTTATACGTGCGGTTGGCGGAGTCTTCTCCCTCGATTGCTCTGCTCCGGTAAAAGTACATGCCGCTTAAATGGTAGAGTTTTTTGGTCGCCGTTGCATGATCGGCATAGCCGGATTTAAGAACTTCAGAATCTCCCATCTGTACAAAATATCTGTTCGGCATTGTGAGCCATTCAAGATATTCCTCTTCCTGTCCGGACGTTTTTCCGAGTCTGGCGCTCAGAGAATGTTTACCGTTGTCCTCCAGAAATTTCTGAATGCCTTTGAATATTGAATAAACCATCTTGGCATAAGATGATGAATTTTCCACGTGAACGTGTTCGCTGGTATAAGAGATTTCTTTTTGTTTAACCAGTCTGTCTACCGCATGATTGAGCCATTCGTCATTTCCGGTAAGTACTCCAAGAAAGACTAGGGCGCGGTCTTGCATAATTCCGTGATTGTTTGTCGGTGTGTAGTTTGAATCGTTTCTCAGCCATTCACCGTGATACAGAATGACGGAATACACCTTTTTCCGGTATTCAAGAGGAGCTTCAGTTCTGTGCAGTGCAAGAAGGAAAAGCAGCAGTACGAAAGTTCTCCCGGCAACGGTATGGTCTCCCCAGATAAAAATGTTTCCGAAAGAAAGATTCGGTGTTGAGGCAAAATTCAGCCATGAATTGAACAGCCGTATGGCTTTTTTAATGTAATAATCCTGTATTTCCTTTTCTTTTTCCGCAAGGCAGGCTTCGCAAAGGATGCACAGCGGATTCAGGGTATGCAGATACAGCTGATATGAATTGGGCTGACGGCTTACGGCAGTGTTCCAATCGATGTTGTGGAAGGACTTGCAGGTAACGGTATCCAGATTTTTATGAACGTAAATCAGTCCTTTGGAAATTTTATCGGCTATGAGTTTCGTTTTTTTGGCCGGAAAGTATGAGTGGGACGAATGCAGGACAAACGGATAATGTCCGCTCAGGGCATCAATGAATCTGTTGAAAGTTTTATCATCCGGTTCTTTTTTTAAACAGGATGCAAAATTAATTTCCGTATTTTTCATGGTATCCATTTATCGATTTGTTGTCCTATGCTGGTTATCCGATACTTTACACATGGCAAAACAGGCAGACATTATAACTTAATAATTCAGAAAATCATCAGTTTGCCGCGTCGGTTGAGGAAAAGGCCGTTTAAATGATAAAGACTTTAACGAAAGAAAAAGGCTTACTTTACTTTCATGACATGGTTTGAATTCCATTAAAAAAGACTCATGAGAGTGTGTTTTTTTAAGGTTTTCCGCATACATGCATGTGGCTGTTGTCGGTAATTTTGGCGTTATGAGTGGAACTGTAAGCTGAAATAAAAATTTTAATATTTATGATTAATGTTTTAAAATAAAATTAAAACCTGTAAAAAAAATGATACATGTTGAAGCTTTGTATTAGAATTGTGAAGCCGATAACAAGTTTATTTTTGGTGCTGAAACAACCGTGTAATGCCGGACAGTTGTATGCAGACGCTTTATTTTTGAGCTTTTTTGAGTTTTGTATGAAGATTATAGTGATTGCGGGAACCCGACCAGAAGCCGTAAAACTGGCTCCCGTGGTTATGGAATTAAAAAAACATAAAGATATTACAACGGTAGTATGTAATTCGGGACAGCATCAGCAGATGATTGAGGATGCTTTTTCTGATTTCGGCATTGTTCCCGACATTTCCCTTAATGTCATGTGTCACGGTCAGTCTCTTGCCAGTCTGACTGCAAAACTGTTTACCGCTATTGATGAGGTTTTTGAAAGGGAAAACCCTGACTGGGTCATTGTTCAGGGTGACACCACCACTGTTATGGTGGGGGCAATGTGTGCTTTTTACCGTCATATCAGGATTGCGCACGTTGAAGCAGGATTAAGAAGTTACGACAAGTATGCTCCGTTCCCGGAAGAGGTAAACCGTCAGACCGTTACCAGAATTGCCGATCTTCATTTTGCACCTACCGGACTGGCATACAACAATCTGATTAAGGAAGGGATTTCTCCCGATAACGTATATATTACGGGCAATACCGTAATTGATGCTCTTATGTGGGTAAGGGATTACCTTAAGGATAAAAACGAATATCTGCATGAGGATGTCAGGAAAGCCGTTGAACAGGGGAAGAAAATCATTCTCGTAACCGGCCACAGAAGGGAAAATCAGGGCACCGGCCTCGTAGACATCTGTAATGCCATTAAACATCTGTCATACAAGTATATGGACTGTATTTTTGTTTATCCGGTTCATCTCAATCCTGCAGTTCAGAATACCGTAAGGAAAATACTCAGTAATCACGCAAGGGTAATGCTTCTTCCTCCGCTTTCATATCTTCATTTTCAGGCACTGCTCAACGTATCATACCTGGTACTGACGGATTCCGGAGGTATACAGGAGGAGGCTCCGGCTCTTTCCAAGCCTGTTCTCGTAATGAGAGAGGTTACCGAAAGACCTGAAGGAATTCAGGCCGGATGTGCCAGACTTGTGGGGTCTAGCACCAGTGCCATAGTTGACGGGGTTTCCGAACTGATTGAGAATGCCGAGGTATACAACAGAATGAAAAATGCCCAGAATCCGTATGGACGTGGACATTCTTCGGAAAAAATCGTGAGTGCCATTCTCAGTGTATCAGGGTATAAAAACAATCTGATGGCTGTATAGACAGAATATTCAGACAAGCTTCCGTGCGGGAACGTCATAACCGGCACGGAATAAATTTTTAAAAATAATAATAAAAATAGAAGGACTACTGAAAAGGTAGCATAGGATAAAAAATGAAACTTTGTATCTGCGGATTAGGGTATATAGGACTGCCTACCGCTGCCGTGTTTGCATCTCACGGGGTCAGTGTCCACGGGGTTGACTTAAACGTTCATGCCGTTGAAACAATCAATAAGGGAATGATTCACATTGTGGAGCCCGGACTCGGTGAAGTTGTCAGACAGGCCGTAAAGGAAAACATGCTGAATGCTTCAACCGAAGCGTGTGAGGCAGATGCTTTCATAATCTGTGTTCCGACCCCTTTCAAAGGCGAATCTCATGAGCCTGATCTCAGTTATGTTGAGTCAGCCACGGCAGAGATAGCTCCGTTTTTAAGAAAGGGAAACACGGTGATTCTTGAATCCACCTCACCGGTGGGAACCACCGAAAGGGTAGCCGAAATTCTCAAAGAAATGCGTCCGGATCTGGTAATGGCGGCAGAAAATACAGACGAATGTGACGTATTCATTGCCTATTGTCCGGAAAGGGTTCTTCCCGGCAGGATTATGTCTGAGCTGGTTAATAATGACCGCATTATCGGAGGCATAAACCGGGTTTCAGCTGATAAAGCTGCTGACGTATATGCGGTTTTTGTTAAGGGGGAGCTTCTCAGAACAAATGCCAGAACCGCGGAAATGTCAAAGCTTACCGAAAATTCATTCAGGGACGTAAACATTGCTTTTGCCAATGAACTTTCCCTTATATGCGACAGACTGAACATTGACGTATGGGAACTGATAGCTCTTGCCAATCACCATCCACGCGTAAACATTCTTAATCCGGGCCCCGGAGTCGGCGGCCACTGCATAGCGGTGGATCCGTGGTTTATCGTCAGCAGGACTCCGGATCTGGCAAGGATTATTCATACCGCAAGACTTGTAAATGACGGAAAGCCTGAATGGGTGAAGCAGCAGGTAAGAAATGCCATAGCAAAGCTTAACAGACACTGTAACATTGCCTGTCTGGGACTTGCATTCAAACCTGACATAGACGACCTGAGAGAGAGTCCGTCAGTGTTCATTGCCCGTGATCTGGCGAAGGAATATCCGGGCTGTGTGATGGCAGTTGAACCAAACATAACCGAACTCCCGGAAATTTTTGACGGCACCGGTCTCAGACTGGTATCCGCTGAAGAGGCTCTGAAGGCTGATATCATTCTTCTTCTGGTAGACCATCGTGAGTTCAGGAGCATCAGCCCTGACTTCGATGAAAAGCAGATACTGATTGACACCAGAGGTCTGTGGCGGAAGTAGCGGAGCAGCATGTGGCAGGCCACCCCTGAAGCGTTGGGGGCCGCTGTATTTTGGTTTGGATTTAATAATTAAAAGAATAACTGAAGAATAAAGGCGTATTAGTGAGTAAAAATAAAGATATAGCCGTTGTGGGCATGGCATTCAGGTTTCCGGGAGGAATAAGGAACGAAGAAGAGTTCTGGTCGCTGATAAGCAGCGGAACCTGTGCAATTACCAAAATCCCGGCCTCTAGATGGCCAACGGATCTGTATCAGGATGATAATAAAAACGTTCCGGGAAGAAGCGTTACCTTTAATGCGGGTGTTCTGGATTCCGTAAAGGAATTTGAACCCGCATTTTTCGGTATTTCTCCTAAAGAAGCCGAATGGATGGATCCGCAGCAGCGACTTCTTCTTAAGGTTACTCACGAGTGCCTTGAAAATGCCAACATAAAGATTGAGGATTTCAAAGGTTCCGACTGCGGTGTTTATACGGGGATTTCGTCACTGGATTACTTCCTGCGTGCTGATGAGGATCTGCCTGCCGTTTCACCTTATACCATGACCGGCAATACACTGAGTATTGACTCAAACAGAATTTCCTACGTTTTTGATCTTCACGGTCCTTCCGTGACCATGGATACGGCCTGTTCTTCCACTCTGGTTACCCTGCATCACGCCTGTCAGGCCATAAGAAGCGGAGAGGTTCCGTGTGCCATCGTAGCCGGTGCGCATCTGCTCCTTAAGCCTTATTCCTTCGTCGGGTTCAGTAAGGCGTCCATGCTTTCGCCAACCGGAACCTGCAGACCGTTTGATGAAAGGGCAAACGGCTACGTCCGTTCTGAAGGTGTTGCCGCACTGCTTCTGAAACCGCTTGATGATGCCTTAAGGGATCACAACAGAATTCATGCGGTAATCAAGGCCTCAGGCGTCAATACCGACGGTTCACGCAAGAGCGGTCTTACCATTCCTTCTGAAACCGCACAGTCAGAGCTGATGAGGCAGGTGCTTGAAAAAAGCGGTATTTCCGTTGATGACATTGATTACATTGAAGCTCACGGAACCGGTACGCCGGTGGGAGACCCTATTGAAGTCCGTTCAATAGCGTCAGTGTATGCAAAGGATCGTAACGGAAGACTTCCTGTTTCCTCCGTGAAGGCCAATCTCGGTCACATGGAACCAATGTCAGGACTTGCCGGTTTTGTAAAGGCCGTAACCGTGTTAAAGCACGGTACGGTTCCGCCGATTCCTTTTGATTTCAGACCGAGTCCGAAGATTGATTTTGACGGACTGAACATCCTCTGCTCTCAGAACAGCGTAAAACTTTCCGATAAACGCATTCATACCGGTGCCATCAATTCCTTCGGTTTTGGCGGTGCCAATGCTCACGTGATACTGCAGTCTTTTGACAATGACGCGGTATCCGATGCTTCCCGAGGTGGTGCTGAAAACTGTTCGTCAGTAACCGGGAGTCAGGTTTCCGGTTCCGTTCCTCCGCTTTTTATCTCCGCAAAGACCAAAGACTCCCTTAAGGAAATCAGTGAATCATATGCGGATCTCTTAAGAAGCGGAAAATATGATTACTATGACGTTGCATATGCCGCGGTGAACTCCAGGGATACCTATGAGCACAGACTAGCCGTGACCGGTGACACTGAGGAAGAGGTGCTCTCATCCCTTGATAACTGGATTAAGACCGGAACCGACGTCAGCGTATTCGGTGCCGTAACCAAAAAGCCCTGCAGAAAGACGGCATTCGTGTTTAACGGAAACGGTTCCCAGTATGTGGGAATGGGGCGCAGCATTTACCGTGAATGCCCGCTGTTCGCTTCCGTGTTTGATGATCTTTCAGAAAGGATAGAGAAGTACCTTAACGTTTCGTTAAAGGATATCGTTTCAGGTAAAACGGCTGAAGAAGGTACGGTAAACGAAGCTGATCTCATTCAGGATACAAAGATTGCCCAGACTCTTATTTTTGCCATTCAGGCAGCACTTTGTACGGTGCTTGAAAAGGGCGGATTAAAGCCTGAGGCAGTGGTCGGTCACAGCATGGGGGAAATAGCCGCGGCTTATGTTGCCGGGCTTCTTACCATTGATGAGGCCGTAAAGGTTATCTGCATTCGCAGCATGCTGCAGGACAGAACCCGCGGTCACGGAAAAATGGCCGCCGTATCCGTATCCGAGGATGATTTCAATGCCGTTAAGGCAGAACTCGGAATAACCGACGTGGATGTTGCCGCCATAAATTCATCCGACAACATTACAGTTTCAGGCCGAACTGAATCAATTACCCGACTCAAGGAATATTATTCATCAAAGGGTGTGTTCTTTAAGATCCTGGATGTTGATTATCCGTTCCACAGCTCTTTCATGAACGTTATTGAAAATGACGTAATGAAAGATCTCGCCGACGTGGGGACCGTAAGTTCGGACACTCAGAGTACCGCTTTCTATTCAGCGGTTTTGGGCAGACGGATTGAGAAAGGATTCTTCTTAAAGAACAACTACTGGTGGCATAACATCAGGGATAAGGTTCAGTTCTGGCTGGCTGTTAAGGCCATGGCTGAAGACGGTTTTGACCATATCGTGGAAATAGGTTCCAATGCCATTCTGCAGCGCTATCTGCGTGACATAACCAGGAAGTCTGGAGCCGATGCCAAAGTAGGTTCAACGCTTCTGGTAAATAACGACGGTCTCCGCCGTATCAGGCAGGTGGTCATGGATTATCATCTGTCAGCCGCTGAGTCTCACAGGAACGTATTCTTTCCTAAAAAGGGCAGATTTGTGGATCTCCCTTACTACAAATGGTCTGAAAAGGTATTTGAGTATAAGGAATCATCCGAAAAGCATCCTGACGAGTTCAGAATTTTCCCTATTCTCGGCTGGAACATTCTTTCTGCGGACAGAACCTGGCAGAATATTCTGGAACCGTCAAAATACGCATTGCTCCGCGATCACGTGGTAGACGGTGAATACGTTTATGCCGCCGCCGATTTTATCGAGACTGTGCTTGAAGGTGCGTCATGCGTTAATTCAGGCGAATGCATCAATATCGAACATCTCGACATTCTGAGTTCACTGGTGTTTGACGGAGAACATTACAAGTCCATGAGACTCCGTATTGTTCCGGAAACAATGTCGTTTGACATATATTCAAGAGATTATCTCTCATTCGACGAATGGACCAGAAATGTCAAGGGGCGTCTTCTTATCACGGATGATGCCGCACTGAGAAATGCCGTAAATCTTTATGATGAAAAGTTGAATGAGCGGGCGTCAGACGTTTCTCCGACGGTGGTTACGAAAGATGAAATCTATGCCATTACCGAAAGTCTGGGACTTCATTACGGTGAACAGTTTGCCATTACTGAAAAGGTGGAAATTCTGGATAACGTTCTGAAGATTCATCTTAACGGAAAGACACTTAAGGCTCATTCCGAAAAATACATCATCCATCCGGGAATTCTGGATGCCGGTTTTCATTCCCTGTTTGCCATGAAACAGCTGAGTTCATCAGATTATGCTTATCTTCCGGTTAAATTCGGACGCATTTGCGTAATGAAGAATGCAGAAGTTTCGTATATCGTGGCCAGAATTGAAAGAATGGGCGCAAGAAGCATTCTAGCATCATTCCGTCTGTTTAATGATGCTGACGATTGTGTCGGCATAATGGACAACTGCAGATTCAACATGATGCCTAAGACCGAAAACCGTTCCGCAGAGGAAGGTGTCGCTTCATGGCATTATGAGGCTGAAGCCGCTCCTCATGCGCTGAATGCGCGTAAGGGAGATGGTCGATCCACTTCTGAAATCGTAAGCTTCCTTGAAGCATGTGCCGGCGATGCCGGATCCTTAAACACAGAGGCCAGAAAGAACTGGTACGAAAAGATAATGCCGCTGATGGAACAGGCGGTACTGGCTTATTCCGTTGAGGCGGTAAAGGCCGTGGCTTCCGATGCCGGTGATTTGGCTAAGGCAGGTACAAGTCCGTTTTACGGATATCTTACCGATCTGCTTGTAAAGCATAGTCTCGCTAAGATCGCTGACGGAGTTCCGACGGATTTTGTAAGTCAGGATGACATCGGCACAGGCGACGAAATCATAAGATATGCCTATCATCTTGCTCCTGAAGCCCTGCCTGATCTTCTTCCTGTTTACCGTGTGGGCAACAGACTTAAGGATCTTCTTGTGAACGGACAGGCCTCCGACGGGGTATCCGCAGAAGATCTCAGGGGAGAAGAAAGAAACGGTTATTCTCTTCTCTATACCGGAATGAAGGCTGCCATGTCTTCATTCATAGCAGACGTAAGTCAGCGCATCGGTGCAGACGAAGGCACTAAGTTCAGGGTGCTTGAAATCGGCAGCAACAGACTTAAGCTCGGAGAGCTTCTTACTGACTGTTTTGCTGAAGGTTCCTGTGTTGAGGTTCTTGCCCTTAACGAAAAGGACATGTCAGAAATCAATCCTTCAGAAAACATCAGAAAGGCAAAGTTTGATCCTGAAACGTTTACTGTTGAAAGAGACGCATCGGATCCGTACATCCCTCAGAAATACGATTTAATCGTGGTTCAGGAAGCTCTTTACAGGGCATCATCAGTGATTGAAGCCGTTGAAAGTCTTAAAAACATGTTAGCTTCAGGCGGTGTAATTGCCGTTCTTGAAAGACACTCAGACTGGTCTGCCAATATGTGCAGCGGTTTCTGTTCAGACTGGTGGACGGAACGCGGTGACGGCAATGCCGTAAGCCCTCTGAGAAGTCCTGAATACTGGAAGACTGTGTTTGAAAAGTCATTTAATGACGTTTCCGTATATCGTGAACCTGCTGCCTCCGAATACCGGATGGGCGCCTATCTCATGTTCGTAAGAAACACCGAAGAAGTTTCATTAAGTGAGGTTGCCGCAGGTGTTAAACACGCCTATGCCGTCATTTCTCCTGAAGGGAATTCCGTTCAGGCGGGATTCATTCGTAATGAACTTGCAGGACTCGGGGTTAAGGCGGATGTTATTGCTGCTGATGAAGACTCTTTAGACAGTCTGAACATCGCAGATTATGACAGCTTCGTGTTTGTTTCATCATGCGGACTGGCTTCACACCAGCTACTTGATTCCCTGTCAGAAAAGACCGGAATTATCTCCGCATCTGATGATTCAACCGACATCAGTGATGCCCTCAGCGTTCTGACGTTGGTTGCCAATAAGCTTAGCGACCGTGCGCAAAAGAATGCCGGAGCCGGAAAGGTAAATCTTTCCGTTGTTACCGTTAACGGCTCTTCAGTCGGTAACGCTGTGCCTACTCATGAGACCGTTCCCGAACAGTCGGCATTCATCGGTCTTTCACGCGTAATCAGAAGCGAAGCCTCAGAGATTGATGTAAGAAGCATTGATCTGTCGTTTAAGGCAGATACCGACATCATTGCCGCTGATGCTGCCCTTCTGAAGGATTTACTGCTTCCGGACTGTTCCGATGAAGTCATTCTTTCCGGGGCTGAACGTTTCCGCACCGTAGTAAGAAGCTCTGAAAGTGAAAATGATCCTGCGGATGCTTCCAATAATGTCGGTAAGAGCGACGGCAGTAATTCTCCGATTTCCGAAAACTATTGTCTTGATTTCACAAGTCCCGGCAGATTAAGAAACCTCTGCTGGAAGAAAAAGACCGTTTCCGCACCAAGGGCCAATGAGGTCATCGTTGACGTTAAGGTAACGGGGCTTAACTTCAGGGACATCATGCTCACCATGGGCCTGGTTCCTGATGATGCTCTGGAAAACGGCTTCTCAGGTCCTGCTCTCGGTCTTGAATTTGCCGGTGTGGTTTCGGATGTCGGTTCTGACGTCACCGAATACGTTAAGGGTGACAGGGTGCTCGGATTCGGTTCAGCCTGTTTTACCGATAAGCTGACCGTTCCTGAATATGCAATTGCCAGGATTCCTGACGAGTGGTCATTTGATGCCGCCGCCACGGCCCCTATAGTATTCTTCACCGCATGGTACGCCATTCACCATCTTTCAAGAATGGAAGAAGGCGAAAGCATTCTCATTCACGGAGCCGCCGGCGGCGTGGGCATTGCGGCCATTCAGATCGCACGTCATCTGGGACTTAAGGTCTATGCGACTGCAGGTTCTCCTGAAAAGCGTGATTTTCTGAAGATGCTCGGTGTCGAACACATTTACAATTCCAGAAATCTCGATTTCCATGATGAGGTAATGAGGGATACAGGCGGGGTTGGCGTTAATGCCGTTCTTAACTGCCTGTCAGGTGAGGCCATGCGTGTGAGTATGTCGGTCCTTCAGCCTTTCGGCAGATTCATGGAACTCGGTAAGCGTGACTTCGTGGAAAACACCACCGTGGGATTACGCAGTCTTAAGGAAAACATCAGCTACTTTGCCATTGACGTGGATCAGCTCTTTAAGGTTTATCCTAAGCGTGCAAGGGAGCTTTTCCATGAGGTAATCGGTCTTTTTGCCGAAGGTGAATTCACTCCGCTGCCGTTTACGAAGTTCAGCGATCGTGATGTCGTTAAGGCCTTTAAGTTCATGCAGCAGGGTGGACAGATTGGTAAGATTACCGTTGAAAGAACGGAACATGCTGCTGCGGGTACTGAAGCCGAACATGGCTTACCGGAAAATGCCGGAGCCTGCCGTGTATTCAGTGCTGATGATGTCTGGATGATTACCGGCGGTACCGGCGGTTTCGGTTTTGCAACAGCCCGTTATCTCATTGGTCAGGGGATTAAGAAGCTGGTACTGGTCTCCAGAAGCGGTATCAGGGATGAAAGCGTACTGGCTGAGCTTGAAGATCTTATTGCGGCCAACGGTCTGTCCGTTATCGTGGAAAAATGTGACGTTTCCAAAGCAGAGGACGTCAGGGCCTTGAGGGAGCGGCTTGATGACGCCGGCATTATCGTAAACGGCATCATTCATGCCGCCGCGGTATTTGCTGATACCATGCTTCAGGCCATGAACCGTGAGCTTTATGCAGGGGTTATGAATCCTAAGTTTGTGGGAGCATGTAACCTTCACGATGTGTTTAACTCCGAAGCACTGCGTAATTTTGTGGTGTATTCGTCAATATCCGTTGCCATCGGTAACATCGGTCAGGCAAATTACGTGTCCGCAAACTCAGGACTTGAAGGTCTGACGGCCATGAGACTGTCGCAGGGACTGCCTTCCTGCTGTATTGAATGGGGACCAATCAGTGATACCGGTTATTTAAGTTCAAGAGTACAGATTAAGAAGTCTCTTGAATCAGTGCTCGGTGCCGAGGCTCTCACGTGTGACGGGGCTCTGGCTCAGCTGCCAAAGGCATTAAGACGCGGCGGTGTGAACATTTTTGCCAACCTTAACTGGGCGGGCGTTGCCGAAACCTCAGGCAGGGTATCGTCAAGAATCTATGATTTGGTCCAGAAGGATAAGCTCAGACTTAAGGATTTCGGCTCCGATGATCTGCTTTCCGTAATTGAAGGCAGAAGCCGTGAGGATGCCATAGCCGTGATTTCCGACATGCTTGTTTCCGAAATTGCGGATACCATGGGCTTAAGTTCCGATCAGATAGCAAAGGATCAGAACCTGCAGAGTATCGGTCTTGATTCTCTCATGGCTATGGAGCTTATCGTAAGCATCGAGAAGAAAACAAAGATTAAGCTTTCCGTGATGGCCTTCCAGGACAATCCTACGGTACTTAAACTTGCCGAAAAGATCTTTATGAAGATTAGCGGAAACGAATCTTCCGATGACGAACAGGGAACCGTACGTCAGGTTATTTCTGCTCATGTCGATGATGGTGAAAGAGACGCCATCGGACGACAGTTGAATGTGGGAAAATAATAAGCAGTATGTTTAATCCGCCTAAATTTGCCGGAATGCTTAATTCCATAATGAAGGAAAAATCCGGAAAATCAGAAGATGAGAAGCTCGCAAGGGAGCTTATGGAAGACGACGCACAGCCGAAGGTTAATAAGAAATTTACCACCTTCAGGGAGCATCCTCTCTATCAGAAGATAAGCACCATGAGAACCCTTGCTTCAACCTTCCACATCGAAGATCCGTTTTTCAGGGAACATGAAAGAGTTAACGGAACCGTTACGAGAATCAACGGAAAGGATTACGTCAACTACTCCAGTTATAATTATCTGGGCTTTAACGGCAGTGCCGAGCTTAACGAAGCAGTGATTAATGCCGTGAAGGTTCACGGCACGTCAGTCGGCGCCAGCCGGCTGGTTGCCGGGGAAAGACCTTTCCAGCGGAGCCTGGAAAGAAAACTTGCCGATGTTTATGATGCCGATGACGCCATTGTCTTTGTGAGCGGTCACGCCACCAACGTAAGCGTCATAAGCACTCTTTTCGGTGCCGGTGATTTAATCATCAACGATTCACTGGTGCACAACAGCATCATAGAGGGCATAAAGCTCTCCGGGGCAACGCATTTCCCTTACGTTCATAACGACATGGATTCACTTGAGAATCTCCTTAAGAAGAACCGCCGTAATCACGAAAGGGTACTGATAGTAACCGAAGGTCTTTTCAGCATGGACGGGGATATCCCGGATCTGCCGAAGCTTATAGAGCTAAAAAAGAGATTCGGCTGCTTCCTCATGATTGATGAGGCTCATTCACTGGGAGTTCTCGGTAAAACCGGTAAGGGAGTTTACGAGCATTTTGACGCGGATCCTCACGATGTTGATCTCTGGATGGGAACACTCAGTAAAACCCTCTCAGGCTGTGGCGGATACATTGCCGCTGCGCAGGACATAGTTGACATTTTAAAGTATAATGCTCCGGGGTTCGTTTTCAGCGTGGGAATATCAGCTCCCATGGCGGTTGCCGCCGAAACGGCGCTGGATTTGATGAAAAAGGATCTGTCAAGGGTAAGGAGACTTCAGGATAACGGAAAGCTGTTTCTTGAAACGGCAAAGCGCCTGAATCTGAATACCGGAAAATCACTGGGATATTCCGTAGTGCCGATTATCACCGGAAGTTCCAGAAAGGCGGTATGGCTGTCTGCCGCTTTATTTAAGGAAGGAATAAACGTACAGCCGATAATTCATCCTGCCGTGGAGGAACGGCAGGCAAGACTGAGGTTCTTTATAACCTCAGAACATACAGCAGAACAAATCACGAAGACATGTGAAATATTGTCTTCCTTATGTAAGAATGAAGGGATTTAAATGATTTCAAAAATAGCCGTTTGCATCAAAACAGCATTACTGCTTTCAGTTGTGGCATCACAGGTAACTCTTTCCGGATGTACACTCCCTCATGCGGGACCAAGCTACGGGGACATAACCTCCAGGGAACAGAATCAGCAGCAGACTCCGATTTCTCTGGTAATGGTTGATGAGGCCGTAACGGATCTTCTCAATGAAGATGTCGCAAAGTCTTCATTTTATGACGTGTTCGGTGACAGAAAGCCGGATACCTATACCGTAAATTACGGTGATTCTCTGGAACTGTACATCTGGGAAAGTGCTCCGGCACTTCTTTTCGGAACCAACAGCGTTGACAGCGACAATCTTGCGGTGAGCTCTCAGAAGCTTCCTGTTCAGATTATCGAAGATGACGGTAAGATTTCCGTGCCGTTCGTAGGCATGATTTCCGTTGTCGGCAAGACCGTACGTCAGGTGGAAAAGGATATTCTTAAAGCTCTTGAAAACAAGGCCAATAATCCTCAGGTTCTGGTAAAGGTTTCTGACAGACCTGCTGACAAGGTTACCGTTATCGGTGACGGACAGGGCGGAAGCAGCATTCTGCTTTCACCTAAGGGTGAAAGAGTGCTTGATGCCATCGCTTCAACCGCAGGCATTGCCAGCACTTTCAGCAAAATTACCGTTGGGCTCACCAGAGACGGTAAGACCGTAACCATGCCGCTGGAAAGCATAATCAAGGATCCGAAACAGAACGTTTATCTCAATTCAGGTGACGTGCTTGTGGCCATGAATCAGCCGTGGTCCTATTCCATCATGGGGGCAAACCTTGGTTCAGCCAAGGAAATTAATTTTGAAGCTACCGGCATAAGCCTGCTTCAGGCACTTTCACGTGCCGGCGGTCTGAATGACAACATGGCCGATCCATCAGGTGTGTTCGTGTTCCGTTTTGAGGATAAGGCCACTTATAAAAAACTTTCCGACGCATTTAATTCAGCCGGTGCTTCGGCTGAAGGCAACAATGCCAAAACCGCAGGAAAGTCATGGGTATATCCGATGGAGCAGGTTGACAAGTACAGCAGACTGGAATCCATCCCTATGGTTTATCAGATTGATTTAAATCAGCCCGGTTCATTTTTCTCCTCACAGAACTTCAGTGTGAAAAACGGTGACGTTATCTACATTGCCACCGCTTCAAGCTATGAACTGTCCAAGTTCCTGCGCATTGTCGGTCTGATAGTTAATCCTGCTCTTTCATGGGGCAATAACATTAACAAGATAACGGAATAATTGGTTTAGAGTATCTATGAGTGGTAATCCTGTAAAAAATACCCTGATGGTATGGAAGGCTCTTTTTTTAAAAGACGCCCTGAGCCGTTTTTTCGGGAGTCGCGGTGCCTGGGCCTGGATGCTCATTGAACCGTGCATTCACATACTGTTCATGGTATTTATTTTCACGGTGATAAGAGCCAAGCAGGTCAGCGGTGTTGACGTTGCCTCCTGGCTTATGGTTGGGTTCATGGGGTTCTTTCTGTTCAGAAGAACCGGGGTTCAGGGCATTCATGCCCTTGACTGTAACAAGGCTTTCTTTGCCTTCAGACAGGTAAGACCCTTTGACACTGCGTTAACCTGCGCTACCGTTGAACTGTTTTCCATGTTTTGGGTAACAGTCCTTTTGGTGATTATTTTTGCCTTTATCGGCTACCAGGTAATTCCGGTCGATATTTTAAGGGTACTGGCAGGCTTTTTCGGTTTATGGATTTTAGGATTGGGATACGGACTTATCTCGTCAGTCTCCATGAGAATCGTCAGGGACTCCGGGCATATTTTACAGATTCTGATGATGCCTCTTATGCTTGTTTCCGGAGTTATTCTTCCGATTGCCAGAGTACCGGAACCGTACCAGAGTCTTCTGACCCTCAATCCCATAGTCCACGGACTCGAATCCATGCGTTTGGGGTTCTGGCCTCACTATCACACCGTTGATGCGTCACTGTGGTATCTTTACGGTGTTGATCTGGTTATGCTGGTAATCGGCATGGCTCTCTATAGGGTTCTGGAAACAAGATTGGTGACACAGTAATGATTATTGTTAAGGACGTGTATAAGCGTTACACCACAAAAAAAGGTGTTGGTGACTGGGTTTTAAAAGGTGTTAATCTGGTAATTCCCAAAAACCGAAGCGTGGGTATTGTCGGCAGAAACGGTGCAGGCAAGTCTACGCTTCTGAGAATAATATGCGGTGCTGACTATGCGACCCACGGTATAGTGGAACGTCACTGCAGAATGTCGTGGCCGATGGGAAGCGGTGGCGTAGAGGCCACCATGACCGGGCGTCAGAACGCAAAATTCATCTGCAGGGCTCACGGTTTTGAGGATGAGATGGACGAACGCATCGCCAGAATTCAGGAATTTGCCGATATCGGTCAGGCTTTTGATAAGCCTGTAAACACCTATTCGTCAGGTATGAAGTCAAGACTGCAGTTCGCACTTTCCCTGGCCTTCGATTTTGATGTTTACGTGTCGGATGAGGTGACTTCCGCAGGTGATGCCGCATTTAAGAATAAGGCTAAAAAAGCGTTTAAGGATCTTGCAGGCAAATCAAGTATTATTATGGTTGCCCATAATGATGAAATGTTAAAGAGTTTTTGCGAATCCGGAATTTTTTTGTACAAAGGTCAGGCAACATGGTATGACAAGTTGGATGATGCACTGGCTGCTTATAAGGAAACCATAAAAGTATGAGTGAAACACAGGTTAATGATGTTAATTCCTTGGCGTTTAAGGATCTGGGCAAAACAACCAGAGCCGTAAACCGTGCGTTTAAGTATATTTTTAAATTGATTTATGTGGCGGCTTTTCTGAGCCTCATATACTGGTGTTTTGCTTCAGATCGTTATGTTTCAGAAGCGGTGGTTCTCGTTCAGAATACCGATACCGGCGGTTCCACCCAGTCCATGGATCTTCTGAACCTGTTTTCCAACACCACCGGGAATAAAAGTGATCAGCTTTTGCTGGTAGAGTATCTGACTTCCCTTGATATGCTGAATAAGCTGGATAAGGAGTTTGATCTCAGAAGCCATTACAGTTCTACCGATCACGACATTGTTTCCAGACTTTGGGACAGGGATGTTTCAGTGGAATGGTTCTACGCCTATTTTAAGAAGCGTGTTTTTGCAACATACGATGATTATACCGGTGTTATCAGAATCGAGGCTCAGGCCTTCGACCCTGTGACCGCGGAAAAGATTTCGGCATTTCTGGTAAAGGAAGGCGAAGCCTTCATGAATGAACTGACCCATTCCGTTGCCAATGAGCAGGTTGTGTTCCTTGAAGAGCAGGTCGATACCGCAAGGGACGATCTCCGTGCCGCCAATGACCGACTTCTTAAATTCCAGAATCAGAAGAATATGGCATCTCCTGCCATAGAAGTTGAAAATTATCAGCGCATTATTGCAGATCTGGAAAAGCAGAAGAGTGAACTTATCATTAAGATGCAGTCACTGCCTCAGTCAATCGGTTCTGATAATCAGATAAAGCAGTCATTAAGAAGTAACATAAAGGCCATTGACGAGCAGATTGCCAACGTCAGATCCTTTATCACCTCAGACAAAAGCACCTCCCTTAACGATCTGGCCGATAAGGAACAGGCTCTTAAGATGGATGTAGACTTCAAGAAGGACATTTATTCATCAGCCCTTACCGGTCTTGTAAAGGGCAAGATGAATGCCGCCAGACTCATTAAGCACGTATCTGTTTTACAGAGTCCGTCCAAGCCTGAATATGCACTGAAGCCTGAAAGATTTTACTGCTTCGTAGCTACCTTATGCATAGCTCTGCTTGTGCTCGGCATGCTGCAGCTGCTCAAGTCGGTAATACTTGACCACGTTGACTAATCAGCATCACTGAATGTCATGCAGACTTTAAGAGCCGGCGTTTGCCGGCTCTTTTACTCTTTTACATAGTGTGCTCGGCATGGGGATAATCTATAGGGTGAAAGTCCCAAATCTGTCCGCTAGAGGAAAGGATTAGCGAAATCCCTATACCGAATTTGATACCGAGCCATGTGGCATAAGCTCGTTTGGCTCGGTGGGATTGCTTCACTAATTTCGTAAATGGTCTGCCCCCCTTTTTTTAACCGGATTAAACCACGGCATCCTTAATCCGGTGAAGTTTTATGATCTGTCATAAAATCCGGTCACATGTAACTGGAAACGTGAGGAAGCCATGATAATTAAGTTTATGGAAAGTCTTCTCCGGTGATCTTTAAGTCAGCTTTAAATCAGTTACCCGCAGTACACGCATTCCGAGCCGGCAAAGACCATGGCATAGGCTTTGACCGTTTTGTCCCTGAATTCCAAGGCTGTTTTGTAGGTATTAACCTGTTCGGTTGCATCTTTTATAGTGTTTTGAATCTTTGCTTCAGTAGCATCTGTCTTGGTGACGTATTTCAGTTCGATAAGATAAATGCACTGGTTACTTTTCCCCTTGTTAACGGTTATTACCAGATCGGCAAACTTTTCTCCTTTTCCGACAACTCTGAGAGACTTCTGCATTTCAACAAATATCCCGCGCAAGGATTTAAGCTTGGTGCAGAGTGTCAGATTAAGTGCCATTTCGCTCATGTGAGTCAGTACCTGATTGGTGAAGATTCCGCTCAGGAATTCCGTACAGGATGAGGCAAATGAACTGATGTCATCATTAACATCACGTAACGATGATATATCAAGAACCGTATCGGTAAATACCGTATTTGTTTTTAATCGCATGTCAGCGATGCATTGAGCAAACAGCTTTGACATGAAAAGATTAGGTATTTTGAGAGCCAGAGATGAACTGTCGGAAGCCTCCTTATCAATAGTCAGATACCCGAGATAATAGAGCATGGAGAGAAGCTGCTCCCGGTTATATCCGGTTACTTTATTTAAATTAATGTTTTCCGCCAGCTTGTCCAGAAAGAACAAATCATTACTCAAATAGCTTTCCACGATCTCATCTACCAGACCGTTTTCGGCGATGTCAAACAGCTGCTGCAGTTTTGAACCGTCGTGATCAGAAGCTGGATCCATATAGTCTTCCGGAGGAAAGAACTGCTGTTTATTCTGTACTGTTCTTAAATAATAAAGACACATGGATGAATTAAATACGGTGTGTTCGGCCTCCTGACTGAAGCAGTAGCCGTCATATACCGGTTTCATTCTGGCTATTATTTCATCTGTGCTTACGCCAAGCTCTTCAATATCAACTAGTTGCGGAATAAGCTTTTCAAGTTCATCTTCAGTAAAACCGGCATATTCATTAAAGCATTTATCAGAAGTGACATTCAGTGAAATATTAAATCCGGAGGTAAGTGAATCCAGGGAAACGGATGATACCCCGGTAATAAAGGTTTTGGCGACAACGCGTTTAGCCCCGTCTTTTATGGCAGCATAGAAATCCTTAAGAAATCCCCCCGTACCGGTAATTGCTTTGAAGAGTTCCAAATCCTGAGAGAGAATACTGTTGGCAAAATTATCATATTCGTCAATTATTAAGTAAAGAGATTTCTTGGACAGATACAGCTTATATGCTTTAAAAAAGGATCTGATAAAGCTGGAAGGTGTTTCCTTTTCATCCTCTGTAGGATTGAAAACAAAATCGGGATAACGTTCAATAAAATCGGTAATTCCTAAATCAACTGCCGTGATAAATCCATTGATTAATGTATTCTTGTCATCACCGGATACTCCTGAAAAATCAAAGTCCAGTACATGGTATGTGTTGTGGCTTTCCAGATGTTCATTATATACGGCAGTTCCGGAAAACAGTTCTTCATATCTGTCAGCGTACGATATGTCGTAAAAGCACTTAAGCATCTGAACAAAGGTGCTTTTACCGAAGCGTCTCGGACGGAGAAGAACAGGGTATGGTGTCATACCATCATCATCAAGATGCAGAATTATGCCGCTTTTATCTGCAAAGGCACGGTTTCGAAGTTTAAAACTTTCGTATGCAACTACACCATAAGGGGAATTTAATAATTTTACTGATTCTTCCGCCATAATGAATTCCTGATTTTCAAATAATGCCTGACACCTATGCGGTTGCCCTGACACCTTTGAGGTCGTAAAGCGTAATTTATGGCTGTCAACCGCCGGATGAAACGGGTTACAATACTTACTGTCTTCAGATGTTAAAGCGTTTTACTGTAAATATCAATATTTAAGAGATGTTATGGTGATGAATACCGGTTTTATTTTTGGCAATCACATAAAAAAGTGATTGTCCCGAAAATATAGCTGAATTTTCCAGAAAGTCGATGTTTTGGTATACTGTGGCCATTTATGATTAACAGATGATTTGGTGACGGATTTTAACTTAGATCTGTCTTTTTAAACGGATTTTTTATGGCTACATCTTACGGTACAACATGGTGGGGAAAGGAATGGCTTGCATCCCTGACTAAAATCGATAATGCCAACCGGATTCCCCGCGGAAAAACTTATGCCAATACCGGTAAGGTATTGGATCTTACTATTACTGAAAATGTTATTTCCGCAAAGGTTAAAGGTCACTATGCTTCATCCTACAGGATTACCATTACGGTTCCTCAGGTATCTGCCAATGACATGGAAAAACTGATGGATCTCATTATGACGAAGCCGAATATTATGGCTTCTCTGTCAAATAGAATACTTGATCCTGATCTTCTTGATATTGCTTCGTCTCTTGATATCAGTATATTCCCGAGACAGTGGCGAGATCTGGAAATGAATTGCAACTGTCCTGATTTCGCCGTGCCGTGCAAACATATTGCCGCTGTTATATACATGGTGAGCATGGAGATTGACCGGGATCCCTTTGTACTTTTCAGAATGCGCGGTATAGATTTGCTCAAGGAGCTTAAGAACCGCGAGATTAATCTGGATAGGGCTATGGAGGTCAGTGTTCCTAAATGGAACGAGATATCCGGATTTTCCGGCCATGATGATAAGAGACATGAATGTGAATCTGAATCTGGACTGCCGACAGATGAAGAAACTGATGATGAAAACTGCAGCACCGGTTTCCTGGAGGATACTTCCGGAAACAGTGAGGAGGAAAACCGTCTTCTGAGTATGCTGGACAGGCTTTCCTTTGAACCGGTACCGAATCTTTTCGAAGATCTTATGAATCTGCTGCCGGAAAGTCCTGCTGGTTATGTTTTCGGGAATTTCAGAAGTAAATACGGCAAACTGCTTCAAAAAGCCGCTAAAAAAGCCAAAGCCGTATTAAAAAATACGGATATAGGCGAAGATGCTTTCAGGCATCTTCGTCCAGGAGTAAATGTATTTCCGGAAATCACTGAGAAAAATGAAAACGTGGTTACGGCCGGCAGTCTGATTTCTAGTGATACCGTCAATAAAACGGTTTTAAAAAGATGGAGTAAAAAACGTCAAAGCTACGCTGATGAGTATGTAAATCCCGTTCAGAAAAAAGGCATGGATGCCGTTAATGCGGTCATGGCATACACCGGTTGCGGTATTCTGGTAAATCACGATATCACTGACAGAGTATCCGGACTTCCAGGAATACCTGGTTCGGAAGTGATTAGCTCCTGCTATTCTACTGAGGAGGAAATCTGCCTCAGACTTTACTATATTGCCCTCAAGCTGGTGGTTTCAGGTGCGATTATTCCTCAGATTATAAGGTTTGAGCCGGAATACGGTCTGATGATTAAACAGTTAAGACTTATAAAAGATGAGTCTTCCGATGCTGTATCCTGCCGTTGGATTCCGGCACTGCTTTCTCCTGATGTCAGAGCTTTATGTACCAGGACCGGTAATATCCTGAAGGGCTTTTCCAGAAAAATAGTGGCCGTAGAGGGAGATGCGGAACCGTCAGCACTTTTTATCGGAACCACAGCCATCGGCTACTTTGTTTCGAATATCATTCAGGACACCTATTTTGATGAGTACGATAAAACCTACTCGGATGATATTGTATTTGATCTTCTTTTTGATACTCCCGGTGCCGCTATTGCCTATAACGGTCTGCTTCCTGAATACACCAGTTTGGAAAAATGGCTGGTTTCCTTCCATCTGCTTGATGGGGATATGGTTCCGCTTATTTCGATTACTGAATCTTCCGCCGGTGAAAACACGGCGGAGCACGGCTCTGCCAAAGCCGAAGGGACATCAGCCGAAATGGCGGATGATGCGGTAAATGTTTATTTTTCTCTGAGTTTAAGTTCCAAAAGTCTTGGAAATGAGGCTGTTCCTCTTGCCAGAGTGCTGGCGAACCCAGCCGATCCATGTTATTTTGATGTTCTGAAGCTTTCCGGAAAGCTAACATTCTGCTGTCCTGCACTGAATACTCTGCTTAATACCGGTAAGGATAGAATAAAACTTTCCATAAAGGAGCTGGAAGAACTTCTTATCAGCTCTCTTCCTCTTTTAAAGATCATCGGCTGCCGGATTGTCATGCCGAAAAGCATGCAGAAGCTTCTTAAACCGGCAGTGAAGATGAAGATCTCCTCGTCAGGGATGCCGGGTGGAAGCTTAAGCTTTATCAATCTTAAAAAGATACTGTCCTATGACTGGGAGTATACGGCAGGGGATCTGGAGCTTTCACCGGACGATTTTGCCGGGCTTGTCGACAATGCCGAAAAACTTGTTCGTTTCAAGGGGCGGTACCTTTATTTTACCGCTGATGATGTTAAGAATCTCCTTAAGCAGAAGAAACAGACGGAAAAGGCTGTTTCCGGCAATGCACTGGTGCTGGCCGCCATTACCGGAAGTTTTTCCGGAATAGATGTGCTCCTTGATGATACTGCCACCGCTACTCTTAACGGACTGTTCAGACGCAGGAATATCGAAGTGCCTGCCACGGTTAAGGCAGAACTGCGTCCTTATCAGGTAAGCGGTTTCAGCTGGCTTTACAACAACGCCATGCTGGGCATAGGCTCCATCATCGCCGACGACATGGGGCTCGGTAAGACACTGCAGGTTATTACCGTTCTGGAGTCGATGCGTCTTGCCGGAGAATTTAATAAAGCAAGAGCGCTGGTGGTGGTTCCGAAAACTCTGCTTATCAACTGGCAGAAGGAAATAACCAGATTTGCTCCGGAACTTAAGTATTCCGTAGTATACGGTCCCGGAGCGGAGATTCCTGAGAAAGGGCATGTGGTTATCACTACGTACGGTAAACTCAGATCTGCAACTGAGCTTTTTGCCTCAATGAAAATCAGAATACTGATTATTGATGAAGCTCAGAACATCAAGAATGCCTCCACAACTACCAGAAAAGCAGTATGCTCTCTGAAATCAGACGGCTTTATCGCCATGTCCGGCACACCGGTGGAAAACAGACTGCTGGAATACTGGTCAATTATGGATTTTGCCAATCCGGGGCTTCTCGGCAGCATGTCATCATTTAACAAGGCATATGCCGTGCCGATTGAACGGGAGAAGAATTTTAAATCTCTGGAGCAGTTTAAACGTCTTACCTCTCCGTTTATCATGCGTCGAATGAAAACAGATAAATCCATAATAAGCGATCTACCTGAGAAAATAGTTACCGAGCAGTACTGTTCTCTGACAGTCGAACAGAAGGTGCTTTATGAGTCAGTCGTGAATAATGCCGTTTCCATTTTGGAAAAGGGAGATTCTGAAGGCAGTGATTTCCAGAAGCAGCGACGGGGAATCATTCTGTCAATGATTACCGCTCTCAAGCAGATCTGTAATGCTCCGCACTGCTATGACACTACAGCTTCCTCTGAATGGGAGACCTCCGGCAAGGCGGGGACTCTTCTAGAACTGGTATCATCCCTCAGGGATGCCGGCAGAAAGACCATTATTTTTACGCAGTATACCTCTACCGGAGAGCTTATTGCCTCATGGTTTAAGGATAAGATGAATATTGACGCTGATTTTCTGCACGGCAGCATTTCCCTTAAGGAACGCGAACGGATGGTCAGTGTATTTCAGACCGACCGTCACCGTCCTGTGCTGATTCTTTCCCTAAAGGCTGCCGGTACCGGTCTTAACATAACTGCCGCATCCGCCGTGATTCATTATGATCTGTGGTGGAATCCGGCAGTAGAGAATCAGGCGACAGACCGAGCCTTCCGTATCGGGCAGAAAAATAACGTCAATGTCTATCGTTTTATCTGTGAAGGCACCTTTGAAGAAAAAATCGATGAAATGATTCGAGCCAAGAGGGAACTTGCCGATCTTACGGTAGAGTCCGGGGAAAAATGGATTACTGAAATGTCCATTGGTGAAATCAAAGATTTGTTTAAGCTTTCAAAAAGCATTGATGCCGGTGATGACTGATGCGGATATCTGAAACTCCATGAAAGTGAAGACGTTTATTTTTAAGGATTGCCGTTTTTAACCGGAGAGCCGGAGTCTGTTCTCCGGTTGTTCCGTGTGCTGGGCATTTTTTATATCTATAGCACGAAATTTAGACATTCGGAATAAAAATTCAGAAAAATAGACTCCGTACGGATAAAAAATTTAAATTTTTTGTTAAAGTGCCTTATCCATGAGAACTAATTATTGGGATATACGAATATATGTTTGATTTACACAGCTTTTATACCATTTATAAGCTGAAAAAATTAATCAGCTCGGCAGGTCGTGCAAAACCACCACGGGATTTTATCCCCCAGAAGGGCAATTTTCTGTATGTTCCGGCAAGCTGTCTGCCTTTTCACATAAGCGGATATACCAACAGAACTCATGAAATACTCAAATCCCTGAAAGCCGGTTTTGACAGTCATAACACAGCTCATCCGGACGATCCGCGAAAGCTGTTTGTTCTGACGAGAACCGGGTATCCATGGGATCGCAGGGATTCCCTGGAATATCCGGACAGTGAATCAAATGTTATCGACGGAATCAGGTATGATCACATCAGAACTCCCAAAAATTCCATTTTAACGGCCATGTATGCGGCTGAGGCGTCAAAGCGTATTGAGGAATATATCATTAAAAACAGGATATCATGCGTTCATGCGGCCTCAAACCATGTTAATGCGCTTCCGGCTCTCATTGCCGCCAAAAGACTTGGTATTCCGTTTCAGTATGAGATGCGCGGGATCTGGGAGCTTACCAGAATATCCAGAAATCCCAAATTTGAAAAATCCCATAATTTTAAGCTGGGGCTGAATCTGGAGGCCATGGTGGCCACAAATGCCGACAAGGTGTTTGTAATATCCGAACAGCTGTCAGAATACATCATAAACAACTGGAAGGTGTCCCCGTCAGTTATAAGACTTCTTCCTAACTGTGCCGACGTGGACATAATAAAGCCGGAGGATGCTGCACCTAATGAGGGCAGAACAGATAATTCGTCAGAAACCGGCGCTAATGATTCCCTTACCGGTAGGTCTGCCATAACGATTGTTTATGCCGGTTCGCTAATCGTCTATGAAGGAATACAGACGCTTCTTAAAGCCTTATCCGTATTGGTTCACGATGAACATCTTCCCGTAAGGCTAGAGATTTTGGGCGACGGCGAGTACCGTAAGGCACTGGAACAGCTTTCTGCAGAGCTCAGACTTGAAAATCATGTATTCTTTCTCGGCAGGGTAACTCCAGTGGAAGCAAAGAGAAAACAGGACGGATGCTCCCTTGTCTGTATTCCGAGGGAACCTTTTGAGGTGTGCAGAATAGTTCCTCCGATTAAACTCGTTGAAGCCATGGCTAAGGAAAAATGCGTTATCGTTCCAGACCTTCCTGTATTCAGAGATGAGCTCGGTCTGGGAGATTCCGGATGCCTTTTCTTTAAGTCCGGAGATTGTCACGATCTTGCCCGGGTTCTTAAGGAAAACATTTATGATGCCGACGGACTCCGTGAGAAGGGGCGCAGGGCCAGGCAGTATGTCATAGACCACAGACAGTGGAATCAGTTTACCAAAGAGGTATATTCATAATGCTGGGTAACATCATCAGAAAGGCCCGTACGTTCATGTACGATTATCCCGGCATAATGGAAGATGCCAAAGGCGACGGTAAGTTCGGTTCGCTCAAAGTGGCTCTCCTTACCGATTATCTTACATCCGTGAATCTGTCATTTGAATGCCGTGTCAGAAGTCTTACTCCTAATAATTTTAAGGATGTGCTGGTTAATTGGAAACCGGATCTGGTTTTTGTGGAATCGGCATTTCACGGTTACCGCTGGACCTGGAGCTACAGGTTGGTTAAACACTCCGCCGTGTTCGGAAGCAATGATTTGAATGAATTTTCCGAACTGATAAGGCTGGCAAATGATCTTCACATTCCGACGGTTTTCTGGAACAAGGATGACGGAGCATATTTTGAACCGTTCATTGACGTGGCGGAGAAATGTGATTTTATTTATACAACCGATGCTAACTGTGTTCCGAAATACAGGGAGCGCGTTGCGGCAATATCTCCCGACGGAAAATGCTCAAAGCATGTTTCCGTCATGCAGATAGCATATCAGCCGCGGGTCCATAATTTTACGGGATTTAATTTCACCAAAAAAAGAATGTGTTTTGTGGGCTCCTATTACCGTAAGATACTCAATTCCAGAAGACTGTTTCTCGATGCGGTTTTTGACGTCTGCAACAGAAAGTCGGTAATTCTGGATGCCTATGACCGTAACAGTTCAAGAATGTCCGGTTATTTTGAATTCAGATTCCCGAAAAGTGATTTCATAAAGGTTTATCCAAGTCTCACCAATCAGGAGACGGCCCGAGTATATAAGGATTACAATGTCTGTCTTAACGTGAATTCGGTTACGGATTCCGAAACCATGTATTCCAGAAGACTTATAGAAATACTTGCGTGCGGCGGTATTCTGCTGACCAACGGCTCCAAGGCAGTCGATCTTCATTTTAGGGATTTCTGTACTTCGGTGGATAATCCGGAAGAACTTGATGACATTCTGCCGGCCATGGCAGAAGCTCCGTCAAAAGAAAACATGGACAGGGCGTTTGCCGGAAGTGAATTCGTGAAAAAACACCACTGCTGGGAACGCAGACTGGAGCAGATGGCCGGGGATATAGGGCTTTAGTTATCATTTCAGAGTGATCATACTGATTTTTTTGTGAAGTTTATGTAAAATTTGTATGAAAATTCAGTGCTGTCATTCCGTAAGAAATGACTGATAAGCGGGTTTAATCAGTCCCGGCAATGTAAGGTTGCCGGGGCTTTGTTGCAGTAAACCGGTATTCGACTATTACCTTTCCCCGTAATTCTTAAATATCCGGTTAATTATCGGAGTATCCCTGAATATGATTTTTTCCGTAATCATACAGATTCTGTTATTTCTTCTTGTTGCCTTTTTTGTTGTTTTTACCTGCTATGAGATTCTCGAAGGTCGTAAAAAGAAGAATGTTCCTGCATGTGAAAGTGTCGCAGAAGATCGTAAAGGCGATGATTTCGCAACTGAAGCTTCAGCGGAAGATTCCGAATATGACATGAATGACGTGCCGAAGGTTTCCATACTCCTTCCCGTATGCAATGAGACTGCGGTGGTGGAGCAGCTTATACAGGCTGTGACTCAGATCGAGTACGTGGACGGAGCTTATGAAATTCTCCTGCTTGACGATTCGGATTCGGAAAATGCGGAAATCATTAAGCGTACGGTTGATAATTTCAATACCTTCCGCGGGATGAGTGATGGTGCCGATATCGAAGACGGCCGTCTGAATTCAGGTTACGTCCGGTATCATTCAAGGGAAGACAGGGACGGTTTTAAGGCCGGAAACATAACTTACGGTCTGTCTAAAGCCAAAGGTGATTTAATTGTTATTTTCGATGGCGACTGCATCCCTCAGTCTGACTTCTTAATGAAAACCGTGCCGTGCTTTAATGACAAATCCCTTGGATTTCTGCAGACGGCTATTTCCTTCAGAAATAAGAATACCAATTTCCTGACCAGATTTCTGGCAGGGGAAATCAGCCATAAGGACGGGATGACCGAAAACCTTAATAAGACCGGAGATCTGGTAAACATAACCGGCTCTTCATGCGTATGGAGAAGAAAGTGTCTTGAAGAGGTTGGAGGCTTCAGTGACAGAACCCTCACGGAAGATATAGACATATGCTACAGGGCTCAGCTTCAGGGATGGAACTGCAGATATCTTGCCGACACCGTATCCGAAGAGGAACTTCCTGAAACCATGTCGGCCGTAAGACTGCAGAGGCACAGATGGGCTTATGGCCTCGTTAAAAATGCCTTTTTGCATACCGGTGAAGTTATCGTGAATACGTCTTTTTCCGTATCAAGAAAGATAAATGCGGTGCTCATGATGTCCCAGACATTTTTACTGGCATCCTTCTATGCACTGCTGCTTCTTACCGTTCCGGCCGTTCTGGTGTCCGAACATCTCGGATGCTTCTTTAACATCGTTTGTACCGTATTTCTCTTAACGGCGATTGTATGGGGCTGTAACAGTGTCGGCGGAATTGATTTTTCCAGAATTTTCGGCAGTGCCGGCAAAGAAGATGCCGGTGATGCCCCTGATAACACCAAAGAGGAAGAAAAAGCCGAAGAAGGTTCCGTATCAGCAGTATCAGGATGCGGTTTCTGGGAATACGTGGCATATGTTTTCATGTATCTGCCGTTGTCCTTATACTATTTCATGGCCATTTTTGAGGTGTCATTCGGTGTGAACGTGTCTTTTGTTCCGACTCCGAAGGGCGGGGCTAGACTTAGCGGAAACAGGGTTTCCTCAACCATTCTGATACTCGAAATCGTTTCATTCGTGTATGCACTCTTCGGTGTTATGCTGAGCATCGGTTACGGCAACTGCTGGACTCTTCTCTATTCATCAATCTGTGCGGCGGGATTCGGCATATCCCTGTTTCTGAGCATTACCGAAAATTACAGCGATTATCTTGGCGGTTTAAAGCACGTGGTCATTACCGGAGCTACCGGTGAAATTGGCGGGGCTCTTGCCAGAAAGTTCGCCCGCAGGGGAATGCATCTTACGCTAAGCGGCAGAAATGAAGAAAAGCTTCGTGAGGTAAAGGCTGAGTGTGAACGTCTGGGTGCGGAAGTTGACATAAAGGTGCTTGATGTAAGAAATACCGATGAACTTAGGGAATGGGGGCACGGCCTCGGTGATACCCTTCCGGTTGATCTTCTTATTGCCAATGCAGGTCTTAATACCAATATCGGTGAAAACCTTGAAGGGGAACCTTTTGAAGAGGCAAAAGCCCTGGTGGAGGTTAATCTGCTGTCCGACATTGCCCTGATTGATTCCGTGCTTCCTGCCATGCGCAGAAGAGGCAAAGGTCAGATTGCCATTCTTTCCTCACTGGCTTCATACTACGGCCTCATATATACACCTACATACTGTGCCACCAAGGCGGCGCTCCGTAACTACGGAAATTCCCTTCGTGCCTGGTTAAAGCCTGAGGGCATTAAGATAAACGTGATTCTTCCGGGGTATGTCGATTCACCGATGTGCAGGGCCATGCCGGGACCGAAGCCGTTCCTCATGCATTCAGATAAGGCTGCCGGCATTATTGCCAGAGGTCTTTATCTTAATCTGGCACGCATTTCATTCCCGTTCCCGCTGAATCTCGGAATCTGGTCACTGTCATTCCTTCCTCACTGCCTTGCGGCTCCTATAGCTGCCCTGTTCGGTTACGGGAGAATGAAGTAAATGGTTGTGCCGTATATAATGGGAGCCGGTCTTCTGTGTGCAGCGGCTGCGTTTTCGGCTGAATTTCTGGTGAAGCCGAAACCCCGTCATGTCGGACTTAATTTTAAGATCGTTCTCATTAACTTAAGCATTTTCGGCTTTATTTACGGGCTAATGCTTCTTCTTAGCGGAAAGATTATCTTTTCCGCAACGGTTACGTTTCTTCTTTACTGCATCCTGATTGTCGTCAACAATGCCAAGTACCTGAACCTGATGGAACCTCTGGTTTTTTCCGATTATGATTATTTCACCGACGCATTCAGGTTTCCGCGACTCTACATTCCTTTTTTGGGTGTATCTGGCATTTTGGGAATAATGACGGCCGTGGCCGTCATTATCTGCGGCTTCTGCATTGATCCGTCCCATATCAACAGATTTACCGATCCGGTCGTGGCTGCCTCAGTCATGGGAATTGAGACAGGATGCCTGCTGATACTCTGGTTTACCCGTGACATAAAAAATCTTAATACCTTCAATATCGGTGAAGATTTGAATAATCTGGGCTTTGCGGTGTTTCTCTGGAGTTATTTTCTGGCTTATCTGGAAAAACCTGCGGTTAAATCTCCTTTTGAGTCTTTTGCCTCATCAGGTGCGGATGTCACGTCAGAAAAAGATCAAGATAAAAATGAAAACCGTAAAGCTAATGAATTTAGTCATGATGGCAATGCGGTTATGCCGAACCTCATTGCCATTCAGAGTGAATCATTCTTTGATCCACGTGAATGGAATCCGAACATTAAGGAAGATGTCTTAAAAGATTACGACAGTATCCTTGCGGAAAGCCTTATGTGCGGAAAAATGAAGGTTCCGGCATGGGGAGCCAATACCATAAGAACGGAGTTTTCGTTTCTTACGGGGATTAGCCCGGAGGATATGAAAGGGCACAGATTCAGTCCCTATCAGATATCCTCAACATCATGGAAAATAGTGTCACTCGTAAATTTCCTCAAGAGCAGGGGGTATCACACCGTATGCATACATCCGTATCATACAGGGTTTTATCACCGTGACGTGATTTTTAAAAAGTGGCAGTTTGACGAATTCCTTGACATAAGAAGTTTTACCAAAGCAGATAAGTTCGGACCATACGTGTCCGATGCGGCAATAGCCGACAGAATGCTCGGACTCTGTGAAGAATGGAACGGCAGAAGTCCGTTGTTCATTTTTATGATTACCATGGAGAATCACGGTCCGTTAAATCTGGAAAGCATAACCGAAGAAGAGGTGCAGGGACGTTTTAAGGACAGGGTGTCTGATGATTTCAGGGAACTTGCCGTGTATTTAAGACATCTTTCCAACGAGAATGACATGCTGAGAAAACTTACCGGTAACTTTAAGGAAAAGAATTATCCGGTTTCCATGGTGTTTTACGGTGATCACGTGCCGATCCTGCCGAAACCTTATGCTGTCCTGGGTGAGCCTGAAGGAACTGTGCCTTATTTCATCTGGAACTGCAACGTTAAACCAGGCGAAGGCAGAAAACTTCTTAACGGAGAAATTCATGATCTTCCGGTAATGTGGCTTAAGGGTGTTTTTTAAATTTCCGTTTTTGAGAATCCATTGTGTTTGCGTCCATTAAAAATAAATTTAAATCTTCATATGACCTGACAAGGGGCTTCGAAGCCGTAGAACGTTCCATTCGTCAGGATTCGTCAAGCAGGGATGAGCTTGCAGATAATCTGTTCTGGCTGGCAAAAAAATCCTTCTATGTGGCAAGATATGATTCGCTGAGGATTGCCGAGGAATCTTATTTCATTGCTCCGAGCAAGAAAAAACTGAAATGGCTCGGATTCAGATTCGGCGACATTAAAATGTTTATTACAGCCAAAAGTCTTTTGAGCCAGGTTTCTGATTCATGCTTTAAGACAAAGTATGACAGGGAAAAACTGGAATACGTTAATGAAAATTATGACATCCTTATGTCCCAAAAGACTCTTAGTGGAAATTCCCTGAATCCTGCCGCTGAAGAACAGAAGTTATATGCCAGGAAACTTAGTGATGCAGCTCTGGCAAAGGGGCTGTTTTCACTTGCGAAAAAATCATTCGAAACGGCTCCCGACGAATCCTTAAGACTTGCACAAAAGGCTTTTGCTTACGGTAACAGCGAGGAAATAGGCACTTGGCTCGGATTAAGAATTTATGAACGTTCGGTCAGCATGATGAAGTCTTCCATGGAGTACCTGCCGAAGGCAGATGAATCATTCTGTTCCGGAACTGATGATTTGAGGGCCTTTGCTTCCCTGAAAAAGCTTGAGTCAGGCGTTCCTAAAATGACGGAGGAACAGGTAAGCTGGCTGAAGAAGAATTTAAAAACGGATAATCAGGAGCTGAATGCACCGAAGAATAAATACTATGATGTAATCCCGTTAAGGATTGCCCTGGTGGGTGACGATGACTTCATGGTTACCGTGAAGGATCTGTTTTCCGAAGTTATTAGAGTATCACCGGAAGAATCGGCTTCAGCCTGCGATAAGTATTCGTTTGACTGTCTATTCATAACTCTCCATGACGGAAAGGATTCAGGATGGAACAATCTCGGACTGCAGGGGGAATCTCGCAGAAAGCTTTTAAGTCTTATTGACGAATGTAATGTCAGAAACATTCCTACATTTTTCATTTCGGCTTATCAGGTATCAGGGGAGCATGATGACTTTGTCGGGTACGCCAGGAAGTGCAGATATGTAGTTACATCCCAAAGAAAGGAAGAAATCCGCAGGTACGTCAAAGACTGCAGAAGCTCCGTGGTGTTAAGCATGGATCCGTTTTTTAATCCCGTACTCTGCAATCCCGTTAACTGTCTTAAGTCAGCACCTTTCGACGTGTTCCATGCGGGAGAATGGGACGGTAAGGATAAGAGACTCTGTGACGGGCTGTCGGCAATATTTAATGGGGCTATCGGCTCCGGTAAGTCTCTTAGGATTTTTGATGCCAATTATCCTGAAAATAGATACGGCAGGACGTTTCCTGAAGAGTTTTTCGGATTCTGTTCGCCGAGGATTCCTGACCGCTTAAAGTACGCTGTACCAAAACTTTTCAACTGGGGCGTTGCGGTGGATTCCCCGGCAGCCGGTGAAGACGTGCTGCAAAAAACAGTATCGCTTTCAGCATGCGGTTCCGCCGTTATTTCTAATTACGGTTCCGAGGTAAATAATTATTTCCCTAACGTCAGGATGGCCGGTGAGTCATCGGAGGCCGGAAGGATCTTTACTGCCACTGATGAGGAACGGCTGTATGCGGGCAGAATGGTAAACGTCAGAACCGCGTATTCAAAATACACGGGATTTGAACAGTTCGGCAATATGCTGAAAAAAGCGGGATTTGATTTAAATGTTTCCGTTCCCGGAGTTCTCGTTGTCTGTCAGGAAATTACCGACGGCATAAGGAAATCATTTGAACGTCAGACGTATCCGGAAAAACAGTTGGTATCGTACGGTGATCTGACGGAGAAGCTTCTCCAAAAGCATAAGGTAATTACCTGGTTCTCAGATGATTTTCTGTATGAGGAATTCTATCTTGAGGACATGGTAAATGCTTTCAAATATACCTCAGCAAGCTTTGTCACCAAAGATTCGTACATGAGCGCGAAGGGATTGGTTGAGGGAAAGGAACATTCATATATTGGTTCTTATAAGTCCCTTTACAATACATTATTCTGGATTGAGGATTTTGCTCCTGCAGACATATTAAACGGTATTTATAATTCCGATAACGGCTATGCGGCGGATCATTTTAATCTGCTGACCTCAGATCTGATTCATGATGGAATCGGTCATGGCGTAACCGCTCGTGACGTTCCGTGCGGTGCAGAGTGTCTTGATGCCCCAAGGCTTAAGGGAATCTCTGATTATGAGAAAACGGAGTATAAGATATCCGTAATAATTCCCGTGTATAATAACGGTTACTTACTTTACGGCAAGGCATTTGCCTCTCTTTTAAGAAGTTCGTTATTTGATGATACGGAAGTTATTCTTGTCGATGACGGAAGTTCGGACTTTAACACTTTGGCCGTTGAGGATTATCTCTTAAGACATTACGGAAACGTAAGATTATACAGATTCCCTGAGGGGAGAAGCGGAAGCGCTTCCCGCCCACGTAACAAGGGCGTGGAACTTGCCTCCGGTAAATATGTGGCATTTCTTGATCCTGACGATGAGGCCGTCAGTGACGGGTATGCCTGCCTTTATGCGGATATTGAATCGGGAAACTATGACATTTCGGCGGGTAATCATCTGGTCTGCGCTGACGGTGTCAGAAGGGCTGACAACCGTGAAAGAATATCCCTGGTTCATGAAGATTTCTTCTTTGAACACGGAATGAAGGACATCCTTCCGGAGCTAAAATTTCTGGCCGTAAGACTGCACGTTCTGCTCATCAGAAGAGAAGTCCTGCAGAATTTTTCCCATCACCAGATTGAGGGGGCCGTGGGACAGGATACCCTGTATTCGTGGCAGCTTCTGTGCAGTGATTTGAGAATTCATTTTATCGACAGAGACATTCAGGTATACTATGCTGATGTAGAGTCTTCGGTAACCAATACAGTGTCATCAGGGTATTTCAGAAAACTTCTGCGTATTCAGGAAGCCAAGTTTAACTGGCTTAACGATTCCGGTCTTCTGGATGATTTCATGGATAAGAAATACAACAGGTATTCCACTGAGTATGTCCTGAAGAAACTCAGTAACGTAAAACCTGAAGACGGGGAAGAATCCGTAAAGGCTGTATTTAATATACTTTCCGTATACTGTGATCATTACAACGGACAGGGTGATTTGTTGCGTGCTTATCTGTTCCTTTGTAAAAATAAAAGGTACACTGATGCATTGAATACCGTTAAGCTGTATTTCGGGAAATGTTAATAAGACTAAAAATCTTTTTATGACAGGAATTTCCCGAAAAATCCTGCAGGAAATGAACGTTAATCCTGCCTGATAATAAGAGAGAATTATCCGTTAATGTAACGGTCGGGACTGATTATGTTTAATATTAAAACGCTTATTGAAAAAGTTATTAATAGATCAAATACAGCACCTGAAACAAAAGATGTTACTGAGGAATTAATTGATTCTTCCGTAAGGGTAATTCTCAATGAGGAAAAGTATAAATGTCTGTCTGCGGACAAGGCAGATGAACTGAAAAACGTTTTTAAAAACGAAGAGAGTCAGAAGTATGCCTTTGTGGCATTCTGTTTCGGAAGATATGTTTCCGACAATCTTTTTGAGTCCCTGCATTACCTTGTAAAGGCAGGGTACAGGACTCTTATATATACCAATGCCAGTGACTGTACAAAACTGGTTCAGTCCAAGATTGATCAGTTCAAAAAATACGGGAATGCGGTGATTGTCGAGGTGTCTGACAATCAGTCTCATGCGGATTTGATGCTGAAGGCTGCTGAATGTCTGCGTTCCGAGTACGTGGCTTTTTATACCTTTACCGATAAGATTAATGCCAGATCCTTCATAAACAGAATTGATGCGGTCATTTCCAAAAATTATGGCAGGGATGTTTATGTTTCTTCGGAATATTTCAATGATGCAGGTGAATCATTTCATGCAGGCAGTATTTTTCAGGACTGGTCCTTATCGGGGATCTCCGGAGTCGTGTTCAGAAAATCTTTCCTGACTGATTCATTAAAAGATGCCGATACCAATAAGAACCTGTGGCTTCTGAACCGTATTTTAAGTGATGTGGCAAAGGAAAAGGTCTGCGTTCATGAAGAACAGTATCTGTTCAATAAGATACCTTCATGCGAAATTACGTTAAAGGATATTGCAGTCGTTGCCAAAGAGACAATTCAGGAACTTGAATCTGTGAATTACGGCAGTGATGGGGCGGACATTATTTTAGGAAGATTTAATCGGGTTGTAAGAGATCTTTTTCGCTGCAATATTGACGTGCTGAAGAAAGCATTGATATTCACCTCAGTCTGTTATGTTTTTTATCTGTGTGAGATACATAAGCTTGAGGTGGAAAAGTGGAAACAGATATTTTGCAGGTCCTTGGATTTCTGCCACAAACTAACGTATAAGGATGTATACGGCATGATATGCCGCATACTGCCGGTTCTCGTGGAGGAGAATCAGACAGATTTATTCATAGTCGAGAATCCGGCAATGCCTGATATTGGTAAGTCCAGATTTTTTGAACTGATTTCGGAAAAGTATTCGGTTGATTATCAGCTTAAAAGATCATACGTTGATTACTACAGATTAAATAACCTTATTCTTAAAATGCATTCCAGGGCTGCCAGACTGACACTCAGTTCCGTAAGCTTATGCAGGGACATGTATTATTATCCTGATCGACATATTACGCTGTGGCATGGGTTAGGGTGGCTTAAAAAGACTGTTTTCACTCCTCAGAATTACAGCGTGGGTACAATCATATGTTCATCCAGAGCATGTGAGGAAGGTTATAAGGAACATTTCCATACAGACAGGGCAATTGGTCTGGGGTGCGTGCAGACCGACAGGCTGTATGATACCTGTTTTGTAAATTCATCAAGAGAAAAGGTTCGTCAGAAATACGGTATTTCTGATGATTGTAAAGTCATTTTCTTTGCTCCGACTTTCAGAATGGGCGGGAAAAGACATTATTACAATTTCGGAATCGATATAGATGAACTGGCTGAGAAACTCAAAGAGCATAATCTTTATGTAATCACCAAAAGACACCATATTTTTCAGGAAGACTTCCGTGATATGGGAACAGACGAATCTGGCGTGCACGATTCTCAGAACGGTCATTTTATAGTGGACACGTCATTTGATTTCGTTGAACTGATTAGTGCCTGCGACTGCTTTGTTACAGATTATTCATCAAGCATGTATTTTGCCTTTATTTTAAAATTGCCGATCTTTTTATATGCTACCGATATTGATGAATATAAGAAAGGACCAAACGGATTTGAAATAGATTACCCTAATGACATTCCTCTGCCTCTGGTTGATAAACCTGATGCCGATGAATTTATTAACGGTTACTACAGGAGCCTTTCCGTTCCTCAGACTCAGTCCTATATGGAATACAGAAAGTATAATGTTGAGGAGTGTGACGGAAAGGTCGCTGAAAGGGTGATGGATTATATTTCGGCAATGCTTTGATCCAATAAAGAATATATTCGCTCCTTCTTTAATATTCCCAACAATTCCGTGAAGAACCTTTTTTCTTTAACCATAATGCAAAACTCCTGATTATATAAGTTAAATTGTATCTCAGGAATTTTTCTGACATTTTTAGCTATATGTAATTTACAGAGTTTGGTTCACACACCCCATTTTTCACTCACCCTCATACGATTGCTACGTGAATTCCTAATATTTTTGCATTTGTGGAAGCTTCCTCTCCGTCACAAAAAATTTTACTCCAACTTTTATTTTTTAACATAATTCGATAATATACTTTTCTTCCAGGTACTAAAAACTTTACTGCTTGTATAGGTTTATTAGTTTCATAGTTGTCCAATGCAATAGGTTCAGCGGAAGAAAAGTCATGCCACTTTCCATCACGTAATACAGAATATAAAACAGTAATATCTGGATTACTCGATGTTATCTTAATGGATTCTAACTGACTATCTAATCCCACAGCACAATCACTTGATAATCCATTTATCCATCCATAACCGGAAAAATAATAATTGAATTTTATTGACTCTTTTACGTCAGCTGGTAATTTTTTTGGCGATTTAGAAGAAAAATAATATTCTAAAAGGTTGGCAGCAGTCACAGTGCCAGGTTTATACTCATTCAATCCACGGCTAGATAATTGCTCCAAAAAAATATGAGGTTTTTCAAAATTTAGACCATTCAAATCTGTTAAATCATAGTTCCACCACTTAGCCTCCAAAAATTTACTAACTAAATTATCATCAAATCTATTTTTTATAAATTTTGCAGGTACACCGCCAAATACTGTGTAAGGAGGAATATCTTTGGTTACTACAGAATTAGCTGCAACAATAGCGCCATCGCCAATAGAAACTCCAAACTTTATGGTTACATTCTGACCAATCCAAACATCATTACCTATACGTACCCCCTGAGCACCTCCCTTACCTTTGAATTCAGCGTTATTAAAAGAAATATTCCTGTCTTCATAAGGTTTTAATAATAGTGATTTCTTTTTGGGCAGGTATGTGAAGGGAGATGTGGAGGCATAATTAACAGGATGTCCTGTACCAAAAAAACTTAAGCCTCGTGCAATGGATGAATATCTTCCGATTTTTAGCAAAGGATCTAAAGGACTGTATGTATATGAAAATGCTCCCATGGAACATAAATTATTACCCTTGCAAATCCCAACATAATTTTCCATTACCAAAGAACTCGAAAAAACGATATCGTCATTGTCTGTCAAACGTTCGCTGTTCCAGTCTAACGAGAAAAAAATATTATTTTGTTTTAAGTACGATTTTATAGCAGAGAAAGGTATTTTCATAATTAACTCCCCATATATAATGTAATATCTACATTACATACTTATGGTTTTATAAATTACACTATTCATATTTCAATTAGTGAGTTTTGAAGTAAGATATCTCCTTGTAAATGAGGAGATATCTTCAATAATTGATTGCCGGCTCACGTAACACAACCTTTATTCCAATTAACGAGTTTGACATAAAGTAATTTGGACTCCTTGAATATAAGATGGCTTATTACTTTGAGAACTCACATCTGTAATGCCACAAACCTCACCGTCAGATGCCCAACTAGTCCACCCAATATTTAATATATATACTCTATATTTTACCTGGCATGTGTCAGAGGAAATCTTTATGGCTGTGATAGGTAAAGATTCTCCCGTTTTACCACATATTTCGTTATCTGCGGCGGAAAGCCAACCGTAATTATTTTGTAGCACGCTTACATTAGCCTTTATATTAATCAAAGCAATAGACTCTAAGCGTTGAGGATATATAATTCCTTCTCCAACTGTTTGATATTTCCATCCAATATTTGAATAATGAAGAGCTAGTAAAGGATAATCAGTCCTGTAGTTGAACCTACTATTGAATAATCGATAATCAGTAGCTATATGTTTAAACAATGATAATGGTGTGAAATTAGAATGCTCCAATGAATAGCTGTCAATATCACGAGATTTAATCCATTCAATAGATATATCTGATATATTCGAAAAACTTTTTTGATTATTTTTATTTGTAAAAGGCATGGAATCTATTACAGACGCATCTGTTAATAGCTTTTTGTTGTACATAATAGATTCGAAATAAGCAAGTGTTGGGTCTGTAGCTTTTTTTCCACAAAGTGATAGAATGCAATTTGAATTTTTTACATATGAATTTATCATATCGCTGTAAGGAATATAGGAAATGTATTTTAAATTCTTATAATCTTTATCGTCATCTGTATTTCTAAGAACTAAAAATAAATACGAAACCCCATTAGCGTCAAAATAATCCGCCAACATCTTCAATTTCTTGGTTCTGCCTTTCTTTCTTCCTATAAAAAATACATCATATTTAGGTTGACACTCATCATTATCATTCTCCGAAAAATATCTTATGGGTGTAGGATGATAGGTAAAATTATACGCAATATGATCAAACCAGGAAAATGAGTAAATTTTATCAAAAATACTCATTTTATTAAGTAAGATTGGAGGCAAAGATTTACTATTCTCGTATGCTAGTCTATTAAACGAATCCAATAAATAACAACTTATAGTGCAATTACACAAATGTCTTATATAATCTAAAGATTTTGGCAACACATTTACAAAACTAGTTGGTAAAGAAAAAATGATGTGATTAATTTTATCTTTTCCAATATATTTCTTTATTTCTCTGATTTGCTCATCAACTGATAGATCAAATAAAGATTGAAGTATTACATTTACGTTAGGATACTTCTCCTCATTATTTAACAAATCATACCAACAACAATTAAATCCAATAGAACGTTTTCCAATAGGACCTAAAACCAAAATAAAATTATTTGTAGGGGAAATCTCTTCCATCACAAACCTCATACTGTTCACTAATTTCATGTAAATAACAATCTTCATTAAAAAGCTGTCAATTACTTACTCTATTTATTACTTATTGAGATATTTTCTTTTAAATACCATTCAACGGTTTTAATAATCCCCGTATCAAAATTTTCATCAGGATTCCATCCTAGTTCCTTTACGATTTTGTCAGGATTAATTGCATACCTAAGATCGTGTCCTGCTCTGTCTTCAACAAAAGTGATGAGTTCTTCATACTTTTTCCCGTTTTCTCTTGGTTTATAGCGATCCAACAGAGAACAGATAGTTTTAACAATAGTGATATTGTTCCTTTCGTTATGGCCTCCGATATTGTATGTTTCTCCTGATTTCCCGCTGTGGTAAATCAAATCAATGGCTTTACAGTGATCTAAAACATATAACCAATCACGAACGTTCAGTCCTTGGCCATAAACCGGTAAAGGCTTTTCAGCTAAAGCCATTTCAATTGTATGAGGTATAAGTTTTTCGTTATGCTGCTTTGGTCCATAGTTATTGGAACAGTTTGATGTTGTTACATTCATGCCATAAGTATGATGATAAGCTCTGACAATAAAGTCTGAGCCTGCCTTACTTGCTGAATATGGACTGTTTGGAGCATAAGGTGTGTCTTCAGAAAAATATCCTTCGTTACCTAATGTCCCGAACACTTCGTCAGTTGAGATATGATGGAATCTAGCATCCTCATATCCAGATTTAACTTTATTAGGGCCGTCCATCCAATGACGACGAGCTGCATCTATTAAATTGAATGTACCTACAACATTTGTATTGATGAATGCCTTTGGTACCCTTATTGAATTATCTACATGACTTTCTGCAGCGAAGTGGATAACTCCTCTAATGTCATATTTGTCAAAAAGCTCATTAACAAGCTTCTCATCACAAATGTCGCCATGAACGAACATATAGTTGTCCATATTTTCACATTCTTTCAGGTTATCCAAATTTCCCGCATAGGTTAATTTATCAAGATTTATAACAAAATATTCGTTCTTATACTTATCACAGAAATACGGAACGAAATTTGAACCTATAAAACCAGCACCGCCAGTAACTAGAATTGCTTTAGACATTCTTTTAAACTCTCCATCCAATGAGGTATTTCAACACCAAAGGTTTTTTTAATTAATGATTTATCCAATACACTGTAACTTGGTCTATGGGCTTTAGTTGGGTATTCTGCAGATGGTACAGGATTCACTGAACAATCAATATTTTCATTAGTTATTATTGCGTGAGCAAAATCATACCAGGAACAGACACCTTCATTGGTATAGTGATATATCCCTTTAACATCATGATTTAATTGAGGAATGATCTTCACAATCGCTTCTGCCAAATCACCAGCAAAAGTAGGAGAACCAATCTGATCATTAACGACGTTAAGCTTATCCCGTTCTTTTCCCAATCGAATCATTGTTTTGACAAAGTTATTGCCATGAGATGAATATAACCATGCTGTTCTTATAATGACGGCTGTATCTGAATTTGCCATTACGGCATTTTCACCCGCGAGCTTTGTTCTTCCGTAAGCAGATAAAGGATTGGTGTTATCCGTTGTTTTATAAGGGACACAACCATTTCCGTCAAAAACATAATCGGTAGATACGTGAATGAGTTTACATTTGGTTTTTGCAAGATTTTCTGGTCCTATGGCATTTACTTTATATGCCATATCTTCTTCATCCTCAGCTTTATCTACGGCCGTATATGCTGCACAGTTGACGATAATTTCTATGCCATGGTTTTTTACAAAATTTGATACAGCTGAAAAATCGGTGATATCTAATACATCAACGTCAACGAAAACAGCGTTTGGGAGTATTTTTTTCAGCTCAGTTGCTAATTGTCCGTTACCTCCGGTTACCAGAACAGAGGCCTCGTTAATACCGTTATTCATTTGGAATATCCTTAAGTCTATTGGCCAGGCGATCTTTTTCTGATGTGATAATTTTATCTTCAGGGATCATCCAATTAATACCTACATCTGAATCGTTATAGGCAATTCCAAATTCAGATTCTTTGCAATAAAAGTTGTCAACTTTATATGCAAATATTGCTTCTTCACTTAAGACTGAAAAACCATGAAGAAAATGACGTGGAATAAACAGCTGTCTTTGGTTTTCATCAGATAACTCAACAGCTACGTGTTGACCAAAGGTTGGTGAGTCTTTTCGTATATCGACGGCTACATCTAAAACTTTTCCCTTCAGTACTCTCACAAGCTTTGCTTGGGAATGCTCTCCTAATTGGCAGTGAAGCCCTCTAATGACACCATATGATGATTTTGACTGATTATCCTGAACAAAACGATTAGGTATTCCATTTGCCTGAAATTCCTGTTCGTTATAACTTTCAAAAAAATATCCCCTTGAGTCAGGAAATATTTTGGGCTCAATGATATAAACCCCATCCAGCTTAGTTTTTATGAAATTCATATTCAATTCTCACAAAAAAAGTAACAACCTGTTATAAGAAAAAGGATTGATATTGTTTGAAAAGACCATTCATTTTTGGCAAATATATCAATCCTATGTATTTGCTATTTTTAAGAGTCTCTGACCATACGGTGACTTTCCGTATTTGGATGCGCGTGCACGTAATTCATCCTGATGAATCCATCCATTGTTGAATGCTATTTCCTCAAGCACTGCTATAGGGACACCAGCCATATTCTGAACTGTTCTCACAAAACATTGGGCGTCATAAAAACTTTCGACAGTTCCAGTGTCAAACCAGGCTGCCCCTCGTCCAAGTGTTATAACTGATAATTGACCTTTTTTTAGATATATGTTATTCAAGTCTGTAATTTCCAGTTCGCCTCTAGTCGAAGGCTTTAAAGACTTGGCATACTCACAAACATTTTCATCATAAAAGTAGAGTCCTGTTACAGCATAGTTACTCTTCGGATTAGCAGGTTTTTCTTCCAAAGAAACTGCCATCTGATTTTCATCAAATTCAACAACACCAAAACGTTCTGGATCTTTTACTTGATAGCCAAAAACAACTGCACCATCGTTTAGGTTTACGGCCTTTTTAAGTTGTGCACTCAAACCCGCTCCGTAAAAAATATTATCCCCAAGCACCATGGCACATTTGTCACCATTAATGAATTTTTCTCCGATAATAAATGCTTGTGCTAAACCATCAGGTGAGGGTTGTTCTTCGTATGAGAGTTTAATACCGAAGCTACTTCCATCACCCAAAAGCTTCTTAAAATTTGATAGCTCGGCTGGAGTCGAAATAATAAGAATCTCTCTTATCCCTGCTAACATCAATACAGACAATGGATAAAATATCATCGGTTTATCGTAAACAGGTAACATCTGCTTACTTGCGGCAATTGTCAATGGGTAAAGTCTAGTTCCAGAGCCCCCAGCCAAAACGATACCTTTCATACAAACATTCTCCTTCCTAAATCACAACATTATTCGCACTAGCATTAAATAGATTGAAGATAAGAAACCGTTCTTCTTATTTGTTCTTCAAACTTCACTCGCGGAAAATTGTTAAGCTTGGAAATTTTTGAATTATCCAACAACCGATAAAATTCCCCTAAATACTTTGACACGTCAGCATTTGTGTTGAATTCAATATCAATTTCATTATTGGATACCTGCTTATACAACTCTGCCATTTCGAGAATTGAACAGTAGGATTCGTTATTGGATAAGTTATATATTTCCCCGTCATCACCCAGCAGCAATGCAGAAATAATTCCCCTGACGGCATCAGCCGTATACAGGTAATCTCGTTTTGTTCCTCCTTTAGTAAGAAGAACAATATTTGATTTGTTGATTACGGAACGGGCAAACTGAGCAAATACTCTTTGGTCGTCAGGAACAATCCCGGGACCAAAGGTCTGTGTCAGTCTGACCACCTTGGAATGTACGCCATACTCTTTAAAGTATGAAACACAAAGATTTTCAGCAACTCGCTTACTTTGAGGATAACAATTTCTAATAACGTTATGATCAAGTATTCCTGAATCACTTTCTTTAGCAAGTTCATGATCTAAAGTGCCGTATACTTCCATTGAAGACAGGAATACGATGGACTCAACGTTATTAATTTTTGAGTATTTCAAAAGACCGGCTGTACTGTCTATTGTTGTCAGAATTGTTTCTACCGGCTTATTTACAAAGTCACTGCTGGATGTGTTACTGGCAGTATGAATTATAAAATCATACTTTCCGGACAGATTAATCTCCTGTGAAATGTCTCCAACCTCAAAAGTCAGGTTAGAGTGATCTTTTAGAAGATTGCCGAAAACAACATTAGCTTTCTCTTTATTTCTTACGAAGGCTCCTACATTTAAGTCAATATTGTAAACATCAGCACAATAAAGCAGGGTTTTTACTGCTAATGAACCCAGCAGTCCGGTGGCACCGGTAACCAATACAGATTTTCCGCTAAACCTGTTCCACGGAATAACCCTGTCATTTACAATACTTTGTAAATCTTCAATTATTAGAGAATTTTCTTTTGCCCATGATTCTTTCATAACTACATTTCTCTTCTTAGATGGTTAAATCCGCAAACTTCTTTCCGTCCCATGTTGCAAAGTAATCAAGCAGTTTTTGGGATACGTTACCGTCACAGGAGCCAACGTGAATTTCTTTAAATTTCTTATACGAAGGTGTATTAACAGAATCATCGGAATTAAGGATTGCATCCATCAGCAAAGATGCATCAGGTTCACCGACAAACGGTACAGGGATGTCCGATGGATAGTTAATCATGAATCCGTTAGGTCCTTCCTGATAACTCTTAACATCCGGTGCATAAAGCACGATAGGAAGATCTCGTATAAATGCGTAAAATAACCCGGAGGAGTAATCTGTTATAAATTTGTCGGAAGCACAGATCAGCTCAACAAATGTATGCTGTTCATCTACAATAAAATGACCATTCTGTGAATTCTTGACGCCTGAGGTGTCAATTCCCTTGTCTCTCATTATGTGAGAGAAAACATGATGTTTTTTGGTGATGATGTAAATATTATTTTCAGCCAATGCTTTGGACAAAAGTTCTATATCAACGCCGAAATCATAGTATTTGTTTGGAGTACCGTTTCTGAATGTAGGGGCAAAGAAAACAATCTGAGCATCCTGCGGGATGGAGTAAAGCTCACAAATTGATTTCCTGCATGAATTCAAATATGACTTATCAAACAGAATATCTGTCTGAACCTGTCCCAAAGGAAGCACTTTATCAACCGGCATGTGGAATGACTTTGCATATGGTTCGACGCATGACTTTGCAGAGTTAACCATATAGTTCATTGGGTACTTAACTCTGTCTGCTTCGGCAACCTCCTTCAGCATTCCTAAACCGTGCCAAAGGATTATTACCTGCTTCCCGCTGGTAATATATTTATGCATGTCGTTGGAGCTTATTACGTACTGAGCAGGCTGAATTTCCGTTCTCATTACCATGCAGTAAAAGAAATGATAGTCATAATACTGAGGTTTGGATTCGTAAATTACTGTATATTTCTTTTCAAGTGCAGGAAGAAGTGATTCCTTTAAATCCTGCATAAAGTCAGTTTCGAGAACGGCAACAACGTCCTTTTTAACCGGAATAATTGATGTAACGGTCTTCTTATGGATGTTCTGTATAAATGCCTTCTTGGTAATCTGGTCAAAATCAAATATGACACAGAATCTGTATATAATCTTTCTCCAATCGTCTGTAGAAAAGTATTCTTTTATTGCTGAACACAAAATTGCACATCCGGATGCTATAAGTGCAATCTTATTGTCGCTGCATTTTTTGTAAGCAACAGAATGCTGAAGATAATCAATCACGTAATCGATGAAAAGATTAACGCTGTCAGTATCCTTGCACAGATTTTTAAGGACATCTACGGAGTCTCGCATGAAGAAAGACAGATCCGGAACTGAAAAGTCATCGGTATTAACGGCAAACCAATATTTTTCTTTATCGTCAACGCATTTTACGTTTGCGTTCTTGGACTGATTCAGAAGATAGAATCCCAGCCAGTAATCAGCATTATTTTGAAATGCATTTAAAGATTTTTCTAAAAAGTTCTTATTGAAGAACAGTCCGGAAAGCCCTGATACTGAGGCGTTTTTAGTTAAAGTCAGATCAAACGCACCGTTAAATGAAAATACGTCAGCGTCGGCATTGCTGTTAAGTTGATTTTCGATAACCTGCTGGAAAGAGCGAACATTAATCTTGTCTCTGAGGGTAAAAATACCTACAAATTTGGAACTGATTTTTGGTAATACGTGTAGAAGTCTGTCTTTGGCAGTCATCCCTCTTGAAAAGTAGAATGAAGCAACGTTTTCGTATGCTTCCAATTCTTTGATTTTGGAATAAACTTCTTTATTCTTTTTTATGGTTCTGTCTAATGCAAATACAACTGGGATGCCGTTAGGAACGTATTTTTTTAAACCTTCAAGAATATTGGTTGAAAAATAACACTTTGTTGCAAAGATAACGAGGGTAAAAATCTTGTCCGTATTTAACAGATTTTCTCGTGTGCAATCAACTGTCAAATCTCCAATTCTTTCATTCCTCATTATTGTCGAAAAGTCAGAGATACACTTGTTCAGTTCATCCTGCTCTTTTTTCTGTGCCGGAGTAAGAGTTTTTGCTACGGTCGGTTTTTTGGCAGGCTTGTTTGCGGGCGGAACCTGAGTTGTTTTTACAGTGCTTTTAACAACTTGAACTGTTGTTTTTTCAGCAGTGGTATCTGATGATTTTGGCGCGGATGTCTGTGTATTTTTTTTAAAGAACGAGAACATTTAAGAATCCCTGTATTGAATTTTATTATTAGCTTTATGTTTTATGTTTTTATTCTGGTTTTATGCTTTTATGCCTGTTTTTTTGTTATTCTCATAACACTGGAACAGATACAGATCCGTAGGGGTTGTGATCTTGATGTCTTAACTTTTCATAAAAGTTCCACTACCCCATAAACGCACCTCCCAAATATATCTCCAAACATTGCAGATTCAATATGTTCAGGTCTTGCTGTTCAATAAAAATCATGGTACAATTTAGTGTAACG
>Ga0256405_10001000_pt1 | contig 84441 bp, 101 predicted proteins | sample RumenRJG_02DNA_FD_189096 | JGI IMG/M metagenome (GOLD analysis project Ga0256405, IMG submission 189096) | Bovine rumen microbial communities from Lethbridge, Alberta, Canada - RJG_02 | ecosystem: Host-associated > Mammals > Digestive system > Stomach > Rumen | place: Canada: Alberta... | reverse complement strand
TTATAAAGGATTATCACGATTTTAATGTATAACGAGATAGTGAAACATGTGATACATTAGCCATAAATGTACAACGAGATAATGTTTTCAATTATATATTTAAAAAAATTAAAAAACTTTTTTAAAATATTTTAAAAACCTAACTCGTTATACATTCGGCTTTTTACAATGAAAGGAATTATTGAAAAAGGTGTAACCTATAATAAAAAATCCCCGGGGTACAAACTAAATTGAAAATGAATTGTTATAAAGCTGTTTCGATGGTTTTGACTCCATCTGAAAAATTCATATTACTTCGTTATTTATTTATGCAAAGGTGTATATTTAAATTGAAAAATGTAAAAGAAAACTGGAAAATTGTCATTCGGATCTATATTAGTCTATACTTATTTATTCTTACTTCTTTTTGTATTTTTGAAATGTATTTAGTTAAGCAAAACCCTGAAATACAGATTAGGAATATTGAAAGAAGTTTTAATCAAGTAAAGATTGAACCTGTGAAAATTGAGCCATTGGTTGTAAAATCTTCTTCCCCTTCTTATAATCCCGTTTGGAAAGAATACGCGGAAAAAATTATAAGTACTTCCAAAAAGGAATGGGGAGAAAATGAGGAAAAATTAAACTTTGAGAGTGCAATTGAGTTAATTAAAAAAATTGAAAAAGCTGCTGAAAAATATCAAATGGATTTAAAAACAGCGCTTGCTTTAGTTGACGTGGAATCAAGTTTTAATGCAAAAGTAAAAAATAGAGAAGGAGAGGCGTACGGTTTATGTCAAGTTACTTTTCCCTGTTTAGATGAATACAACAAATGGCACGGAACAGATTATACATTAGAAAATATGTATAATGAAGATTTAAATCTTGAAGTCGGGTTTTGGTATTATAAAATTCGTATTTTGGAAAATTATAATAAAAGATATGATTTTATTACAACTAATAGTGAATGGAAAACTTTTAGAGATGCTTATATTGCATATAATATTGGAGTAACTACTTTTGCTAAAATTGGAAAATCCGGCAGAAACTCTTTAAGGCAGGGTTGCTATCCAAATAGCAAACATACTAAAAAATATGGAAAACCTGGAAGTTCTTATAATCCTCTAAAACGCTGTATGAGAAAAGCTAAAGAATGGGGATTTGAAAATGTAATTTAAAAAAAAATAAAGGCTGAAAAATCAGCCTTTTTCACTTTTTTCACTTAAAAGCCCTTTGTTCATGCAACTCTTCTTCCTCTTCCTCACCACTCAATTCTTTTAATTCAGGCTGCATTCCTTTTGCTTTCAAAATATAATTATCTAAATCTTCTGTTGAAGCACTCAAAGAATATTGCTTACTCAAATCGAATTGATCTATATTTTCTGCATGTAATCTTTGTCCTAAACTTTGAAAATAATCCTGCACGCTTTGTTCAGAAAAAATACAGGCTTTGATAAAAGTTTCAAAATCAGGGATTTCAGGGGTGTCATTTTCATCTAAAGGAAATGCAATTGGGTCTGCATCATCTTTTTCAAATTGAGTCATTTTTTCAATAAAATCTTTTAAATTTTTTGAAAACTCTTTTCTCCATCTATCATAAAAAGCTTTTGCAGGAGGCTCATCTGTTTTTCTTGGCATACCCGCAGTTGCTCTAATATCATCAAAAGCTAAATCAATTTTATCTGCAAAATCATCTGCTCCAACTCTTCTTATATCTTTAATAAATTGTTCCCATTTATCTTTATTTTTACCTTTTGCTAAAAACTTTGATAAAGCCTCTTTTATTTTTTGACCTCTATCCCCTTCAAAGTTTACATATTTACGAATATCATCTCCCTGTAACTCTGCAACTCCAAAACCAGACCAAATTGTTTTATTTTCATCAGTACCGCTTCCAGTCAATAAATCTTCTGCAGATTTTCTTACCGCTTCCATTTTCAAACATTGAATTAAATTCTTCCAAACATATTCTTTGAAAGTCGATTGGGTCATTCTTCCAAAAACGCCTTTTTCTTCTATAAAATTCAATTCAAGTAAATTCTCGCTTTTTTCTCTTAAAGCTTTTAAAATACTTTCTTGAACTTTTTCATCTAAAAGGGTTGCATCAGAATTTGGGTTTATTAAAATATCTTTAAAAACTTCTTCCCAGGATTTCATTTATTCCTCCTCTTCTTTTTGAATTCCAAAGGAACTAAAAAGGCGAAGAATTTTTTCAATTCCTCCAAAAACATTTTCAGCTTTACCTTCAATTTGACCTTTTGTCAACAACTCAACAGACCATTCATTTGCTTTTTGAATTGTATTTTCCCAGGCGGTATTTAATTCAGCCTCTTTTAATTCCCTTGTTTTTTCTTCTTCTTTTTTCAAACTTTCTTCTTCACCTGCTTTAGCCTGAGATTTTAATTCTTTTGCGTTTTCATTTTCAGGGTCTTTTTCTAAAACGGTATTTAAAATTGAAATTGCGGTTTTGAAATCCCCCTCAGAAATTTTTTCTTTTGCACTCTGAATATTTTTCTTCAAGAGAGATTTTTTCTCCTCATCTTCTTTTTCTTTTTGTAAATCTTCATCTGATTTTGGAACTTCAACTTCTTTTTCTTTTTCTTCCAAAGGTTCTTCTTTTACAACCTCTTTTTCTAAAACAATATCATCTCCTCCATCAAGATTGAGATCTTTTTCATTTATATTTAAAATTTTGTCTCTAATAAAATCCATTTTAAACCTCAAAGTAAATTAGTGAAAAATTGACTATATTTTTAAGAGAGGTGAAAAAAATGAAAGTAAGTCCAATTATAAAACCTCCCTCTTTAGTTGCTTTACTTGAGGGAAAAACATTAAAAGCTTTGAATTTGAAGATAAAAGAAATTCAAGAAGAAAAAGAAAAAGAGGATGAAAAAAGAAGGTTAGATATCCTGGCCTGAAAACTAATTGAAAAAAAAAAGGAGTGAAAAATTATGAAAATAATAGATTTTTTCAAAAAACTTTTTTACAAATCCCCTGATGAGAAATTATTCAAAAGTTTTATGAAAGGAGCTGGCGAAAAGCTAACTGCAAAAGATTGGCTTGCAAAAGTTCCAAATGATACAGATACATCTTTAATAAGATATATGTCAAAAATTTTCCCGAAAATAGATTTTGAAACCTTCAAAGCCCCGAATTCTTTGTGGGCAACATTTTATGCAAAGATTGATGAGGAAAAGTTTACAGCGGAGGAATATTTTGATTATTTCTTTACCTCAAACCCTGAGTTGAAACTTTCTTGCAAAACAGATGAAGAATCAGATGCAGAATTTAGAAAAGATTGGCTTGATTTTGCTTTTAATGAAAAATGGAGTAAAAATCCAAAAGAATGGAATTATCGCCTTTCTGAACAGGGATCTGATTCCGCGTTTAGAGAATGGATGAAAGAAGAAGATTTAGAGTTTATAATTTCTTTACAAACGTTTGTAAAAAATGTAAAAAACCTTGTGGAAAGCGAGTTTGTAAATTATTTGAAAGAAATTGGATCTTACGAAACAATTTGGCATTCAAATGAGGAGTGGGAGGAATTGCTAAAAGGGTTTATAGACTATAAAAAGAAAGTAGGTAAATAAACATGGATTGGGAAAATTCTTGCAATTATCAAAGAGAAGTTTCTTATCAAGGAAGGCTTGATAAGCATACAGAAAGACAAAGAATAAAATTAAGGGATAATTTGATAAAGCATGCGGGTATTCCTGAAGATGTTTTAGTTGTTGAAGTAAAAAGAAACATTGAAGGAGACGCTGTGACAAAAGTCATTAAAGACGCAAAAATCTCAAATTGCATTTTCCCGGTTTTGAAGGATATACCTGTACGAAAAAAGATAACGGAGTTTGGAGAAGATTATACAGCAATCACTTTAGTTTCTGCGCAGGGTGAAGGTAGTGAAAAAGGGCAAGGAAGTGAACAAAAGGATTTAACAACAATTGAAGTAATTCTTCCAATGGATGCAAATATAAATATGGGAGATCAAATAATTCGGGTAATGGTACAGGATACAATAAATTCCTGCAGTGTAATGGTTTTTGATGTAATTGAATTATTGGCAGATTTTTCAAATAATAGTCCTTTAGGAATAAAAGCAAGAGTTGCATTATCCACTCAACCTGTTGATTTAACAAAACCTGCGTATAAAATGATAATGGCAATGGCAAAGAGAAGATTGGAGGCAAATTACTAAAAAAAAATGGATGACGTAAAATTAGAAACAAACGTTGAAGATGAAGATAAAATAAATTTAATGTCTGCAAATGATTTTATTATTTTCCCTCCTGATAGATGGGGTAATGTAAACATTTGGGTAAATTGTAAAAAAGAAATGAATGTAAGAATTTCTTTTTACGATTTGAAAAATTCCGTAAAATCTTTATTTGGATCAAAAATAGATTCCGGCGAATTTATTTATTTAATTCAAAGAGGTTCTATTGTATATACAGATAAAAAATCATACGGTGTAATAAATCCAAAACCGATGGAAATGGAATCCCCAATTCCAACTTTAGGTACATTAAAAAAAGCATTTGGAATTCGTTGAAAGAAAAAATTTCTATTTTTTTCTTTTCCACTAAATATTTAAAAAGGTGATCAAAAAAGTCACCACCTTATAAGGAGAAAAAACAAAATGATGAAAAGATTTAGTTCTATTAAAAATGAGAATCTTTCAAAGAGAGCAAAGATTAGAATGTTGGAAGGCCGCAAGTCAAGAATCAATGAGTCTGAGGACGAAGAGGATGACATTGAGGTTGAAGCAGATGCAACAGAAGATGGAGGAGACGAAGAGGAAGACCTCGATGTAGTTTCCACAGTAGCAAATCTCGTACAGGCACTTGTTGACAACGGAGAGGATGTCGCTCCAATCGCAGAAGTTCTTGCATCAGCTGTTGATGAGGAAGGAGAAGGTGATGAGGGCGAAGGAGAGGATGACGAAGAGATTGAAGAGTCTTTGGATGAAGACGAAGAGATGTCTGAAGACGAAGATGAGGATTCAGATGAGGATGACGATGAGGAACTTTCAGAGTCACGTGCAAGAGCAAAGAGAGTTGCTGAAGCAAAGAAGAGAATTCTTGCAAAGAAGCGTGTAGCTGAAGCAAAGAAGAGAATTGAGGCTAAAAAGAGAATCGCTGAAGCAAAGAAAAGAATTGCAGCTAAGAAGAGACTTTCTGAGGCAAAGAAACTTGTTGCAAGAAGAGCTAGAAGAGCTGGTCTTTAATTTGTAAAGAAAAACTATATTAAAAAGGAGATTTAAATCTCCTTTTTTTTTTCAAAGAGGATGAAACCAAAATGAGAACAAATAAGAAACTTTTAGAAGCAAAGAGAAATGTAAAGATTGCAGAAGCAAGATTGAGAGTTGCAAAAAGAAGATTGAGAGAATCAGAAGGTGGAAAAATTCTTTGGGTTGCACATAATCACGAAGATGCAAATGAGCATCGTTGTTTTGTTATTTCCCCTGAAACTCTTGAGAGATTAAATACATCAGGAACCTGGCTCAGTTCTTATGATTATATTGAAACAAAAGATATAATTCCTGGCCATCAATATTTGATTGAATCAGATGATGAGAGTTTGGATATTTATGACTGGAATCAGCTAATTGTCGAAAGAAAAAAATTAATGGGAAAAGATGAAGCGCCTCTTTTCATTGACTGGTATGATTATGAAACTGACGGTTCTCCATTATTTTCTTCTTGGGATGAATATGTTGAAGCTAACTTGGAATATTTCAAATATGCAGAGCTTGACGGCGATTCAGCAAGAGGATATGCTTTAATTGAAATTGATGGAAGTGGTAAACCAAAACAGATTTTAGGTACTCTTGATTGCTATCCAGAGGGAGATGCTGAGGCTAATACATATATTGATGAAGCTTTAGCTGAAGCTGATGCAGATGCTGAGTTTGAAAGAGATGTAGCTGAAAGAGAATCAAATTTGGATTGGTCTATTTGGGACGCAGCTGTTGAAGATATTAAAGCCGCCCTTGCAGAATTAGAAAGTAAATTCCCAGGTCTTTATGTTGCGGAAGGCGTTTGGAGTGAAGGGGATAATGAAGAAAGAAAAAGATTTGGAATGAGAGCTGGTATCCGCAGAAATAGATATGGAAAAGGTAATGATCCTCTTGTAAAAGTCTCTATTGGTGTAGATAACGGTGAGTTTGTAATACTTAGATGGACTGATTTCGAGATTTTAAATACACATTATCCTACTAAAAAGTTTAGTACACTTCAGGAATTTGAAGACTTTTTGGCAGAATGGTTGGCCGATGCAGAAACATTATTATCAAAAGGAATTGAATTCAAGGATGTTGTAGCTTATAACGAGAACGGCTATCCGGTTGACGAGCCGCAAAGAGTAAAGTAATTTTACAAAAAAGACAACTGAAAAAGTTGTCTTTTTTTATGCTTAAAATTGATCTCACTAACTAATATATCTAAATAAAAGGAGAAAATAAAAAATGAAGAGAACTTCTAATAAAGTTGAAATTGCTAGAAGAGAGGTAAGACTCGCTGAAGCAAAATTGAGAATTGCAAAACGCAATCTTAAAAACCTCAAAGAAAGTTATGATGATTATTCAATCTATGACGGTGAAGAGTTGAACGATGCAGGTTATCCTGTTGAAACAGATGAGGAAGCTGAGTGGAGAAGGAGCGCAGCAGATGCACAGTGGGCAGCACTTCGTAGAAGAGAAGCTGCAAAGTACGAAGCTGCAAGACGCAGAAAGTCAAAGAGCTTGAATGAAAAGGCTATTGTAGGAAATGGACCTTTGAAAGAATTCAATGATTTTGATGATATTCTTGATCAATTCGGTGAAGTAAAATTGTCTGACTTCTTTAAAAAGAATTGCCGGCTTACTTCTAAGCAATCTGCAAAATGGGCAGGCTATGATAACTCCGGAAATGATGGAGATTTGGGAGCAAGAGTAAGTGATGTAGATCCACTTGAATTGGAAGACTTCCTTAACGATGTTGGGCTTGTTACATCTGTATACCTTTAATCTCTATATTCTTTAAAGGAGGAAAAAGATTCTTCTTGTAAAAGGGAAGAATCTTTATTTTTAAAAATATGATACCTTTTTCAAAAACAGAACTTGAATATTTACAAGGTCTTTTGGATTCTGAATATTTTTATGATTCAGACCCTTCAAAAAATCTTGAAGCAAAAATAACAGGGGTTTCTTTAATTTTAAAAAACTCTGAATTGCATATTACAATTTCAAAAGAAAAAAATTCAAAACCGACAATCTCGGATTATTTATTTTCAATAAATATAAAAGGACAGGACCCTATTAGTTTTCCTTCTTGGCAAGCTGCTTTTAGATATGTTTTCTTTTACATTGGAAAAGAGGGTTTTGAAACTGATGAGAGTGAGGATGAAGAAAATGAAAACTTTTCAAATTTTATAAAGCCTATTATTCCAAAAAATAATTTATCTGACTTTATGCCTAGGAGTATGAGATGAAAAATAAAAAGCAAAAATTCTATGTTCAATTTAGAGATGGGTCAATTACTCTTCATAAAATTGAAGCATTTACCGAAGAAGAAGCAAGAAAAATTGCAATTGAAAAATTCGGGGATTCTGAAAATGGGGTAAAATGGGTTATAGGTACTTTACGTTCCTCTGATGAAAAACCAAAAGCCTGGGAAAATCAATTGTTGAAATATATTTGAAAAAACAGCTTGACTCTTTTTTTCACTAATTGAAATAAACCAATATATTATTGGCTGTATGCCAAAATTCGCAATATAGTTGGAAAAAAGAGAAAAAAATGGAAAGAAAAGGTAAATTACACCTAGTTGAGTCCTATACAGGACCTAGAAGCAATTACAAAAATCTTACAAATGAAAAAGAGTATGCCTCATTAAAAGAAGCCGCATTGAAATTACATAGCGGCAAAAAGAGACTTTCAGAGGCCACTACAATGGACAAAATGAAAAAAGTCCTTGTAGAAAATAAAATCGATGAAGAAGTCCAAAAGAGAGTTTTAGCAAGTCTTCAGGAAGCAGGTGCAGATGTTGATACAGTAGAAATCTGGCAGTTCCCTGTTTCAAAAATCAATGATGCAGAACATAAAAATTTAAATGGGCGTGTTTATAATAAACAACTTTGGGAAAATGTTGTAAACAAGCAAACAGATGTTTGGAAAGGTGGAACTGGTTTGGCAAATCACCCTGCAGATGATGAAGATGGTGATTTTATGAATCAGTCTATTGTTTGGCTTGATGGTTTTATTGGAGATGACGGAATCGTTTACGGAATCGGTACTTTTGTTGGAGCAGGTGGTGAGCTTGCAAGACAAATTATCTCTGTAGGAGGCCGCGTAGGTTTTAGTACTTCAGGATATGGTGATTTCTTGAAAGATGGATTTACAGTTGACCCGGATGATTACGAAATTGATAGATTTGCAGATTTGGTTTTGAACCCTTCACAAGGTGTTTATGGAGATTATAAAGATTCTTATAAATCAGCTCAAGCAGAATCTATAAAGAAAAATGGAAATTCACTTACGGAGAGTAAAAAGAGAATGCAGGAAGACGATGAAGAAAAGTGTAAAATCAAGTTTGAAGGAGAAGATGAAAAAGAGTATGATTCATTCTCCTCTTTTATTTCAGCTTTGAAGAGTCATTTGAAGGATAAAAACGAACTTGAAGATTTCGAAGAAATTGAAATTGGAGATTATCAAGATCAATATCAGGGAAATGAAAAAGAAAAGTTTAACGGTGTTGAAAGCACTTCAATTCCTGATGAAATGGTAGGATTGGAAGAAGGTACAACACTTTCTGAAAACTTGATTGTTGAATTTTATACAAAAGAAATTAAAAACATCAATAAAGAATCAAACCGCAATTATGAAAAGAAACTTTCAAAACTTGAAAAGTTGATTAAAAAGCTCAAGAAAGAAAATTTGAATGAGATTTCAAAAGAAAAAATCAACCTTCAGATCAATAAGATGATTGAGTCTATTGAGAAAGATGTAAAGAAAGCAATGAATGAAGGTTTTGATGCAAGAAAGCTTTGCGAGGAATTGGAAATAAGTTCTTTGGACAAACTTTCAAACATTAAAGAAAAGATTGAAGATTTCTCATCTTTGGAAGAGTGTTTGGTTAAAACTACAAAAGAAGCAAATAAGTACAAGGAATTATACGAAGAAAAAACAAAGAGCCAGTCTCAGGAAATTGGAAATACAATTACCGCAAATGAGAAGGTTTTGCAGCTTTCTGAAGAAATTTCAACTTTGAAAACAAAGGTTGCTCTAAAAGAAAGAGAAAACAAAAAGCTTGCAAAAGAAAATGAAAAGTTGAATGAAAGTCTTTCAAAGTCAACATTTACAAATGAAAAGCAGTCTCAAATTACAGAGAGTTTGAAAAAGAGTCTTGAGGCAACTAAGAAAAACTTGGATGAATCAAATGAGGTTGGAGATGCAAAGGCAGATAGGATTGAAGATCTCAAAACAGCTTTGCAAGAAGCAACTTCATTGAATAAATCTAACGCAAATGAGATTACGGCTTTGAAAGAAGCTTTGAGAAAAAGCAACAAAAGTAATAAAGAACTTGAAGAGAAAGTCAACAAGTTGGAAATAGATAGAAAAGCAAATAAAGTTGGAACTTCTCTCTCTGAAAAACAGTGGAAAGAAAGGGTAAACTCGTTGAATTCTCGTGTCAAGAGCCTTTCAGAAAAGAATTTACAGTTGATGGATTTAACTGAAGAATCTGAAAAGACAATAAGCGCTTTGAAAAACTCTTTGAGAGAAACTAAAAAGCAGCTTGCAGAAAAAACTCGCAAAGCAGATCAGCTTGCGCTTAAAGAAGAGGAAAATACTTCTTTAAGATTGTCACTCAAAAAAGCTAGAAGTAAACTTGAATCCATTAATGAGGATTATGAAAGTACTTCTAACGCTTTTGAGGCTTTGAAAGAAAAGTATGCAAAAGATTTGAAAGAGAAAGTTCTCGCGGAAAAGAGTAACAAAAATCTCTTCAAGCAGAACAAAAAACTTGCTGAAGAAAAAGCAGCTGAGAGAGTTGAAAGGCTAAAGGCTGAAAGATTGGCAAGACGCGGTATGAGTAATATCGATGAGAGTTATACGGACTTCTTGACTGACAATGCTGCAATCGAAGATTATTACGATAATTTCGGTTCAGAAGCAGAATTCGAAGGAAAGGATAAAATTAAAACTTTGAAAGACGCTCAAACTGCATCTCTCTTCTCAAATGAATTATTCTCTGAAGATGCAGAAGAAGAATTGGAAGAGTCAAAAAACAGAGAAAGAGAAAAGGATTCAATGACTTTGGCGGATATGTTCAAATAAAAAAACTTAAAAAGCCTTCTTTTTATGAGGAGGCTTTTAATTAAAAAACTAAATTAGAAAGAGGTTTTGTAAAAAATGAATAAATTAACTGAAAAAAAGATTTTAAGAGCTGCAAAGCTTTGTTTCAAAGCTTTAAAAGAGCAGAAACTAAAAGAAGATTTAGATATTAGTAGTTTGGAAACAGCCGGTGAACAGTTTTTGGCAAGGGTAGAGGAAATCAATCTTCCTGGAGATTCAGAAAAAGATTTCCAAAAACTTGTTGACAACGGTGAGTTTGAAATGGATGTTGGAGAGAATGACTTGAGCCCAACAGGTGCTTTAAGTGAATCTGTAAAAACAAGGAGATCTTTGAAAGAGGGTGTTGGTTTTGGCCCTGCATTGTCTCAGTATAAAGCTCAGGGTGGAACACAGGATTTTGAAGCATTCAAAGATTGGCTTACTGAGAATGGATACGGAGAAGAAGTTCTTACAGGTATCAACAGGGGAAATTTTAATTTTAGATACAAAACAAGCAATGCGAACGGAGCAAAGTCAGCTCCTGTTCCTGAAGCTCCCGTAAAAGCTGCAGACCCTTCAACATATTCAAGCAATTTGAAAGACTTTATTGAACTTTGTGGTGAAGGTGGCAAAATTGTAATGGATGCTGCAACTTCAGTTGAATTTAAGTATCAGCAAATTCGTTCAAGACTAAAGAGAGTTATTCTTGGAAAGTCAATGAATAGATATTACTGCTTGGCAGGTGATCCTGGTATTGGTAAATCTTATATCGTAAGAGAAACACTTGATATGCTCGGCAGAACTGATGTAAAGCAGGTAAAAGGTTCTAAAGGTGCTTCTCCTGCAGCTGTTGCAAGATTCTTGCTTGATAACAAAGATGAGGACTTGGTTGTTCTTGATGACTGTGATACATTTATTGATGCAAGAGAAACTTCTCAGGAAGTAAAGACAATGCTTAAAGCAGCTTTTGACCCAGATGGTCATACTGTAAATATTAAGCCAACTCTTTTGAATTTAATTCGTAAATTGAAAGTTGAGCAGGATTTGAGGGATAAGTACAAAGGAAACGCACTCTTTGAAAATGAAGATGTAATTGAGGAAAGAATTCAAAATGCAATAAAAGAATCTGAAGAAGGGGGTGAGGCTGAAGAAGAGGTAGAGGATGTACCTTCAAAATTTGATTTCAACGCAAGAATTATTTTCATTACAAACCTCACAAAAGCAAATATTGACCCTGCTGTTCTTGATAGATGCGAATTCTATGAATTGCACTTGACAGTTGATGAATTCATGATTCGTCTTGGAAAAATTATCAATAATATGGATTGTGGACAGGGAACTGTTTATACAGAGGATGAAGTAAATAAAGCGAAGGGATTAGTTATGGCCGCAATGAGTGCAATTATTGAGGCTTCAAAAACTGGTGCAACTATTTTGGATAGAACAATTCGCCTTGTTGATGGAGGATTGACATTCCGCTATATAAAGGACTTGATTGAAAACTGGATTATCTTGACTCAGGATTATATGGAAGAGCACGGTGTAGATTGGGAGACAGCAAAGAGAGCTTGTTTCTCAAGATGGGTACAGCAGTATATTTTCCCAAAGATTTGTAGATAAAACTCTATAAAATTAAAAAAGCTACCTTTTTTCGGTAGCTTTTTTTATGATTAAAAACTCGGCATTGTTGGCATGCTTGGCATTGAAGAACTTCCCATAAAACTTGAAGGATTGAAGTTTGCTAGGTTTGGCATTTGAGTTTTCATCTCTTTGTCCTGCTCTTCCTGCTTCTTTGCCTCTTCCTTGAATTGATCCGCCAGTATATTTCCTAAAAGGATAAATGAATGTACTGGCATTTTCATACAAACATCGTAATTGTTACTTGTATACCTAGACAGACTCAATAACTGTGTCGTCAGATCCATAGTCCTTAATAGCGGCAAGCAACTCAAGGGTCCGAAAGGGATGATCAATTACCTCCCTTGCATGAGTAACTGGGTTGTCAATTTCAACTTTTGGAATAGGTCCAATTTCCAAATTATTCAATTTTTCTGAAATCATTTGATAAAGGCTATAGTCGAATCTTGGATCTCTTGCAATTTCAAGTCTTTCTGACAATGGTTTATCTGCAACAACTTCGCCTCCCCAACTATACAAATACATTGCTTTGGTTTGGTTGATGACGAAAATTGACTTTCTTGTTTCATAATCTTTTACCGCATTCAAGTCTTCTTGATCAATATACGGAATTGCTCCTTGATCAATGTCATCTCCTCTTCTCAAGGCCTGTTCCATATCCTGTTTGCGTTTGTAAACTTCATAAAGAGGTCCAAACTGCTTATCCTCCGCTCTGAATTCTTCTTTTACAATCTTCTGAATCAAAGCCGCATCTCCAAATCTTGGATATTGAAACATCATTTCAAAGCCTTTCTTTGTTGCTTTGATGTATTTATGAGGGTTTTCATCAATTGCATAATATTTTACAAGATTCAAATCAAGATCGTAATTCATTGGAATTTTTCCGGTTTTTACGCCTCTCAACCAATCTTGATATTCAGTGGATTCAACTCCTTTGAATAAAGTCTTTTTTACCCACTCTTTATCTTTCTTTGTCAATTCATATTTCTGATCAACCAAAGTACTCTGATAAAAAGTCTTGTAAAACTTAATCATCAATTCCGCAACTTCAGGGTCATAGAATTTTTTAATGTCTACATCTTTTTCCCAAATAATATTCTGTAGCATTGAAGTTACTTTGATTGGCAACTCATCCTGAGACATCAAACCAAGCTGCCAAGCCTCTTCAACTGAAAAATTTCGAATATGCAAAATAGCAGGCGCTCCATACAAGCCTTTTGTAGACATTACAATTCTTTCATAACCTGCTGGTATATTCTTTTCAGATTCAAGCAACTCCTCGTATTCTGCAGTTGTTTTTGAAATCTCACTCATTATTCAGTTTTCTCCTTTTCTTCGGCCTTTTCCATTTCTGCCAATTCCGCCTGAGACTTTTCAAGCATTTCTTTTGTTTTGTCAATCTTTTCCTTTGGAGCATTTTTCTTTTCAAGTTCAGCAAGCAACTCTCCCAACATCTTTACTTCTTTTTCTTTTGCCTCAAGTTTTGTAATAAAAACAGGGCTTACTGAAACTCCCATTTGCTCTCCCTTTTCATCTTTTGGCATTGTTTCCTTACAGTACTTCTTCCACATATCTGCAAGACATGCTTCACATATAACATCTCTATATGTTACAGGGAAAACAGTTCCCTTTTCATTTTTACGGAAAAGAGTGTATTCCAAAGTTCTATTTGAATATGTAATTTCGCCATGGATTGGGCAGAAAGATCTCAATCCATCCAAAACATATCCCTCTGGAGGAGTAAGCAACTTATTTACATTTTCAGACTTCTTTTTCTGCTCTTCAATTTCATTCTCTGTAATTACCGGCAATTCTTTTTCTTCCATTAAAAACTCCTTTTTATTATTTAAATATAGTGAGACTCTATGATTTTTTAAGCCATTGCAGCTTCTACAATTTGTTCTTCTTTTGTCAATCTCGGTGTCATTGTAAATGTTGGGCCATCGAAATTCATATACCTTCTTCCCAATTGCTCATCATTTGCTTTCATTAACTGAATCTCTGCAACATCCTCAATCTTTTGAGCTTCAGCTTCATCCAAATACAAATCCGCAAAATACCTTTTTCTAAAAATAGTAATTGCCCAACGAGCGCGTTCCAGCAATGCAGCTGAGTTCTTTACCGAAGATCTGGTTGGGCGAAGTTTGTCAATATTTTGTTCTGTTAAAACTTTATCCTGTTCAACTGTACGATTCAATTGAACTACTCCTACCCAATGTACTCCCAGTTTTTTTGCAAGCAAATCAAGTTTGTTTATTGCTTTCTCAATCATTTGAGCCATTGAACCGTCTTTTTCATCAAAGAACTCTGCAACTAACAAAAGCAAGTCAATAAAAACAATACAGTGTTTTCTTCCTGGTAATTTTGCTTGGAATTGTTTTATATACATTTCCAATTTGCGCATGTTTATATTTGAGTCATTTACAATTGCAAAATTGGTATGTGCTTTTAATGCCAAAATTTCATGATCCAAAATTTCCCTTGCATCTTGTATCTCATCCTGCCTTCCGAGTTTTAGGATTGTTTTAAAAGGAATATGAGTTCTCATTGAAGCCAAGCGGTCCAATGTATTTTCAACGCCCATCTCAATTGGAAAATAAATTACAGGAGCATCTGCGTTTATGCAATCATTTATTACATTCAAACAAAGCGCAGATTTACCCATACCTGTAGATCCTCCAATAATTCCTCCATGCCCAGGAGTTGGACCTTCGGTAATCAATTCATCAAAAACTTTATTATGAAAAGAGTAATATTCTCCGTTTTCTCTTTTATCCAAAGTATCTGAATAAAACTTTGCAATATCATCTGCAAACATCAAACCTGTTTCTTGATCATTTTCAGACTCCAATGCATCATTTAAATTCTTTTGTAAATCTTCAAAATATTTTTCAGACCAGGTTACCGGGCTTGTTTTGAAGGTATCTGAATTTAAAATTTGAGTGGCAGTTTTTGATAAATTTATTTTCTTTCTTGCAGCCATCAACCTCTCTGTTAAAAGACCAGGTTCTTTTAAATCTGCATTATTGTTTTCTTTATTATACTGTATTCTGCTATACAGCAAATCAATTACACTGTATTCTTCATTTGTTGCTTCGCCATTTTTACGGTTTGTAAAAAACTCCAAAAAGTTTTCTCTTGACGCATATTTTAATGCTTGTTCTCTATCCCCCATGCTTTTTACAAAAAGTATAAAAGAAGAGCAAACCTTTTGGAATGATTTTTCAAAACCAATCATGCTTTCAAAATTTCTTGCATTATAATCAGGGTCCAACAAAGTTCCTGTAGCTGCTGCAAGACAATCTATTGCATATGAATTTTCATCTGTATATTCTTTTGCCATTTTTCTAACTCCATAAATCAACTTTGCCGTTTTTCAAAATTTGCTGTTTATCCAAATTGTCAGGAAAATACAAAATAGAATTATATTTATCAATCCTACTAAACAATTTATTTAGCAAACTTGTGTCGTAAAAAGGCTTTTGTTTTAATTCGTTTTCTGAAAACAATTGCTCTTTTGAATATTCTGTAATTAAAACAGTCGGCTTTTTTCTTTTCAAAATCAAATTATACAAAGCAATATATGGGCTTTTAAAATTTATAGTTCCATTCATTAAAAAATCATCAATAAAAAGCCAATCTGCATAAATTAAGTTTGAAAGATCTTCGTTTTTATTATTTAATTTTTCAATCAATTCAGGGAACTCAATATATTCTGTTGTCTTTTCTCTCAAAATTAAATTCTTTATAACTTTTGCGGTACTCGTGGTTTTTTGATTTCCAAAAGGACCGTATACATAAACAATCAAATCCTTTAGCTTTTTTTCTTCCGCTAAAGTTGGCATCTTTTTATATTTTTCCCAAACAGATTGATCCCCTGTATATTTCATTTCTTTTAGTTCTTCAAAAAAAGGTAAATCAAATCTCCTTGCAGCCATATCATAAAGCTGGATTCTGCGGAATTGTTTATGACAATCACATTCGCGAGATCCTCCATTTTTATAAATATAACCACCCATCCAAAATTCTTTTACGTCTTTTCTTTTTGAAAAATCCACAGAATTTATATCAATGTAATTTGCGCATTCACAATTCGGATTTCTAAAGTATTCCATAATATTTAAATATAGCAAAACTAAATTTATTTACGGAAAAAGGAGAAAAGTTCAATGTTTGAAGTAAATGTTGGTAAAAAAGAAGTACCTTGGTCTCAAAGAAAATCTAAATTCGTTCATATACAGAGAGGCCAATTAGGTTTTAATCAAATAGATTGGCGCTGCGTTTGTAATACCCACGCAATTTGTAATGCTTTGGAATATTCCGGATGGTCTTTACCTATAGATGATGTTTATAAAAGAGCACCTGATGCATTGGCGAATTTTATTATTACTGAATGTTTGAAAGAAAACAATTGGTTTAAAACAAAAATGCCGGTTTATTGGAATAAATGGTATGAAGGTCAAAAAGATGCAATTACTCCGCTTGAATTGCATGATGTTTTAGCTCATTATGTAAATGAATGGCTTGGATGCACTAAAGCAGACGTATTCCATACAGATTTGACAATTCGAGATATTATTAAACAACTATATGAAAAGAATATAGCAATCCCAACTTCAATTGCGTGGGGAGGATTGCAGGGTCATGTTATTACTTTAGTTGGTTTTGAAGCTACATCCGAAAAAGAGTTAAATGATTATTTGAATGGATATGATAATAACAAAAAAGCAAGCGATGTTATTACAAATATTATTTGGGATGACCCTTGGGGTTTTTTTGATTATAAAACAAATAAATATGATGGAACAAAAAGTGGAAACGATAATAAAGCCCCAATTGATTTCTTTTGGAATCATATGAAAGCTTTGGAAAATAAAAATAGAAAGTTTGGTCATATTATAGCAAAGCCGGCTGCCATTGTGTAACAAATTCGAATGTATCACGAGTTATGGGGTTTTATATTATATTTTAAAAAATTAAAAAAGTTTTTAAAAGAGTTTTAAAAACCTATCTCGTGGTACATTTAATTCTATTTCCTTATTCTATAACGATTTACTCATCTTTTAATGTATCATATGTTTTAATATCAAGTGATACATTCGCTACATGTTCTTTAATTAAAAAGCCTATCTCGTCATACATTTAATTCCTTATTTTATAAGCAACACGTTATACATTAAAAAAGTGAATGTATAACGAGTTAGAGGGCTTTATATTATATTTTAAAAATTAAAAAACTTTTTAAAAATGTTTATAAAACATAACTCGTCATACATTAAAGGGGTAATTCTTTATTTTATAACACTTTATCTCAGTTTTAATGTATAACGAGTTAGCATAACATATGATACATTAAAAATAAGCAGCCGTAAAGAATAAAAAATTAAATGTACAACGAGTTAAGAGGTTTCAAATATATATTTAAAATTTTAAAAAATTTTTTAAAAGAGTTTATAAAAGTTAACTCGTGGTACATTTAATTGTTTTTCGTTGTATTATAATACACTTTATAGCGCTTTTATAACATGTTATACATTTAACTCATTATACATTCAAAAAAATTTTTTAAAAAAAGGGAAAAATTTTTTCTGAAAGCCCCTATATTGAAAACATAAGTTGATTGAGAGAAACAACAAATAAAGGGTCTTCTTTATGGTGAGGCTCAACTTAAAGCCTAAACGGAAAGGTTGAGAAGGCTGGTTCGATTCCAGTAGGATCCACGACAACTTGGAATAATTCAGTAACCAATCTGTGAGGTCCAAGAGTAGCCGGTAACCTATAAGCTGGTGAGGTTAGAAGCTCACCTCTGATTGAATGCTCGGTCCTAAACGGACGCTGTTTTAGGGAGTTTATATAAAAGTTCTTCCGTAACAAAAACTTTTTTAGGGATTTTGACTAAAATCAAAACCTATAATAAATTCAATTGATATAAAGGCGTGAAGCTAACGAATCAAATTCGTTTATCAATTTTTTCGATAAAAACGGCTGAGATTCAGAAAAATGAATCAAAAAGGAGGAGATTGAGACACTGCTGCCGTTTGCTGAAGGTGTCCAAAAGAATTCAGTTTCGATTTTTTCTAAGGAGATTTTAGTTTCGAAACTTTTTTAGAATTCTTTCGCTTCCGAAAACCAGTATAATATTCGTACCTCTTTTACTGGAGATATTCGGAAGTGGCTACTCTCGTGCAGCTAAATTTTGAGCAGCAAAAAGGAGCAAGAGGTTGCCAGGTCCTTAAAACTGGATCGAAGAAGGTTGCCAGCCACCAAATGAAGTACTGGTTCGCGAAGTTAAGAGACACTTTCCGAGAGTAAAAAAGAGCTCATTAAAAAAAGCTAGAATAATGGGCTATTCCTCTTAAAAAGAGTGGTAAGCCTTCTAGCTTCCGCAGTAAGCGGGTGATTTAGCGGTCGGAGATGCCGGATGAAAAACTCGATGACTTTGCCTACATATTAGCCAGAGTTAGAGATCCAAAAGTTAAACGTTTTGACACCGCCAAAATTGATACTTGAGGAGTTCCGGTAATACGAAAAAAAGAGCCGTTATAAAGTCGGCGTAGATTGGGTTTTTCTAAAAACTCTTTTCCCAAATTGAATGACCTTTTTGCCTAATTGGCAGGGGTTGAGGTTGAGTCCTATAGAGACTCTCTTTGAAGGGTACCAAAATTAAGTAAAGCCCTTTACCTGGAGGATGTCGCGCATCTAGCTCCTCTAGGGTTTGATTAGAGAGCCCGCAAGTCCTGATGAAAGTTGAATTAGGTGATCTGTAGTAAGCCCTAAGGAAACGAGTAGTTGAAAGAAGTTGAAGGAGTAACCTATCAAATGGCGCAGCTGCCGGATTACAGCTAGCTTAAACTTCTTTTTCATTTGCTACAAAGCTGCGAATTCATCACAGTTTTTTTTTTTCGCTAAATAAAACTTAGTAAAGGGCAGGGTACAAAAAACAAGAAAATTCTTTCTTTAAGAGAGTTTACTACAATAGATATATGCCTAGTTGTAAAACTCCGAGTAAGAATAGTATCGAGTTTTAAAAATAAAACCTACCACTTACAAAGGAGTATTTTTTATGTCTATTAAAATGACACGTGACGAATTTACAAGCAAATTAGCAAGTGTTGTAAAATCATCCAACAGTAAAAAAGTCGTTTTCGATGAAACAGCTGAAGATGGAATTACAATAGTTAATGGTGCAGTTTGTGTAAAAGGTATTCAAATTTTGGATCATGAAAATGATAATTATTTGGGTCCTAGAGGCTTCTTTGATGAAACAAGTGTTTCAAAGCCTTATTACATGTATACAGATACTGTAAATCCTAGAGATGTAAGTATTTTACCAACATCAATTGTTTCTGCTGACTTGAGAGGTCTGGATGTATCAGAATTAAAATCTTTCTATTTCCTTTTCGATAGCTGTAGCAATTTGGCAGAATTAAATCTTTCAAATTGGAATACTAAGTCTGCATTGTCTTTTGAGGATATGTTTTGGCAGTGCAGTAAATTATCTACACTAGATTTGAGAAGTTTCAACACTGACAACTTGCTTAGCATATCCGCAATGGTTTGTCATTGCAGAGGGCTTAAAAGCTTAAATATAAAAGGTTGGAATACATCTAAAGTAAAGGCATTTAGATCTGCTTTTTCTACACACGGAAGTGGATGCACAATTATTGGATTAGAGGATTTGGATACCTCAAACTGCAGCAATTTTAAAAACCTTTTTGGATCTGGTACTTGGGAATTCTTAAATTTGTCTAATTTTGATTTTAGAAATGCAAACGGTGATAATATCGGATTAAAAGCTCATCAACTTATTCTTCCTCCTTTGCAGAATTTTGATACAAGCAAATCTGTAGGTCTTCAAAGTTCCTCAGTAGATATTGTTGTATCTACAAGCGGATCTGCAGTAGACTATACAAAAATTAAATACAAGACTTTAGTATTAGATGGGGTTAGCTATCAGGTAGTTAATGATGATACAGGTGCATCTCTAAAATCTGGTGTTTGTTCTGCAAAAGACTTGGCAGATACAATTCAAAGTGTAGCTGATGCACAGCATATGGGCATTATTAAGTACTCTGTAAATGATGTTACAGTCACAAATCTTGACAATATAAAAATTGGAGACTTTATTGTAGTTGCAGTAGCAAAGGCTGTAAAAGTAGACTTTGAGTTAACTACTGATAATGGTAAAACAGTTTACACCGCTACATCTAATTTTACAAAAGGTAGATTTACTGTTAGACAAGCTATTGAAAAAGTAATTGTTGAGCACTCTGCATATGCAGAACTAGTTCTTTCAACAGGCGAACTCGATGAAAAGAATTTTGAATACAACAAGGATCTTAATGAAGTTGTTACACAAATGACAACTATAAAGATTTCAAAGAAAGTTGTAAACTTTGTACTTTACAAAGATATAGATCCAAACAACAAAGTAACATCTGAATGGTTTACAGCTACAGATCGCTCAGTTCAATTCTTACTTGACAAAGCAGTTGAGAGTGTTAACTACAAATATGATGTAGTTGTTAACGTACTTAACGACGAAACACCAATTGATCCAAAAGAGTCTCTTATTCCAGGTACAACATATTTCATCAAAGTTTACGCTCACAAAGTCTTCTACAAGGATTTCGTAATCCTTTTAACAAAGGACGAAACAACTGTAAGAGACATTCTTGAGAATGCTCCAGACTTCGAAACATTACCACTTCTTGAAGACTTGGTAATTACAGTTCTCGATTCAGAGAAAGAACCTGTAGAAGGTGCAAACCTTGATACAGTTATTACAAAGGGTCAGACACTTGCAATTAAAGATGGTACTTGCAAAGTAACATTCATTGCAAAAGTTGAAACACCAGATGGGTTAAAAATTGAAGCACTTAGAGATCCAATTGAAATTGATGAAACAAAAACTCTTAAGGACCTTTTCAAAGAAGAGAATTTTGAATTCACTTCAAATGTAACAGATCCTGCTGACATCAGAAAAGTATTCATCAACGGTGTTGAAATCGTAGATTACGATGTAGACTTACACAAAGATGATGCAATCGAGATTGTTTACTCATATAAGAACTTCTACGAAATGGAAGTTACAAACAAAGTAAACAAAGTGCTTTTGAAGGCTGGACAAGGTGAATGTAGATTCTCATTCAAGTTCAAGGATATTGACTTTGATGCAAATCATTGGGGTCAATCAGTAGACTGTGAATGTAATAATGGATGGGGTAAATTCAATATTAACCCTTGGATGCATAATGGAGATGGTTATCAAGGATATCTTGGTAACTACGATTGGCAGACAAATAAGTGCTTGATGTCTATTTGGGCTAATGAGCCTTGGGAAATGGAAATTAGTTTGAAAGATGATTCTGATTTCGCTTTCGAATTTGAAAACTTCAAGAACGTTGAGTTGATTACAGCCCAAACAAAAACTATTCAAGTTGAATATGAAAAGATTTCAAAGAAAGTTGTAGAAGATTCTGCCTCAGATGAAATTGAATCTTGCTAAGCTAAAGCTAGTTTAAACTTCGTACTTTCATTAAAAAGACCCCTATCTTCAGGATCTTTTTTTGAAAAACTATCTATATTAAAAAACAAACCCCATCCGCGAAGGCGGGCAAGAAGTTGCGAAAATGGGGGATTTTTTGTCTTTGAGATTTAAAAAGTTTCACGGCAAAAAAGAAAAAGGAGAGAAAGGTCAACTCTCTGGTGTAAAAAGGTGCACGGCCAATTCCGAAGGTAAAAATACCGAAACTGAGCTGCAACTGAGGCCGGCGAGGGAAAATGAGATCCTTTTTTTGGAGTTGAGTAGAATCAGGTTCGAATCCTGATGGGAGTAAAAAAATGAAAAGTTGGGATGAAACTTTTTTGGAAGTTGCGCAATTATTTGCAGAAAGATCAACTTGCGTAAAAAGACAAGTTGGTGCAATTTTGGTAAAAGATAAAAGAATTTTGAGTACGGGCTATAACGGAACGCCAAGCGGACTTTGTAATTGTGACAAAGTCTTTAGATTCGGTGCAGATAAAGTTGGACTCCTTCCTTTTGTACAAGAAGGCGCTCGCTTTACTCATCATGAATTCGCTGAAAAATTTGAAATACACGCAGAACAAAACTGTATTGCATTTGCCGCAAAAAACGGGATAAATACAGAAGGCTGTACAATGTACGTAACTGTAGCCCCTTGTGCTCAATGTGCAAAATTGATAATTGCGGCTGGCATAAAAAAAGTAATATACAAAGAGCCTTATAAAAATGAAGACGGAATCTCTTTATTGAAAATTTCAGGCGTTGAAACTTCGGAATTATCCCCTCACACACTTTATAGCAAAGTGAGGGCATTCTGACCGTCACCGGTCAAATTTTCTGCTTCTTCGGATGCTCCGTCATCTTGCAATGCTTGCATTGCAAGTGCTTCAACACCCTCCACAGACCTAAATTCGGACACTCCTTGCCCTACGTTTTTTATTGCATTCATTTTAAGATTGATGGCTGCGTTTACATCCCTTATGTGTTCTGCTCCACATTCAGGGCATGTCCAAGAACGAACTTTTAAATTTTTCGTAATTGGATTTTTGAATCCACAACAATGACAAATCTGCGAACTTGCAAAGAACCTATCGGCTTTCACAACTTGGCAGTTGTTTTCGTTTAGAGAGCTTTTCCAAAGCAACTTATTGACGAAATTTCCCCACGAAGCTTCTCCGTAATTCTTTGCGTTCTTGCTAAACTTCATCATTCCTTTCAAATTCAAGTCTTCAATCCCGATGACTTGATAAGTTGAAACTAGACGTTTTGTTTCTTTTTCAATCCAATCGTTTCTGCATTCTGCGATGTAATGTTCCATACGAGCAACTTTTACACGAGCTTTTTCACGATTGTTTGAACCGATTTGCTTACGCATTAAGCGTCTTTGAAGTTTAGTAAGTTTTTTAAGATTTGCTTGTTTTTGAGCAACATAGCCAAAATCTTTTCCGGATGAACCATCCGAATCTATGTAAAAATCTGCTGGACTAAAATCTAATCCGATGGCTTGGTTTTCGTCGCCTTCATAGATTTTCTTTTTATGACAGTATCCTCTTTCAAAAAGCAATACTGCATAATACTCTCCTGCAGGATTTTTTCGTATTGTTATTGATTTGAGTTCGACTTCCCCTCGAAGGAAAAAGTCAAGTTTTCCTTTTTTGTTTCCGCTATGTCTGAACTTCACTTCTCCTAGTTTTGGAACTTTGACTTTTCGCTCTTTCCAATTTAATGCTTTTTCAGACGGATTACACTCCCGATATGAAAAATCATTACTCTTTTTTGACTTAAACTTTGGACTTCCGACTTTTGCTCCGCTCCTTTTCCCTTTTAACGATTCAAAAAAGTTTTTATATGCTGTTTCGCTATCTCTTCTTGCTTGCTGTAATGCCTGGCTAGAAACTTCTTTCAAATATGGAAATCTTTCACCCATTTCTTTTTCAGTAGAAAACTTTGCAGACTTCCATAACTCTTTCTGTTTTGCTTTATCGTTTTCTTGTTTGATTACATTTTCATAGAATTGATTTCTTTCAAAAAGTCTGTTATTGTAAATCTGTCGGCAACAGCCAAAAGTTTTATTTATAAGGATTTCTTGTTCAGGATTTGGATAGATTCTAAGTTTTAATGCTCTATGCTGTTTTTCTGTGTTTGTTACTAATTGTTTTATCATAATCAAAAATCATCCTTTTGGTTGTGTTAGAAGGCAGTTGGAACGGCAATTCTGACTGCTTTCGCTTTCTATAAAATAATTAGTGGAAATAAAATGTACCATAAAAAATGAAGTACGCCAGAGATAATTCTCTGAAACTATAATATTATCATGATTCTTCAAGTTGACTTTTCTTTTATAGAAAAATTTGTAAAAAAATACCCAATGCTGGATTATAGTAAATGCCATTGGGTTTTTACTCAAGATTTTTATTTTACAAACGAAAAAAACAAAAAGAAGCCTTTTGACAAAGGAAAAGAAATTTTTCAAAGAACAGAGGCCTTCTTGAATATGCCTCAAGATGAAAAAATAGATTTAAAAACCTTTTGTAAAGCAGCAGAAGATTTTTTCAAAAACCCCCCAACAGAGTGGGAAAATACAACTCATTATTGGCTTTATGGAAAATTAAATGATTTGGAATTAACAAATTGTGATAACGCAGAGGTTATTACAAATATATTAGAAGTAGCAGGTTTTTTCAATTATTTTAAATCTGAAAAATTAACTGTAGTCTTACCCTCTTTTGGGGAATCTGTTTTTTTAGTTTATTGTGGCAATAAATTATTTTTTTATTTCACAGATGAAGAATTTTTAAAAGAAAGTTTATTTGAAGATTTGAAATTGAATGAATATAAAGAAATCAAAAAATCTTGGGCAGAAATTTGTTTTGAGGAGAAAAATAATGTATAGAGTTTTTATTGAAGACAAAGATGGATTTGAAATTGATAAAGGAGTTTTCGATACAAAAGAAGACGCAGAAATTTATAAAAATATTCATGCAATTGATTTGGAGTCTGGAGAGACAATAAGAATTGTAAAAAGAGAACCTTTGTTTGTAAAAAAGGTTGGAATTGAATTTGTAAGTTTTTCAGCGTATGTAAAAGATAAGGATAATGAGAAAGATACTTTTTATGTAAAAGATCTTTCAAAATGGAATTGGGCTTTGAATGGGATTATAAATTACCCTGGAAAAGCAAATGAAGGAAAAGTACAGTTTGACGGAGGCCCAACAAAAGCTGCGGTTGAAGTGTACGTACCTTGGCCGGTTGAAGATTTGGCAAAAAAGAGAACTCCTTCTGAATTGGTAACTCTAAAAGCAAAGCTTTTTGAAGTTGCTCAAAAGATGCTTGAGCTTTATGTAAAGAAAGGAAAGGGAGAAAAATTCTGTGAATTTTTTGAAGAAAAAAATGAATTGAATATTACAGACTTTTGGGCATTCAAAAAGGAATTTTTTCTGGAGATGGTAAAAGAAGAAATTGAAAATAAAGCAAAAAGTGAATCATCTCCTGTTTGGAATATTGAAAATAAAATAAAATCAGTAGGCAGAGAAAAAGCCGAAGATTCTGAAAAAGAGGAAGTAGAGTTTGCAATTGGGGAAGTTCAATATATTTTGAATGTACTCAAAGAAGCAGATGAGAAAAAATTGATAAAAGTGTATGAGAATTCTCTAAAAACACTGCAATCATTGCTATAATTTGTATAAATAACGCTCAAAGGTAAAAAGCCCTTCCTAATCATTCTTTTTTCAGAAACCTTCAAGAATGATTTGTAGTGTTTAAGAAAAATCTAAGGGCAATTATAAGGAGTTTTTTAATGGAAACAGTAAAAGCTGTAATTAAGTACGATGAAAGAAGAGACACTTCAGTAACACCTGATACATCAATTGTAAAGCACGCGGTTTGTGCGGTATCAGGAGGAATGGATTCAGCAACTTGTCTTTTCCACGCTGTAAAACTTTATGGCAAGGAAAATGTAATTGGTGTTTCAATGTATTACGGGCAGCGTCATGATATTGAATTGCAGAAAGCAAAAGCTGAATGTGAAAAGCTCGGGGTAGAGTTTTATGAATTGAATCTCACTCCTATTTTCTCAATCAACAAAAACATTTCGGCACTTTTGAGAGGTTCTGATAAGGAAATTGTTCAGAACAAAGATTATGCAACTTTGATGCAGGAAAAGATTGAAAAAGGAGAAGCCCCTATTTCTGATGAATACATTCCAAACCGAAATAGCCTTTTCCTAAACATTCTTGCAGCAATTGGCCTTCAGAAGTTTGAAAATCACCCAGTAGCAATCTTTACAGGTATTCATTCTGATGATATTTTGAAGCAGGAGGGATCAAATGTTGGGGCCTATCCAGACGCAGTAGCAGAAGGTTCTCTTATTTCTATGGCAGATGGAACTGTTAAAAAGATTGAAGACATTGAAATAGGAGATGTTATTTGGGGATTTAATGAAAAAACAGATAAAATAGAAAGGTCTGTAGTTTTGAATAAAATTGATCAGGGAAAAAGACCTGTTTATCAATGCGGACCTGCTAAAGTATCAGAAAATCATTTGATGTGGCTTAGTGGAAATTCACGCAAGTTCGTAAGATTTTCTGATATGAAAAGAAAAGATGCCACCTACAAGGCATGGTTGTGGGATTTTGATCCTTATAAAAATGAAAAACCTGAATCCTTTAAAAATGGATACCTTCGTGGTTTTATTGAGGGAGACGGTCACATTACAGACGGAAGGTATGTAAATATCTATCAGAAGAGAAAGGATGTTATCGAGGAATTTTTGAAACTTGCGGATTTGACAGATATACAGATTCATGAAAAAAATCCTTGTATGTTTTATGCAAACATTTGTTCACAGGGAAAAGAACTCCTCAAAAAAACAGAGGATGATAATTCAATAGATTATGCATTTGGATATCTAAATGGCATGATTGTTGCAGAAGGATGTTATTCTTATAATTCAAAAATGGGATTCATCGAAATTGAGCAATCTACAGCAGTGAATCCAGAAAAAGTTGAAAAAATTAAAGAATATCTGAACAAAACCGGTATTTATTATACTTCTTACTTCAGAAGTAAGGATAGTTGTGTTTCTTTCAAATTTTCAAAAGCTTTCCGTCTTCCTTTGAAATATGGAGCTTCTAAACTTGCGAGTCTCTTGGAAAAAATGGAAAATCATTTGAATGTAAAATCTTTGAAATCTATTGAAATTCCAGGGATTAAGAAAGCGGAGTTTCTTGGAGAAAAGCAATGTTATGATTTGACAACTTCATCTGGTTCCTTTATTTCAGATGGTCTTCTTGTTCATAACTGTTCACTCGAATTCGCTGTTACAACAAACGAAGCTCTTCAGCTTGCAACCGCAGGTCTTGTGTATGTTTATACACCACTTGTAAATAAAACAAAAACTCAGGTAGCTGAATTCGGAGTTGAAAACGGAATGACAAAGGAAGATTTCAATGAGGGAACTTGGAGCTGTTACAAAGGAGTAGAAGAGACTCGTACAAAACAATGTGGAAAATGTCCAACTTGTATAGATCGTATTAGGGCACTTGTAGCTTCTAAAGTTCTTCTTAATACCGCTGAAGTTTCTAAGTATTATGACCTTACAGAAGAAGAAGCAAAGAAGTATTTCTAATTGAAAAACAAAAGGGTTGAAAAATACAGCCCTTTTGATATCTTCAAAATAAAAGGAGAAATAAATGGTACGTACATTCAAGTACACTAAAACAGGTGTAAAGGGTTTGGTTGAAAGAACAGTTATTGTTCTTAACGAGGATGAGACTCGTATTGGGGGTTTGGATATTACAGGTGAAAGCCCTGCAAAGATTGCTGAACTTACAAAGCAGTACGAAAATACAGTTGTAAAAGGTTTTACACGAAGACCGAAAGGTACTCCAAAGGAAACTTATTCATCACCTTACAATTACCGTGCTTTTTCTAAAGCCAAGATTCAGCAGTATAATTAAAAATTAAAAAAACTTTTTTCAAGAGGCTGGAATTTAATTTTTCAGCCTCTATATTTTTTTATGATATGATTAGATACAATAAAGAAAAAAACGCCAACGAAATTCAAATTATTGAAATTTTTAATAGTCTAAACGGGGAAGGGCATGCAACCGGTCTACCCTGTGTTTTTATTCGTACAATGGGGTGTAACCTAAGGTGCAAGTACGGTACTGTAATGGTAAAGGATAACCCTGATTCTATCCTAAATTCTTTTTGTGACACCCCTGAATGTTACGATTTGGAACATTTTACAGAGCTTTACCCTGAAAGACCTGAAGGCCCGGATTGGTACACCGCAAAAGAAATTTTTGACATTGTAGATTCAAAAGAAGACAATTGGAAAAATAAAAGCATTTGTCTTACAGGTGGGGAACCGTTGCTTGAATGTAATAAAGAGTTTATGATGAATGAACTTATCCCTCTTTTTATGGAAGCTCATTACGATGTTTCTGTAGAAACAAACGGTTCAATTGACTATAAAGACTATAAAGCAAAGTTCGGTAAAGCAACTGTATTTGGAGATGGGCATAGAGAAGGTTTTACAATAATTTCCGATTACAAACTTCCAGAGTCAAAAATGACTAAACTAATGGTTAAAAGTAATCTTGATTTGTTTGATGAAACGGATCTTGTAAAAATGGTCGTTAGTGATAACCCTGAGGATTGGAAGGAACTTGACAAAGTTGTAAATTCAGGTACAAAGGCTGCTATTTATATTTCACCAATGTACAACCGAGTTGATACAGAAAAGATGTGGCATTATGCAGAAGCTCATGCTGATAAAAATGTAAGAGTGCAACTTCAACTACATAAGTATTTTTTTAAAAATCCCAACCAAAAAAGTGTGTGATTTTGCTATAATGTAAAAACAAAGCTAATTTAAAAAAAAGAGCGACCTAGCCGCTCTTTAAATATCATTTGTAGGAGTTTTAAGAAAAATGAAAAGAAATTTTGAAAACACAGAAACAAAGACAGTAGTAACAAATATTTTCAACAAAGAAGATGAAAAGATGGTTGAGCACCTTCTTCGTAAAATGATTGGAGTAGGAGAAGGTGTTGAGTTGGATGATAACTTGAAGGAAACACCTCATCGTGTATTGAAGCTTTGGACAGAAATGACAGAGGGTTATAGAGAAGACCCCGCAAAACATCTTGAAAAGAGTTTCCCTATAAACTCTCCAAACCTTGCTGATGATGAGAATAGTTTCGATTCAAATACAACGCCAACCAAATTCCAAAAAGGTATTGTTGTAGTTTCTACAGATGCTTGGAGTAACTGTTGCCATCATTTGGCACCGATGCATTGTAGGGTAGATGTTGCATATATTCCTGGAGAAAAAGTAGTCGGGTTGAGTAAGATTGTACGCACTGTAAAAGCTTACGGTAAAAGATTGAATCTTCAGGAAGCCTGGGGTGAAAACATTGCCAATGCAATGATGAATAAGTTGAATGCTTTGGGTTGTATGGTTAGAATTTCAGGTATTCATTCATGCGTAAGTATGAGGGGTGCTCAAGAACAGACAAGTAAAACAACAACTATGGCTATTAGGGGTTGTTTTGCTGAAGATGTAAAGGCTAGAATGGAAGCAATCTCAATGATGGATAAAAACGAACTAAATTAAAAAAAAAAGATAGCAGGACAGTAGGAGTTTCCACCTCCTATTGCTGATTTTCATGTGCAATTCAGCTAACTGCTTTTTCTTATTAATTTAGCTATAGTGCCGTGGAAAGCACTTAAAAGGAGAATGCACATGAAATGTAAATACTGTCAAAAAGAAATCAGTCCTAACCAATTATCTCATCACGAAAACTGCTGTAGACTAGCTTCAGAGTTTAAGGATACCCTTTCTTTAAAAGATTTAGAAAATATTGATTTAGAAAGCCTTCCAATAATCATACTTAAAAAATGCAAAGTAGAATTAAATTGTGATACCTGCGGCAAGCTTATATCAAAAAGCTTAGCTGCTTGGAGAACAAGACCTTTCACTACTTGTGCTATGTGTCATAGGAAAGATCATCTTTTAGAAAAATACGGAGTAACAAACGTAGGTCAATTAGCATCTACAAAAGAAAAATATAAACAGACATGTTTACAAAAATTTGGAGTTGAACATGCTTCTCAATCAAGTGTAATTAAAGAAAAACTTTGGGCAAATGCGTTTGAAAGTAAACTTTAAAAATGGGAGTACTTTAAAAGTGAACAGACTGTGTTTTTAATCTCTTAGAGTTTTTAAAAACACAGTCTGTTCAAATAAAATCAGCATGCATCATAAAGTGCAGCGTAAACATCAAAAAGTCTTCCTAAAATCCTGCCTTTGAAAAACCTAGTTCCAATGTACACGTCATCTTCAGGATCCAATTCAAACTCATCTACAATTTCTCTTAAATCCTCCACACTACATTCAAAAACATTTATAGATATCTCAGGTGCCTCGAATTGTTGAAAAGCTTCAATAGCATCTCTAGTTAAAGCCTCTACGTACAAAATGTCTGAATCCCTCAAATCTTCTTCAAAATGTTTTTTAGATTCTTCAAAGTGATATGCGAAGAAAATGCCGACTTGATTTGGTATTTCTTTATGGAAGCCCCAACACATAGCTCCTACATCAATACGAAAATCCTCTATTTCAGCATTATCTGTACCTTCGGGTACTCTTATAGCAAAACCATCTTCTTTGCCAATCCTGCCTAGGTATTTAAATCCAAAGTCACTACAAGACTTTTTCACAAAAGATTCCATTGTTGATTCTTTAAACCTTTTATTCTTACTATGTGATAAATTATCTCTACTCATATTTCAATTAGGGGCTACAAAACTTTACAATGACATGTTTTCATCATTTTGTATAAGTCTTCATCTTCTTTTGTTGAAAATATTGAGCAGCAATCTTTGAGTACACTTACCTCAACGCCTTCTATAGATTTAAGAGTTAGAGCAATTGATGCAACAATGGGTATCAACGCTCCACATATCACAACCTCATCCCCTGGCTTAATGTAATCTTTCCAATTGATATACCCAAAACTGTCTTTGTTGAGAACAGTGTCATTTTTTTCAATAGTGAATTCTGTTATGATTTCTGTACCCTGTGCATCTCGAGTGAAAATAATATGATCACCTTGCTCGCGAGATTTTAAAATCTGTCTAACAATATTTGGAATAATCTCTACATCTGCTAGATCATTATTGCAAAAATTACTCTGCATATCCACTATAATAAAATGTCGCATTTTAAGTCACCTCTTTATAATTTTTCAAAGGTTAAAGGGTAATCGCCTTTAACCTTTTTTTCTTTTTAAGCCGCTACTGTTTCAATTGTCATACCCTTGTATTCATTGATTTTAGAGTTAAGAGTGAGATTACCTAACTCCCATTCAGGGTAAATAAAATCAAAAGCTTTGAGCGATGACGAAAATCTTTTTTGTTGAATTTCGTCACTTTCTTTTGTTGTGTAATTCACAACATATGCACAGCGATAACGTTGCATATAAAATGTACCTCTTTTTGTAATGATTACACGTTAATAATATAGCAAAATCAAATTTAAATCAAGCGCTTTTTGTAAAAATTTTTTCAAAAAAAAATGCTGTGTTTTTTTATATTTTGAAAACACAGCTACGTTTGTTTTATGTCAAATTAAAATCGAAGAGCTAATGGAGTTAATATTAAGCCTGTGTAAAAAATGCAATTTGATAAATAATGAAACCAAGGCTTTTTAACAACATTCAAAATCACTAAAATCAATGTTAAATCGCCTAAAACTAAACACAAAAAGCCAAATGATTCATAAGGTACTTTAAGAAAAAGAGCTGAATATAAACAAGGTACTAAAGCTATAATTGCATAAAGTGAAGCGCCTATCATTTTTGGAATATCATTTTTCATTTTGAATAATGCAGCTATAAGAGGTACAAGTATGAGTACAAATGCTATACAAAATTTTGTAATACTAAAAAGACTCCAATACTCTACAATTATTGAAATACCTGCAAATCCATATGCAAGTAAATAAAGTGCACCTCCTATCATTACAGAAGGCCTCATTAGTACGTTTGCAAGAGTACATGCTATTAAGAAAATCTCTGCATAAGGTTTGCATGAGAAAAATGGCATAAGTACAATTGGAAAAACATCAGCTACATCTAAAAAAGCATTTTTTGTAACTAATGAAAACTTTGGAACAAAATAACCTGCGTAAATTACATAGATTACCGGTAAAAACAAAAGATACAAATAATTCAATTTTTTCTCCTGTAATTTATTTAGTGAAGCAGACTACTAGCCAACTAGATAGCGATTTTATCCGGTTTTTTTATTTTTTCTTCAAAAGAAATAACTTTAGAGGTTGAGTTGAATGTATCTTTTTCTTCAATTGAATATTCATTTGGCATTTCAATTTCATTTAATTGCGCTTCTTTCCAAATACTCAATCTTCCTTTTTTCACTTCATACATATATGCACGAAACTCATCATAAGTAATTCCAATTCTTTTTGCAGCTTCTTTTTTACTTATTTTACCTTTTTTTGGCTTTCCTTTGCTTTCCAAATCCACTTTTTCTGCATTTTCATACATCCATTCCCTGAATTTTCTCTTTTTTTCCTGCATTTTCTCATGTCTTGTCTCTAAACTCTTCTTTCTACTGTAAATTTGAAACAAAGATGTGTCATTTTCTCCTGTTTTAGAGTTATTTTTCTTACCAAAACGCTCCAAACCTTTAGTATTGCACCATTTCATAATCTTTTTTGTAGCGTCAATTGTCTGTTTCATATTGTTGAAAACATAACCCATTTCAGTCATTTCTTTAATTGTTTCTTTTTCGAAGATTCTTGCTGTTTCAATGCCACACTCTTTTCCGCTTGTTTCTCTGAAATATTTGAATATTTTGTTTCTTAAAATCTTCATATACATAGAAACATGATTATCTGAATCTTTTAGGTTAGGATTTGTATTATATAAAAAAGAAGAAAGAGAAGAAGAAGTATTATTATAATATTCAATATTCTCTTCATTACCTAAAGCTTTAGCTTTGTATGCAACCGTATTGCTGAAGTCCACTCCCATACGGTCGTAGACTTCATTAGTCTTTATATTATCCTCATACAAATCCTTTAAATTTGGATCTGCTGCATTTTCGTATACAATTCCTGAGATTTCACTTTCAAAGTCGGGATAATATGGATTCTTACATGCAGGTCCATTAAAAGCACTATCACTATTGAATTTCTTTGCAAGATGTTTGATTATTTTGTTAAACCATTGAAAATTCCAGGATTCTATCCCCTTTCTTAAAACATACCCGAATTGAATATGTCCACTTTTAGGATTGCGAATGATATAGCTTGGCTTTGCACTTGTTCTTTCTGAAATATAACTTTTTGCATAAAGTATACTATCAAACTTTTCATCCACGTCCACTACTAAAACATTTCTTTCATTTCTTGTAAGCCCATAAGAAACAGTTGGATATCCGTAAACAGTTTCCCACGCTTCCAAAATGTCTGAGTGAATTCTATTCCACTTTGAATAACACGTTTTGTATTTGGGATCCCCTTTTTTGTGATTTTTGAAATTTTTTTGATAAGTTCCTACTTTTTTTAGATATGCTGAATTTTCATCAGGAAGATATGTGATAAGAATATTTCTGTTTTCTTTGATTTCAGGTTGAAAGGGTTCTCCAATGTACATCCCTATCCCTGACATGTAGGTTCCTTTGTATATTCCTTTATTTATAAAAAACATTTAGCAGCTCCTTCGGTTTAGCCATTGGCGAGCTCGCTAAGCCTCGGGCAACTGCTAAACGTTATATTCATATTATAGTTAGTGGAAAAATTTTTTTCCTTTTTGTTTTCAAAATACTGTTTTTCAAAATTTTTTACTAATTTAATCATCATAATCAAAAGACCTCCTTATTCAAGCTTTTGGTTGTGTCAGAGGGTAATTGGAAAGCTACTATTCTAATTTCCCTCGTTTTTTTTTAAAATAATTAGTGAAAAAATTCTTTTTGAAAAGATATATTATTTATGAGGAAGTGGCATAATGGATAAAAAAGAACCCGAAATATTCACCTCTCTAAAGAAATTTGTTGAGTTGGCTGAAAAACTAAAAGAAACAATGGTTGAGTATGATAATTTGCAATCCCCAAGTGAAAAGAGTTTGCGCGAGGATAATAAAACTTTGAATTTTTCTCCTAAATAAAAAAGAAGAGGATTTTAAATGCGTTTATTAGAAGCAAGAACTATAAAAAATTCAGATGATATTATTGATTTATTGAAAAGTGGAAAACTTGCAGGTAGATTAGGTGGTAAAAAATTTATACCGGGTTGGTGTCTTACAGATGAACAAGCTTTGAAAGATCTTGTCGATGTAACTCTTGATACAATTGGGGATGACCCAAATATTGCAGGTGATGAAGTAATTCAATTTATGATAAAAGCTTGCTCTGAAGATAGTACCAAATGGGCTAATGTATTGGAACAGAATCCTGATACACTTATAGAGCTCGCAAATGCTCTTAAAGCTGATTGGTTTAAGAAATCTTCTGAATGGCAAGAAAGACTTAACGAACTTATAAATCAACCTTTTAATACTGATGAGTGGCATAAACTTGAAAAAGATATTCAAGATGTTTTTGCTAAAAGAGCTGCAAAGAAAGGTAAAAAAATAAACAATACAGATAGTCTTTACGAAAAACTCTACGATGATGGAATTTGGAAAGTTTTTAAAGTAAAGAGTTTTGAAGGAGATGTTGAGTTAGCTTCTCACATTGAACCTTTTGAAAGTGACGGTGAAACGTATACCAAAACAAGATGGTGTACCGCTGCGGATCAGAGGTATTACAAACACTATACAGATGCAGGTAATAGTCTTTATGTAATTCAGCAATATTCTAAAAAAGGTGTTTATAAAAATGCTTGGCAGATAGCTTTCTGGAGTAAATCCCGAATTGAATTTATGAATAAGTCTGATAAGCCTTCATTTAGTACTGTAGAAAAAATGCCACGTGAAGCTCTTGAGACAATTGTTGTAGATAACGAAAAGAGTCCTTTGGTAGATTGTAATCTTGCAGAACTTTTTGATATTACACCAAAGGTTACGAGAATTTATTCTGACCCATCTTTGAAAAGAGAAGCAATGACTCAGTTATTACCTAAAGAAAACGGTATGACCCTTACAAGAAGGGGTGGGCTTGTAGAATTCACAAATGAAGATAAGGATAGCGAAACCTTTATTGTGCCTGAATCTCTTACAAATCTTGACAGTGTTGAATCTCTTAAAGATTGTCAGTTTTTCAAAAAGGTTATTATCAAGAGCCATATCAAAACACTATCATATGATTTTGCGCATGCTTTTACAGGAGCTGAGGAGTTTGTATTACCGGAAGGTCTTTTAAGTATAAATAACGGAACCTTTACATATCTTAACTTAACTAAGATAAATCTGCCTTCTACATTACGTGAAATTGGAGATGGCGCTTTTCAAAGTACAAAGCTTCAGGAAATTGAAATACCTGAAGGCGTCACGAGTATTAAAGCAGGTACATTCTCCCGTTGTTATAACCTAGAGAGAGTATCCTTACCAAGTACCCTTAAAACAATTGAACCGAGTGCTTTTGAAAATTGTGAAAATCTTCAACAAATTAACTTACCTGAGGGTCTTGAAGAAATTGGAAGATCCGCAATTTCTAATACAGCAATAACAGAACTCGTTGTGCCTTCTACAATTAAAAAACTTGGACCTAGGTGTTTTCTTGGCAATGGAAACCTTGTATCAGTTGATATTAGAGCTGAAAATATTGAGGAAATTGGAAATGAACTTTTTGCAAATTGTGAAAACCTAGAACATATTAGAGGTATTAAAAAAGTTGCTTCGTCTAAAGACGCTTTTTTGAATACGAAAATTTCTCTCGAAGATATCAATTCTATTTCAACTATACTTACAAAAGATTTATTTAGAAATTTAGAAAAACCTAATTTGAAACTACCTTCTAATTTCAAAAAAATAGGTAAAATTGCATGTAGTAGTTCTGAAATACTTGAAACTTTTACATCAAGTGAAAATTTAATAGCTATCAACCGTGAAGCTTTTGAAAGGTGTAGTAACCTTAGAGTAGTTGATTTATCAGGCAGCCCAAACCTAGTAGTTATTGCGTCATATGCATTTGCAGATTGTAGAAACCTTGAAAAAGTTATACTTCCTGAAAATCTTGAAGAGATTCAAGAGGGAGCTTTTCAAAATTGTACAAATTTAAAAGAGATTGTATTACCAAATAAAATAAGACGTATTTCAAAAGAGTGTTTTACAGGTTGTAGAAGTCTTGAAGCTGTTAAATTGCCTAAAAGGTTACAAGTAATCTCAATGGAAGCTTTTAAAAACTGTGCAAATTTACAAAATATTGAATTACCAACAACTCTTTCTCAATTAGGTAGAGAAGCTTTTGCCGGTTGTAAAAATCTTACTCAAATACGTATTCCACGCAGAGTAACCTCAATACCAGTAAGTGCATTCGTAGATTCCGGTTTAGTTTCAGTTGAAATTACTGACAATGTTCAAGAGATATTAGATTATGCATTCTGCCGTTGTAAAAATTTAATTGACATAAAAGTAACAAATGTCGAAAATGACGAAGAATTTGATCAATACGAAGATATTGCTTACGCAAAAACAGCTTTTGAAGATTGTCCATATCAAGAGGTTCTTGAAGCCGCTGGTGTTTTCAAAAAACGGGATTATTCTAGTTTATTAGACGATTAAAAAAAATAAGAGTGAGGTTTTAAAACCTCACTTTTTTTTCACTCTAAGATTTTAGAAATTTTCTCTCAAACTTCTTCTTCTAAGACGATCCTTTTCATCTTCTTCTTCTAATTCGTTCTCTCTAAGAACTCTTTTTGCAATTCTAAGTTTAGCTTCAGCAATACGAACATCACGTTTAGCTTTCTGTAATGGCGACAATCTAGTTTTTTTCATAAAAATCCCCTTTTTGTAAAAATTAGTTGGTGAAAGTCAAGTCAAAAAAAGCCTATATTTTTTACATGAAAGATATTGAAAATAAGGAGGTTGCCGCTGAAGTTACTAATCACAAAAAGATTGGTATTTTCGGCGGCTCATAAAAATCATTTGATCCTTGGCATATAGGTCATCAAGCAATTCTGCAAAAAGCTTTTGAACAGAAACTTGTTGATAAAGTTTTTATTGTCCCGACTACTGTAAATTATTACAGACTGGATAAACGCTTTCTTTTTAATTTTGAAGAAAAGGTAAGAATTATTCAAGATTTTCTTGTTGGATTTAAGTATGATGCAGTAATTGATACAATTGAAAAAGACAAGGATGGATCCTGGCGTACAATTGATTTGGTACAGTATTTTAAAAATCAATTCCCGCATGACGAATTGTATTTGATTATTGGAGAAGATTCTTTTAAGGAATTCAAAACCTGGACTCGCTATGAAGATATTCTTCGAGTCGTAAAACTTATTGTTGCAAATCGTAAAGAGCATGTAACAAAGACAAAAGCTCTAACTGAAAAAGGTGAAATTCCTGCAATTCCTTTGGATATGGGAGAAGCTTTTGAAGATTGTTCTGCAACAAACGTACGTAACAGATTGATTGAAGATTTGATGGATATGTATCTTTCAGATAAAAGCTGGTATAATACGGAGGGACTATGAGTACAAGAAGTGAGATTGCAAGGATAAATTCCGACGGTACAGTGAATGAAATGTATTGCCACTTTGATGGATATTTTTCAGGCGTTGGAAAAGATTTAATAAACAGGTGCAATAATCAAAAAAAAGTAAATCTTTTATTTTCACCTGCTAATATTGAAGAGGGGATTGATGCAATTCCTGAGGTATTAGAAAATGCAATTGAAGAGGATGAACCCTCGCCAAAATATTCCTGCATTGATGATTTTGTAAATCATTACAAAGATGATATTTTTATTGAATATTTGTATATATGGATTCCGGGATCTGAAAATATTCCTCCAAAGGAAAAAATTGAAAACCTTTTGGACAAAACTGAAAACCTGACATATGAGGATTTGCAAAATATTGAAGGTATTTGGGTTTGTTGTGATAATTGTAAACAGTATGTTTTTTACAAAACCAAAAATGCTTGCGAAGTTGAGCTGGCTTTGAGAGAAGTTAAATTAGGAGATAAAGTTGAAAATCTCTCAGAGATTTGTAAAGATGCACTTTTCAGATATTGGTATGCAAATTATGAAAATAATAAAATATTTTCGGATGAAAATACAAAACATATTTTGGAAAAATACAGAGAGGCGCTTGAATGGTAATTATCGGAGATGAACAAATAATTACAGCTGTTTGTCTTTTGAATCATTGGACTAAAGTAACTTCCACTTATATGGATACTTTGTTTTCTGCTATATATAATCAACTTTTGGCATTACATATAATGTACAGAAGGGATTACAAAACATTGGAAGATTTCGCGAAAAAGTATCCAACATATTACAAAATGGAAGGTAATGTTTTGAACCTTATAGCTAAAGAGCAATTGGCTTTTGATGCTTTTTTGGCAACTTTACCTGACGAAGTAAAATCTGCAATTGCAACTGTATTGAAAACGACTAACTGAATTTATGAAGGAAACTCTTTTTTTAAAAAGACTGACGGAATCATTAAAAGAATTCTCTTGTATTGAACAGCCTAAAACTCTCTCTCTTAGAAAGATTTCTACAACAAAACAGGGATCCTGCCCGGATATTACCCATTTTATTGCAGCAAAATGTTTTGACAAAAAAATAAATGTTTTCCCTGTTTTATTTTTAGCAATGAATAAAAAAGGAAAAAAAGTTGAAACCCATACTTTTCCCGTTTTGAAAATAGACGGCTTTTTTTATATTTTTGAATCAATGTGGAAATCAGAAATTTATAGAAGTCAATATTTTGAAAATTTGGATGATGCAATCTTTTATTGGTTTGAAGAATGGGTGGATGCTTTAGCTGAAAAATATGGAATTGAAAATCAAGTAAGTATTTTGAAGTACCCTGCATGGAAAAAGAGTTTCGAGGGATTGAGTGAAGAGTCTTTTGTAAAAAAAGTTTTAGAGAATAGTTTTTGTATATATGATGAAAATAACTTGAAAGAAAAATTAAAAGAAGAGAAAATTGAGGATTTTGATATTTCGGGAATTACGCAGAAATCAATAAATAAAAACGGGGTAAAAGATCCTCTTTTAATTTCTGCAAATGTAATTGAAGAAGCAAATAAAAAAGATTTGGAATTATTATTCGAAGTCGAATCTTCGGAAGATGAAGCTCATAAAGTTGACCTAAAAGGTAACCCAAAAGAAAGTAAAAGAGGTTATGCGGTAGTTGTTCGTTTTAAAGATATATCAGATACAGAGGATATTGACAAAATAATAGATGATTGTGATGCTGTAGTTCATTGTGATTGCCCTGCATTTTATTATCAGGGAATGCAACAGGATGATTCAATAAACGGAAACGCAAGGTATAAGTTTCAAGGAGAAGGAGGAGATCACTCCTGGACTTTAAGACACGCTCATGCAGGCGGTAAAACAGGTAAAGCTTTGTGTAAACATTTGGAAAGCGTAAAAAAATGGTTGGAAGATAAATCCAACCATAAAATAATTCAAGATAAAATCAATTAAAATCCCGAAGATTCTTTTATATCCTGTACCCAGTTTTCAATTTCAGTTTCAAAATCTTCAAAATTTGAAACTTCGATTGGACCCCTGTTGTCCAAACTATTTGAGAATTCAAGGTACTCAGGGTTGTAAAGAACTAATCTCAAAAGAGCATCACCTGCTTCATTTCTAACATTCAAGGTTTCTCCATCCTCAAAATCTTCAATGTAAAGTTCAATTCCCTCACTACTTAAAACTTCTTTTGCCTCATTTATTTTGTCTTTAATTTCATCAAAATTTAGAGGAGTACTTACTTCAGAGGAGTCAATCCCTTCAATATTTTTTTCAACAACTTCAAAGCCGTCAACAAGATTCAAATCATGCTCTAAATTGTCAAGAATTTCATCTTCGTAAGCTTCTGCTTCTTCGTCCATTTTTACAACAATTGTTATTTTCTTTGTCAACATTTTCTTTTTTTCCTTTTTTTAAAAACCAAAACTTTCGCCTTTTCCCATTTTTATACCAGTTCTTATACCAGCCATAAATGCGTCTTCAGCTGAAAAATCATAGTTTGGAGCATAAAGTTCTTGCCAACGAATAAAGGCATCTGTCCATTCCTGTGGAACTTCTGAAGAGCTAAAATCTAAATCTTCCGGCATATCAGCTGCACTTTGTACTTCGTCCAACTTTTTGTAAGATAAATATTTATTCATTTTGTTCTCCTTAATTTTAAAAGGTTTTGCGGTTTTTGCAGGTTTGAAATTTAAAAACAAAACTTCATTTTTTCCAACCTTTTTATAAGGAAGTTTTAAAGCGTCTGCTACAATTTTTACAATTTCTTCTATATTATAAGAATTGCAAAGCGAGACCGTACAAACATTCCCTATGTTGTAATTAGTTGAAATACATTTGGAAATATTCTCGGGTTTCAAAAAACTACTTAAAATTCCAAACTGTCTTGCAATTTGACCTTTTAATAAAACCGCAGGGTATCTTTTTATGCTTTTTATATACCCTATAGATACATCATTTTCATCGAAAAAATATAGAGTTGTTAAATCTTCAGGTTGCGCAATGTATATCTCTTCTTTTAATTTCATCAAAAAACCCTCAAAGTAAAGTATTAAGCAAATACGGCAATTTTATATTCCATTTTACTTTTAAAAATAAAATACCAATGTGAAGTAAAACAAAAAAACCCAAAATTGAAGAGAGAATAATTAGCTGTTTTCTCTGAAGTTTCAATTGATTATTTTGCTGAATTATCTTTTCGTTCTTTTCGGCTTCTCTTTCTATTGAAGCTTCCAACTTTTCTGCGGTCTCAATACTCTTTTGTTGCAATTCTTCAATTGTTTCAATATTTGTTGCAATAATGGAATCTTTTTGGGAAATCATTTCTCCCATCATTTGTATATTATCTCTTAACTCCTGTAAAATAACACTTGAGCTTCTTGGCTCAATTTGAGGAGCTTCCTGCGCTAAAACATTTATCCCAAAAAATATAATTAAAATACAAAAAAACTTTTTCATTCTTCTTCCTCCCAAAGCCCATATTTTTTCAAATCTTCAATTTTCAAAACTACATATCCATTTTGAATCAATTCGTCAATTGAAGCTTTTTTGCCGTCTATAACTCCTTTATTATATTCCTCTATTTTTTCTTTTTGAATTGCTAATTCTAATTCATCTAAAAGACTTGCCATTCCATCTAATCTAAAAACTAACTTCTCATCCACCTTTTGAATAAATTCCTCGTTCTTTGCAAGATAATTTAAATGTACAATTTGTTCTTTAATTTGCTCTTTTGAATCATATGTGGAAACTTCTCCTTTTCCTAAAGAAGCACATCCACTTAAAAACAATAAAATTAAAATTATTGGAAGAATCTTTTTCATTATTTTTTTTTACCTCCAGTTTTTTAAATTAGTTAAATGTACGACGGGTTATTTTTGAGATAGCAAAGCTTTGTGAAATAAGGAAAAGAGATTAAATGTATCACGAGATACTTTTTATAAACTTTTTAAATACTTTTTTGAAAATTTTTAAATATATTTACAAAACCCTAACTCGTTGTACATTCGCCTTTTTAATGTATCATAGGTTCTGATAACTCGTCATACATTAAAACAGTGCTAAAGTTTTATAGAATAAGGAGAAACAATTAAATGTACCACGAGTTAGGATTTCTAAAATCTTTTAAAAACCTTTTCCAAATTTTAAAATATAAATAAAGAACGGCTAACATGTTGTACATTTAATTCTTTTTCGTTCTATATTATACATAAGGTAGGGTTTATTCTCTGCCTTTTTTAATGTATGACGAGTTATGATAACATATGATACATTAAAATCAAGATAAAGCGTTAAAATACAAAGAAATAGAATTAAATGTACCACGAGTTAACTTTTCTAAACTCTTTTAAAAACTTTTTTCAAATTTTAAATATATAATTAGAACCCATTATCTCGTGATACATTTACTTCTTAGGATTAAATGTATGACGGGTTATCAAAACATATGATACATTAAAAGCAGCCTAAACTATTATAAATCAACGAATAACAATCTAAATGTACAACGAGATAGAGTTATTAAACTCTTTTAAAAAGTTTTTCAAAATTTTTAAATATAAATAAGAAACCCCTAACTCGTGGTACATTCAACTTTTTTATTTTTATGGGGCAATCTATAATCTCTTTCTATATTGAAATTAAAAATAAATAAATAAGGAATTGTAAAGTGGAAGATACAATCGAAACATGCTTCGAAACTCGTAATGATTTTCGAATGTTAGCCCCTTGGTCAGTAGCAAGAGGAATGCTCGCTTTAGGCGATGGAACAGAATCAGTAATAAAACAAAAAGAACATGCAGCCGCAATGATGAATTTGATTGAAAAAAATGTACCTGAGACTACATATAATCAAACTTCAAGAAACGGAAAAGTAACAACTGTAAGTGCGCCAAAATATAAGGCAATTTTTACGGATACAATGATAAAGGAAGCGGAAGCATATTATAATACTTTATCAGTTGAGCGCGCACATAAAAAGAGAATGGAAAATGTAAGGAAGTATTTTGAAACTTTTAAGCCAACTATTTCTCTTGGGGAAGCTCTTTATAGACTTTCTTTTTATTTAATCAGTAATAAAAACAATCTCGCAAAATCAACAAATAACTTGATTTCATTTGCAAAGAAACTGCTTTTGGAACAGCCGAATAATATGCTGGTTGACTCTGCAATCATGATTGGAGGTCAGGGTAAATCAACAATACAGCAGGGCTTGATTAGTGCAGTACGTAAAATGGGAATGAGTTCTTCAATGTGTCATTTGCCGTCTGTACAGGATGGAGTCCAGGAAGCATTTGTAAGAAACGAAGTCTGTGTTGATGATGAAACAACTTTTCAAAAATTGGATATTGATTCCTTGAATAAAATTTTGGATAAATCAGATGTTACAATAAAAGGAAAGTATGTAAAAGAATGGCAGGCGAAAAGTATTTCAAATGTTTTGGTTGGTACAAACTTTTTGCCAAGTGATGTAAATACTCGCCGTTATTCAATCCGAATGGTTGATGAAAACTTTAGACTTCCTGCAAATTATGGAAGATGGACAATTCCTGGTAAAATGGGAGATGAATTTGGAGATAGTTATGATCTCGTAAAAGAATGGGTTGAAGTAGGTTGGCTGCATTTGTTTTATTATTGCAACAAATATGAAATCCCGAAGTGCGATTTTGAAGAAGTTGCATTTGATTACAACCTGCAGTACAGAATTAAAAAAGCATTTGACGCAATGGATAGTCAAACGCCGGTTGCATCAATTGACGATTTGATTAAATTGATGGAGCAGGCCGAAGGCGATAAAATTGATTACAGAACAAAATACAGTTTGAAAGGCAAGTTGTATATTTTGGCGAATCAATTAAAATTGAATATAACCGAAAAACATAAAAATATGTTTAGTATTTACGATTGGTCCAAAGCAATGGAAATTGATGAAACCGATTTGGATGTTGACACTCTCGAAAGAGTTTATTGTTTCTTCCACAGCGATAGATTCGAAGGATTGTGTCAATAGAAAAATATAATTAAAGCCGTGAAGAAAAATCACGGCTTTTTAATTTTCTAAAACTTAATACTCAACTCTCGATTTAATTTTCTATATTCTCTATAAAACTTTTCATAATTTTTTCCAAACTGCTCTTTTAGTTTATTATTTACAGGACGAACTTGCAACTCCTCAGTTAGCTCATATTTACCATTTTTAGAAATTCCAAACTTCAAACACTCATCTAAAATATCCATTATTTCAAATTCAGTACTTTTAACATAATCCGAAATATTGTTTAAAGTTTCTTCTAAATCTTTTTCTGTTAAAAATAAAAAACGGTCTTGAGCATAATACAAAATCGCAGGATATAAATCTTTTCCATTTACGTAAAGAGTACCTGCATAATTTTTCAAAGTTTGTTTTTCAGCTTTATATATTTTCACAAAATCTTCAAATTCAAAATAATCAGAATATTGAAAAGTTTGAACTTGTTTTAATTTTTCTACATCGAAAATACCTACAGCAGGAGAGGTATCTAAAAATTGACCTTTAAGTTCACCTTCAACTTCCTTTCTGTATTTTCTTAAATTGTCAGTCCATTCCCAATCAAAAAAACCGTCAAAACCTAACCCTCGAATTAATTCTATAATACTGCCTTTTGATTTCAACAAACTCCAATCTTCTTTTTCCAATTTTTCCCAATCAACGTTGTTTTTCTTGGTACTATGTTTAAGCTTCAATAAATCACTTTTACATTTTGCATTAAAGATGTTTAGTCCTTCCTTCAATCTGAATTCAAAAACTTTTCCCTGTAAAGGATCGATTTGGCAAGCATACATAGAGGAGTATACAAAACTGTTGGAGAGATATAAAAAATTTTGACGTCCTTCTTTTGAATTCAACCTTCCATTTTGAGAACCGTGAAAATACCTTCTGTTTAAATTTTTATATTGTTGTTCAGTCAGAATCATACTTTTAAATAGTCTACAGGCTCATGATTTTTCATTTTAAAAAAATGTTCAAGAATACTATATTATTCACACGAGGTGAAGTATATGTCATCAAACGTACATACATCAGGCATTGGATTTGGCGGGATTTTGTTTGTGATTTTTCTCGTAATGAAACTCACAGAGCCTCTAAGTTTTTGGAACGGTCATTTTCCAAGATTCCTTCAATCAACAGACGCATGGTGGGATGGCTGGTTTATGGTATTTTTACCACTTTGGGTACCGTTTGCAATTGCAATAGCGATTATAATTTTTATTTTGTTTCTTTTGAAAAGGTAAAAAAATTTACAAAAATAAAAGGTTCCCTTTTTATAGGAACCTTTTTTTTAATCAATCTTCTTTTTCTTCAATCAAAAAATCAACAGTATTTTTCAGAATTTCTTTCAAATCATCTGAATAACCAAATCTCTTTTGATTTACTTCAATTGAATTGAAAATATTTCCATCCGCGTGCCTTTCCGAACTTGCTTTCCAGTCACAAATCATTTCAAGCAAGTCAATTAGATTCATACCTTTAATTCCATTTTCAAAATGTTCAGGGTGATGTCTGTTATTTGAATAATGCCTGTCAAGCGCAGGTTTCAGACCTTCCAAAAAAGATTTGTACTCATCACTTCCATATGTACAATTTTTCAATTTTGGGGTATAAGTATCGAATAATTCCTTTTCAACAGGGTCTCCAATTTTATCCCAGTCATGTGAAACTTGCCTTTCAGATAATTCAAGAATACATTTATCCAAATAATCCGAAACTTTTTGAATATGAGCTTCAGTTTCTTTTGTACTATCGTAAGCCATTTACTCTCCTTTTTTATTTCTGAAAATCAACTTTACAGAATGACTTTCCTCAGACTTTACAATTTCCAAAACAGGGTCATCCAAAACAGTGTCGTTACTACAATGATCACATTCAGACAAAAGTTCAACACCATGAAGCGCATACCCCTCGTGAGCTGCACTCTGCAATTTACCACAAAGTTCCTGTACCGTCATTTATATAATTCTCCTTTTTTTGTAATTCTTCAAGTTCTTTTTCGGTGGGTTTTCTTTTCCACCAATCTTTTACATGTTCTTTGAAAATCCGTGTTTTTTCAGATAAAAAGAGACCCGCATCTTTTGGGTCAAAATTATTGAGTACTTCCAAAACATCTTTTTGTTGTATCAAACAAGTTGCTTTTTCAAGCCCTTTCAAAACTTCATTTACTTTTAGAGGGTTTAGTTCTCTATAATCATTATAGATATCATACAAAACTCTCTTGAAATATTCCTTTTCATTTTCAAGGGCTTCTTGCATTCTTTCTAAGCTTAAAAACTCTTCAAACCCTTTTAATGTTTTTTCTGTAATGAGGGTTGATTCATCAAAAATTCCAATAGAGGGAAAACCCAGCTTGCCTTTACTTTTTGGCAACACTCCATTTATTTCATCTGAGGCTTCGTTATTGAAAAATCCATCATATCCAATTGATTGCAATATATCTACAAAAGAGTCTCTTAATTCTACATTTGAAAAACAATCCAACCAATCTTCTTTTGATAAGTCATCTAAAAGTGGCAAAATATTTACAATGCCTAATTTTCTGCAAAAAGCCTCAACTTTTCTCTTATCTGTTTTTGATTTCAGATTACAAATATCCAAACCTTTTTTAAGATAATGTACTTTTATAAATCCATCTCTTCCTACGTATTGATATGCGTAATAAGGATCTGTTGACAAAAAATAACACTTAAAAAGTGTTTTTGTTTTATCGCGATTTTCATATAGTTGCCCGTGGTAATAAGGCCTGTATAAGTTTTTGTACATTTGTTCAGTGAGTGTCATTTTGAATCCTTTTTAGAACAAGCTGTTCAAGTTGCCTATCCATTGCTGAAAATAAGTTTCTAGATCAACAAAAATTCCCAAATCTGAAGGTTCAGGAATATTTTTCAACAAAGGAAACCCTGGTTTGTAACTTTTGTTGTATTCTTTCAAAGTGAGATTGATAACCTTCGCGAGTTGTATATATGCATAAAAAGCATTTTGAATCTTCACAATTGTTTTTCTTTCAACTCTTTTTTGCATTTGTTCTTGATAAAATTCAAACACTTTTTGGATTTCATCATCTAGTTTTTTCACATAACCCTTATCTAGAATACCTTTTTGTTCTTTTTCATTTTTCTTTAGTTCTCTAATAAAGGTAGCTGTAAGTCTGCTTATATTTCTGAATCTGATTCTAAAAGTCTCAAAATCCTCTTCAAACATTTCATCAGAACTTTCTTCACCTTCAGACTCTAAAAGAGATGGGTAAAGCAAATGTTCCAAATCGTTTGTTAAAAGACGGAATTCTTTTAGAATATTTTGTATTGAGACTTCTTCAGATTCTTTTAGTATTTGTTTTTCGATTTCTGATATTTTCAATATTTTACTCCTTTCGAGGAGGAAAAGATTCAAAAAGAGCCTGAAGTTTTTCTTCTATATTTTTAAGTTCTTCGTGATCTTCATAATTCCAATTACGACTCAACCTAGAGATAACTTCAGCTCTCTTTCTATCTAACACTCTATACTCTTCGAGGATTTTATTGATATTGCTTGAGCTGACTGTATTTGAGTTTTCCGGTTTTGACTTTGTTCCAAACAACCCTTTTATTTTTGTTAGCCAATTCATTCTTTTTTCTCCAAGAAATCTTCTAGTTATTACACTACAAATTATTTATAAAATCCAGTTCCTTTTCCGTTAAATTTAACGCTTCTATTGACTTCGGCCACTTAGCTTGTTTTGGGCAAAGGTCTCTTTTATTTGTACTGTAAATCTTCAGAATTTGGCTATAGAAAGGATCTTTTATAACTTTTCTAAATTGACTAGCTTCTTCAACTGTTTCAAACTGAAAGAAAGCAGCCACATAAGATGGATATTCACCTGTCTGAGCAATCTGTTTATAATAGAGAGCTGAGGTAGAACCTATAAAAACTCTTTTAGGGTTAGAGAAATCTAACTTTTGTTTTAGCCAATCTCTAAAGTTTCCATTTTTACTTTCATCCCATTTTGAATATGTAGTCGTAAAATTGTATGTTTTAGATAGTTTATGAGGATCCCAACACTCTGTTGAATCTATTTTACTTCTAATACTCTTTTCTTCTTCCGAACGTCTTGAATTCCTGCAACTTTCAAAAGTTTTCTTTTCTGCAGAGTGTAAATCAAAAGTAAATAGTGAAACCACAGGTTTTGCTCTTCCAAAATCTACAGGGCCTAAAAAATTGTAACCTGAAAGAGCCTCCTCTGTGCATTTCCTTGCGTTTACACAATTAACACTCATTCCGCCTAAGAGTGAGTCAGGACAAAGATATACTATTTTACTGGTTTTACATTTATTATAAATAATCTGTAGAATTCGAGCATGCAAACTTCTTTCGTATGGAGGGTTAGCAATAATTAAATCAAATGGCATATTGTTAATATTATAGTTTTGAAGTTCTTCAACAAATTTTAAAAACACATCCTCGCTCTCCCAATCATACCTTAATGGAATAGCTTTAAAGAGATTTGCTGGTTTTGCAAACTCTAAAAATTTGATCAAAGCAGGGTAGTCGAAAACAACGAATTGCGTATTCTTATACTTTTCCAGAATAATTTCAACTGCGCGAGCATCCCCAATTGTAAACAAACAAGCTGTTTTAGGTTCTTCTTTTATTTGCGAAGTAAAAAGATCCGCATACATTTCTTTTGAATTTGGGTCTTTTCTTATGTTTTCCAATTTCCAAGCCATCTTTGTGTACCTACCTATGTATTATAATATAGGGTTGCTTTTTACAGATTTTACCTGTTTTTTAAAAATTTTCAAAATCTTTTCTCACTGTACCTTTTCCAGGTTTTCCAAAATACAATTGCAAGCATCAATCCAAGCATCATAGTCTTTGTTGGAAAAGAAGCTATCAATTTCAGAAGGTCCAATTACATTTACTGGAAGTCTATAGTCAGCTTCGTTTTTTGAAAAAACGGTGTTTGTAAAAGTAAGCAAAATCTGACGAGGTCTTTTCAGAAACTTTTCTGCTTTGTCAGGATTTTTGTAAAGGTAAACAAGGCCTTCAATTCCAAGTTTGTAAAAAGCCAAATAATCCAATTCACCTGAAAAGTTTTTTATCTGAATGTTTACATCAACTCCATCTTTTGATTGAGCGAAAGCATCAACAAAACGCTCGTTTGAAGGGTCAACCGGATCGTAAGTCGACTTATCAATATAACTTCCAAATTCTGTCAAAATGTACTCTGCAAGAATCTCTCCAACGTTTCCACGGAATTTGTTTGCAATTTTAGTTGCTTGCTCATCTGTACATTCCTTTTCCTTTTTGAGAGATTTGTGAAGTGTATTCCAATACTTGTCACAATATTGTACCCAGGCTTTGCAAAAACTCACCAAATTCTTACTCGAGACTTTTGTCTTAAAACCATCCCAAAAGCTCTTGTAATGTTGTAGAATGTAGCTTTCAAGGTTTTCAGTCTTAAAAATGTTTTGGTCATTTCTATTTTGTGTCCAAGCGTAAAGTTTGGACTGCGTAATGGTTTTCAACTCTTTCATCCTTTTTCTCCTTTTAGCACTGTATGTTTCTTTTTGTGAAGACCTTTGTAAGAAGGTTTGCAATCTTCTTATCCTCTACAATGAGGTTTATAAAACCTGCTCTGTCCTCATTGTAGTATCTGTTAAGGTTTTCACTTGCGCGATTTTTTTGAATTTGTCTGATGTAGTATGTAATCATTTCCTTAAAAGATTGTTTGTTTGTTTTTCCTTCATCATCAGTTTTTACAACAACATCTTTTGTTGATTCCTTTTTATCAGAACCTTCTACTCCTTCAGCAATCTCTTTTTCTGAAGAAGGTTTTGCTTTTTTATCGTCAATTTGTTTTTTAATTGAAGTTGCTGAAAAACCTGTACTACTAGCCCGAGATTTTGAACTGTAGAAATCCCAGAGTTCCTGCAAATCGTTAAACTCTTCTTCTGAAAGATCAACTTTGTCAAAATTCTTGAAAACTTTGTTATTGTTGAATTCCATCTTAAAGAGAGTTTCAATATCAATCTGAGCTTCTATTGCATGAGTTTTCTTAAATTCAGGTGGTTCGTCACTATTTACAGCTCCACTAGACTCGTAAATGTCTCCAAGCTTCAACCAACTTGTCCAAGGAGTTTCGTCTCCGAGACTGTATTCCTGCAAAGCAAGCATCAAAGATGCAATTTCGTAAGCATTATCAACTCCAACATAAACTTGAGCAAGATCATTCTGATTTTTGTTTACAGGATAATTGGAATTTCTCAAAACACGCCCAATTTGCTGGACCTGTTTTTGCCCGGAGTGTGTTGAAATGTAAACTGCGGAAAAACTTTTCACATTCACTCCTTCAGATATTGTATCAACCTGAAATACAACTAAAGGCTTATCTAAAAAGTCTTTTGCTATAAAACCATCTACTTCAAAATCCAAATCATTGTTATCTAATGCATCGAGCATACTAAGGATTGTACTCTTTTCAACCTCTTTTCCATTAATTGTGGATGTTGCAACTACAAATTTGTTCTTTTCGTTACCTTGTTTGTAGCTATGGATTGCAAAAACGTGCACTCCTTCAATTTTGTTTTTGATATCTGTAATTGGATCAATTCCATTACTACAAATCAAAATTCGAGGATACTTTCCTTCATACTGCTCAAAACGTTTTGTTTCATTTTTGATAATCATTTCAACTTCAGACTTGAAAAGCTGAATTTCTTTTGTAGCTAAATCTGGTTCTTTATCGTAAACGAGATTCAAAGTAGGTTTGCAAATCCAGTTATTTGCACCTGCAGTTGCAACTGAGCAGAGAGCTTTGTTTGTAGTTTTCTTAAAAATATCAAATTGATACCGTGCAGGAGTACCACTCATGAAAAGCGAAATCTTAAAAAGTTTTGAGAATTTGTCGATTTCGTACTTGAGTGCCTCTCCGTTACCTTTGTAATTATGAGCTTCGTCGTAAGCTATAACTCCAATCGAACGTCCAAGTTTCTTTTCGTTTTCAAGAAATTTCTTGAAGCGGTTGAATCTGATTTTAGCTTCAACTTTTTTACCACCCCAAATAGATGCATCACAAGCTACAACAAAAACATGTTTATTTTCAGATGAAAGAGGATTCAAGTTTCCATCTTTTACTGAAAGGTGTTCAAAACTTTCGTTACAGTTACTAGAGTTGAGAAGAACAAAATTACCTTCAATACCTGCAGTTGTAATGTATTCTTTCATTTCCGAAAGCTGCTGATCGCAAAGACTCAATCTTGGACAAATAAATACCTGTACGGATTTTTCTGGGTTGAACTTTTCAATAAACGAAATCATTGCTTCAAAAGCAACATTTGTTTTACCTGAACCTACACAAGCGTTAATAGCGAAAAGTTTCTGATTTTCATCAAGAGCTTTATCAATTGCTTCTTTAGCTTCCCATTGCCATGTACGTTCTTTCAGTCTATTTACTTGATCCAACCTTGCCATTTTCTTTGTACCTCTTTTATTTTTTTACAGATTTATTCTTTTACACAATTCTTTTACATCGTCTGTCAGGGCATTCATTTCTTTTATTTCTGAATGATTCTCACCTTTGGCAAGATACCAAATATTGATCCATTTCGGCCCAACAACATATGTGATTTTATCATTCTCATTTCTCTCTTTTTGGTCTTTCACCTCTCTTACTACAGGAGTCATTGGATTATCAGGACTTCTTTTATAGTCCCAATAGCAGTTGATTATTTTTCCACCTATGAGCTTAAAGATAGCCTTATCCATCTGAGTCAACTCGTCCCAACTTTTATAGCCTCTAGATTTCTCATCTACGTAGCAAGCTCTAGGAATTTCTTCAGATTGAACAGACTTCTCTTTGTGCTGAGGAATTTCTTCAATATTTGATTTATTACCTACAAATCTGAAAGATTCTGTTTTCATTACTTTGAGGTTATTCGGAAAAACTTTTGCATTTTCAAAAGCTTCTTCAGAGTTTTTCACACTATCAAGTTAATTAATTTCAGACATAATCTGATGACGTGCTCTTAGATAAGTCGTAATGTACAACTTTTTGATCATGTCAGCAACACTTCCGTCATATTCTTCATAAACTCTGTTACGATTGCAAAAACGCTTTGCATCTCTTTTTGCAATTTCTTTCAAATCTTTTCTACTTTTCATTTCCAAACTCCTTCAACTGGCTCTAATTTCGAATTTCCACTTTAACTCATTCTTGTACTTCTCTCTAATACGATAAATAATATAGGGTAAAGCATTGACAAAGTTTCACTAAAAGTTGGCTAAATTTAAGAGAGGTTATTTTAAAAATGGAAAATATGAATTTTAATCTTGCTAGAAATTTTTGTGAGTCTGTGAAAGAACTTGCAGAAGAACTTGGCTTAAACGTTTTTGTTGTAACGGACGGCGCCAGTGCTATCTCAAATAATGGAAACGATTGCGTGAGATTTCACAGAAAAATGCAAGTGAGATGGGAGAAAGCTCACGGGTATGATCCTAATGAAGACTGGAGTAGTCAGTTATGATTTTAACTGAACAACAGTATAAAAATTTAAACAGAAGATATTTTCATGGGTCAAAAAGCGGAAGAATTGTCAAAGAAGATGCTCTTTTTGATTATTTTTATTTGTCTACAGATTTCTTATATGCAGCAACTTATGCGTGCCTGTCTGGCAGAGAAAAAAGCAGAGTTTTTGAATTTAGATTGAAAGAGGGGTTGAATATTTTTAACGCAAGGTCAAAAAAAGATGTAATGAATTTGCGGATTGGTATAAAGAAAGCAAAAATAAGATTTTTCGAAAAATGGTATGAACAAGGTTTACAAAATGAAGATTGGACTTTCTTGTTAAGAAACGGAAATAAAAAAGATAAAACTGTTCAGGTAATAAAAGAGTTGGGTTATGATGGGTTTTTTAATTATGAATGGACAGAAAAATCAAAAGTCCATCAAGGAATTCTTGTTAAAAATGTTAAAGATAAACCTGCTATTGGAATTTTTGATATTGAAAAACTAAAACAAGTAGCAGTTTACAATTATAATGATTATTTTGAATTTCAGAGTTTCGCTGGTGAATTTGAAGCTGAAACTCTTGAGCTGAAAAACTATGTAGAAGCTTTGAAAAGAAATAAACCAAATTACGATATTAGATCTTTTGCTTTTGAGTATGCAAAGGATAGAACTCCTTTTTTACTTCAGAAAGATGTTGAGTGTATTTTGGAAGATTCAAAACTAAAAGAATCTGAAAAAAATATTTACAATAGTAGCAATCATATTTTTGAAAAGTGTCTAAAAAAAGGTACAGCAAAATTCGGGCAATTTACATATAAGTTGGATGAGAGATTTATTTTGAGAAGGTGTTAATTATGATTTTAACAGAACAACAGTATAAAAATTTAAATAGAAGATATTTTCATGGATCAAAAACCGGCAAACTTGAAAAAATAGGAAATAATTATGATTTTCTTTTCTTAACAACAGATTTTGTTTACTCTGCGTTTTATGCTTGTGACATAGATGCTTTAGAAGGCAGAGTTTTTGAATTTAAATTAAAAGAAGGTTTGAATATTTTCAATTCAAGAAGTCAACAAGATGTATTAAAGATACGAGCATATATAAGAAAAAACAACCCAGAAATGGATAATGATTGGTATTGGAAAGGGCTGCAAGGAGAGGATTGGACTTTTCTTTTTGAAGATACGCAATATAGAAGAAATACAATTGAAGCAATTTTTAATTGTGGTTTTGATGGTTTTTTTGATTATGAATGGTCAGAGGGTTTTAAAAAGTCTAAACAGCGAAATACCGACAAAGGTGAACTTTTAGAAAAATCACCTTCAGTTGCTATTTTTAATGTAGACAAAATCCAAAAGGTTGCAGAATATAAATATGAGGATTATTTTCAATTTAAGAGTTTTATTGAAGCTTTTAGGAAAGAAAAAAGTTTATTGATTGGATATGCGGCTGCAATAAAAGAGGTGAAAGAAGATATTTTTGAATTTGCTTTAGATTTTGCAATAAGATATACATCTTTTCTTTTGTATGAGGATGTTGTTGATATAATTGAAAATCTTGATAATTTTATTCCAGGTGATGATTACGATCCAAAGGTTTATAATCCTAAAATTTTCAAAGAATGTTTACAATTTGGAGTAAGTAAAAATGGCAGGTTTGAGTTAAATGAATCCATGCAACTTGTTTATCATAAAGATAGGGAACGTTTAAGAAAAATTTTAGGTAAAAAGGATTTGACTGAAATAGACAAACAAAGAAAAGAGATTTTTATAAAAATACACCCTAAAAAACATCTAAACATTAAGTGAAGGAGGAGACATGATTTTAACTGAACAACAATACAAAAACCTGTATAGAAATTATTTTCACGGAGCAAAAACAGGTAAACTTGAAAAAGCCGACAGTTTTTACGATTATTTTTATCTAACAAACTCTTTTGTCTATGCAGCTTTATATGCGTGTTCTGAAGATCCTTTAATTGGCAGAGTTTACAGATTTACATTAAAAGAAGGGTTGAATATTTTTAATGCGCATTCAAAAAAAGATGTAGAAAAATTGCGTTTATACTTTTTCAAAAACAAAACTCAAATTGATAAGGATTGGTATTGGAGAGGTTTAGAAAAAGAAGATTGGAATTGCATTTTTAATGGAGCAAACAAAGATCTTTTTATAAAAGCAATAAAAGCATGTAATTTTGACGGGTTTTTTAATTATGAATGGACAGAAAAATATAAAAAGAATTTCGAGGTTGAAAAAGGAAAAAGGATATCAACAGCTCCTGCAATTGGAATTTTTGATATTACAAAACTAAAACAAAGAGAAATTATAGAGTACAAAAATTATTTTGAGTATAAAGATTTTACAGAGGAGTATAACTTTGAAAAAAATTCTTTAATAGATGTAGTTGTAAAAGCAAAAGAAAGAAATCAAGATCCTTTTGAAATGGGAAAGGATTATATACAGACAAAAGGTGTTTTTTTAACGGAAAAGGGTTTGGATTTTGCATTAGATTTTAATCCTTTGAAAGAAAAGTATAAAAGAGACAGATTTGAAGATGAAATATACAAAAAGCTGCAAGAAAAAGAAATCTGTTTTGATTATTTGAGCAGGGGTTATTTTTTAACTAAACAAAAGCAAGTGAAATGTTTTTTTGGCAAAAGACAATTACAAGCTTTTGTTAAAAAATACAACTTAAATGAAAGTCTTTTGGAAAATTACGAAAATTATGAAAGAGATAAGAGTTACAGAGTTTGGTGTTGAAAAAACTAAATGAAAATATGAAATACAAACTTGGAGAAAGTCATTTTGTATGCTTTGAGGATTTAGAAAATAGGGCATTCAGCGCGAGTGCAGCCAGTAAAGAGTTTCACATTGCAAATCTTTTGAATGAAGTTTATAAAAAGACAAAAACAGAATATTTAGAAAAATTTTTACCTCAAATTTCTGAAGCTTTACAAAATTATGATATCAAAGATGTTACAGATTTAAATACACCTGATTTTCATATTTATAAAACTCAAGGCAACTACATTTCAAATGCTATGTATGTTCCAACTTCAAAGCAGATAATTCTTTTTGTAAATGCAAAGTGCTTACAGGATATAAAAGATTACAAAAATATTTCGAACATTCTAAGTGAATTTAAGAGATTTCTTGTACATGAAGATACTCATAAACAACAAGATGAAAAATCCGCTGGAAAATTCTTTAATTCAAAAAAGTATATAAGCCCTGATTCTCAAGAAGATTATATAAATCAAAGAGTTGAAATAGATGCATATGCAAGACAGTATGGCTCAGAATTGAGAGAACTTTACCCTGAAGAAAATACAGATGATTTATTCAAAAGGATTTTTTCTTTGAATATAAAAAGAGAAAGATTGAAAGAAGATTTAGAATATATACTCAGCCATTTAACTGTAAAGAATCAAAAATTCTTTTTGAGAAATATTTATGATTATTTAGAAAATGAAGAGGATTAAATTTATGAAAAAATATAATGGAAGTTTCAAACTTGGAGAATCTCATTATCAAAGTCCTGAAATAGTAGAAAACGGTATACGAAAATACTATCCTGCAAGATTTTCTAAAGAGTTAGCAATATTTCGTGTTTTTTCAGAAGCTTACAAAAAAACAGATACTACTTTTTTAGATCAAATGATTATTGATATTTCAGAGGCTTTACAAAATTACAATACTAACGATGTGACAAATTTAACCATAGGCGATTTTGGGGTTTATATTCAAGACGGAGATTATATACAATCTGCAATTTACAATCCTATGACAAAAAAGATAAACATTTTTATAAACAGGAAATGTTTGGAACATATAAAAAACTATCAGAATATTCCAAATATTTTGAAAAGACTTCGGGCTCTTTATGTACATGAAGATACTCATAAACAGCAGGATAATTCATCTAATGGAAAATTTTTCAATGCAGATGCTTATAAAAAAGTAGATATAAATGATTCAGAATCTATCAAGGATTATTTGAATCAGAGAGTTGAGTTGGATGCTTATGCTAGGCAATACGGTTTTGAATTAAGAGAACTTTATCCAAACGAAAGTACGCAAGATATTTTCAAAAGAATTTTCAACGCAAATATTGAAAATGAGGACTTGAAAAATAATTTGATTACTGTATTCGATACATTAACAGATAAAAATAAAAATTTCTTTTTAAGAAATTTATACGATTATATAAATGGAGAGGAATAGTTTATGAGAAACAAAAAGATTATTGCATTTGATTTTGATGGAACAGTTTGTGAGGATGATTTTCCAAGAATAGGAAAACCAAAACTAGATGTCATTCGCAAACTAAAAGATTACCAAGACTCAGGAAAAGCGAGTTTAATCCTTTGGACTTGTAGAAACGGAGAGCATCTGGATGAAGCCTTAATTTGGCTTGCTGATAATTTTGATTTGATTCCAGATGCTGTAAATGAGAATATCCCTAGTTTAGGGTTTAAAACAAGTAACAAAATCTTTGCGAATGTTTACTTAGATGACAGAGCTTTAAACGTCGCTGATTTTTAGGTCATCCACCAACTCACCTTTACGCACTTCAACTCTTGCAACCCAACTTGGGTAAAAAGTGTTCCCTTGCCTATCAGCAGTTCTTGAGTTTACCCTCTCTACCATTCTGCCCAAAAGATTTTCATTTTCGCAAGAGATATCATATACAATTGCAACACAATTCCCGTTTGCTACTGCATCCTCCGGGCTTTTTATCCAAATACATTCTTTATTTGCTAAAGTCTTTTTTGCAAGTTCAAAGAATTCTTTTTTGTATGTAATAATTGCGTATTTTACATTTTGGCCATTTATTCCATACCAACCAAAATCCTGCTTACAGTACATTTCAGGTAGATTTATAATATCTTTCAGAGGGTGAGGATTGTAAAAATATTCTCCTGCTTTCAACATTTTTTCCTTTAATTAATCTAATACCATGCTATAAGTCTGTCCAAAAATATCCGGTTTACAGAAATAGAATTCTCCTTGTACTCCCTGAATGATAAAATCACCAATTGAAGCAACGTGCTTTGCTTTACCTGTTTTTCCATCTTCCAAAGTACGGATTACCAATTCTCCATCCTCAAGGAAAACATTTCCTTCTGCAAAATCTTTAATTGCATCGAAATTTTTACCCGTCCATTTCATTGCCAAAATTTCAACCGGTTTCTTCTTAAACAATGTAGGTTCTTTTGTGTAATTTAAACTCATTTTATTTTTTCTCCTTTTTATCTTCAAACCATTCCAAAAAAATTTTATTTTCAAATCCGCCGTTTCTTTCTCTTTTTTCTTTTACAGCTTTTTCAAGGTCTTCAATTTTGAAGTTTTCCACCTTCATCAATTTTGTAAACACTTCAAAAACATCTGCAAATTCTTCAAGTACATCTTTATCTAAATCTTCACACTCTTCAAAGCTTAAAGGTTCTATATTTGAAAGGTGTATGCCATTTTCAAGAGCAGCTTTCAACTCAACAGCTTCTTCAATAAGTTTATTTGCCAAATGCTTTGAAAAATCAGATCCATGTAAAGGATGTGCCTTAAAAGCTTTACCCTGTTCCATAAGGATATTCGGGATTTTATCTCTTACAAGTTTGTTTGTAATTTTCTTTTTCACAGTTTTATCCTTCCAGGCTTTCACACAGAGTTTGCAAAGTATGTTGGCCTAATGCAAAAGCTTCAAGTTTTTGAATTGAATCCCAAACGTTATGTACAAGTCTTTGAAACTCATGTTTGTCGTTCATAAGTTTTTTATCCTTTGGAAATTTTTTGCGCAAATGCTTATTGATAATTCCTATATGCTTTATGTATCTGTAAATTGCAGAATCTACTTCAATTGCTTGTGTGTAAATATCTCCATTCATGAAAGTAAATATAGATTAAAAAGCAAAATAAAAGCCGAAGCTTTTTACACTCCGGCTTATTTGTTACTACTTTTTAAGTTTTATGCCTTATAGGTATTGTAAACTGTTCCAACAGGATTTTCAGCTGTTCCCTTATAAGTATCCTTAAGATTGATAATCTTAATGATTGAAAGGTACTTCTGGTTCAAGACTGCTCTATCACCGAAGTTAGCCAATCCTGCGCGAGTATAGAATGTTGGATACTCGAGCTTGTTGCTTACGAAAGGAATCAAAGTTCCGTAAACGATTGCAACGTCGTTCTCAACTTTGTTGTTCTTGTGAACACAAAGGATCTCGTCATGAGGAATTACCTCAATTGGAGCCTGATACAACTCAATTCCGTCCAACTCACCGAACTTGAATACGCCAGTTGCATCCTGAACACCCTTTGCCTCAAAACCATTGTTCATCTTGAGATAAGGAACTGTAGAAATACCACAAATCATCTTATCTACTGAACCGCGGTTGATATCGCTGTAAAGTGCAGCTGAAGCAAGTGAGATTGCACTAGAGAACGTCTGTGCGTTCTGCTGATAGCTGTCCTTTGTACCTGCGTTGATATCTTTACCTTCAGCGTTCAAAACTGTTGCATAACCTGCATCGAACTCAACGTGATAAGCCTCTGGGTTTGCACGAGCAAAGTCATAAGCTTCCATAAATGCAGCGTAATCCATCTGCTGGTGGATTGTGTCAGCTGCAGCTGTAAGAAGGATATCGTCAATCTGAGTATTGAATGAAGCATCCAATGTAATCTCAGAAAGCTTTGTCCAAGAAACACCGATTGATGTTCTATGAGGACGGAGCTCATAAACAGACATATCCAACTGAACTTCACCGAGGTGGCGTCCTTCATAATCAGTCTCAGAATCGAATCTTGCAACTGCGTTGATTGACTCGATCTTTACATTCTCATCTTTTGGAGTTCCAACAACTTCAACAGAAACAACACCGTCAGTAACTTCCTGCTTGATTTCAACACCATAGTATTTTCCAACTACGAGGAACTCAAATGTGTTTGGGTCCTGAACAGCGATTGTATCCTGCTCATTTGTTCCGTTGTAAATCTTTGTGAAACCAGGAACATATTTGTTACCAGTTTTTCCAAACGGAGCTGTGTTGAAAGTTACCTTTGTTCCTTCAGCTGAACCATTTGCAAGTTCACCTGCGAAACGAGTCTCTTTTGTCTCATAAGCAGACTTTCTAGCATTTGTGTTTGTAGAAGAGTTTCTTGCTTTATACTGTCCACCATAAGCTGGGTTGTGTCCGTTGTATCCACCAACTTCTGTGTCCTCTCCAAACCTACCGTTCTTGAATCCATAAGGATCATCAGATGTACCATAGCCTCTTGAGCGTTCTGCGAAAAGGTTATTTGGATCACCGATACTCTTTGAGAAGAATGGCTTTACATAATAAATCGCATCTCTTGCGGTTTCCATCGCATATTCAGAGAAAACGTTGCCGCGGTTGAGGTTTGTCATTGTCAACTGAACAAGTCTCATCATATTTGCAGGAGCCATTCTCTGGAATTCTGCTGAAGTTTCCTGCTCGTTCAACTGCCTCATATATCTTGCCTGGTTAGTCAAGTTGATAGCAGCATTCTGACGTGTTTTAGCCTCTGTAATCTTGCTCAACTCACCTTTAAACAAAGGATGGTTGTCCCAAACTTTAGCAGCCTTCTCAGCGCGCTGTGCCTTTTCATTCAACAATTTTACAGCTTCTTTCTTTGAAATCATCTTCTCTGAAAGGTTAGCCTTTTTCTGTGCCATATTAAGCATTTCTTTTTTTCTCCTTTTTAGTTTTGAACTTTTTACAACTTTTTTTATAAAAAACTTTTTTTACAACTTGAGTCTATTCAACACTCTCTTTACAAGTTTTTTAATTCTGTTTTTCTTTTTTATCAGCTTTCATATCTATTCAAGATAAATTTAAAATTAAAAAGAAAAAACAAAAAGTTTTTCAAAATTCTTTTATAAAATATTTAGTGGAAAAAAAAAGAACGATTTTTTTAAAATTGGGAAAAAGACTAATTTTTTAACATATGGCAAGTAGTTATTTATTGGATCAAAGCAAAAGAATTACAAGTCCTCAAATCCCTGAATTAAAATACGGGGAAATTGCTCCTGAATGCTTAAAAAACATTGGATTTACTTTTAAAGAGGATTTTACGGAAGCAGCCAAAGAGCTTGAGGATTCTTATGATGAAATTTTCAAACCTGTAATAGAAATTCTAAACAGCTTACTTAAAGCTACCGGTATAAAGTTTCCATCTGATCCGAAAAAACTGAGAGAACAACTTATAGTTATAGATTCCATGCTTACTTTGTTACAAGCAAAAGTAAACGCTGAAACCTCAACTACAAATGAAACCGGAAGTTCTACAAGTACAGATGGTAAAAAGGATGAAACAAGTCAGGTTATACAGGAATTAACCTCAATGTTACAAAACTGGTCATATGCATATACCCATGTAATACCTATGAGAAAAAGTTCTCCAAGAGTTGACATGAAAATAGGTGGAGAATTAAAAATAGATTTTGCATACGGCAAATGCAATTTATTTAATGCAAGAAAAGAAGTTTGGGAACCTTTAATGGGAATAAAAAGTAGATTATTTCCTACTACTACCGCGTTTTCTTATCCTGGTCATGAGAATGTAACAGGGCTTTCTACAATACAAGGAATTGATGTTCCTTTTTTAAATGCAGCTTTTCCTGCAACCTTTTTTACCCTTTTAAATAAGACAAAAGAAAATGTATTTCCTTTTCAAAAAGAATTAAGCCTTCAATCTGAAGAAGGTGTTCTTGGAAGATCTCTTTCGGGAGCTGTTGATAGTTTGAAAAAATCCGCAAAAGAGGCAATCAGTGAGTTAAGAGAAGGAGTTTCTGAAGTATTTACAGGTAATTCCGAAGGAGAAGGGGCGACTAATACAAATGGAAATAATTCAAATGGAAATACTCAGACTCCCTCTGAGGAAGAACAAAAAAAAGCAATAAATGCCAAATTAAAAGAACAAATGAAAGGCATAACCTCTGTAAAAGATAATTTGGCAAGAATTATAATGAACAAACCTGCAATTACAGCTTATATAAATGAACAATTTTATAACAAAAACCTTGCGAAAAATTCTTTTATGTTCAGGCTTGGTTATCCTCAAATGTTTGCATATAGGATAGAGGATCTTTGCAATGTTAATTCAAATAGAATATCTTTGAATGAGGTTTTACCTACAAGTGTTGATGTAACTTTTGATTTTTCCAATACTGATGAGGCGGGAACACCAATGTCGGGTCAATTGGCTATAAAAGGATTATGGACTTTGAGAACTTCAGGCGGTTCATTGAATCTTTGGGAAGCTTAAATTACAGGAGTTATTAAAAAAATGAATTTTAATTTAAAACCAACACGCGTAAAGAAATTTTCTATAGGAGATAAAGTTATAATCCAAAACCTGACAAATGCAAGTTTAAATTTATACAACAAAGCAAAGTTAGCTGGGTATGGTTTTATACATTGTCCCTGCAATATAAAAGCAAATGTTACAAGTACAATAATACAAGCTTTCGGGAATGGTTATCTTTTAGATACAGGTTTTTTCAAATCAGTTGCACATCCGAATGATTTAAGGAAGGTGTAAAATGGCGAGTTTTTCAAATTTAGTAACAAAAGCAACAGAATTAAACAGTGCAAAAGAAAACGTAAGTTTTGCTGTAAGACAATCTCAGGCCGATTATGCAAAAGCGAAAAAAGAAGAGAATCAAAAACTAAAAGAGGCAGAAAAGAATTTTAAAAATGCGAAAAAACAACTAGAAAAAACTCAAGTTACATATGGACCTTTAACTCCGCAAGAAGTAAATTCTGGAGGACTTCTAAAAGCCTCACAAATAGAGAATTTACAGAAAAACTTTGATGAATATACTATAGCTCAAACTCAATATGATAATGCTAAAAATAACTACAATGAAGTAAGTAATAAAAGAGAAGAAAGACTTGATGATATTAACTCAAAGGGGCTTATAAATATAGCTCAAGCCGAATATAAATACTCAGATGCTAAAGATGCATATAATAATACAAAAGCGGCTTTAAGAAATGAATATGGAAAAAATATTGAAAGTGTTGCAAAATTCAATTCTGATTTGAAAAATGAATCTTTTGATTTAAAAAACGCAAATTTTACAGAAAACCAAAGTGAAAATATTTCTAAATTCAAAGTGCTTTCAAAAGAGAGCAGATCACTTGAAAGTGAAATGCTTGTTGGTTTAAGGGTTCAGACATTTGGAGAAAATGAAGAAACAAAAAAGAGAATTGAAGAAGAACAAACGAAATTAAGTGATGAATATAATAAAAAGTCCGCAGAAGCAAAAACCGCTAAAGAACGAGCGATATTAAAAAGCGAATTTGAGAAAGAAAATCAAGCGCTCGAAGATTTAAAGAGTATAAGAAGATATGATTATCAAGATTTAAAAAATTTTCATGAAAATGATGTTTTATCAAAAGGTGAATCCTTAAAACAAGTAAAAGAAGATGCAAAAACTCAAAAGAATGCCTTAAAAGAAAAATACAATATAAAAGAGTATGAAAAGGAAATAGCGGCTTTAGGTCAGGAGGGGGATGATGGTTATGATTATGAGAAAAAAGCTGAAATTGATGAAAAATATAATATAGATGAATACAAAACAAAAGTAAAAGAAATAAATTTGGTAGTTTCTGAAGCAAGAAAAGATTATTGGAATGCAAAATGGGAATATACAAAAACCAATTTTTCAAAACAAGCCTGGAAAAACGCATTTGATGAAGCAAAAAAGAAATTCGAAGAAACAGGTGAATTAACAATCCTCAATAGAAAAAGCGAAGTTGAAAAAGAAATGAAAAATGGTTTGGATTTAGGTTGGGATGAAAGTGAGGATGCAGCTGAACAATGGGGTGACTTTTTTTCTCAATTAGGATCCAACGCTTTAGATTCTATAAAAGATACTTTTACTAACGCTGGTAAACAAGCCTGGGAAAGTCTTTTAGATTCTATTATTCCAACTTTTAGTTTAAGCGGAGGGGAGGAACTAAAAACTGAAGAAATCGAAAACAGGGGAGTAGGCTTTTACGTAACCCCTGAAAGAAACCTTTGGTCTTATATGAATAGCATGGCGGATTCAACGTTGGATAATTCCAATGTATTTGTTCGTCTTTTGGAAGCAGACCCTTCTTTATGCTCTCAAATGTTTAATCTATATGTTTTGGACAACCCTGAACAAGAGGTGGAAGATTATCATAAAAAGTCCAGGCTAATGAATTATAGATTAAAAGGAATGGATATACCGGAAGTAAAAAGATCAGTTGCAAATATTCAATATGGTACAAATTCTTTGAGTCTTTTAAATAATTCTGTACCTCAAATGGATTATAAAGCTACATGGACGCTTATTTGTAATAAAGAATTAACTACCCTGACAGACCTTTTAACGGAAACGGGTTCTTCTTTACAATTATTAAAAGATAAAAATTTTAAAATAAGTACTAACGGAAGATTAACAGAAGAAGATGCAACTAGTACATGGAAAGCAAATACAACATATAATGAAGGAGAAAGCAAAATAGATTCTAAATGGTTTAAAAAAGACACATATACAACAAATAAATTTGAAACAATTTATGATTTAAGTTCAGGAGCAACTCTTGTACGCCCTTCTATGAAAATAGCTTTTCTTGATATAATAAGGGGAAGGGATATTTATGCTGAAATGAATATAGATTCAGCTTACAATGACAAATGGTCAACTCGGCCTGATTTACCTATCTTTGTTTTCTTTAATTTTAGAATTTTGAATGTGGATTATGATCTTTCTTTTACAGCGGGTTCTTCAAAATTATTAGAATTAAAAGTAGAAGTTGGTTGGACTAAAATGATGATGCTTAGGGAATCAGATTTTGAAGATGAAAAAACTTTGAAAAAAATATTAGAGGATTTTACAACAATGAAATCTTTGTTGGATACAAATGCATCGCGAAATGCGAAAAATTAGTAAAACATCGCATTTCGCCTCTCCAACTTCTTATTCTTCAAAAGGTCGCCAATAAAGAATGACTACATTTACATCTCTTCCCTCATCCTTTTTAATCACTTGCTTAATATGATTTGTTATATCTTGGATATCCGAATAGTCTTTTATACACCCCTCTAACTCTAAATCTGTACAGCCAAAACCGTAGACAAACCTGTCATTGATATCTGCGAATTGATATGACACAAAATATTTCTTCATTTACATTTCCTTGCTCTTCGCTTTTCAGGTGTTTCGTTTACCTGCCACATATCATAATACCTCTCCCAGCTGTTGAATGTTTTCTTAAAATCACCCTGACTCACAACATCTTCAGCATTTCTGCCTGGGAACCTTTTTTCAAGAACATCTTTGAAATTATCACAAAACCAGCCTTTCATACCTTTTAGGGATTCTCCGGAATTGTATTCAAAAGTTTTCTTAAATTCATCATAAGTGAGATGAGTATCAAGCAGACTGCCTTTTACGTATTTGAAAGCTTTGTATTGTACAACATCAAAGATATCAGGGTGACCTGCAGGAACATCCTCCGGCTCAATTTCCACTTTGAAATCTTCAGATTTGTAAAATTGCATAATCTGATTGAGATTATAAAAAGCTGCAAAGCTGTAATTTTTCAAATCGTTTTTTTCATTTTCAAGAACCTGCTGAATATTATAATTCTCTACAAAACAGGAAAAACTATAAGGAACTTCATTCAACTTCACATAAAATGTTGCATGCAATTTATTGTCAAGTTTATTTGTTACCATAATTTTGTGAAGAATTTTACCGTGGATACGCCTCCAAAGAGGGGATTTTGCTTCGGTTTGATGATTAAATCTTTTTTGCATATCCAAGTAATTGAATTTTGCTTCTTTGTAAATCTGCAAAACCTCTTGCTTGAGCAGTCTCAAAAAAATGAGGTGTTCTTTTGTTATGTTTTTAAGCTCCTCTACAATAATATCAGTCCAATCGTTCGGAAGAGGCTTATACAATCTTGCTCTGCGTTCTTTAGTCTGTACAATTTCTTTTTCTATTTTAGAAAGTCTCTTTTTCCAATATTCATAGCACTTGCAAGTTTCATAAACTGTATAATTATTTACAATATTCCTGCGGAATTTATTTGGCAAGTGTTTTCTGTCATCTGATGAAAGCAAATTGTTCAATTATATGCCTCCTGAAAAATCTTCGAAGATTTTTTGACCTTTTTTTAGTACTACAAAAAGAGTACAGTTGTCATTTGGAAAAGAATCGTCTTCTTGTTTAAGAAAACAATACTTAACTACTTCCTCTTTTTTAATGCTGTATTTATCCAAAACAACTTTTAGTGCTTTTTCAAGATTCATTACTCTTTTCCTGTTCTTTTTTCTTTTTATTGAAAAATTTTTTGCAAATAAATACTACTATTGCTGTTGCAACTATAAATAATACAAAAGCAACAGCTAAACAAATACCAATTAATTGCAAAAAACCAAATATCATTGTTTCAAAAATTTCGTTTATACCCATCTGTAAAATTATAGAGAGCTACCTCCCTGTATTGGAGTACTTAACAAACCAGCTTCTTTATATTCTTCCAAAGTTTTCACACACCAATGCGTCCAAAAACGATTTCCATCCTCATCCTCATAAACCATTGGAAAATACCCATCGTAAAAAGGATGAGGGTCTTCATAACAAATTCCAATAAGAGTACAACCAGGATGATCTTTTGCCACTTTTCAATTTGCTTATCAAAAGACTCCATCAAAAAGCGGTTATCTCCATCATGTTCCCCAATATTTTCTTTTGCAATATGGCATTCTGTAAAAGAATAATCTGTCATTTGTGAAACTCCTTTGAAGATTCTTCTTCAATTATATCTACCCAGCTTCTACCGTCAAATTCTGTAATATCCAATTCATGTTTAAAAAACCATTTAATTTGATCTCTAGCCGTGTTTACTTTCAACAAATCCTCGCCATCCAAAACTTCTTCATTTTCCAATTTAATTGTGGCTTCAATTTCAAGGTAAGGGCCGATGCCATTTACAGAAACCAATTCCGCATGCATTTCAAAGTCTTCATCCTTATTTTTCACATAAAAAGAAAACGACTTTTTGAATTTCGTAAAGTAAGGCTTGAAGTTTGCAATACTCATTGACTTGCGAAAAGCATCCTCTGCTTCTATAGAAAGCGGTCCTTCAGTTTCTTCATTTGTTTCAATCCCGTCAGGACTTGTATTTTTTGCTTTTACAGTAAGCCAAGTTCGATTTTGCGCAAGTTCTGTATTTTCAAAAGGACGAATATAACCAGTCAAAATGTTTTCAACAGTAATGCTACTACTGCCGAAAAATTTTAGAAAAGGAAAAACTAGAATTGGAGCGTTTTTTGCACTTTTTTCTTTTCTAATACGAATTATATTCTTTGGCTTTTTCGGAGCTATACCTCCAAAAGAAAAATACTCATCGCTCTTTTCCAAATATTCGGTTTCTTTGTTGAAGAATTTCATCAACGCAGAAACCTGTTCGTTGTCAACTTTTGCTTTCATTTCTATTTCCATTTTTTAGCCATCCTTACCCAAAAAGTTGGAATGCAGATACTTTAACCCACTTATTCATATTTTCGAGGGCTTCTGCAGGGTCTTCAATTTCATTAGAAAAACTTTCTGCTCTGCAAATCGAACAACCTTTCAGGTACAAAACAATATAGATTTTCTTATTTGATCTTATATTATTTGAGCTCTCCGGGATAATTTCGATAAAATCATCCTCAGAAGAATCCGAAACATAAAATACCTCATTAGCAATTCCTCCACTAGTTTCGTCCAAGTGAAACTTCAGAATCCGAAAAGCTTTCAAGTTAATATCCTGCATATAAATCCTCCTATCTATAGTTTCTTTGTAAGTATCAGTGTTCATTTCTTTCTCCACATATACTTGCTTTCGTAAAAAATGCAGTGCTCTTTCTTTTCGAAAATCAAGCCATCTGCAGCTTTATATTTACAAATGATTTTTCCTTTTTTGGTTTTCTGAAGTATCACTTTCATGCTTAAAATATAGGGTAAAAGTGGATTTTGAGGTGCAAAAAATAACTAATTTTATTTAAAAAAAGGAGTAAAAAACTATGATTGACTTAGATAAAGTAGATAATCCCTTATCAAGATCTTTGTTACGTTTTTTAAAAAGAAATAGAATTGAATATACATGTGATGAAAAGGAGATTCGTTGTCAAGTAACAGATGAATGGAATTTGGATGGCCTCTTTGAAGCTTGTGAAAAATGGCAGGCTCGCGGAGATTGGAATGCAGAGGTTTGGTGCGATCAAGAAAATAAATCTGTAGATATTAAACTCGAGGAGGATTTGGATGAAAGCGAAGAGGAAGGTGAAGAAAATTACGATGATGCTTTAATTCAGATAAGAGGAATTGTAAAAAACTTGAAAAAGAATTTTAGTAAAAAAGTTTTGAAAATGGCCTTCACTCAAGCTTTGAATGAATCTTTAAATGAATCAGAAATATTTGAAACTCCAACTTTGACACTTGCAAATGTTGTTTTAGGTTCAGATGGAGATGATACTTACGCAATTTACACTGCAGGAGATCAGGAATTTGAAGTTAAGCTTACCCCTATTTATGACCCTGAAACAGATACTTTTGGAGCAGATTACTCTATAAGCTGTAATGATATTGCGGTTGCTCAAAACACAATGATGGAAGTTAATTGTGATGAAGAAAGTATTATAGTTTTGAAGAATGATTTGAAATCAGTCCTGTTGACTGAAACTTCAGAAATAAACAGTGATATTTTGGCAAATATTATTATAGACGCAGCCGCAATTTTGACGGAAAATCAGGGTACGGGGTTGATATGGGAAGCTTTTGAGGTTTAAAAAGAAAAAAGGGCCTTTTTATAAGGCCTTTTTCTTTTTTTTTCAATTCTGTGTCAATCTAATACAAAGTGTAACAATTTCTTTTCTTTTTAGCAAACTCAATAAATCCCCAAAATTTATAAAAGCAGGCCATTCCTTTTCTTTTGAAACTCTTGCCAAAATTTTTTGCCAAGTTATTTTTTGTACATTCAAAAAGAAAAAGGAATCCCCAATTTGTATTTTTATTTGCCGATATGGAAATTGAACAATTAAAAATTCATCAATTGTATTTTCCAAAGAAAAACTCTTCAAATATTCTGCAGCAGGTTCTTTTACATTTTTTACATGCAATTCCTTAAATTCTGCAGGAATTTTATTTTTGAAATCATTTACACATCTTTTTACTAAATCTTTTTTTAAATCAGATTTCTTAAAAAGAGAAGTGGAAGTATGCATTTCTTTATATATAGAATAGTGTATACAAATACCAAAAACATTAGGAGATGTTTCTGAAGTCAATTCAGTAATTCCTTCAACGCGCAAACCTCTACAAGGTAAATGTTTCAAAAGGTTGCTTGCTTTCAACTTTATTTCTTCTAGTGTTCCGTCTGCAACCATTCTTTTACTCCTGTAAACTTTGCTTTTGCCATATCACCTACATCATCATAATTTCCGTAAGGTTTCAAAAGTGTTATTTTGCCTTTGTAAAATTCCTTAAATGTTTTCACTGATTCTAAACCTGCCATATCGTTATTATACACATAACAAATCTCAGGAAACTCATTCAAAACATCTTTTTGATGTTCTGTAAATCTTGCTCCAAAGATTGAGGTTGTATTTTTTAAATTAGTTAAAGACCTAAAAGCCAAACAATCCATTAGCCCCTCTAATATATACAGCTTTTCGGTTTTGACCAATTTTGATTGCTCATACAATAAATTTACTGAACTACATTTGGGGTATAAAACTTTTGGCACTGTATTTTTGAATGCTTCAGATTCCTGGCCAAAAAAAGGAAAACGCATTTCAATACTGCACATTTCTTTCTTTTCATTATAAATTGGAAACATTACTCTATCAAATACAGTATACGTTTTATTTTTACCAGTTTCTTCATCTAAATAAGTGATTATAACGTTTCCATAAAAAACACCCGCATTATCAGCAACTACAGGGTTTATACCTCTAAAGTCAAGCCATTTTTTCAAAATAGGATCAATGCGCTTTTCAGAGGTTGCTGTAAAAAATTTCTTTACTGTATGCAAACTTCTTTTATCCCTCATTTGAAAAATTTTGGGCAATTCAAGAGGGTCATATGCTGTATGTTTTTGAAACTGCTTTCCATATGTTTCAAAATACACTTTCGGTACATAACCCTTCCACCCACATGAAAAGCAATAAAACAATCCCTTCGAAACATCTATACACATCGAAGGGTGATTGTCAGTATGTCGAGGACATTTTACATTACCCTTTGATTTTCTCGGGAGATCAAAGCCTAAAGCTTCAAACATCTCCCTGTAATCATATTCACTGTAATTCATACAGAATTTTTTTCTGCTCCTTTTTACTTCTTCTTTTTCTTATTACTATTATAGTAGCGGCCTTCGTGAGCTTCGCGGAATGCTTCTTTAATTTTATCATTAATTTCTGCAAGCGCATTATAGCTTCTATATGTATAACAATTAAAACCCTCCCAAGCTTCAAGGTAATCTACATAATTAAAATTACGAGTACCTATACGTACGGATTTTTCTATTCCATTCATAAACCAAAATGGCTGCGGGCAAAATTGAGGAGCTTTGGAAGGCAAGCTATTCTGTACTAAAAGTTCCATTAAAAACCTCCAAAAGCTTCTACAGCTTTTCTATCATTCATATCTATTTTCATATTCTGATTTGCATTCAAAATAACACTATCTGAAAGCAAGAATGAACCAATTACAGAGGCTGAGTACTTTACAGCAAAAATTTCAATTGCAGCTGAATCAACTACTCCGTCTTTTTCCAAATTCGTGATTTTTTCTTTACGTACATTATACCCGTTTTCAAATTCTTTTTCGTGAACAACTTGCTGTACAATATACTGATAATCGTTTGGCTTTACAGATTCAACCAAATACTTTGCCGGCTGTTTTAGTGCACTTGCAACTGCTCTGTACCCCATCTGAGCCTCTTCTGAAAGATTTGATTCCTTTATTGTATCTTCAAGCATTCTTGCAGCTTTCAACATTGCAGTTCCGCCTCCCGGCAAAACTCCATATTTAATAGCTGACTGAATTGAGTGATTTGCATCCTCTGCAAGATAACATTTTTCTTCTCTCTCTTCCGGTGTTAGAGCTCCAATATGTACGGTCGCAACTCCTCCTGAAAGTCTTGCAAGTCTGTCCTTCTTTGCATCCATTACATCTCTCGAAAGTTCATCGTTTTCATCAATCTCTTTCTTGAGTTTTTCAACATATGCCAAATATGCTGTCGCTTTTTCTTCTTCCAACTCATCAACCTGAGTTACCTGAGTTTCCCCAATTGAAGCTGAAATTACTTTTGCAACTCCTAAATCTTTTACTGATTTTATATATGAATTTGTACTTGTCGTATCCGGGATTACTTTTGTTCCAACTGTAATTGCAAAATCCGCCAAAACTTCATGCAATTCAACATGATTCATCTGAGGACTCATTATCAAACAAATTCCACTACTTGCGGCGGCTGACCAAATCTTCGGCTCAAAGAAAGGTGCAACAACTACAAGGTTTTTTCCTTCAGACTGTGCAAGTGAATTTACTGCTTCCAAATCCTTCAAATCTTTTACACCTGAAGCATATACCAAAATATAAGGGTCTTCCAAAACTGCTTTATCTGTTGCTGTATTTGTAATAAACAAATCGCTCGGAATACCTCCGTTCCACTTCAAACCGGTTGAAGTTTCAACATAAGAACTTCCATCTCTTTTGAAAGAATCAGCCATTATTACTGAGCCATTCTCCCCAATTGAGGAATAAGCCTTGTCAAAAAGATTTGACATTTCTTCATTTCCATTTGTCGAAATCATTGCGACGTCTTTAAAAGACTTAATTGGCTTTTTGTGCTCCTCAAAAAATTTTACAACTTTTTCTGAAGCAGCGTTCAATCCTTTACGCAATTCATTCTGATCAATTTCCAAACTCTTCAACCTCGTCATTTCACTAAAAAGATTTGAAGAATAAATTGTTGTTGTGGTTGTTCCATCTCCAGCTTCGCTATTTACTTTACTAATAATGTCTTTCTCAAGCATTATTCCAATTGCTTCAAATGGATCTGCAGAATCTACAGATGCCGCAATTGTATGGCCATCCTTTGTAATTGTTGGGCGAATGCCATTGTTATAAATAATAACATTATGACCTTTTGGGCCAAGTGAAGATGCAACAACTTTTTCAACCTTCTGAATGCCATTCAGCATTTTTTTAAAAGGTTCTGTTCCTGTTGCAATTATTTTATTATTCATTTATGTCTCCTATTCCAAGTAACTTTTTTAATTCATTTTTCAAAAAATTCTTCGGGTTTTGTTTTAAACTATAAATTTCCTTTTTGAAAGAAGGAAGTGGCAAAATTTCAAAATCCAAATCTTCTGAAACTTTTATTTTGCCAACTGTAGGTATTTCAATAAAAAAATTCCCGTCTTCGTCTTCAGAATCGATTGATTCAGACAATGTAATTATTCTCGCAATTTCTGCAAGTCTTTTTATTTCTACTAAAGAAAACCTACTCAAATCTGAAATTTTTCCTAAAGCATCTTTAGACATTGCTTCTGTTAGCCTCCATTTTTAATATAGAAACACTTTGAGAGTCCTGAAGCATCTTGGCAACAAGGTTGCTATCGTGACTTACCGCAACAACCGGTACGGTTTTTAACATCTCCAAAACCAAATCTCCCAGTTTATTTGTATTTGCATCATCTGAGTTTGCATCCAATTCATCAATACAAATAAAAGGTACTCTAAACATTTTTGCAAGCGCGTATATAAAAGAAATGTTTATCAAACTTTTTTCAAATGTACTGCACATTTCATAAGTAATGTCAGCTTCTTCAACATCTCCTAAAGGCCAGTTTCCTAAAATAAATTCCAAACCTTTTTCATCTTGAATAATCTTCAAATCTTTATAACCGAAATCAGTTACAATACTATTGCAAACTTTTATAATATCATCCAAAACATTTTTCAAATGTATTTTTGGAATATTCGTAAAAATATCAGTAACGCGGTTCCATTTATTTATTTCAGCTTCAATTGAAGACATAATTTCTTCAACTTCTTTTTCTTTTTGCTCAAAGTCTTTTACCTTCAATTCAAATTCATTTATATATTGCAGGGTCTTTTTTATTTCATTTTCTTTCAAACTTTTTTCATTTTGAAAATTCATTTGAAGATTTTTCTTTTCCTGCAAAGCCGCGAGATTTGCATTCAAGGATGACATTTCTAAATCATCTACATTTTCAAAAATTTCGGACTTTAAGCTATTCAACTTTGTTTCTACAGACTCAAGATATCTTTTCTTTTCCTCAATATCCTTTGAAAGTATTTCTTTTATTTGAATTGAATGAGAGACCTCGGAATTTTTGATTTTGATATTATTTATTTCTTTTTGTTTTTCAACCGAGAGATTTTCATTTTCTTTTATTTTCAAGCTCAATTCATTCTTTATATTTTCTTCTTGAACTTTTGAATCTAAAAGATTTTGCAATGAATTTTGCATTTCAATTTTTTGAGATTCTTCCAAAGCCCTTTCGCAAGTTGGGCAAATGCCGTTTTTGAAAAGATTTATTCTTTTGTTTTCTGCATCTATTTTTGTATTCAAGGCAGAAATACAGGAAATTTTTTCTCTAAAAGAGATATTCAAAGTCTGCAGGTTTACTGTAATCTCTTTTGATTCTTTTTCCAAATCATCAGTTGATAATACAGTTAAATTCTGAGGAATTCGGTTTAATTCATTTTCTTTTTGAGTAATTATATTTTTTGTTTTTGCAACTTCATTTTCCCAATAAACAATCTCACTCTTTTTCTTTTCATTTTGGGCAACTACATTTTTCAGATTTTGCAACTTTGTATTTGTATTGAGTATTTCATTTTCCAAATCAGAGAGTACAAAACCGGGGTTTTTCAAATTCTTTAATGCATTTTCAGTATTTGTCAATACAGCTTTGAAATTGTTTAGAGATTCAGATGCGGTCTGTAATGAGCCTTTTATATTATTCTGTTGATGAAGTTGAGTTTCTTTTTTTGTATAATTTTCCTTCAAAATATCTTTTACTAAAGACAACTCTTTTGTAAAGTTTATTTGAAGTATATCAACAAGATTTTGCAGGTTTTTTGCTTTTGAATTTGAAATAAATTTCTCTTTGCCCTGTAAAGCAAAAGAAACTATATTGTGCTGTTCCTTAAAATGAGCGGCAAGAAAATTGTTTGCAACAGTATCCTCATATTTTTGCCCATCATATTCAACTTCCCTCTTTATCTTCCTGCCCATTCCTTTTTGTAAAAAAAGAGATTTTATCAAAAGAGGTTTTCCAAGCCATTCACATTCCAAAATTACAGAAGCATTCTTTGTCCCTTTTCTTATATAATTCGTTACGGAATTACCTCTTTCTTTTAATTGAAAAGACAAAGCAAGGGCCTCTAATACAGAACTTTTCCCTCCTCCGTTTGGCCCAATTATTAAATTCAAATTTTTTGACAAATCAAAAACTTCATGCGAAAATTTCATGAAGTTTGTAAGTTCAAGTGTTTTTAAATGAAAGTCCATATTTTGGAATATAGACAAAATGACTATTTATTGGACAGTACCCTAATCTCCGCATTCTTTTTATCAAGCTCCCTGTTTAGAGTGAAAATTTGGGATTCGAGTTCTGAAATCTTTTCTTTCAAGTCAAGGTTTTCTTTGTTTAATTTTAAATATTTATCATAATAAAAATCATGCGGGATTTCAGAGAGCTCTTTTACTCTTTTTAATAAATGTTTTTGTGCTTTTATCAAATTAGCAATATAATCCATCTTAACCCCTTTTATAAAAATCTCAAAGAATCAATATAGGTTGGTGTTTTCTGTGATATCCTCGAAAAACGGAGTATCAGTATGATGTACTTTCAATATCCTTTGATTTGTGGATCCTCTATATCTAATTGCTACGTCTTTCAACTCTTGAACAAAAGGACCATCAATAATTACATCAACGTATTTTAAGATTTCTCTAACCTTTTCTGCTTTCTTTTCATTGCTCAAAGCATCATCAATTACATAACCTGTCCAAAGCCAAATGTCTTTTTCAGGCTGAACTTCTTTTGCACTTTTTGCAAGATCCAAAACTTTATCCAAATTAAAATCAGATAAAGGTTCTCCTCCTAAAATAGAAAGCCCTTTTATATATGCAGGACTCAAAGAGTCTAAAACTTTTTGTTTTGATTCAGCGGTCCAAGGTTTACCTGAATTTATTGCCCACGCTGAACTGTTATGACAACCAGGGCATGCATTTCCTTCTAACGCTTTTTGGCAGCCTGAAAAATAAACACCTGTACGAAGCCCAGGTCCGTCAGCAGAATCATTTAAGCGAATAAGTGAATAATTCATATTTCTCCTTTTTTGCTTTTATTTAGTTGTTGCAAGAAAACCTATTGATCTTTAGTCCATAGGATGAATTGCAACCAAACCTCATTGAAAAAATATAGAAAAAATTTTCTACTAATTATTATATATTTTAGAAAAACACTAACTATAATAAAAATAATTTACATAAGGAGGTTGAAGGTAAATGTTGAAAGCTTACGAATTCAGAATATATCCAACAAAAGAACAAGAAACTATCTTCAACCAAACTCTCGGTTTGTGTAGATTGTATTGGAATATTGTAGTTGCTAATAAGAATGAAAATCATGAAATGTTGATTCAAGGCTACAAACCAATTTTCGAAAAGTATAAACCCGAGGCATTGCAATGGGCAAAAGAAGCGGCTTGCTCAATTCCGTTAGCTCAAATGTGGTCAGATGTAAGAGCTGCTTATACAAATTTTTTCAAAAGTTGTAAAGGTCAGAGAAAAGGGAAGTTCGTTCAACCTCCAAAGTTCAAAAGTAAAAAGAATCCAAAAGATTCCTTCAGATATAGTTGTTCAAACTGTAATCCAAAGATTGATGAAAATGGATTATTTTTGACAAACAAATTAGGCTACATTGATATTCGGGCTCATAGATTTGCTCAAGGTAAATGGAAGAATATCACTTTTAGAAGAACTTCCACCGGAAAATGGTTTGTCAAAATATGTGTTGAAAAGAAAGAAGAACCAAAAATACATAATGGAAAAGCAATTGGAATAGATTGGAACTGTGATGATGAGGACTTTATCTCAATGTCAAATAGTACGAAAATCAAGTGCCCGAGATTTTTGAGAAAGAAGCAAAAGCAATTGAAGCATTATCAAAAGGAAATGTCTAGGAAAATTGTAGATTCCAACAACTATTTGAAAGCCAAATATAAAGTTGCAAAGTTACACGAAAAGGTAGTTTGGCAAAGAAAAGATTGGCTTCATAAAGTGAGCCGAGATTTAGCAAACAAATTTGAATACGTGATTGTAGAAAATATCAACCTTCAAAATATGGCAGAGAATCTAAATCATGGAAAAGTTGTTTCTGATCAGGGTTTTGGAATGTTGAGAACTATGATTGCTTACAAAACAAACCTTGTAAAAGTGTCTGCAAAAGATACTTCTAAAACTTGCTTTGATTGTGGATATGTGAATCCGAAAGTAGTTGTTGGGATAAAAAAATGGAAATGTCCAGTCTGTTCAAAAGAACATGACCGAGATATAAATGCAGCCAAAAACATCTTGAAAAAAGGTGTGACTAGTCTTGGCATAGTAGGAGGGGAACCATCCGAAATTACAAATGCCTGTGGAACACCACGTAGTGCTATGAAGCAGGAAAGTCCAAACTCATTGTTGGAAACAACATAAAGTTGGAAGCTGATTGGTCTTTAGCCAATCAGTAGTTCACTTAGTTTAGCGGCCTGTTGTTTCAACCAAAATATAATCATCACATGCCTTCAAAGCTGAGTAAAGCTCATCGCAAAACTCATCATTCCAACTATGTGTATTTATTTTACCAGTTGCTCTATCTAAAATCTTTTGAGCTTCGCTTTTTACACTCCATTTTATTCCGTAAAATCTGCCTTTGAACTTTTTTATAGAATTTGCCATTGCTTTGCAATCATCGTAAAAATCACTAATGATAAAACAAATATCATCTTTTGATGACCATTTATTTACAAAGTCAATCGCTTTTGCCATATCATTGCTTGCTCCGCGAGGAGCATCTTTTACATTTATAAGTTTGTCAACACGCTGTACATCTGTATCAAACCAAACTACACGAGATTTTGGGCCGACGCGGTTTTTAATATCTTTAAACAAACTTACTGCCTGATTCAATTGTATAGAACCAATCGAACCGGATGTATCTACAATGATATAACAATTTCCAGTATAAAAATTGATGTTTTCTACTGTTTTTGAACGAAGTACATTTCCGGCTTTTCCGCGGTTGTAATTGTACAAAAAATCGGTTTTGAATTCTTTGTATTCATCAATTGTGTACTTTTGTATAAACTTTGCAACCTCTTTTCCAAGTGGAACGCAATGCAATTTTTTTGCCAAAGTATTACGAATAGATGCAGCGTTATTATCTGTTTCTCGGTCAAGAGATTGAAAATCATCTTCCCTTACCGTAGGCTTCATTTTCTCATTGTCGCCGAGATCATCTATTGAATCTGCAACTCTTTGAATATCTGCAGCAGAGATTCCGTTTTTAAGAGGATTTGAATCAAGTTCATCTGCAACTTTTTTTCTGAGAGGACTTTTACCTACAGCTGTAAGAAGCTGATTCTTTTCCTCAAGTTCTTTTGCAAGTTTTTCCAAAAGTTTTTCCGGATTCTGTAACATCAAATCAATGTATTGATGCCAAAAAAGTTTTACAGGAAACCCATAATCATCCGGCCAAACAAGCTGTACAAGCAATTCCTTTTTATTTGCTTTTCGCTTTTTTAGAAAATCAGAAAGATACTTTTTTAGATAAGAATTGTTTTCTTTTTCTGCAAAGTATTTCAATGTATCAAAGCGTTCAACTGTTGCTTCCCAGTTTACTCTCCATTTCTCGTCTAAATCAAAAAGTTTGGAGTTTACTTCCATGTCCATTGCATGGTTTTGTACAATATGCAAAAAGCTTTTAAAAGTTGTGTCTTTTGCATCATAAGAGTTTATATCGTAATTTATATATTTTTCAATTTTTGGCCAAGCTGCGCGAAATTTCTCTTCAACTTGCTTTATCAACAATTCCTCGTATTTCAAATGCTGAAAACGAATATGCCCGTATTCATGTATGAGAGAGGATTTTCCAGCTGCAAAAGGAGAGAGAAAAACCTCATACATGTTTTTTGCGTTGCCTTTGCGTGTAACATATGCTCCATGCTCTTTGAGATTTTGATCATCTTTTGAGATTTTACTCAATGTATGTACAATCTTATCCATCTCTTTTTTGAGGTCTTGAAAATGTTTGTATTCGTACTTCTCTTTCATAGCATTAAATAATATAGGGTTTTGAGTTACAAAGCGTTCAATCAATTTTTTGCAACTAATTTTTAATGAAAAAGGAGAAATTCTTATGAGAATTAGAAAAAATTTGAGAGAGTCAGAAAATAAAATTTCTTGGGATGATTTTTCAGACCCTGTAACAGATGCTTTGGAAAAGAAATATTTGCCTTCACGTGGGGATGGAGATAATATGGCAACTCAGGCTGTTACAGCAACCTGTAAATTGATTTACAAATGGTTTAATGATGGAGATGTTTACGACAATACTTACGGAATGGAAGGTTGGGCAAATGACATTTCAGGTTCAGCAAACTGGCTGGCAAAGTATGTACCTGGTGCAGATGAAATTTTGATGAGAATTAAATCTAACGGAGATAGCAGAAGTGGCTATACAAAAATTCTGTATGATTTGAACAAACTTATTTTCAATGAGGATTTGCTTACTGCTTTGGAATCTCAAGAGAAAATTGGAAATGCTTATCGCGAGGATGGGCCTTTTGTTGTTATTGAGTGGGGAGAGTGCGATGAGTGTGGGGAGAGAGTAGAGGCTTCGGAAATGAGAGAAGGCTTGTGTCCTGATTGTTATCAAAGAATGATGAACGGTGAGTTTGACGACGAAGATGAGGATTATTAAAAATATGTGAGATTTAAAAAAGGATACCTTTTTTCGAGGGTATCCTTTTTATTTTTTTTTTACACTGAAAATCCAATATGCTTTGAATCTTCTTTTATCAATCTTTCTTTTTTACAGAAATCAAGAATTGTTTCAATTGAAGGTTGTGTTCCATAAAGTACTTCATCCAAAGTGATTTTGCGGCGAATGTTTTCAATTTGGCCTCCACTAAAATCATATTTTACAACTTTTTCCAAATCTTCATCACTCAATGTTTCTAGCTTACTTTTCCAAATCTTTTTCTTTGTTTCTTCTTTTGGATTTTCCAATTTCAATTTAAACAAAATACGTCTGTCAAAAGCAGCATCCAAATTTGACTCAGCTAGGTTAGATGTCAAAATACAAATTCCGTCAAAATTTTCAAACTCTTCAAGAATTATATTCTGCATTGCGTTTTCCATTTTATCAACGGATTCGTTTTTACCTCCTCCTAAAGTTGAGCGCTTTGAAATTACTCCGTCGGCTTCATTGAAAAGCAAAATAGGCTTTTTCTTCTTTTTTGAATTTTTATAAGACTCAAAAATAGCTTTTGTGTTTTTTTCAGATTCTCCAACCCAACAAGAACGTACTTCCTGAATATTTACGTGAAACAAATCTCTTCCCGTCATTCTCGCAAGTTGCATTGCCGTTTCTGTTTTACCAGTTCCAGGAGGTCCATACATCAAAATGATCAAGCCTTTTGGCATATTCTTTTCTTCAAGACGTTCTCTCATTTTGAGATACATTTCATCGTCAAGTAATCCTTTCAAACGGTTTATATCCTGCTCATTTTCAGGGTTGTAAAACAAAGTCTTTTCTTTTATATCTTCGCTTTTTATTACACCGAGTTCTTTTACTTTTGTTGCAGAAAAAAGAATTTCAGCATCTCCTTTGAAAATCTGTTCTTTAGCCCACTCTCCCCAAGAGATTCTTATATTATCCCCCAAGTTATTTTTTTCAATTTTGAAAATATCTTTTTTTGTAAAAAAAGAATCTCCGTCTTTAAAAGCTTTCATCATTCTAATAATGAAGCCAGGATCTCCTTCTCTTATATCTTCCAAACAACTTTTCAAAGAAACATCCGTTTCTCCCCCAACTAAAGAACTACCTGCTCTTGCGAAAAAATTCAAAGCTTCCGTGGGAGTAAAAGAATCATTCCAATTTGGATTATCCCTAAAAAGAGATAAAACAGGATCATCTGAATAAAGAGAATCTACCAATTGTTCATAGTAAAAAGTCTTTTCAATAAACCCTTCTTTTGAGGCTCTATAAAGAAAAGCCAAACAATCATTTTTTGTATTTGAAACAACCGGTTTGTAAGGTTTGAATTCTTTATTATAACAAATAATTTGTTCCAATTCATCGGGAAGTTTAAAATATGTATGTTTAGTGAAAGTGCCTTTTACATGTTTTTGATCATATCTTAAAGCAAAAAACCCTTTTGAAATCAATTCATCCATTTCAGGGAGTAATTCAGCGTATTGAAAAGTTTCCAAATCCAAATAATTTTGAATATCTTCAAACTGCCACCACTCAGCTGATGTATTTATTGATTGAGTTGCGAAAAACGAAAAAAGGCAGGCCTGTTGCATTCCTAAATTACTCCAAGCCATTACTCTTTGTAAATGCTTATTTGAGAGAGGAACATTTAATTTATTTCGTCTGCACATTGAATAAAAGACTTCTCTTATTGCGGCAAAAATTGGTTTTTTATTTTCTTCCATTTGTTAAAAAATATAGTTGTAGAATGAGTCAAAGATACACTCTTTTTAATTTAAAAAGTTGAATGTACAACGAGTTAGATGGTTTCTATTTATATTTTAAAATTTTGAAAAAGTTTTTAAAAAAGTTTAATAACTCTATCTCGTTGTACATTTAGCATCTTTTCTTTATTCTATAAGGCTTTAGCCGAGTTTTAATGTATCACTTGATTTAATAACTCGTTATACATTCAGCCTTTATTCTATAACTCTCTTTGCAAACATATGATACATTCAATGAAAGCAATATAATGTACAACATGTTATGTTATCCCGTTATACATTAAAAGAGGGCTAAACTGTTATAAAATAAGGAAAAACAAATGAATGTATCACGAGTTAGTTTTTCTAACTCTTTTAAAAACTTTTTTGAAATTTTAAATATATAATTACAAAGGAATAACTCGTGATACATTTAATTCTCTTGTTTTTTAATAATAAAAACCCTCTTTTTATATAATACAAATCCTAACCTAAAGCTAAAAAGATAAATGTATAACAAGTTAAGGGGTTTCTTATTTATATTTTAAAATTTCAAAAAGGTTTTTAAAAAAGTTTATAAAACCTATCTCGTCATACATTCAATCTCATTTCTTTATTTTATAACGCTTTAGCAGAGCTTTAATGGATTATATGTTACTTTAACTCGTTATACATTAACATTAAAAAGGTGAATGTATAACGAGTTAGATGTTTTCAATTATATATTTAAAATTTTAAAAACCTTTTTAAAAATGTTTTAAAAAGTTAACTCGTTGTACATTAAAAAAAGGTAAAAAATCAATTCTACCTTTTTTCTACAAAATGGGTTCTTCTTTTCTATAATTAAAATCACGGATAAAATTCAACTTCGACTTCATATAAAAAATATTCATTTAAGTCTTTTTGGCCGAATAATTTTTCAAATTCCTCTTTTCTTGGATAACCTTTATGAATTTGTCGAGGTTCTCTTTTTTTCGTATAACTTGGAGGAGACCCAGTCCAACCTTTTGCTTTTGCAATTTCGGATGTTACATATCTGATGGTATTTTCAGCTTCATCCCCTGCAGCAGCATAAGCGGACCAACCCTCATATTTTCCAATATAATAAATTCTTCCCTGTGGAAAATTCTTTTTTGGAGTTACGGTAAAATTTCTTTCTCTTAAATAAGTGATATATACCAACACATACACATCCCCAATTGCTTTAGTATGTTGATCTTTGTAAGGGTTTGTATATTTTATTTGAGATTGAATAAAATTCTCATTTTCCTGAATAATATTTTCAAAAGGAATTTTAGAAAATTTAGCCTCTCCTCCCAATAAAAAGCACATTGCAAAAATCAACAAAAAAGTAAATTTCTTTAACATAATTGACCTCTTTTATTTTCGGATTTATGTTTGGAATATCTTTGTAATTGTTTAATTACAAAACTCGGCAAATAACTAAAATCGTTTTTACGTTTCATTAAATTTATAATAATAACTGAAGAAAAATCAGCTGCCATTTTATTTGAATAATCTATACTCCTTCCATTTTTTACTAAAAGGTCTCTTAATTGTTTTACAATTGAATTCATTTCAAGAACGCGGATTGGAGATTTATCCAAAACAATAATTAAATCCTGCATTATTTTATTTGTTTTCAAATCTTTTTTTGGTGGCCTAATTAAAGAATCTTCATTATTAATTAAGATGGTATTTTCTAATTTTTTAATTAAAGCTATTTTATACAACCAAAATTTCTTAAAATGTAAAATTAAAATATTCAAAATCATAAGGTTGAAAAACAGCAATTTAATAGCCAAAAGAGAGCAAGGCTTATTTTGAATATGAACAGGTTTTAATATAAAATCGCAAATTAATAAAGCTGCAATTAAAATTAAATCTAAAATATGAAGTACTGTATAAACTTTGCCCAACTCTTTTCTTTCTGAAAAGTCTTGCATTTTAGTCATTATAATCATTATTAAAGAACAACCGTACATAAAAATCTGAGAAGCAATTGTTAATTTATTCCACGGCTCATAAGGTCTTTGTAAATCCCCTCCGAAAAACAAAACAGCCAAACACCCTTCTATTAACATAAATAAATAAAATAAACAAAGTAAAGGATATCTTTTTGAGACTGCCCAATATTTATTTACACAAACCCTTAAAAAGAATCGAGTAAATACAATAAACACAATGAACAAAGAAATCATTGAGTTCATTGACAATGCGTAAAAACCTTCTTCTAAAAAGCACTTTAATACATGCTGTAATATTATAAAAACTATAAAAACAATAAACTCAATCATATAACATCCTTACATCCTTAAAAGTAAATAACGACCAAAATAATGTACCAAATTGTAAAATTCTTAAAGCTAAAAAGGGGGCTCTTAAAATTATTGAAATAACAAATCCATTTGGCATAAACATTAAAGGCAACTCTAATAAATTCAATACATAGGATAGCGGTAAAATAAGCAGAGAAAATATTTCATACCAAATCCATTTTTTAATTATTTTACCAAATAACTTCAAATCTATTAAAAACCAAATTAAGGTAACTAAAGAAATTAAAATGCAAATTGTTGAGAGTATTTCAGGTGAAACGCGTGCGCTCATAAAATAGTAAGGAACCATTCCAATCATTATAACCTGAATTAAAGTAATTGCAATTGAACTTATATAAATTACATATTGCAAGCGGGTTAATTGTATTCTTTTCTTTCTCGCATCTTTAATATAAACATTTCCGGTATCCGCAAAAGTAATCATTTTATAAAGGTATATTTGTAAATAAACCAAACTACCGGTATAAAAAATATTTTGGAAATATTTAATTGACATTGGGTTTAGGTTTCCTTGTATTTTTTCTTGTATTAGGGGGTTTGTTGTACAAATATGACAAAGGATATAACAAATCATTGAGATGGAGAAAAACAAATACATCCAAAATTGAGGTGTACACTTGGCTTTTCTTTTTATTTTGAAATAAAAGCAAGAGGTTGTCAATTTAATAAAAAATAAAACACAGATTGTAAATTCTATTATATTAAATAATTTTTGAAAAAATAATTGTTTTTCCATCTCCTTATCACTCCCCAACTACCGTATTAGGAGGCGTTGTATTTTGATCCATAAGCCATTCTTTAGGAAGTTTTTCTTGTTCAGAACTTTCCAAATAAGACTTCATAATTATATTTATTTTATTATGCAAAGCTTGATTGTTGTCATTTACCTCCTCTAGAAATTTTACGGCATCATCATATGCCTCCTCTAAAGATGAGGTAATCATTCTTTTTATAGAGAGCTCTTGTTCATCCAAAGCTTTTATTAAAATGTCATCTTGATAAACTCTTTTACCATTTTCCGTTAAATTTACGAGTCTTAATAATTCCATTTTTACTTTAGAAAATGCACTCTCAATAAAAGCTCTCTCATGTTCAACAACTCTTTCTTTAGTTTTTTCCGCCATTCTATCCGCTTTACAAATTGTTTTTAATTTTTCAATAATTTCTTTTTCAATTACGTAATTTATTAAAACTTTTGCGAATTCAAAATTCTGCCCTTTTTTCGCCAAATATTCATTTAAAATATTTGTAACAACAAGTTCAAAATTATTTTTTATAATTCTTAATTGGGAATCATATAAAGATTGTCTTATAATGCAATTATTATAACCGGTTTCAATTCCATAATTTATTACAGTTGAAATAGTGGAGGCGAATTTTTCGATATTTGTAAGAGAAGGGTTATTTGAATTAGGATTTTCATCTGCGGAGATACTTCCATCATAATTGATTTCATTTTCTCCTAATTTTAGGCCGAACTTCTTTTTTGAAAAATATTTTACAAAATATTTTACAACCATTCTTATTAGAAAAATGGCCGCAATTAAAGCTGCAATTCCAATAAAAGATACAAAGACAAGGACTGACATCGTTTTATCAGGATTTGCACTTAAAAAATCGAAAAACTTATCCATAACTTATTTTTTTAGACCTCCTTTTGGCCAAGGCACTGATATATTTCCTTTTGGCCTTTTTTTCTCTGGAGGCAACGCTTCCATTTTTATTGAATTATCTTTATTTGATTTTCTATCATTTGATTTTTTGGGAGTACTTTTACTATTCAAAAAACTAATCAATTTTGGATTTGCATTTAATTTATTTTCGGTAAATTTTATTTCTCCTCCAATTGTTGGAATTGAAGTACCATAATAACCTTTTTTAATTACATTCATTTCGGTATTTAAATAAAAATTATCTTGATCGAATTGACCATCCTTAAAATAATAAACCTCTCCATCAAAAACCCATGCTGTACCTTTTTCGTTCAAAAGTATTTTTGTATTCTTTTTAATTAAAACATTATTAGATTGATTTCTAAAGATAACATTTATATCTTTTTCTGAAACAACTTTTACAGCAATTTTACCTCTTTTTAATTGCCAAATTTCAACAATTTTATTTGCACCAAAAACATTTTCTAATTTTATATTTGTATCTCCATCCATCATTAAATAAACATCATCCAATTGTAAAACAGCGGTAGAATCAAGAAGAGTATAAAATTCGTTTGAAATGAAAAAAGTATCATTTTCTTCAGCAGGCCCAGCAGAGTCATTAAGTTTAATTAAACTGCCATCAATAGAAACTACTTTGCCACTCAAAAAAGGCGCAATTCCCAAATCTTTATGTTCCGCATTTAAAAAAGAAAAAGTAAAAAATAGCAATAAAATTAAACCGAATTTTTTCATACTCTTTTTGTATCTCCCTTTATCTCTCAATTAGTTGTTGAAAAAACTGACCTAATTGAGAAAAAGAGGTGTTAAAAAAATGAATGAAGAAGAATTTGAAAAATATAAAGAAAGCAAAACAAAAGAGGCCGAAGCCATAAAATATTTGGAAAGCAAATTCGAAGAAAAATTACAAAAAATAGTAAAGAATATTTGCGCTGTTGTAACAAATAAATATGAT